>Ga0114995_10000932_pt1 | contig 20652 bp, 24 predicted proteins | sample ArcticOcean_MG_C_11_FD_87038 | JGI IMG/M metagenome (GOLD analysis project Ga0114995, IMG submission 87038) | Marine microbial communities from western Arctic Ocean - ArcticOcean_MG_CB2_154 | ecosystem: Environmental > Aquatic > Marine > Oceanic | place: Arctic Ocean: Canada Basin | collected... | reverse complement strand
TTCCTTTTGTGAGCTCACCTCTAATTGTTTCATAACTAAAAAAGCATGAGTTAAGTCAAATTCTCTTAGTAGCTTCCCTAAGTATTGAACTTGTCTCTTTTTAGCAGAGTTTGATTTTAAATTTTTAAGATCCATGACGGCTTCATAAATATTTAAAGGAAACTTAAATGCTTCGATATTATTTATAGTTAATTCAGAAATTTTTCTTCCGAATTGTTGAATCTTTTTCGAGTCTTTTTTTAATTCAGTTTTACTTATAACACTATCTTTTTCTAAATCTACCATGACTTAATGCCTAATTCTTTCGATGATTCTGTATGATATCAGTTTTAAAGAAAGTATTTTTTATGGGCGTAAAACTTCTTAACCTTTCTGAAGATGATTTGTACCTAATTTCAGATAAGGTTTTAAATATAGCAAAAAAAAATGGTGCTACTGCTTCTGGGGTCGAGCTCAGTGTCAGCTCTGGAAAAACTATCTCAACACGAATGCGAACGCTAGAGACTGTTGAGTTAAATAATGGTAAAAGTCTAAGTACTACTGTTTTTTTTGGCCATCATCAAGGCATTGCAGCCACTTCAGATTTTAGTGATGATGCTCTTGAATCTTGTGTTAAAGCCGCTTGCCAGATAGCTAAATACACTGCAGAAGATAAAGCATTTGGCTTAGCAGACCCTAGCCTTTACTCCAAAGATGTTAAAGATTTAAATATTTATAACTCATATTTTGATTCCCAAGAATTAATGATTCAAAAAGTCCTTGAATGTGAAGATTACGCTTTAAGTTTTGATAGCCGCATAACTAATTCAGAAGGAGCGCAATTAAGCGCCTCTGAAAATTTATTTGTTTATGTAAATTCTGAAGGTTTTAGTGGGGGTTATCCATCATCTCGCTCTTCCCTTAGTTGCTCTGTAGTAGCTAAAAGTGATTTAGGAATGCAAAGAGATTATAGTTATAGCTCAGTGAGGTCATACAAAGATTTATTGTCAGCTGAGCTAATCGGAAAAGATGCGGCTGACAGAGCTCTTAAACGTTTGGATGTGCGGCCTATTAAGACTGGAAAATACCCTGTAATATTTGAAGCATCAATTGCTACGTCAATTATCTCTTCAATGGTTTCTGCTATTTCCGGTGGAAACTTGTATCGCGAGACGTCTTTCCTATTAAATTCATTAAACACTAAGATAGCTTCGGATTCTTTATCTATTATTGAAAATCCATTTTTAGATAAAGGCCAGTCAAGTACATATTTTGATGGGGAGGGTGTCAATTTAAAAGAAAGAACTGTGTTGGATAATGGCATCTTAAACGGTTATTTTCTATCCTATTATAGTGCACAAAAGTTAGAAATGCAAACTACTGGAAATTCTGGCGGCGCACATAATCTTATTGTAAGCTCATCCAACAAAACTCTTTCAGAGCTAATTCAAGGAATTGATAAAGGCCTTTTAATTACAGAACTCTTAGGCCATGGATTGAATATGGTTACTGGAGATTACTCAAGAGGGGCTGCAGGTTTTTGGATCGAGTCAGGAAAAATTAAACATGCAGTAGAAGAAATTACTATTGCTAGCAACTTTAAAGATATGTTGTTAAATATTAAGGCTATAGCAAATGATACTTGTCAAAATAGCTCTAAATATACTGGGTCGATTTTGATTGAGCCTATGACAGTGGCAGCCAATTCTTAAGAAATTAAATTATTCAGCTTGGGAAATTTTTTGTGCTTCGGAATTCTCTGTGGTTATTAAAACAGTGGGTTCTTCAGTATACGCCTCGAAATTATAATCAGAGTCTGCTGTGTCTGTATAGTCGATTTCCCCTGAAGGCATATCTTTTACAAGTGCCTCACGGTATTGAAGATAAGCGTCTCTTTGGAATGCGTATGCATCTAAAGATGCTTCATCGATAATTGAAGATGCATTTAGGAGCTCAGTACGAGCATCAATGAATTGTAAAATACGCACTTGATTTCTTCCTCTTACATTGTTGATATAGCTAATAGGGTCAAATGCTAATGTATCTGTAATAAATCCGACAGCATCCCTAGTAGTTGAAGGACCTAGAAATGGAAGCACTAGATATGCTCCTTGACCTACACCCCAGTGGCCAAGTGTTTGACCAAAGTCTTCCTTCCTTCTCTCACCACCATTTATTGAATGAACATCAATAAAGCCTAGAAGCCCAATAGTACTATTAACTAGAACTCTCCCAGTATCATTAGCTGCATATTCAATCTTCCCTTGTAGCAATTCGTTTATTACCGTTACTACATCTCTAATGTTATTAAAGAAATTATTGATGCCTTTTACAACAAATTTTGGGGCTATATTTCTATATCCCTTTGAAACTGGCTTTAAAATTGCATCATCAGCGACATCATTAAACTTATAGATTGCTCGATTAAGGCCTTCTAGTGGGTCTTGATTTGCATGTGTTGCACAGCCTGATACTTGAAAAATAAGTAGGATGATAATTAATAATTTGGATATATGCATATATATTGAATTATCCATTATTGTTGTATTTAAGTCTATTTAATAAGCTTGTAATAGTAGATATTAAAGGGATGATGTTGCAAAAAAACAACACTATGTAGCATTTTTAAATAAAGCTATCGCTTTAGCTTTTTGTTCAGCATGATTCACTATTGGAAAAGGGTAATCCAAGCCTAGCTTAATTGGAAAATCATTTGGTGATTTGTTAAAAAAAATAGATGGCTGATGGATTTCTTTTTTGTTTAGCAACCCTAATTCAGGTACATATTTTTTAATGAAATTACCATCCGGATCAAATTTTTCTGACTGAAGAAGTGGGTTAAAAATTCTAAAATAAGGTTGTGCATCACAACCTGTAGATGCTGCCCATTGCCATCCTCCGTTATTTGCAGATAGGTCGTAATCAATTAAATGATCTGCAAAATATTTTTCACCCCAGCGCCAGTCTATTAATAAATCTTTTACCAAGAAGCAAGCAATAATCATTCTTAGTCGATTATGCATGTAACCAGTAGAATTTAATTGACGCATGCCAGCATCAACAATTGGGAAGCCTGTTTTTCCATTGGTCCATGCTGTAAATTTTTCTTTATCATTTTCAAATTTAAGATCATTATATTTAATCTTAAAGGCCTGGCCCTTTTCGATATGAGGGAAATTTGATAGTACTTGGAAATAAAAATCTCTCCAGATTATTTCATTTAGCCATGTTGAAGAGCCTTCTGAGGCATGATCGAGTGCTATTTTTGCAAGATGTCTTATAGAAACTGTACCAAACCTATTGTGAACTGAAAGATATGAAACACCTTTTATACCTGGAAAATTTCTATTGTAATTATAATTCTCTATTCTTGTTTTAAAATCTTTAATTAAGGCAATCCCACCTTGCGTGCCTAAAGGAAGATTCATTGAGGAAATATTTGTTTTTTCAAAACCAATTTCTTTTAATGATTGGAGAGGTCTATTTTTAAATTTGGCTAAATTAGTCTTGTAAGAATCGCAATCAAATTGAGTGATACCTTCATTGAATATTTTCTTAAGATGATTATTTTTATATGGGGTAAAAACACTATAAGGACTATTATTTTGAGTTAAGATTTCTTTTTCTTCAAATATCACTTGATCTTTATATTTGAACGTTTTGATATTGTTCTTTTGTAACTCGCCATAAATTTTTTTATCTCTATCTTTCGCATATTTTTCGTAATCTTTATTGAAAAATAATGCGCTACATTTATATTTATGGAGTAAAGAGGGAATTAATACAACAGGGTCACCAATTTCTACAATAAGGTCTGAACCTAGAGTGATTAGATCTGCTTTTATCTCCTTAAGAGCGTGCCATATAAAATCGATTCTCCGGTCATTTTTAACACTTAATTTTTCTAAGATTTTAATATCAAAAATAAAACAACAATATACTGCTTTTGAATTTTTTAGGGCCTGGAAAAGAGCATTATGATCATATAATCTAAGATCTCTTCTTAGCCATACAAGACTATTATTGATTTTGTTATTCACGATGATATGGATGATTATTTAATATTGTTGATGCTCGGTAAATTTGCTCCACCAGTATAACTTTTACTAAATTATGGGGAAGTGTGAGTGATGATAAGCTCCAAACCCAATTTGATTTTTCTATAATTTTTTTATCTAAGCCATCAGCACCGCCAATTATAAAAGTTACATTAGGAAAATTTTGCATCCAGTTAGATAATTTTTTTGAAAGACATTTTGAGGTACAAGATGAACCATTTTCGTCAAGTGAGATAACAAAATCAGTACCGATAAATTTAAGTATTTTTTCAGCTTCTTGTATTTTTTTATGCTCAAGAGATTTAAAGTTTTTATCTGATTTTATTTCAATTAATTTAATTTTAAAATGATTACCAAATCTTGAGGTGTATTTAAGCAATACATCTTGAACCCATTTGGGGGTATTGTTTCCTATCGAAATAATTTTTATTTTCAATCTGTGGAGCCACTTTTTAATTATCAGACACCCAAAGCTCTTCTAGATTGTAATGTGCTCTTGATGTGGGCGTCATTATATGAATAATAATATCACCAAAATCTACTAACACCCACTCACTTCCAGAATCACCTTCAATCCCAATTAAAGGAATATTTATTTTTTGCATCCTATCTTTTACATTACCAGCTAAAGCTTTTGCTTGTCTTGATGAGTTAGCACTTGCGATAATAATATAATCTGCGATTGATTCTTGCTTCCTAATATCTATAGAAACAATATCAAATGCCTTAATATCCTCTAAGGCGCTTAATACAGTTTTTTTAATATTAGAAATTGAGGTCAAGTGTTCTTAACTTATGCTGCTTGAATTGCAATGGAGTTTTTAGTTATAGTAATGCTATTTTGTTGGTCAACATAGACTAAAAGTGGTTTATATTTCTCAAGCTCTATTTCATTGTAATTAGCAAAGGTAGCAATAATTAGCTTATCTCCTGGGTTTGCTTTATGAGCCGCCGCCCCGTTAATGGATATAATCCCTGAGTTTCTTTCTGCTTGAATAGCATAGGTTATGAATCGTTGCCCATTAGTTATATTGTAAATTGATATCTGCTCGTATTCTTTCATGTTTGAAGCTTCTAAAAGTGACACATCAATTGCACATGAACCTTCGTATTCAAGTTCTGAGTGAGTTACTGAAACTCGATGAAGTTTAGATTTAAGCATTACTCTTTGCATATTTATTTAAATGTTAGTTTTAATCGTCACATTATAATCAGATAGTTGTAGGTATGCAAAATTCTATATTATCAATTAATCTGACCTTACCAAGAAACCCAGCACCTAATACTACTAGTTTGAAATCATTATAGCTTGGTTTTTTAAGATTCTCTTGACTTCTTACTTCTAAATAATCTATCTCCCAACCTTCTTTAGCTAACTCTTTTTTAGCAACAAGTTCAGCATCATGAATTTTTACTCCATTTAATACAGATTTAGCACATATATTTAGCTTTTCATATAGCCCGACTGCACGATTAATATCTTTAGCTTTAAGAAGGTTGTTTCTAGAGCTTAGTGCAAGCTTGTTTATATTTCTAATAGTTGAAGCTTCTATAATTTTTATAGGTAATTTAGAATCAAAAACAAACCTTTTAATTAAATACAGCTGTTGATAATCTTTTTTTCCAAAAATTGCATATGATGGTTTGACTAACTTAAACAGTCTGTCAATAACTGTGATTACTCCCTTGAAATGACCTATCCTGGTTTCACCACATAATTCATTAGAAATAATTGGCATTTTGTAAGAAAGGTTTGGCTTTACTGGGAAGATATCTTTTACTGAAGGAATAAATAGTATGGTAACCCCAGTCTTTTTTAATAGGTTTATATCTTGTTGTAATGTTCTTGGATAATTTTCTAGATCCTGTTCCGAGTTAAATTGGATAGGGTTAATAAAAATGGTGAAGACAATATTTTTAGATAAATTTTTTGCCTCTTTTATTAAAGATAAATGACCCTGATGTAAATTACCCATTGTTGGAATCAGAGAAATATTATCTAGTTCATTTAAATTTTTTCTTAGCACTGATAGGGATTGAATTATCTTCATTAACTCTTACGCGTATGTATTTCTTTAATAAATTGCTCTAATTTACCAAACATAGTTGGCAGCTTTATTTTATCAGCATCTCTTTTATCATTTGATAAAGATGATGACGTCATTCCAAGTAAATCATATAGCACTTTGACTTCTCCATTACAAAATGGAGAGGATTTAAAGCTTATAGTTGGAATTGATAGTTGATTAGTGATAGTTATATCATCTAACTCTGAGGTCATTGACATGACCAGCATCTTTAAACCAGCTTCTTCAAGACTTTTGGCTTTAGTAAGTAACTCTTCATTTGTAGAGTTTTTAATTTTATTTGCTTGTGGCATGTAACCTATGTGGCCACAAACTAAAATTTTATTAGCACTTAAATGTCTGACAACTTCAAGGATATTATAATCTCCCTCAATTTTAACCATATCCGCACCTGCATCAACAAGAAATTGTGCATTCTTTAACGCCATATTTATAGTAGTAAATGAATTAATTGGCATATCGCTAATTACGGGCATTAGCGGGGCACCTTTTCTAACAGCCTCTGTATGGTATAACACCTCACTCATTTTTACTTGACGTGTTGACGGTTGACCTTTTATTAATATTCCTAAGGAATCTCCAACTAAGAGAGCATCGCAATTAGTTTTTGATAAATAAGACGCAAAAGAGGCGTCATAACAGGTAATAATGGCAATATTTTTTTTACTAAATAATTTTTTTAAATCACGCATAGTTACATTAATTTAGGGTTAAAAAATTCTCTTATACTATTAATTTGATGAATTCTTTCTGCTAGTATATTTAAGGCTGAGCTATCTTCCAATAAATCCAAATTCTCATTGTTAATAATTAAAACTCTAGTTTGATGATGATTATGAAAATAGTTACTATAGGATTCTGCAATTTTTTCTAAATACTCAGTGGAAATTTTTTGTTCATATGGTATGTTTCTTTTTTCCACACGCTTCCTTAGAAGGTCAACAGGTGTTTGAAGATATATAACTAAGTCAGGGGTGGGAGTTTTAGGATGAAGATGGTTATAAATTTGAGTATACAGTTTTAGCTCCTCATTATCTAAATTAAGATTTGCAAAGATTGGATCTTTTTGTAAAAAAAAGTCAGCAATTATTCCACTTTTAAAAAAGTCTTGCTGATTAAGCTCATTAATTTGCTCTGCGCGTTGAAAAAGAAAAAAAAGCTGAGTTGATAAAGCATAATGTTTCATATCCTCATAAAATTTTGGTAAAAAGGGATTTCGATCCGCCTTTTCAGTGAACATATTAGCGCCAAATTTATTGGACAAAAGTTTAGCTAAAGTTGATTTTCCGCATCCTATTGGGCCTTCAACAACAATATATGGATATTTAGCAAAAATATTCAAACTATTCAATCCTAATAATATTTTCTGGAGTTAGTTTATTAATTATATCAATTACTGCACCATGATTTGGAATCACAATAGCCTCATCGATATCCCTTAATGGTATTAATACAAAAAGTCTTTCATGCATTCTTGGATGAGGGATAGTTAATTTTTTTTCATTTAAAATTAAATTATTAAACAAGAGTATGTCCAAATCTAAGGTTCTGGGGCCATTTTTATCAGCTCTAATTCTACCAGTGATATTTTCAATTTTTAAAAGTTCATTAAGAATCTCATAAGGGCCAAGATTCGAATCAATTTTTATAACAGCATTAATAAAGTTGGGTTGACCTAAGATTCCTACTGGCGGTGTTTCATATAGATTTGATTCGCATAGAATTCTAACACCCTCTATTTTTTTAATAGATAAAATCCCTTTTTTAACCTGATCTTTTGGGTTTTTTAAATTACTGCCTAAAGCAATAAAAATATTATTCATTGTTCAATTTTTTTTTATTAGCAATAAGCAAATCCTGATTCTCTTTATTTGAGTCAATAAATTTGGTCCACCATAAACCTTCAGATTTTGAAATTTCTAAAGATTGAGATCGAAGTAATAAAAAGTCGTATGAAGCTCTAAACCTTGGATGACTTAAAAGTCTGTATATTTTTTTTGATGATGTACTATTAAATCTTGGTTGAAGCCTCCAAATCTCACTCATTGTAATGGAGAACCTTTTTTGTATCGGAAAAATTCTTGTTTGTTTCTGAAGCGTATCATCAATTGCCTTATTCAGAGCTAAAGATGGGTGAGGGAAATTTTTTTTATATTTTTTGCTCAAGTCATTTACATCATTCCATAAGAAAACTGCCAACAAGAAGCCCGGATTTATAGATTTACCATTTTTAATTCTTAGATCTGTATTTATAAGCGCTTGTAACAGAAGGTTATTAAAGATTTTATTATTACCCTCTAAAGATGGAAAGTAAATATTACTTAAATTATATTTCTTAAATAACACCATACTTTCTTGAGCATGACCTGTTAAAAAAAACTTCATAACTTCATCAAACAACCGAGAGTAGGGGACAGATTTAAGAAGATCCATAGATTTTTTAATTTCATTTAAAGCATCACTATGGATTTCCATTTTTAATTTTGCTGAGAAACGAATAGCCCTCAAAATTCGAATAGGATCCTCTTTGTATCGTAATTTTGGATTACCAATAAGACGCAATTGATTATTTTGAATATCTTTTAGACCACTGTAGAAATCTATTATATTTTTATTTTCAACATCGTAATAAAGCCCGTTGATAGTAAAGTCTCTTCTTTCAGCATCTTCTTTAATAGACCCATATTCATTATCTTTTACAACTCCATTCTTCATTTGTATTTTTTGACGGGGTTTTGCTCTGAATGTTGAGACCTCAATAATCTCACGACCATAAATTACGTGAACAAGCTTAAATCTTCTCCCAATAATTCTTGAGTTCTTAAAAATTGATCTTACTTGTTCTGGAGTGGCATTGGTTACAATATCGAAGTCTTTAGGCTTGTAACCCATCAAAATATCACGAACTGCACCTCCTACTATAAAAGCATCATAGTTATTTTTTTTAAGTATTTTGACTGTATCTAAAGCTGCATCACTTATTAGTTCATGATTAATTTTTTTCGATTTGAAAAATGAATGAACTTTTTCTTGAAAAACCTGCAGAAGGTTGCTATTCATGAATTATGATTATTTGGTATCTTTTTTCCAAAATACATCATTGAAATGATTAATTTTGTTTAAAAATCTAGCTAATACGAAGAGCATATCAGATAGACGATTAATATATTTAAGAGAGGCTTCATTTACTTTATCAGTTTGAGCTAAGTTAAATAAATTTCTTTCAACCCTCCTGCAAACTGTTCTTGCTAGGTGGCAATAGGAAGAAGCTTTGGAGCCGCCAGGTAAAATAAATTCTTTTAATGATTCTAATTCATTATTCATAGCATCAAGCTTATTTTCAAGGAAATCAATTTTCTTATCATCTATTTTTATATGATTTGGTATGGATAATTCTCCACCAATATCAAATAAATCATGCTGTACTTTCTCAAGAATAATTTTCTTATCGTCTGGTAATTTTTCTGTGAGAAGAATTCCAATAATTGAGTTTAATTCATCAATATTGCCCAAGGATTCAATTCGAGCATTGAATTTGTCTACTCGCGAACCATCAGCAAGGCCAGTTTTCCCTTGGTCGCCGGTGCGTGTGTATATTTTTGTTAGTCTATTTGCCATAATTTACCATTTTAATATTCTACATTAACCTACTTTATTTATTATTTTTATCTCTATAATTAGCAATACGATGAAAAATACACAACCAATTGGAATTTTTGACTCTGGAGTAGGTGGCATATCTGTTATGTCGCACATTCAAAGCTTGCTTCCTAATGAAAGTTTAGCTTATGTTGCCGACTCTTTATTTGCCCCTTATGGATTAAAAAGTAAAGATGTGATTTTAGAAAGATCCAAAACTGTTATTGACTACTTAATTAAAAAAAAATCTGTAAAGTTAATTGTAGTTGCCTGCAATACTGCCACTGCTGCCGCTATTGAAGAACTTCGTCAGATATATCAAATTCCAATTATCGGGATGGAGCCTGCAATAAAACCTGCTACTAAAGCCACTATTTGTAAAAAAGTTGGTATCTTAGCAACCAACGGTACATTAGATAGTGCAAAATTTTCTGCATTACTAGAAACATATTCCGGAGAAATTAATTTTTATACGCAGCCCTGTCCTGGCTTGGTTGAGCTTATAGAGCAAGGACGAATCGATGATTCATCTATAAAAAATTTAATCCAAAAGTATTTAAACCCATTAATTGAAAGAAAAGTTGATACGATTGTTTTAGGCTGTACCCATTATGTTTTTATTAGAAATATAATTGAAAATATAATGGGGCCTGAGGTAAAAATAATTGATACGGGTTTAGCTGTAGCTAAACATGTAGAGAGTGAGTTAGATAAGTTTTCTTTACAAAATAAATCAAAAGGAAAATATTATTCAATTTCAACGAATAGCATTAATAGAGAAATGGAAGAGATTATTAGATCTATTACTATAAATTCAGATTTTAAATTTAGTTATTTTGATAGTTGGAGTTAATTTTTTAATCAACATAACTTAACCAATGCTCGTAATCTGGGTTGTCTCCTTTAACCGTATCGAAATAGATAGTTTGTATTTCTGCAGTTAAGGGGCCTTTTGCACCTTTCCCGATAATCCTTCCATCAAGCTCTTTTATAGGAGTAACTTCTGCTGCAGTCCCAGTAAAGAATGCCTCGTCAGCAGTGTATACCTCATCACGTGTAATACTTTTTTCAGTCACTTTGACACCCAATCCTTTAGCTATGGTCATGACTGTATCTCTTGTGATACCCTCTAATGCGCTAGTTAAGCTTGGCGTTATTAACTCACCATTTTTTACTATAAAAATATTTTCTCCAGTTCCTTCAGCAATAAAACCTTGGATATCCAATAATAATGCCTCATCGTAACCATCATTAGTTGCCTCTTGGTGCGCTAATATAGAGTTCATATAATTACCATTAGCCTTGGCTTTTGTCATCGTACTATTTACATGATGCCTAGATAAAGATGATGTCTTAACCTTAATTCCAGAATCAAGAGCTTCTTGACCCATATAAGCCCCCCAACTCCATGCGGCAACTATTACATTAGTGGATAATTCTTTTGCAGAAATACCCATTGCTTCGGCGCCATAAAATGCCATAGGTCTTATATAACCAGACTTTAAATTATTTTTACTAATTGAATCTTTATGAGCCTGATTTATTTGAGCAGGAGTAAAAGGTATTTTCATCCCTACTATATGGGCAGAATTAAATAATCTTTTTGTATGATCTGCTAATCTAAAGATGGCAGGACCTCTTTTTGTTTCATAAGCTCTTACACCTTCAAAAACACCTAAACCATAGTGTAGGGTATGGGTAAGTACGTGCGTTTTTGCTTCACGCCAAGGCACAAATTTATCATTAAACCAGATAAACCCATCACGATCTTCCAATGTCTGTGGTATTGCCATAATGCCCCTTTAAACTTTTAATAAATTTCTTTGTCTTATCTCAGAATATCCTGAATGGCTCTCAGTTAGCATGATAAAATGAATTTCAACTTTTAAGAAACTATACATGAATAAATTTTTTGTTATTTTACTACTATTATCAACTTTATTGTCTTGTTCGGACAATAATTTGATATTTAATGGATCAAATTTAACAGAGGCCAAATGGGATTCTCATTTCGAACTGACTTCTCATAAGGGTGAAAAAAAAACTACAAAAGATTTTAAAGGTAAAGTAGTTGCAATTTTTTTTGGATTTGCTAGTTGCCCTGACATATGTCCTACAACAATGATTGAGCTTAAAAAAATTAAATTTCAGCTAGGGAAAAATTCAAATCAATTGGAAGTTTTATTTATTTCACTTGATCCTGAGAGAGATACACAAGAATTATTAAGTGCATTTATACCCTCTTTCGATTCTTCATTTATTGGCCTTACTGGCACTATAGATAATATTGAAAAAATTACTCAGCAATTTAAAGTTTATAGGAAAAAAGTTATACAAGGAGATTCCTATACGATTGATCATTCCTCCGGCATATATTTGCTGGATAAAAAAGGCAAAATTAGGGTGCGCCATCCGTACGGCTCAGAGATTGAATTAATCGTTGAAGATATTAAAAAACTGATTTAATCTATTCTATAGAGTCTAAATCCATTTTCTTTTAAGTAAAGTTCTGCTTCCTTATAATTCGGAAAAAATAATTGGACTTGTTGCCAGAAATCAATTGAATGATTCATAAACTTTAAGTGAGACAATTCATGACAAATTACATAATCTATTACATACTTAGGCGCTTGTATTAATCGCCAGTTTAGCCTTATCTCTTTTCTGGTATTACAAGTTCCCCATCTGGTTTTGGCATTTGATATCAATGTGGCATGAACTTTTAAATTATTTTCTCTACAAAAATGCCCAACTCTTTGAGAAAAGTATTTAAGAGCATATTTCTTTATCCAAATAAGAAAATTTTTTTTTAATTTAAGATCGTCTGATACATTTTTAAAGGTCACGAAGCATTGACTTTTTTCAATAGATATATTATCTACCCCTGGTTTTAATATAATCAATATTTCTTTATCAAAAATTTTAAATTTTTCTCCATTATGTATTTCAAAAGGCTCCTCATTATGAATAGTGAGTGATAATTTTTTTTGAATCCATTTAGATTTTTTTAGAAGTAATTGATCAATCCTATAGTTCGTTATTAAGATTGGCGCATTAACAATAAGCCCTTTTGCTGTAATCTTTAAACTTATAGTACGCCTATTACTTTTTATTAATTCATAATCAATAGATGAATTATCTTGAAGCTTTAATTGCTTAGTGCTAGTTAAATTAAACATTTATTTTTAACATCTCTGACTCTATCCAATCTTTAGCAAGGCAATTCGCCTCTTCTGGTGAGTTATTTGAGGTATTAATAGCTAAACCTATTGAGACGGTAATTTCACCTGGTTTTTTTATAAATGAATTTTTAGGCCAAAAATAGCCAGCATTATGCGCTACAGGGATGATATTTATTTTGGCTTTTTTCGCTAACCAAGCACCACCAATATGATATTTACCAATTTCTTTTGGCTTGATTCTAGTGCCTTCTGGAAAAACAACAATACAAAATCCCTTCTTTATTCTATCAATACCTTGACTGAGCATTTGCTCTAAAGATTTTTTCCCTGATTTTCTATTTATTGCAATAGGAGATGTCATAGCCAATCCCCAACCAAAAAAAGGAATCCATAACAACTCTCGCTTAAGAACCCAAACTTGGGGGGGGAAAATTTTTTGGAACGCAAGAGTTTCCCAAGCTGACTGATGTTTGGATAGAAGCATAAATGGTTCTTTAGGTAAATTTTCGAGCCCTTGAACTTTAAAATTTATATTACAAGATATCTTTAGCCAAAATAATATTGTTTTAGCCCATAAAGAGATAAATTTATAACGGGTAATTGGGTGTAGTGGAAAAGTTAAAATTGCAAGGAATGTGAAGGGGATTGTAAATGCCCACATACCTATTTGAAAAATGAAAGACCTTAATAGAATCATTTATTTTTTATTATCTTGTCAACTGCTTCTGAAAGATTATTGAAAATCCATGTGTTTTTTGGATAAGAGTTGTTTGAAAATGTTTCTTCACCTTTTCCAGTTTTAACTAGTATGGGTTGAGCACCTACAGATTGGTAAGCCTCTAAATCTCTGGGGGCATCTCCAATAGCAGGAATGTTGTTCAAATTAGTATTAAAGCGGACACTTATTTCTTCAAGCATTCCAGATTTAGGTTTTCGACATTTACAATGCGCATCTTCAGTATGCGGGCAATAAAAAATTGCATCAATATGGCCACCAACCTGAGCTAGTAAGTCCAACATTTTTTTATTAATTGCATTCATTGTTTCAATATCAAACAAACCCCTACCTATCCCTGACTGATTAGTTGCAATAATAACGTTAAATCCATGTTGATTTAATCGCGCAATTGATTCAAGACTATCTGGAATAGGAATCCACTCATTTGGATTTTTAATGAAATTAATATTATCTTGATTTATGACTCCGTCTCTATCTAAGATAATAAGTTTCATATATTTAATTAGCTAATTTAGAGATATCAGCTACACAATTTAAGGAAATATGTAGCTGTTTTAATAAGTTATGCCTATTAATTTTTATTTTCTCATCTTCAGAATTAACCATAACATTTTCAAAAAATTCATCAATAGGATTTTTCAAATCAACTAATGAGTTTAAGGCAGCAATAAAATTTTTTTCCTTTAAGGCTTCAATTATTACAGGGTTAAGTTTGGTTATAGTTTTAAAAAGTTGAATTTCTTCATCCTCCTCTAAAAGTGATTCGTCTACTTTTTTAATTAACCCAGTAAACTTTTTAAGTATATTTGTAACTCTTTTGTTTGCTGAAGCAAGGTCTTTAGATTGATTTAAGTTGCTAAACTCCTTAATAGCTTCTAATTTTCTAATAACATCATTTAGATAATTAGGTCTTGATGAAATAACAGCATCAACTTCATTTGGAGTAAAATTTTTATCTTTAAGGTAATTAGATAATCTTTCATAAATAAAAGTTTTTAAGCTATCCCCTTTATCATTTTTATCTTTTGATATGTGATTATCAATTAAATTTGAAAAATTAAGCGGAACATTCTTTTCTATCAATATGCGAATTATTCCAATAGCATTTCTTCTTAAACTAAATGGATCTTTATCCCCAGTCGGTTGTTCATTAATTGAGAATAGACCAATTAGAGTTTCAAATTTTTCCCCTAAAGCAGCATAGGTTCCAAATGTATCTCTTGGTAATGAATCACCTGAAAACTTTGGCTTGTAATGATCTTCAATTGCAGATGCCATATGTTTAAATTTAGAATCTTCAGAAGCATATATTGCTCCCATTACACCTTGAAGCTCTGGAAATTCTCCAACCATAAGGCTTAAAAGATCTGCTTTGGAGGCTAAAGCAAATTCTTTGAAATTAACATCTTCATTGAAACTAAGCTCCTCTGCAATATATTGTAATATTACTGCGACCCTCCCAGCTCTATCTGCTTGAGTGCCTAATTTATTATGGTAAATAATAGATCCAAGTTTTTTTGAAAGAGATTTAAGGGATTGTTTTTTATCTTGCTCAAAAAAGAATTCAGCATCAGCAAGTCTAGGTCTAATAACTTTTTCATTGCCTTGTATTATGTTCGCTGGATCTTCTGGTGTTAGATTTGAAACTATTATGAAGTGATTGTAAGCTGATTACTCTTGTCAAACAATGGAAAATACTTTTGATTAGCTTTCATACTTAAAGTAAGACATTCCTGAGGGACTTTTAAAAATCTTTTTTCAAATGATCCAGTCAGAATATTTGGCATTTCAACTAAAGCAGTAACTTCATCCAATAAGGCCTCATCATCAATAATGTGAAGCTCTTCTTTGAATGACTTAGAAGCTCGAATAATGTCTGAATATATTTTTTCTTTTCTTTGTGCGTAACTTGCAATAACTCCACCAGTTTCTAATAATATTTTTTCATAATTATCCGCATGATCAATAGTTAATTTTTTTTCTTTAGATTCAAATCGATGGCCGAATGATCTATTATTAGCTTCGAAGCCAAGTGTTGACACTTTTAGTATTTTCTTACCATGAAGTATAAGTAAGTTTTTTACAGGCCTTACAAAATTTACAGAAGTCCAGCCATCTTCTAATTGATAAGACATCATTTTTTTAATTGGAAGTTGATTGATGCAATAATTGATTATTTCAGATAAGATATCTTCAAGATTTATGCCAGCAATATCTTTTTCAATATATAAAATTTGTTGGCCTTTCTCATCTTCTTTTTTTATTTTTTTTATTGCTTCATCAGTTTCATTGAGGGAGTGTAGTTTTTTTGATAAAGCTTGTGTAATCTGACCATTATCATCAATCCCAATTTTAGCCGGCATAAGCTTTATTAATTTTTTTTTATTTTCTCCCCTCTCTGCAACATTTAATATTTTGACTCCAAGCCTTCGGGGTGTTGAAAAAACTTTCATATCAGAATTATTTATGAGACTTTGCTCTTGTAATCCTTTTGAAATTAATTCTCCAAATCTTTCTCCTAGCTCTTTAAGGGATTTAGGTGGTAATTCTTCGGTTACAAATTCAATAAGAAGTGTATCTAATTTCATTTTTTTTCTTTTTTTGAGTTTAAGGATGAGATAACTTCTGCTGCACGCTCTGAATCCGCAAGAGGAAATCCTAGTTTTTTTCTACTTTCTAAATAAGAATTAGCTACTAAACGTGAAATAACTCTAATTCGACCAATGTAATCAGCCCTTTCGGTTACACTGATAATTCCTCTAGCATCTAGCAAGTTAAATGTATGGGCTGCTTTTAAAACTTGCTCATAAGCAGGTAGAGCTAAGTTATTTTTTACTAAGTAGCTTGCTTGTTTCTCATGTGATGAAAAAGCAGTTAGTAGAAACTTTGAATCACTGTGCTCAAAGTTATAAGCACTTTGTTCAATTTCATTTTGAAGAAATACATCTCCATACCTTAAGTCTTTGGTCCATTGTATATCGTAGATACTATCAACATCTTGAATGTACATTGCCAATCTTTCTAATCCATAAGTAATTTCTCCTGTTATGGGTTTGCAGGCAATTCCTCCTACTTGTTGAAAATAAGTAAATTGAGTAACCTCCATGCCATTAAGCCAAACCTCCCATCCTAAACCCCATGCGCCTAAAGTTGGATTCTCCCAATTATCCTCTACCAATCTAACGTCATTATTTTTGAGATCAAACCCAAGGTTTTCTAGAGATTTCATGTATAAATCGACTATATTTTCAGGTGATGGTTTTAATGCCACTTGAAATTGATAGTAATGCTGAAGCCTATTTGGATTCTTCCCATAACGACCATCTTTTGGCCTTCTACTAGGTTGCACGTAAGCAGCTTTCCATGGCTCAGGCCCAATAGATCTAAGAAAAGTTGCTGTGTGAGAAGTTCCCGCACCAACTTCCATATCGTATGGCTGAATTATGGCGCACCCATTGTTGCTCCAATATTCTTGAAGATTGAAAATAATTTCTTGAAAAGTGAGTTTCATATTTTTTTTTAGTTTAGATTACATTTTACTGCTTTTTTGAAGTACATCAAGAATTAGGTAGTAACAAACATGTTACTTAAAAAATAATTTTTTAAAATTTAAAAATATACTTCTTCTAAGATATAAAAATAAGATTGAGATACATAAGAAGTAAATTGTAAAATTATTTAATATCATATATGGCGTAGCTCCACTATAACCTTGAACATCATGCCTAAGCCCACCAGAAGTAAATTGCGGTAACTTTTTTAAAACCTTGCCATCTCTGCTAATAAAAGCAGTTACACCAGTATTAGTCGATCTTACCATCATTCTTTTATTTTCAATGGCCCTTGCTTGAGAGATTTGTAAGTGCTGTTCTGCTGCAATGGATTTACCATACCAAGCATCATTACTTATATTGACTAAAACATTAGGCTCACTAATATATTTATTATGCCACGCAATTTCATTACCAAACACATCTTCGTAGCATATATTTATTGCGTAATTCAAATCTTTAATTTTAAATAGATCTACTGATTTTTCTTTTCCTCTGCTTAAATTTGTGAAAGGAATATTAAGCCAGTTTTGATAGATATACCTCAAATATTTTTCGAATGGTATGAATTCACCAAATGGAACAAGGTGATTTTTTCGATAAACGGCTTCAGAATCTTTTCCGATGAGTAATGCCGAATTATAATATCTACCCATAGTCGATTCAATCGCTCCAAAAATAATATATCCATTATTATGCGCAATATGGTTTTTTATTTTCTTCATAAAATTTATAGGTATTTTATTCACCTCAATTGGAATAGAGGTTTCAGGAAGAATGATTAAAGAAGCATCACTATTAAGTATTAGTTTTTGATAATGATCAAGAGATTCATTGACCATATTTTTATTCCATTTTTTATCTTGAGAAATATTCCCTTGAATTAGTGAGGTGCTTACAGTTTCACCTATAGGCTTTGACCATTCAATTCCCCTAAAATATTGCCCGCAACTCCAAATAAGGATAAGAAAAATTATTAAATACAGTTTTTTTGATTTTTGTCTAAATAATTGAAAAATTAAAACAGATGAGAGTACTACTAGAAATGAAACTCCATGAATACCAAAGATAGGTAGGTAACCTATTAAGGGGCTATTTGGCACTTGTGTATAACCAAGCGAGAGCCATGGGAAACCTGTGAATACGAAACTTCTTAATAATTCAATTAAAGTAAAAAAAGCTGGTATAAAAAATACATTATTTTTATATTTGCTAAATAAGGAAAAGGGCAAGAAGAAAAGGGCAAGAAATAAACATAAGGCCAATGTTGAAAATAGGGCCATAAGATATGGCATCCCTCCGAATTTTTGTAAACATATATAAATCCAATAAATACCAAAAACAAAAAAACCGCTTCCAAACATGAAGCTTTTTATATTTGCTGATTCATTTTTGTTTGTTATGTAAAGAAGACTAACAATTGATAGGAATATAAGTGGGTAAAAGTTAAAAGGCGCAAAAGCGAGAATTGAGGAGGCACCAAGTAAAAACGAAATTAAGTATGTACGAAGAGCAATTTTAAACATCATTAATAAACTAATTTATTTAAGTAAAATGCTACTTTAACTTTAATAATGCTTAACGACCAGTCTAGAAAACGCTATTAGGTCTCTCAACGTCATATTTTTTTGCTTCAATAGTCGTTGTTTCATCAACTTCATTCATAAATACAACAGATTCAACGAAACCATCTACGATGTCTAATTCCGTTGTTGGAAAGTATTTGCCATTTTCATCGGTATTAATATTATGGTAATACCATGTTCTTGCAATCACATCATTACTTGATTTCATTTTCAACTCTATTCTTTTGGCCGGCTCACCAAGAATCATAATAATTTCATCCGGAGTTAGAATTCCAATTTTTGCAACAAATTTGATATCCATTGTTGGTAGTGTAGTCATGATTGGCTGATTAATTTTACTTTTATCATCTTCATGATGGTTTGCAAAAGTTAACGTGCAAGTAAAAAGAAAAAGAATTTGTATTAAATATTTCATATTTATCTCTATTTATTTAAAAGTTATTCTTATGAGTGTTTTAATTAGGGGTTAGTTCAAAAAATCTAACTCTTCTTGCTTGGTAAGTTAATACTGATAAGAATAGAATGAATTTGACGACTATCAGCCCTTAAAATTTCAACATCAAATCCATCAAAAGACACTTTTTCATCTCTTTGAGGAAGGTAGCCAAATTTTTGAGTAACTAAACCACCAATTGTTGTAAACTCTTCGTCGCTGTATTCTGTAGCAAAATAATTATTGAAGTCTGATATTTCAGTGCTAGCTTTTACTCTAAACTGCCTGTCTTGGTCTTCAATAATATTATCCTCGGTTTCGTCATAATCAAATTCATCTTCAATATCACCAACAATCTGTTCCAAAACATCTTCAATGGTTACCATGCCAGAAATACCGCCATATTCATCCACCACCATTGCAATATGATTACGATTGGTTCTAAAGTCTTTGAGTAAAACATTAAGACGTTTTGATTCCGGAACAAAAATTGCAGGCCTTAGGTTGTCACGCACCTCAAAATCTTCACCTGAAGTAAATCGTAAGAGATCTTTAGCTAAAAGTATTCCAATAACATTATTAATATTATCTTCAATTACAGGGAAGCGAGAGTGACTTGTCTTGATTACAAACGGTATAAATTCTTTAATTTTTTTTGAAATATCAATAACATCCATTTGTGATCTTGGGATCATTATGTCTCTTACATGCATTTCAGATACATTTAAGACGCCTTCGAGCATCATTAAAGCATCAGAGTCCATCATATTTTTGTCAAATGCAGATTTTAGAATATCAGCAAGCTGATCTTTATCTTTTGGTTTTAGCAAGTAATTTTTTATTTGCTTTATAAGCTCAATTTTTTTCTTTTTCATATTTTAATTTTAACTATTTAGTAAGGGTTTTGAAATCCATTTTTCTTTAAAACTAGAATCTCTTTTCTTTCCATTTTGTCTGCATCTAATTTCTTATCATGACTATAGCCTAAAAGGTGAAGATATCCATGAATTATAAGGTGGGCATAATGTGAACGAATTTTTTTATTTTGATTTTTAGCTTCATTTTTAATAACTGGATGGCAGAGAATAATATCTCCTATTAAAGGATTTTCTGAGAGCGTAAAAGATAAAATATTAGTTGGTTTTTTTTGATTTCTGTATTTATAATTTAAAGATTCAGATTCTTTTTCACTAACAATTCTAATTGTAATACTAGAATTTTTTTTAAATATAGAGCTTAACCAAAGTTTACAATCTATTAGCTTTAATATTTTATTTTTGTGAAGAGTGTCTTGGATGTAGATAGAAGTATTATCTTTATGCATCATTATATTATTTTCATGATTTTATATTTTCATATTTTTCATATGCAATAATTATCTTCTGAACTAGCGGATGT
>Ga0114995_10000926_pt1 | contig 20708 bp, 25 predicted proteins | sample ArcticOcean_MG_C_11_FD_87038 | JGI IMG/M metagenome (GOLD analysis project Ga0114995, IMG submission 87038) | Marine microbial communities from western Arctic Ocean - ArcticOcean_MG_CB2_154 | ecosystem: Environmental > Aquatic > Marine > Oceanic | place: Arctic Ocean: Canada Basin | collected... | reverse complement strand
TGGTAATGGTGCTCCACGAATGGCTAAATTAATACCTTTTTTCATGATGTTAACCACATCATCAGTTAGCATCACATCCAGCTTTATTTTTCAGATATTTTTTTTAAACTCATTAAGTGCAGGCACTACAATCTGCAAGCCAACGTTTACTGGGTAAGTGATTTTAAGTAAGCCGATGGGCTCACGTTTAAAACTTTCAAATTTGTCTCTATTGTTCATGCGGGGTGGTGGGCATATACTGGCTCATAGAAATTTAAACATACACTCTTATAGACGGATAATTGGTAATGAATAACAAAATACTGATGGTACTTACGTCACACGACAAACTTGGTGACACAGGCCAAAAGACGGGATTTTGGGTTGAAGAATTTGCTGCTCCTTATTACGCATTTATCGATGCAGGTGTTGAAGTAACACTGACTACACCTCTGGGTGGGCAAGCACCTATTGACCCAACCAGTATGCTAGAAGACTTTCAAACGCTCGCCACAGAACGTTTTGACAACGATGATGTTGCACAGGCTAAAATTGCTACCACGGTAAAACTATCGTCACTTAACGAAGGTGATTTTGATGGTGTTTTTTATCCTGGTGGTCATGGTCCATTATGGGACCTTACCGATAATGCAGACTCAATCTGCTTGATTGAAAGTTTTCTTAACGCCGGTAAGGCCGTGGCTACAGTTTGTCATGCCAGTGCTGCACTATTGAATGTAAAGCAAGCCTTGGGTGATTTTGCCATTAAAGGCAAAGTGGTCACTGGCTTTGCCAACAGCGAAGAAGAAGCTGTGCAATTAACAAAAATTGTGCCTTTTTTGCTTGAAGATGAGCTCATTAAACGGGGTGGCGAATATCAAAAAGCTGAAGATTGGCATGCTTTTGTAGTACAGGATGGCCTTATTATTACTGGTCAAAACCCAGCAAGCTCAGCATTAGCTGCTGAAAAACTACTGGCTCATCTTGCAGCGTAGCTGTTAACTTAAACCTTAGCATAGCAAATAGCGTGTTGGTATTTACCACACGCTATTTTTTTGCCTTTTCACTAGGCTTTCAATTAGCACTTTAGATTAGAAACTAATATGACTCAAACAACTGACATCAACCGCCAAATGGTTTTAGCCTCTAGGCCTTTTGGTACGCCATTAGCTGAAAACTTTAATCTTGTGTGTAGTGAAAAAAAATCACCTAAAACGGGTGAAGTATTACTTCGTACTGTTTTTCTATCTCTCGATCCTTATATGCGTGGGCGTATGAATGATGCTAAATCTTACGCTGCTCCAGTGGCTTTAAACGAGGTCATGGTGGGTGGTACTGTGTGTAGAGTAGAAGTGTCTAACCATCACAATTATCAGGCAGGTGATTGGGTTGTGGCTTTTGGCGGTTGGCAAGATTACTGCGTTACCAATGGTAATGATCTTCTTAAGTTGGATAGTAGTATGGCCCACCCATCACATGCATTAGGTGTGTTAGGTATGCCAGGTTTAACAGCATACATGGGTTTGCTGGATATTGGTCAGCCCAAAGCTGGCGAAACGGTAGTTGTTGCCGCTGCAACAGGAGCTGTGGGCAGCTTAGTGGGCCAAATTGCCAAACTAAAAGGCTGTAAAGTGGTGGGTATTGCCGGTGGGGATACCAAGTGCCAATATGCGCTTGAAGTGTTAGGGTTTGATGCTTGTTTAGACCACCACAACGATGATTTATCAGAGCAGCTAGCAAAGGTTTGCTCTACAGGCATTGATGTCTATTTTGAAAATGTTGGTGGTAAGGTGTTTGATGCGGTGATGCCACTATTGAATAGCTGTGCTCGTATTCCCTTGTGTGGTCTTATTTCTCAGTACAATGCCACCAAACTACCAAGTGGGCCAGATCGTATTTCGTCATTAATGGGTACATTATTGATTAAGCGTATAAAAATGCAGGGTTTCATTGTGTTTGATGATTATGGGCATCGTTACGAAGAATTTAACCAACAAATGGTGAAATGGTTAATGGCGGGTGAAGTAAAGTACAAAGAGCATCGGATCGAAGGGCTTGAAAACTCGGTAAGTGCTTTTATCGGTTTATTAAAAGGTGAAAACTTTGGCAAATTAGTGGTGCGTGTTGGACCAGATGAGCTCTCGTAAATAGTCTGGCTGAGACCTTTTGTAAACATGAATCAGGCCCAGGCTAATTGAAGCAATTAGTATTATCAAAAAACAGCATCAAGAAGGTGATTTGTTCGGTATTAGTTAAAAGTTGTTCAAAAAAAATCAATTAAACTCGTAGGTGCAATGCCATTATTGCACCATACAAATTGATGTTAATTAATAGAGGAACTTAGCCGTGCCATTACAAGCCAGTCAAAATGTTTTTATTACCTGTGCCGTAACCGGATCTGGTAGTTCTCAAGACCGCTCTCATCATGTACCCCGCAGCCCTGAGCAAATTGCTAATAGTGCGATTGATGCAGCAAAAGCCGGCGCTGCGGTAGTTCACTGCCATGTACGTGACCCTGAAACTGGTGCGCCAAGCCGTCGCTTAGATTTATATAAAGAACTTACTGAGCGAATTCGCGCTGCGGAAGTGGATGTGGTGCTTAACCTCACCGCAGGCATGGGTGGCGACATTGTATTTGGTGATGCCGAAAACCCACTGCCTTTGAAAGAATCCAGTACCGATATGGTAGGGGCTAGTGAGCGTGTAGAGCATGTGCGCCAGTGTCAGCCAGAAATTTGCACCTTAGACTGTGGCACCATGAACTTTGCCGAAGCCGACTACGTGATGACTAATACCCCAGGCATGTTAAGGGCTATGGCAGAAAAAATGACGGCTATGGGCGCACGTATAGAAATTGAAGCTTTTGATACGGGTCACCTGTGGTTGGCTAAGCAACTAGTAGAAGAAGGTTTAATTACAGATCCAGTGATGGTGCAACTATGTATGGGTATTCCTTGGGGGGCACCTAACGACCTAAACACGTTCATGTCTATGGTTAATAACGTACCTAAAGAGTGGATAATGTCAGCCTTTTCTATTGGTCGCAATCAAATGAATTACGTGGCAGCTGCAGTGTTGGCTGGTGGTCATATTCGAGTTGGCTTAGAAGATAATATTTGGTTAGATAAAGGTGTGTTGGCAACTAATGCACAGTTGGTTGAACGTGCAGCAACTATTGCCACGAACATGGGCTCTACATTGATGACTCCAGCCCAGGTTCGTGAGCTTATTAAGGTAGAAAAGCGGGCACCTTTAGCATGACCGATATGGTAAATAAAACCTATAAAACAGCCGCTTGTATAGGTGGTGGTGTTATTGGTGGTGGCTGGGTAGCACGCTTTTTGCTACACGGCTGGGATGTAAATGTTTATGACCCAGCAGACGATGCTCAGCGTAAAGTGGCTGTGGTGTTAGAAAATGCTCGTGCTTCTTTGCCTCAGCTTGCTGATGTAGCCATGCCGCGTGAAGGTGAACTCACCTTTTGTGATAGTTTGGAAGCCGCCGTGGCTGATGCCGACTGGATTCAAGAGAGTGTGCCAGAACGACTTGTAATTAAGCATGCAGTGTTTGCCAAAGTGCAGGCTGCTTGCACTGAAACAGCTATTATCGGTTCATCTACTTCGGGTTTTAAGCCTTCGCAATTACAAGAGAATGCTTTAAGGCCTGCTCAAATAATGGTGGCCCACCCATTTAACCCAGTGTACTTGTTACCTTTGGTTGAATTAGTGCCTAGCCCTGTTAATGGCGTTGAGATCATTGAAAAAGCCAAAGACCTGTTAACTGGCGTAGGCATGAAGCCTCTTCATGTACGAAAAGAAATTGATGCACATATTGCAGATCGTTTTTTAGAGGCGGTATGGCGCGAAGGCTTGTGGATGATCAAAGATGGCATCGCCACTACCACAGAAATTGACGACGCTATTCGTTATGGCTTCGGTTTACGTTGGGCTCAAATGGGTTTGTTTGAAACTTACCGTATTGCCGGTGGTGAAGCAGGTATGGCGCATTTTATTGCTCAATTTGGTCCTTGTTTAGAGTGGCCGTGGACTAAGCTTATGGATGTACCGGAGCTTACGGATGAACTCATTACCACTATTGCAGATCAGTCTGATGCGCAATCTGGACATCATACTATTCGAGAGTTAGAGCGAATTCGCGACAAAAACTTAGTAGGTATTATGCGAGTACAAAAAGACAATAACTGGGGTGTAGGTGAGTTATTGAATAAACATGATGAACGTTTAAAGCAGTTGGGGTAATACCAATGGTTAAGTTAGACGAATTATCCTCATTACTGCCAGAATTAAGACGCTAGCTGATGTGTCAGATGAGCCAAGAAATTTCAGAAGAGCAAAACATCAGCTGAAAAAAAGTTAGGTAATTTTTAATTCGGTTATCTCATCGTTTCCAACATTTAGGCTTTTTGCCACCCAGTTCCGTTTAACTATGTCACGTGTGGATATTGGTAATTACTTAGGTTTAGCAGTGGAAACCGTCAGTTGCACTTTAACTAAGCTACAGAAGCATAGGGTCATAAAGGTTGAAGGCAAAGAAGTAGTAATTGTAGATATGATAGGTTTGTCTTGTCTAAATGGCACTAACCAAGAACAATCTAAAGCGCTTCATCTAAGATAAACAAAGCCCATAAATACGGCAAAAAATTGTCAGGTAATCATGTGCTTGCTGGTATGATGGAGCTACACCTGTAATCCCCATGTTGTACTGGCTTATTAAATGAACACGATCCTTCCGGTTATCAGCTCCATTCTACTGGTGATGTTATTAGGCTACGGCCTCTCTAAAAAGTTCTTTACAGATCCTGGTTTTTGGCAAGGCATATCCAAATTGTCCTACTGGGTGTTTTTTCCAGTATTGATTGTTCGAACCTTAGCTAACGCTACTATTAATGCTGAATTACTATTTCCCTTATTCGCCATATTTACCACAGCGCTTATAGTTATTTGGGTTTATTGTATGGTGGTGGCTCGGTTAATTGGTCAAGATGGCCCATCAACCGCATCTATTGTTCAAGGCGGCATGCGCCACAACGGATTTATTGGCCTTGCTGTGTTGGTCGATATGTTTGGCCTACCGGGCCAGGAGCTAGGGGCTCTGATTATTGCGGTGTTAGTGCCTTTTACCAATATTCTGTCAGTATTTTCTGTCAGTGTGTTAGTAAATAAAAAAAATAACCAGCCGTTAGGTGCTTTAATTCTCAAAGAGCTGTTGCGTAATCCAATGCTTATTTCTGTAGCCATTGGCCTGTTACTCAATACCTTCGCTATCTCTATCCCCTCCATACTGGATCAGTCTATGGCTTTGTTGGGTCGTGCGGCCCTCCCATTGTTGCTGCTTAGTGTGGGTGCGAGTTTGAATATACGTGCTTTAAAGGGGAACTGGTTGCCTTTAGTGGCCGCCCTTAGCACTAAGTTATTGGTGTTTCCAGCTCTCTTCTTGGGTGGGGCACTGTGGTTTAATCTACCGCCGCTGGTGACCGTGTGTTTGGTGGTGTTTGGAGCGTTACCAACTGCAGTATCGGCCTATCCTCTTATCCAGCAGATGGGGGGCAACGCAAAGCTCATGGCCGACATTATTACCTTGCAAACCTTAGTCAGCTTGGTAGGGTTAACCTTCTGGGCCAGTTTGGCTATACATATCACAGGTTTAACTCTATGATTTTTTCAGCGCCCTATGATTTTGTTCAAGGGGACTCTCCATTATTGGTTAGCATGCCTCACTCTGGGTTGCAGCTTACAAAAACGGTGGCAAACACCTTAACGCCAGAGGCCTTAGCCTTACCAGATACAGATTGGCATATTCCACAGCTGTATAACTTTTTAGAGGCTATGGGAGTGAGTGTTGTTAAGGCCAATTATTCTCGTTATGTGATTGATCTAAACCGGTCAGAAGACAATAAACCACTTTATGAAGGAAAAACTACCGGCTTATTTCCTCATATATTGTTCAACGAAAAGACTATGTTCAAGCCTGATGCAGTGGCAAATGTGACTCATCAACAAGCCTGCATAGAACACATTTGGCGCCCGTATCATCAGCAATTGGCTTTAGAATTAGCGCGTATTAAGAAAAAATTTGGTTATGCTATTTTATTTGATGCCCACTCCATACCATCACAAGTGCCTATGTTTTTTGAAGGTACTTTGCCAGATTTTAATATGGGCACCAATGCTGGTGTGGCGTGTTCTCCTAAACTGTTGCAAGCGGCGGAGCAAGTGATCGCAGGAACATCCTACACCCAGGTAAGTAATGGGCGCTTTAAAGGCGGTTATATCACTCGTAGCCATGGTCAGCCTAGAGATGATATACATGCCTTTCAGCTGGAGCTATCCCAGGCCACGTACATGCAAGATGTTGGTGACTATGAGCTAGATGAGAATAAATGTGCTCAAGTTAGGCCTCAACTCAAGGCGTTAATAGAAGCTCTAACAAGTTGCAACCTAACACACGAATAAGAGACTCTGTAATGTATTTAAGTGAATCACAAATTACCGCTTATGAACGTGACGGCGCTATTGTTATTAAAGGTGTATTTAAGGATTGGATCGATTGCTTAAGAATCGGTTTTGACAAAGTGTTGTCTGAGCCAGGCGAGCACGGGCGAGAAAATGTTGCCAAGGGCGATGATGGAAGCTTTTTTGAAGATTATTGTAATTGGCAGCGTATTGAAGAATTTAAGCGTTGGATTGTTGAGTCTCCCGCGGCAGAAATAGCAGCCGAAGCTACCCGTTCACAGCGTATTCAAGTATTTCATGAACATATTTTAGTGAAGGAGCCTGGCACCTCCAAAGCCACGCCGTGGCATCAAGACATGCCTTATTATTGTGTTTCTGGCGACCAAACGGCGAGTTACTGGGTGCCTCTTGACCCTGTAACTAAGGCTAATACCTTGCAGGTGGTATTAGGGTCTCATCGTTGGCCAAAGCTTGTGAGGCCTTCGCGGTGGTCTACCAATGAGCCTTGGTATAGTAATGAGGCAGACTATATGGATATGCCGGAGATTGATGATAGGCAAAATATTTTGATACCCGAGTTAGAGTTAGGCGACTGTGTGTTGTTTAACTTTAAAACGGTACACGGAGCACCAGGTAATTTATTAACTAGCCGTAGGCGTGCTTTTTCTACCCGTTTTATGGGAGATGACGTACGCTATGTAAACCGAGGTGGCCCAACTTCGCCGCCGTTCGAGGGGTTAGTGCAAAATGATGGTGATAAAATGCCGCTAAGTTGGTTTCCTGAAGTATATGAAAGAGAGGTATAACGATGACAAATAATTCCACTGGCAGCTGCTTATGTGGTGCGGTTAAATATCAAGTGATAGGAGCATTACGCCCTGTGGTGGCTTGCCATTGTGGGCAGTGCCAAAAGACTAGCGGTCATCATGTGGCGGCTACTTCTGCTAAGCGAGAAGATTTTAAACTGTTAGAAGAGCGTGGGCTTAAGTGGTTCTCTTCTACAGTGGGCATTCGACGTGGATTTTGCCAACAATGTGGAGGCAACTTATTTTGGGATAAAGCTGAATTATCAAGCATCTCAATCTTTGCTGGTACTCTAGATCAACCTAGTGGATTGCAATTAGTGGAGCATATTTATGTGGAAGCAAAAGCCGACTATTATGAAATAACGGACGGTTTACCACAACGGCAAGGATTCAGTATTACAGCCAAGGTAGATAATGGTAAATGAGGGTAGATAATGGCCAATAAATGCTCACACTGTGACTTTAAAATAACTTCACGAAATCAATTGTGTGAAGATTATAGAAACCCCACGAAATCGTATGGTTGCCCAAAGTGCGGTACTTTTTATATTTTGCCAACCAGTGCTGCACCCACGTGGAAACAGTGGCTAGTGTATTTAATTTTAGGTTTTACTGGTGGGTTAATTTCTAGTTTGGTGCAACTGAACGGCCACACTCGGTGGTGGTTTTGGGGCTATGTGACCTTTATTGCGGTAATTTTTGTTGTGCGCTATATTAAGTCAAAAGCCGTTGTATTAGAGGCTTCTGGGTATCGAGTCACTCCAAACAATGACTGATTACATCGTGCCTTTTTGTGAAGAAGAAGTCACTATTCTTTATGCCGACGACGATATCGTAGTGGCCGATAAACCCAGTGGTCTATTGTCTGTGCCGGGAAAAAATCCGCTCAATAGAGACTGTTTAATTACTCGCGTACAGCAACAATATGCCGACGCATATATAGTTCATCGTTTAGATATGGACACCTCTGGAGTGATGGTGTTGGCCCGAGGTAAGGCAAACCTATCGTCATTAAGCCGCCAGTTTCAGGAGCGAGAAACTCAAAAGCAGTATTTGGCGTGGGTGTATGGGGTGTTGCAAGATGATGAAGGTGAAATAAATTTACCATTGCGCTGCGACTGGCCTAACAGGCCTAAACAAATGGTAGACCATGAGTTAGGTAAGCCTTCATTTACACGCTTTGAAGTACTAGAGAGAAAACCAGAAATATTACAGACTAAGGTGCTGTTGAAGCCGGTAACAGGGCGCTCACACCAGTTGCGAATACACATGGCAGAACTTGGGCATCCTATCAGTGGTTGTGAGTTTTATGCGCACTCAGAGGCGTTAGGGCAAGCAAAACGATTGCAGTTACATGCTTGGAAGTTAAGTTTTACACATCCTTCCACTGGCGCGTTAGTTACACAGATAGCCCCAGCAGTGTTCTAACTTATATGTAGGTGTTAATTACTTCCCACAGGTCGTCTTCAGAAAATGGTTTGTGCACATAGTCAGTGATGCCAGCATCTTGCCAGTGTGCTAGTTCGGTAATAGGGTCTCTGGCAGTAGTGGCAATTATAGGAACATGGGCACTATTATTTACACCTAAAGCACGAATAACTCGAGTGGCCGACAGCCCATCTAATTTTGGCATCATTAAGTCCATAATAATGATGTCATATTGTTTCTTCATTACCCATTCAACAGCTTCCAAACCATCAGCAGCAAGGTCTATATTCGCTTCGCGAAAGGTGAGGAATGTATAGATGATTTCACGGTTTAATTCATCATCATCGACTATAAGTATGTTTATAGAGGGCATCGAGTTTCTCAGTTAATGTCATTAAGTAAAATGAACTGCTAAAGTGTATATTGAAATGGCAGATTTAACAATCTTCCTCAGATGACTAGGGTCAAGCTTGGGCGAGCTTTAGCACGCTATTCCAAACAGCTTCATCAAGCTCTACAGCTTTAGGTAGCACTTTTTGAGACCCAGGAAGTCGTGCGCCAGGTTGGCTGGTTACAGCGTCTGAAATAATGCTAAGTTTGTCCCAAAAGACATCGCCAGATACATTTGTAGGGTCAATAATAATATAGCACTGGCCTAAGTCGTGAGGTTTTCCTTCAGTAGCTTTGAGTGGGTCTAGTTGAGTGCTTGTGCTGCCGCCGGTAAAGGCTGCGGCAAGTATTTCTGCCATAAGACCAAAGCCATAGCCTTTATAACCACCTGAAGAAACAAGAGATCCACCATTTAATACAGCATTAGGATCTTGCGTGGCTTCACCTTCACTATCTACGCCCCAGCCCAGTGGAATTTGCTCTCCGGCAGTAGCTGCCATATTGATTTTACCAATAGCGATAGCGCTGGTGGATTGATCGAACTGCATGGCTAGGCCGCCTTTACCATCTGGCACAGACATAGCGATAGGATTAGTGCCTAATACGGCCTTAGTGCCACCAGGGGGTGATACGCAAGATTTAGCATTAGTCATGCCAATAGCAATATAGCCTGCACGCGCAATTTGCTCTGTAAAGTAGCCCATAGAAGTGCAAGTGTGGGAGTGGCAAATGGCTAATGTGGCCACACCATTGGTTTGTGCAGCTGCAAGGGCGGCATCTAGGCCGCGCGAAAAGGCTGCCTGAGCAAATCCCAGCTTTGCATCTACAACAACGCTTGCAGGCTTAGGCTGGTGTACTTCTGGCTCTACATCGCCCTTAACCCGGCCTACTTGTAGTTGGCTGCAATAGCTTTGTAGGTAAAATAGACCGCAAATCTTGTTACCATAAGCTTCGGCAACGCGCACAGCGTGTGCCACGGAATTGGCAACCCAAGGTTTTGCACCGTGAGCTTCTAAGGCTTTTGCTGTGGTGGCTTGAATGGTGTCTAGATCAACGCTAATAGTGGCCATATGGGTTTCAACTATAAAAAAATTTAAAGGTTAATTTTATGTTGCTTTGCCTGCATGGGTAAAGTAAAAACAATAATTACTGTGTTTTTAAAATAGAGTTATACAGCTCATGAATCAAACCCCTCGCGTTGCCATAAGGCCTTTTGTGGCCTCAGATAGCCCTCAAGTGCAAATGTTGGTGAGTGATGCCCGAGTAGCTCAGGTAGTGGGCAATATCCCTTATCCATACCCTGAAGATGGTGCAGAAACGTGGATAGCCTCGCATGGAGCACAGCATCGAGCTGGCACTGCCATAATTAGGGCTATTGTATGCCTGGACGATGATCAATGTATTGGAGCCATCAGTATAGATCAAAAATCTAGGGGCCTAAACAGTAGTGGGAATTTGGGGTATTGGGTGGGTGTGCCTTATTGGAATAAGGGGTTTTGTGAGGAAGCTGGCCATTTAATGCTGGAATTGGCTGCAAAAGAATACGCTATGGGTCGTTTAGTTGCAGCACACCGTATAGATAATCCCGCGTCGGGGCGAGTGTTAGAAAAATTAGGCTTTAATGAATTAGAACCACAAACAATGACTAATTTATTGGGGCAGTATTTATTTCGTTGTTATGACATATTAATTTAAGCCATAAAAAAGGGCGCCTATACTAAGAGTAATAGGCGCCCTTTTTACTAACTAGGCTATTGCCCAGAAAACAGTATTACGAACGACGTGGAGCACGATCGTTACGACCACCACCGCTGCGCTTAGGACGAGGAGTCTTAGCACCAGGGGTGAAGTCGTCGGCAGGGCCTTGAGACTGAATGTTTAACGGCTGGCTACGTACGCGTACTTTCTTAAGTAGCTGGAGCATCTCTGCAGGCATCCCAGCAGGAAGGTCTACAGTAGAGTGGTCATCAAACAGGCTAATACGGCCAATGTAAGCGCTGCTAAGGTCTGCTTCGTTAGCGATAGCCCCAACGATGTCGCCAGGCTTCACTTGGTTGTTGTGGCCTACTTCTATGCGGAAACGCTCCATAGCAATAGATTCGCCGCTGAACTCTTCTTCTTTGCGCTCTTTACGGCGTGGACGCTCATCATCGCCAAAGCCAGGTGTTGTATCACGTGAGTCACGACGTTCAGGCTTGCTAGCTTCTGGCGCTACAAGAGGACGATCTTTCTGAGCCATAAAGCAAAGGGCAGCAGCAACTTGCTCTGGTGCAATTTCACGTTCTTTAACAAACGCTTCAATCAAATCGCTGTAAATGCTCAAGTCAGACTGTTCAAGCGCTTTGTCGATGTTAGCCTTAAACTGATCAATACGACGCTCTTTAACTTGCTCGCGGCTAGGCAAGTCCATTGGAGTAATGGCTTGGCGTGTAGCTTTTTCGATAGAGCGCAACATGTTACGTTCGCGAGGGGCTACAAACAAGATGGCGTTACCAGCACGACCAGCACGGCCAGTACGGCCAATGCGGTGAACGTAAGCTTCAGTGTCGTATGGGATGTCGTAGTTAATTACGTGGCTTACACGAGCTACGTCAATACCACGTGCAGCAACGTCGGTAGCAACAACGATATCGATCTTGCTGCTCTTCAGATGCTCAATTGTGCGTTCGCGTAACTGCTGAGACATGTCGCCATTGATAGGAGATGCGCGATGACCGCGGGCTTCTAATTTTTCAGCTAGTTCTACAGTTAGAGTTTTGGTGCGTACAAAAACGATTACGCCATCAAAGTCTTCTGCTTCTAGGATACGAGTCATAGCATCTAGCTTAGTGGTGCCAACGGCTTTCCAGTAACGCTGAGTAACACTGTCTACAGTAGCTGTCTTAGCTTCAATCTTAATTTCTTCTGGGTTATTAAGGTAAGTGTTAGCAACCTTACGAATAACAGCAGGCATAGTGGCAGAGAATAGAGCCACTTGACGTTCTGGTGGAGTGTGATCCAAAATCCAAGTTACGTCGTCGATAAAGCCCATGCGTAGCATTTCGTCAGCTTCGTCCAATACAACTGTCTTTAGTTTGTCTAGCTTCAAAGTTCCACGGCGCAGGTGATCCATTACTCGACCAGGAGTACCAACAACTACGTGTACGCCACGTTGTAGCTGACGTAATTGGCCGCTCATGCTGCTGCCACCGTAGATTGGTAATACATGGAAACCGCGCATGTCGCTAGCGTAGTTTTGGAATGCTTCAGCAACCTGAATGGCCAGCTCACGGGTAGGTGCAAGAACCAATACTTGTGGAGCTTCAACTTTCAAGTCGATGTTAGATAGGGCTGGTAGTGCGAAGGCAGCAGTTTTACCTGTACCTGTTTGAGCAGTACCTAAAATGTCTTTGCCGGCCAAAAGGTGTGGAATGGCAGCGGCTTGAATTGGGGATGGTTGTTCATAGCCAATACGGGTGATCGCACTAAGTACTGGCGTAGAAAGTGCCAAGTCTGCAAAAGTCGTCATCGTGTTATCCTAAAAATAAGTGAACTGATGACTTGATGGATACAAATACCCACAAAGTCCGCGCGTAAACAAAGCCACTCCCTAAGTTGTATAGATACAACAGAGATAAATATTGGAGTGATGTAACCCTTTGTTCGGTCTACATTAAACTTAGCCTAATTAAGCTATGCCAATGCCCGGCACCTGCTGGTGCCTTACCGGGCCACTTTATTTTGAAGTGTGGCTGAGATAACGCGGATGCAAGTGATATTACGCGGCGGAGTATATATTGATTGTATATAAAAAGCTATAGAAGTGTTTTATATACAATCAATGCATTTGCATTATTACTTAGGACTTAGGACTTAATGGCCGCAAGTACAGATTCTGCCGAGCTCACAGAAAATGGATCAGCGCCATGGTTGTCTTCACGACCAGGCTCTTCTAACCAATGCTCAACTACGCCGTTATCAACCACCATGGCATAGCGCCATGAACGTTGGCCAAAACCTACGTTGTCTTTATTCACTAGCATGCCTATTTGACGGGTAAATTCACCATTGCCATCAGGGATAAACTTGATGTTTTTGATGTCTTGATCGAGCATCCACTTGCGCATAACAAAAGTGTCATTAACAGACAATACATACACTTCGTCTACACCAAGCTGCTTTAGCTCTTCGTAAGCTGCTTCAAAACCGGGTACCTGAAAAGTGCTGCAAGTAGGTGTGAATGCACCTGGTAGAGAAAAAACCACTACTTTTTTATTACTAAAAATGTCATCGCTGGTAACGTCTTGCCAGCGGAATGGGTTGTCTCCACCAATACTTGCATCACGTACGCGGTATTTAAAGGTGATTTGGGGTACTTTTAAGCCGATGCTCATTGGTCATATTCCTTATATTTAGGGGCTGTTATTTACTTAAACGACACGTAATTGCAGTCGATCTTTAATATTGTGCAGTATGTTGTTATATTTGTACAATTGTTATAAATGTAATTTTTAATAGGTATTACCAATAACATGTTAAGTCTTAAAGACCTAAGCTACTTGGCTGCATTAGATGAGTTGGGCCATTTTGGTAAGGCTGCAGCGGCCTGCCATGTGAGCCAGCCCACTTTGAGCGGCCAGCTAAAGAAACTGGAAAGCCAGCTAGGGGTGCAGCTCATAGAGCGTGGTTCGAAGAAAGTGATTTTAACCCATGTGGGTTTTGAAATTGCCCAGCGTGCAAAAGCGATGGTGTTGCAAGCTCACGAAGTGGAGGAACTAGCAAGAGCTTCCAAAACACCCCTCACCGGGCGTTTAAAGTTGGCTATTATTCCATCTCTTGCGCCTTATTTGATGGCCAAGACGGGTTATGCTGTCAACACTCTTTTACCTGAGCTAAAGATAGAATTACATGAGTTAGAAACCTATGAATTGTTACGTCAATTAAGGAACGGAGATATTGATGTGGGCATCTTGGTATTGCCTCAAGAGCAGGCCCAAGCTAGAACAGGGCTACGTAGCTTGAGCCTATGGCAGGAACTGCTCTGGTTGGGAGTGGGTAACAATCATGCTTGGGCAAAAAAAACGCAAGTCACTCGAGCACAACTGTTGGGGGGTGAGATGGGTGCTGAACTTATTTTGTTAAAAGAAGGGCATTGTTTAGCGGATCAAGCCCAGCAACTGTGCGAAATAAAAAGTCAGTCTCAAGCCTTTAGGGGAGCAAGTTTAGAAACCCTAAGGTATATGGTATCAGCGGGTCACGGTGCTACCTTAGTGCCCCAGCTTAGCATGGAGGCTTGGATTGGCCACGGTGAGGAGCAGATTGTTTATATCCCTATCACCGAGCCAAAGCAAGCTAGAGAGTTAGGCTTTTTAGCACGTTCAGGTAGTGCCTATTGGCCTTGTGTAGAGGCCCTACATAAGGCCATGACTTCGGTATTGCCTGAAGTTTCAAAAGGCACCCAAACTGTGCCACTAGTCATTTAGATTGAGCGTGCTAACCCATGGGTGATAACAGCCGCCGCTAGCACTAGGGCCGCAGATAACAACAAACAGACGATGAAACCAAATTGTAAAAACACCCAGCCAGAAAGTAGGGTGCCTAAAAGGCGCCCTGCGGCGTTGGCCATATAATAAAAACCCACATCCATAGCAACGTTATCGGTGTTAGAAAGGGCAACAATCAGGTAACTGTGAAGGGATGAATTAACCGCAAATATAATCCCAAAAACACTCAAACCGATCATTAACACAGCGCTATTATTCCACTGCATATACAACCCATAAGCCATGACTATAGGAATGATGCAGAGCGCACCTTGCCACTTAAAGGCAGTTTTATGGGCTCCTTTAAGAGCGGTTTCCTGGGTGTTCTCATATGCTGTTAAGGATGGTTGAGTCAGCCGAGTTAAAAGAGGAGCCAGTGTCTGTACTAAGCCATAGCCGATAACCCACGCCGCTAAGAAACTGCTCACTTGCCAATAGCTCCAGCTGAGTTGCTGAGCAAGGTACACCGGTAAAGCCACCACAAACCAAACGTCTCGTGCGGCAAACAAGCACAAACGCGCGCCGCTTAGTTGGTTAATAGCTGAACTCTTAGACAAGAGCTGGCGTATTTTGGGTTTGTTTTTACTGCGCCCTAAGTCTGCTTTGAGCAGCATAAGGCTGCACAGCCAAACACATACAAGCCCGACCAGCATTATCTGTATGCTGGTGGTAAATCCAACACTGCTCAACAAGGCGCCCCCTAGGAAGAACCCGACTCCTTTTAAGGCATTTTTAGACCCAGTAAGTAGTGCCACCCAGCGGTATAGGTTTGAACTTTGATCATGTGTGCTTTGTTCATGCGTAGGTGTATTAATGGGTATTAATAATTTAATGGCGCTTTTAGCGCTCATCTTATTGAGGTCTTTAGCGATGCCAGAAATAGCTTGGGCTGCCATGACCCATGCTACTGTGAGTAAGTGAGGGCTTACTAATAGCATAGACAAGGCTGCAAGCTGCAAACCTAAACCAATATTCATAGTGCGATTAAGCCCTATGCGCGCTCCAAGAAAGCCGCCTAATAAATTGGTGACCACACCAAATAATTCGTAAAACAGAAACAAGAAGGCGATTTGTAAGGCGTCGTAACCTAAGCTATGAAAGTGCAACACCACCAACATGCGTAAGGCACCATCGGTGAGGGTAAACGCCCAGTAATTACCTGTAACTAAGGCATACTGGCGCATACTAGGAGCAGTGGCCATCAGTAATAGCAGCCATTAGTGATCATTAGCGCAGATGTATTTGGCCAGTTCAGCAGCACGGTTTACGTAACCCCACTCATTGTCATACCACAGGTAAAGTTTAACCTGGGTATCATTGATCACCATGGTAGACAGCGCATCAACAATACATGAGCGTGGGTCTGTGCGGTAATCAATAGATACTAACGGGCGCTGTTCAAAACCAAGAATGCCTTTTAATACTTCAGATTCAGAAGCGTTTTGTAATAACTGATTAATTTCTTCTACTGAGGTTTCTCGCTGCATTTCAAATACACAATCAGTAAGTGATGCGTTAGCTAGAGGCACCCGCACAGCATGGCCATTTAGCTTGCCTTTTAAGTCTGGAAAAATATGCGTAATGGCCGTGGCGGAACCCGTGGTAGTGGGAATTAAGCTCATGCCGCAGGCCCTAGAGCGCCGCAAATCTTTATGGTGCGCGTCTAATATAGTTTGCGTATTGGTAACGTCGTGAATGGTGGTCATAGATCCATGACGTATGCCTATGACCTCATGTAATACTTTTACAACAGGCGCTAAGCAGTTGGTAGTGCACGATGCGGCAGTGACTAACTGATGTTGTTGTGGGTCATACATGTGATGATTGACGCCTACTACTAGATCTAACACGCCATCTTGTTTTACCGGGGCGGTCACTAATACGCGCTTAACCCCTTGGTCTAAATAGGCTTGTAAAAGCGCCTTGGTTTTCATTTTACCACTAGCTTCAACAACTAAATGACAAGCGCTCCAATCTGTCGCTTCAGTAGTAATGTTTTGGCTATAAGCAAGCTGCTGGCCATCAATAGAGATGGAGTTATCAAAGCCAGTAATGTTGGCCGACCAAGTACCGTGAATCGAATCAAATTTAAGCAAATGAGCTGTGGTTTCGGCATCGCCTGCGGGGTCATTAAGCTGAATAAATTCAAACTCTGGCCACAGCCAAGCCGCACGTAAAATAAGGCGGCCCATGCGGCCACAGCCGTTTATTCCTACTTTTATTGTCATAATTAAGCGTTGCAAAGAAGCTAGATAACGGTATTGTACCTGCTTCTTAACAAATAGAGTAAGGGCGTTGACGCAGATGATTGAGGCAGGATTATACCAACATTACAAAGGCGCACAGTATCAGGTGATTGATACAGTGCGTCATTCAGAAACCGAAGAAGAACTGGTGCTGTACCGTGCTCTTTATGGTGAAAAAGGCCTATGGGTTAGGCCTTTGGTTATGTTTACCGAAACCGTATTGGTTGGCGGTAAACAAGTGCCTAGGTTTGCCTACCAAGCAATAGAAGTACCGTCATAGTTAATAAAACGGCCGTTGTCTGCTGGGTCAATATGATCTAACACCTGGCGCAGGCCATTAACACTGGTTTGGGTATCGATGGAACCATTGGGGCCACCCATATCTGTACGAACCCAGCCTGGGTGTAGGGCAATTACCTTGATACCATGGTCTTGAAGGTCGATAGACAGACTTTTCACCACCATATTCACTGCTGTTTTAGATGATCGGTAGAGGTACAGAGCCCCGCCATCATTGTCGTCGATGCTGCCCATTCTTGAACTCATAACAGCAAAAGTGCCACGTTTGGCAGTGAGGTTACTATGCAGCGCTTGTGCCAGCATGAGTGGTGCAACGCTGTTTACATTTAAAACTTCTAGCCACTGTTGTCTAGATACCGTGCCCAGGGATTGCTCTCTGGGGCCAAATATACCTGCATTGTTGATGATTAAATCTAATTCGATACCGCTTAGCTGTTCTTGCAGAGTGGATATACTTGCGTCCTCTGTTACATCTAACGGCAGCAAAGTAAGTTGGTCACACGCTAGTGCGGCAAGTGCTGAGCTACTATGTTGATTCGCTGCGGCGCTGTTTGCACGGTAGGTGGCATACACATGCCAGCCGTCGGCTAAATATTGCTGGGTGAACTCTAGACCAATACCGCGATTGGCACCGGTGATTAATAGCTGTTTCATGCTGGGCTGCTCATTGACTCAAAAAGGGCTTTAAGATTAGAGCAATAATCATACTAGAGCAAACAATAGTGTTTGGGTAAATCATCCTGGCTTAGCTAGGAGTCTGTCGGACTTAGGGTGAATCTACTGCGGAAAAGCCATTTTGGCCAAATTTCCCGATCCAATTCGTTGAATAGAACGACTATTCGCCTCATTCGATCAAAAAATTCTGCCTCAAAATGACATTCCCTCGTTACGATGCCCTAAGTCCGACAGGCTCCTAGGACTGAGCCTCTTTACTTCTATTTACAGATGAATATAGTGGTATTGGGCTGGGTTGCTGTACCATGTGGCATATATTACTTAACTGTGTCCAAGTCTTTATATGGCTCGTATTCTCATCACATCGCTTGCTCTTTGTTTTCTGCTTTTATCAGCAGGCAAAAGCTATGCTAACGCTAACCTAGGTGCACCAGTACCTAATAGCGACCATCATGTTGTGAACATGCAAGTATGTAACATGACTTTGGCTGAAACGTGTGAAGATGCGGAAGGTGGCAGTGCTGGATTATTCAGTCATTTTAACTGTCACTTAAACATGTCGTCTTTAGTCACCGGTTATTATTCTATTGGCCTTACGGGCCTACTTTCGCCTAACTACAACTATCAATTTAGTAGTAAGGTGCATATACAAGCCCTATTTACCAAACCTCCCCAAGTCGCTTAGCTTTTTCTCTGTCGTTGCTTTAGTTAATCTAATTACTATAGAACGTTACACCCTTGTGTTGGCATTCTAAACCTAGATTGTGAGTTGAAGATAGTGCGCTTATGCACCTACCCTCTGATTCTTTACCAACAACGATTCCAGTATTACTTTGGATTATTTGGCGATGTTAAAACCTAAACTTGTGCTTATCAAATGGGCATTTTTGATAGCAGCTATCGGCTTACTATCAGCCTGTAGTGATGTGGAAAATACAGCTACATCTACAACTGTATCTACAACTTCGGCCACAGAAGCCTCTGCAAGGTGGTATACCTCAGAACAATTAGCGCAAGGAAAAGTAATTTTTTCTGAAAACTGTGCTGCATGCCATGGGGCAGATGCTGGAGGAGTGGGCGCAAGCGTTGATGATTGGAAAACCCCAGACGCAAATGGTCTCTATCCAGCTCCCCCTATCAATGGCAGCGCACACGCTTGGCATCATTCCTTAAAAACATTATTGCGCACCATTAATGACGGCGGCAAACCGCTTGGCGGCACTATGCCTGCATGGCAAGGTCGGTTAACTGATGCAGAGCAGTTATCGGTGGTTGCTGCATTTCAAGATTACTGGCCTGATGACATTTATGCCAAGTGGCGTGTGATAGACCTCCGACAGCTCATAGCTAACTAATAGTACATATAAATAATTTACAATAATTTCTTGATTTAGGTGCCACAATGAACAACAACGTTAGCCTCCCTGTCGTCTTATTATTAACATTATTCCTAGTAAGTCATACCCATGCTGATCATAAAGAAAGCCATGTGGATGTTGAAGTTGGCCACTTGTCTTCTACAGCCAGTAAAGGCCAAGTTGTGTTTAATACCAACTGTGCATCTTGCCACGGCATTGACGCTGCTGGTGGCATTGGTGGCCCACCATTAATACACAATATCTATAATCCAGGCCACCATTCCAATGCCTCTTTTATTCGCGCCGTGCGCAATGGTGTAAAGCAGCACCACTGGCAATTTGGGGACATGCCGCCACAAAAACACGTTGCTTTTGGTGACATGGTGTTTTTGATGAAGTTTATTCGTGAAATTCAGCAACAAAATGGCATTAAGGTCATGGATCATGACATGTAAGTGGGTTACATCAGTTATCTTGCTAATGGGCCTAGTCATTGTACTCAATGCCATACCCCTAGAAATCTCATAGGAGGCTTGCAAGCATCGGCTGGCATGGTAGGCAACGAGGATGGGCCAGATGGGGAAAACGTACCTCCACTACTTGACGTCAATAAATCAGCTTTTGGTGGTTGGAACAAAGAGGACATTGCCTTCGCTTTGGAAATAGGCATGACGCCAGACGGTGATTTTTTGGGTGGAAGCATGAGTCATGTGCTGGAAAATACTACCGGCAAGATGACGGCTGAAGATATACAGGCGATTACAGAATACCTGTATACATTGAACAACCCTTGACCTATGTGTAACACTTAGGTTTTATAGTGTGCTTCTGGGCCATGTTTCTACACCCTATTACTAAACTATATGGCCACTAGTAACCGAAGGAGATAGGCAATGAAAACCGTAAGCCAGCTCGCGAAAACAGCTCAGGTAAGTGCCGAAACTGTGCGCTACTACAGCCGTTTAGGGTTGTTAGAAGCACAGAGAGACCCGCATAACGGCTATCAACTATTTGACCAAGGGGCAGTGAAAAAGCTCGCCTTTATCAGTCATTCTAGGTCTTTGGGTTTCAGCTTAAAAGATATACACGCCATCTTGCAACATACGACTAAAGGCGACTCCCCCTGCCCTATGGTGAGAGATATGCTACGCCAGCGAGTACCTGTGGTGGCGGCAAAAATACGGCTGCTAGAAGAACAAATGGCACGCATGCAGTTAGCTTTGGAACAATGGCAAACCATGCCTGACGGCGTACCCGATGGACATCATATTTGTCACCTAATTGAAGATTGGCATATGCCAACTATAGAGATTGAAAACCATGACTAATACAGTACAAGACAAGATCACACAGTTATCTCTATTTGGAGTGACTTGTGCTGGCTGCGTGGGACGTATTGAAAAAGCGTTGAATCAAGCACCAGGGGTGGTGGCCGCTCAGGTTAACTTTGCCAGCCGTACTGCAGAAATAAGTGGTGGTAATGCGCAACAGCTAATCACCGCCGTACAAGACGCAGGCTACGATGCGCAAG
>Ga0114995_10000923_pt1 | contig 20752 bp, 24 predicted proteins | sample ArcticOcean_MG_C_11_FD_87038 | JGI IMG/M metagenome (GOLD analysis project Ga0114995, IMG submission 87038) | Marine microbial communities from western Arctic Ocean - ArcticOcean_MG_CB2_154 | ecosystem: Environmental > Aquatic > Marine > Oceanic | place: Arctic Ocean: Canada Basin | collected... | reverse complement strand
CCATCAAACGGCATGGTAATGGAAATATCTTTTTCAGCACCACCTTTGTCAGCCCCAGCATCTTTAAGAACTTTATCTGCTTGTTTATCATCATACCCAAATCCAATATCATCTTTTGAAGTTAACCATTTCTTTATTTGCTCTCTGCTACCAGTTACGGATATTGTTCCCTCATCTTCATCGTAATCATCTACGGTGACATCGAAGTCATCTTGGGCATCTGAAGCTAGGCTGTTGTCGGCATCACCATCAAACGGCATGGTAATGGAAATATCTTTTTCGTTGAGTGTTCCTTCGTTAACAGACTCTTTTTTATACTTAGCCATTTGTAAACCCATTACAAAGTCTTCAAACTCATCAGCGTCGTCTGTTTTAATAGCATCATCATCCCTATAACCATAGAGGTCCATTTCAGCACTACCTGGTAATTGGTTAATGTCTCCATCTTGATAAGCGATAATCTCTTTTGCCCATTTCTTTTTAATGTCATCTAGACTCATATCATTTTCAGAAATATCTTCTTTACGATCATTATTCGCATTTTTCATCATGTCAGCTATGCGAGTTAATGTATTCCTATCTCTGCTAGATAGTGAAGCTATTTGCTTATCCATCGCAATTTTCTTTAGCGAAGCAGCATAAGCAGCATCTGATTCTAATTGAACTGTTTGAGTTTTTTCGCTAGAGGAGATTGTTCCTTCTAATATTTGTCTAAACTTTTTCATCCTTTTATTTCCCGTTTTTCTTTATTTTTGGTTCGAATTTGGTTGTTATTATATATTTTCTATTAGGGTTAACCATTACATTCATTGTGTTCATAAAATTACGATTTAAAAGAACTGCACTAGTTCTGTTGGTTCTGTCATCTAATAAAAACTCATAGTCTTTATATTGATTTCCATTAAATTCAAAATCTAATCTAATGGCATATCTGTCTTCTCTATAATCCTGTAAACCACCCTTTTCAACACTTACAACTTTTCTAATAGTATTAGTCATTGTAGTTCCATGATGTGTCCAAGTAACATTTTTTCCTTTAACAGAAATGTCTGTCGCATGAATACTTGGTGACACTGAACCATTGCCTGTGTCAAACTTAGCTGTCATAGGACCAAGTGGGCCAATGTCGACCATTTCAATATACCCTACCAAAGTTGGTACAGGCCAGTGAAATAGATCTTGTTTAAAATGTTCTATAATCTTATTTATTAATGGACGTGTTTTGTTTGCTTTGTCTTGACTACCGGCCATTGCGGTTTCAATACCTTTTGTGCCTGGGCTGTGATTTACCTCTAATATGTAAGGAGGTTCTTTATCACGGTTCTTTGAAGGAATAAAATCAACAGCAGACCATCTTGCATCTACAGCCTTTGCTGCCAATAGACATTGTTCTATTTCTAATTCTGTAAGTTTAACTTCGGTACCTTCAGCACCTTGTGTAATATTGGAACGGAAATCACCTTTTGGTTTGCCTCTTGTCATTGAACCAATGATCTTACCATCAAGAACATGTACACGATAATCCTCATCCATTTCAAGGTATTCTTGAATTAATAATGCAGTTGAAGGTTCCTGTTTCATAATTAATTGAATAAATGACTTGAGTGCAGATTGGTCGTCAATTTTTACAACTCCAACACCTTCCGAACCTTCGATTGTTTTCATTATGACAGGAAATTCCCTATCAAGCTGTTTAACTGCCTGTTCGATACCCTCATCTTCTTCATTAGGTATTAGTACAGTTTTAGGTTGAGTCAATCCAAATTCTTGTAAACGCAAATAAGTTAGATATTTGTCATTACACATTTCAAGTACAGCACGAGTATTACACATTGTGCAATGAGCACGCTCTATCTGTGAAACTTTATCCAACCATGATTTATTATGTCTGACATTACCTCGGACTACGCAAAGTGTACCTTTGCCAATAACGAAAGGCTTTTCAGATTCTCTATTAAGAACAACATAACTCTTAAGTTTTTCGTCCCAACGAATTTGGCCTCGTTCAACCTCAAAATTAAAGAATGGAATTTTTTGTTCTGCACATTCCTTTCTTAGGTATGCTGCAGTTCTGAAAAAGTCATTTTCTCCATCTGGGGTCGACGACATAACAACAACGCGGAAATTCTCTGCGAGTTCGGTTTTATCTTCTTTTAAATATGAGGAGAAGCCTTTCATTTATTTTGTGTATCCTTTGGCAGCCATCCAGTTAGTCATTGAATCCATTAATTCCTGGTGAGACATATCTGTACCACTAGCAGTTTTAAGTAAACCCATTAGTTCCTCTGTATGCTCTTTAGTCATTTTTTCATTATATGGGAACCCTTTTAAAGGATTATCAATTTTTGAAATGTCTAATAGTTTAGGAAATTCAGCATGGAGTTTTTTTGATTTTTTATAAGCAAGCTTTGCAACTTTTTCTTTAAATGCCTTTGTTCTAGCATCTAATTTTTTTACTTCAGAAGCAGCTTCATCGGCAACACCATCAGAATAATTTTTAAATGTTTCTATTTTTGTATTTTTCATTTCAGTTTTCCGTTTAATGTTTTGACCTGGTGTGTCGGATTGCAATTTGCCTCGAGCTTTATCTGTGCCCCAATCGCCTGCTCCACTCATTGTGATTCTATTTCAATATATGACTCTACCTTGGCTGCAAGATCTTTATCTGCCTTACCCCAAGTACCTTTTGATTTTGTTGCGAAACTATTCACTCGAGCTAAGCCCCACTGCACTGGAGTAGTTCCTGGTCTGTGGCCAGTTTTCCATGCAGCCATGCCTCGGTCAAACACTTTTCTTAAAATTCCTAATGGCATACCTGTAGCTGCAGCCTTTTTCTTTAATGACTTTTCAGGGTTACCATTTTCAAAAACAAACTCTACAGCATCTGCGAGGTCTGTAACTTCCTTGACACAATTTGGTACCTGGTTTCCATTCCGACCTTTTTTCGTGCCGACCTGTTTATAACCATCCCAACAAGGATCTGATTCCTTTTTGATGTCAGCTGCTATTTGAGCTCTTTGAATATCTAATTCTTTTTCCTTTCGTTCCTCATCTCTTGCCTTACCATACATTTTAAACCGATAGTCAAAATTTACTGCCTTATCTGCTCTTAATAGTTGATGTGGTCGTTTTAGATAAGCTTTTTCATAATTGGTTTCACCAAACATTGCTTTAAACTTATTTGTATGTTTTGATGTTTTAGTTTTTGCTGTTGCGTCACCAGGTGCAGGTTTATATGCATCTGGGTCATCGTCTGCCATTTTAGTTTGTTTTGCGAATTGTGCATGTCGCTTGGCAGTTGTACTTTTTGAGAGTTTACCATCAGGGGAATCATCTTTATAATAACCACTGTTTGCTCTCTTATCAGCAACTGTCATTTTATCCTCTGATTTTAATCTTTGGACAAATGTAGACGATGTATATAATTGGTTGTTTTTTGATTCGTTTGCGTAGGTTAGTGCCTTTTGGACCTCAGGATGTTTGGATAAATTTTTCTTTATTTTATCTATTTCCTTTTTGGCGTAATTCATATTACCAGCTAAATCCAATGCAACTTCGATACCCAATTTGACTTCTTGTTTCTTAGAGGCTTGTTTAGCTTTAGGGTTGGATTTATAATATTGTGCAACCTCTTTGCCAGTAAGTTTTGATTTGCCCATTGGGGATAAAGGATCGACCTTACCATCTGCAACACGTTCTGCTAACCATTCTTCAACTTTGTTATCCAATGATTCAGACATACCCATGCCATCTCTTACATCATCAAATAATTTTTGTGTTATTCTTTTGTTATTACCAGGAACACCTTTTGAAAATAATTTGAAATCATCATCAGCTGCTGCCTGTCTCATTTTACTGGCCGACATTCCGGAAACGCCTTCTGCATCTGGGTCTCTGTCACCAGCAGATATTACTTCAAGAGTTTTATATGTATATTCCTTACCATTATATTTGTTAAGTAATGTTTTAAACTCTCTCAGTCTATCTGAACCGACTACAACAACTAAATTATCATAGTTCTGTAACTCTTTGGCCACATCTATAATTGTTCTGGATTTTGATTTAATAATATATTTACGACCAAAGAAGGTTTGCGCATATTTGAGTTTTTGGTCATAGGAAAGTGGGTTTTTGTCGGAGTCTTGTGTTTTAGAAAGATACACAAGGGGAACTCCACCACGGCTAATAGCCTCATTAATCACTTTGTTTACGAGTTTTTCATGCCCTACAGTAGGAGGATTCATTCGGCCAAAAGCAATTACAGCTGTGTCTTTTAATGCTTCAGAAATAGTAGGCTCAAGGTCGATGTACTGTGTACCATCGACACGACCTTTTTCAGTCTTTTTAAGTAACGACCCTTTATTTTTCCTTTCGGAATTTTTATCCTGGTCACCATTGTCGCCTTTTTTCTTTTTAGACTTAACACCTTTCGTAGGTTCTAAGTTATCTTTTTCAGAACCGGCGTCGACTTCGGTTTCGGGTCTATTTTTATCTGGATCCATTTATGGTTAATCCTATATTTGTAAAGCTCTATTTGTTTATTTATAATAATCAGCGAATGTCGGTATAAAACTATAGTTGCGTGCCGCACTTTCATTCCATATAGTAGATTGTCTTAACCAACCTAAAGCAGGAGTGGGACTAGCAATTGCCAATGGCACTGCTGTTCGTCGCTGTTGTTTTATAAAGTATGCATTATCGACAGCACCAAGCGTACCTCGTGTCTCAATTTCCTCTACAAGAAATTTTGCCGTCTTTTTTGTCATTGCATAGGCATGCGCGCCTTCATGTCCAGTAATATTTATTAAATTTCTTGGTTTACCAGCAGATTTATGGTCATACCTTTCTGGGTCTGTTAATTTATACCCTAACGTGACTATTAAATTGTCTGGTATGTGCAATTCGTTTATTGGTTGGAGCATTATAGCATCATGTTCCAATACAATTCCAACCTCATCTGGGCCATCAGCAATCTTTTTCCATATTGCGCCATGTCCAGCTGAACAAGCATTTGCTTTTTGTGACATGGTAGGTTTGTCAAGTATTAAAGGTGGTTCGTAATAACTCATTTTAATACCTGTCATACACCAAGCTGCACGACCAGTAATATCTTGATAACCTTCAAAATATTCCCAGTTTAAGCCAACATTGTCACAAGAATTGGCACAAGTTAGTGCGTATTCATTACTAATCGGAGTATCAATTTTAAGAATATATGCTTTCATAATATACTCCATTTAAAACACTTTTGTGCTGAGTGATTGGCAAAGTTCTTAGTTGCTTCTATTCTTAGACGAATAGTTTTTTGTTGGGGGTGAGAATATGCAGACATAACGAGTTTCTTGTCGGTAAATAACTGCATGGCTTCTATAAGGTTGTTATCTTTTTGTCGTTGTTGCATAACAGAAAGTGCTAAATCATAATCCTTTTGACATTCATGCACGTCGGCAGCATTAGCAACTAACGGGCCGAACACTGCTATGAGTATTATTACGGGCCACATTAATAACCCAAACCATATTAATAGTTTAATCGAAATTTCTTGTAGTTTATCCATCATTATGTAAGTGCGTAATATAATTCAAAGTCGTCTTTAAAGCGAGACTGTAAATCTATTAGATCTTGTCCTATGATTTCAATTTCGCCTTCCTTATTTTTTCTCGTGTCCGTTTTATGTCTTGGTAACTCATGTTTAAAATTCTCGCAACCTATGTTATGCATAAACGTCATTAATCTATCACCCAGCTTCTCATATAACCAATAGTCTCCTATTGATTCCCCTCGTATCTTTAATAGGTCTGCCTGTACGATGGCTGCATTCGCGTCATTATTAAAAGCTCCATTGGTTACCCAGTTTCTGTATTCTTCAATCGAGGGTGGTGTTCTTGGAGACCTAAACTTTTTATAAAAGTAATAAAAGCTTTTCTGTCTATCAATAGGATGTCTTAATAATGCAAATGTATAATATTCACGAGCTTGTTCTTCTGTGAGTACACCTTCGTTAATTAATTGTTGTACTGTAAAATGGTAAAAAGCATAAGGTCTGTAACGTGACACAATATCTTCAGATAATGTACCAACAAGTCCTGAATCCTCAACCTCAGTATAAATTGCATCTGGGTCGTCAATATTACGAATAAAGAAATCCGATAGACTACTGGAGGCTGTTTTTGGAGTCCTAAGGAATAAAAATTTATATTTGTGCGAAAGATACATTATTCAACTCCCTGCGAATAGTCAACACAATTAAATCCCATACCAGTAGAGCCCCATTTATGGTCAGCAAATACTTTATCAGGCCCATCATATCGTTTTGCACCATTAATATAGAATTGAGGAATAAAATAATGTGAAGGCCAAATCGTTAATATATCTCTATATTCTGGAACAAATTGAGCCAGAAATTCATTACCAGTTGATTTATGTGGTTGGACGTGTAAATCCCCAGGTCGTAATAATCTTAATGATTCAATTAATGCTTTAACAAGTTCGTTACCTGGATTACATGCAAAAATAGGTTGTACGTTATTAGCCCTACCCTTTTCATTTTCAAAACATGTATATGCATGTTCTGGTGGGCTGTCAAAAAGTTCCTCTGTATTTTCTAAACAAATCATATCTGCTTCAGCGATAAACCCACCTTGTTCCAATAATAATTCATAACGAATCAAATCAGAAACACCGCAGTAAGCTTTTGCTCTATAATAATGTTCAATAAGGTCTTGGTTAATCCACCGACGTTGCTTTAACATCGCATCATCAAAAATAGAATATTCCCAATCAGGGTGTTTATCCCTCCAGGTATACATCCATTTAAGAGGAGCAGGCTTTGGGCCAATCCATATATGACTAAGTTTCTTTTCGATGTTTATTAACATTTTAAAATATCCGATATCCTTTGTGCTAGTTTTATAAACCATTCCTCGTCGTGGCCGCGAGTTGTTTCTGCTGCCGTGCCTATGCGAATGCCCGATGTCTCCATAAAGGGACGAGGGTCATTTGGTATACCATTTTTATTAACAGTAATACCATTATCTTCTAATAAATCTGCTGCTTCTCTACCACTATATTTACTATTACTTAAATCCATTAAAATAATGTGCGAGTCTGTTCCGCTAGTTTGTACTGGGAAACCATTTTCTACAAATACTTTACACATTGCTTTTGCGTTATCAATGACTGCCTTAGAATATACTTTAAACTCTGGTGTATTAGCTTCAACGAATGCTTGAGCTTTAGCAGCAATAATATTCATTAATGGTCCACCTTGTGTACCTGGGAATATAGCACTATTGATCAGCCTTGAATATGCTGGATTATTCCATAATATAATTCCACCACGAGGTCCTCGTAATGTCTTATGGGTTGTAGAAGTAACAACATCAGCGTAAGGTAATGGGCTAGGATACACACCCCCAGCAATTAAGCCAGAGTAGTGAGCCATATCAACCATAAGTAGCGCACCAACTGAGTCAGCAATCTCTCTAAACCTTTTCCAATCAATTACCCTTGGATATGCACTCGCACCAGCAATTATCATTCTTGGTTTATGAGCTTCTGCCATTAAAGCAACATCATCATAATTAATTAAACCATCCTCACCAACACCATACGTATGAGCGTCGAACCATTTACCTGAAATAGTAACAGGAGCTCCGTGTGTTAGATGGCCACCACTTGCTAAATCCATTCCTAAGATAGTATCACCCACATCAAGGAAGGCTTTCATAATCGCAAGGTTTGCATTGGCACCAGAATGTGGCTGAACATTTGCAAAGTTACAGTCATATAGTTCTTTAAGTGTGTCAATGGCTAGAGTTTCAATCTCATCCATATGTTCACAGCCGTTATAATACCTACGACCAGGATACCCTTCGGCGTACTTATTAGTAAATTCTGAACCACATAGTTTCATTACTGCATCAGAGGCAAAGTTTTCTGACGCGATAAGTTCAATCGTTGTTTCTTGACGTTTTAATTCTTTTTGGTAAATTTTGTCTATTTCAATGTGCATTTTTCTTTATATCCGATATTAAACATTCATACGCTTCCGAGGCTGTGTCCATTGCTCTTGTTCCTAATAATGTATAACCAATATTTAGAAAATTAAACTGGTCAAAAATTGCATTATCAATATCAAGGCTTTGTTGTTCATTTTGAGCCCTACCACTTTCTTCAAATCCTGATGGTCTTGTTAACATAAAATTTATATTATCATACATATTATAACACTCTAATGCCATCTTGTCAATCAAATCTGAATATAAAGGACCTTCATATAGCTCTCGATATATCGGACTTAAAAGAACTGGGCTATCTGTTATAACAAAATCCACCTGACCTTTTAATCGTAATATTTTTCTGTGTTGATGAGCCAATACCCATAATTGGTCCTTCAGCATGGGAACATTACCTTCCCACACACATTCCTTAGCGAACTCATCTGTGAGTTCAACACTCAGTCCTGCCACTTTCATTTTATAAAATAATCCTGCAGCAGCCGTACTCTTACCAGAGGAAGGTCCACCGTAGAAATTAATTACGCGAGTATCTTTCACGCATTCACCTCGTACTTAAGTTTTTTCAACAAACCATAAAAAGTCATCTTCAACAAAATAACCATCTTCACCATATAATTCTATTACTGCTTTCTTAACAGTTGGGAAATGTATATCATGACCAATAACCATTCCACCTTTTCGTACCTTTGGAGCCCAAGCCTGTACATCTCTCATTACGCCATTATAACTATGATCAGCATCAATAAACACAAAGTCTAAACTTTCATCGTCAATTGTTTTTGCTGCTTCAGTAGTATAATCTTTAATAATTACTGCTCGTTCTGGATATTGTCCACAAAAGGCTACCAAATCATTATAATATCTTTCATGGTCCCAAGCGTGTCCATTTTCACCAGCCGTCCATTGTTCTGGTCCATCGTAGCCAGGTTGTGGTGCATAAAGGTCAACTCCAACAAGATGTAAATCGTGACATGTTCTTACCAAATGTTTAAATGTTTCTCCAAGCCATACTCCGAGTTCAGCACCCTTTGTCCAGCCATTTTTCCTGACATATTTTTCAATGGTTTGCCATCTCCATATATTACCACCATCGTGGCCTCTATCATTAATTCTACCCATTATAATCTCCTATTAAATTAAATCTTTCTTGAGAAAAGAATTTATTTCTGCAATATTCTTCCTCAAATGCATAATCGTGTCTGTAAAAAGAATCCCATCTGTTTTCGTCTACGGATGTTAAGTTATGATGAAATGTTTTGGTCTTTTTAAAATCAAACCCATACACATTTACTACCGATGGATTTAACTCATTCAGTAAATATAAACAAGTCAACCCAGCTGATGGATTGCCTGTCTCTTTTTTACATCTTTGTTTAATATCCAAACCAAATTCATTGTCCTTATATACAAAGGGACTTTCCTTCGAACCCATATTAAGATCTAGTTTTAAATAGTTATTACTACTTTCAAACTCCATCATTCGGTCCGGTTTATCTGTTGTCATGCTAGACGCGTGACGGAGCCAATCCCAAAAGGCCCAGATATCTATTTTGGTTCCTACTGAATGTCGACGAGAATTGTCGTTGTAGAAGATAGCAGAATTGTTAATTCGGATTACTATCTGATGATCATCAATATCACTACCATGTTGTGAGTCAAATAAAGACTCTGCATTCCCTACAAGGGCGACAGATTTATTTTCAACATAGTTTTCCATTCATTACAAACCATAATATTATTTTATTATTTATTATAACACAATTAACTGTGCTTGTCAATCAATTTAGCTATTATTTCTGCCAGCCTTTAATATATTCTGTACTAAAGTTAGCCTTACTAAACTCTAACCTATCAACAATTTTAAGTGTATTTTGTCCAACGTGGTCAATGGCAACAAACCCTTCTTGTCCTGTAACTTCAAAACCTTTAGCAGTTTTAAGAAGCGTTGTAATGCCCTCAACCTTATTCAGTTTATCTATGATTAAGTGTTTGGCATCTACCAGAAGGTTATACAATTCAAATATATTACCAATGTCTTTTAAATCCTTCTTGTCAAAGTACATTAATAGGTCTTTACCTTTTTGTATCTTTACATCTTTTGTCTTTTGTTGTTTGACTTTATCAGCCTCTTTTTTCGCAGCATCCTCAATGAATCTTTGTAGACCAATGATGAATGCCTTAACATTTGTAATACGAGTTCCTTCACGAACCTTTGTATTAATAAATGTATTGACACGGATATTAAGCTCTGAGTTTGTACTTAATTCGTTGAGTTTATTAGCTTTAATTTTTCTGAATAATGCACCTGCAGCTGATAGTTTGGCTGTCAATGTATCTGTTTCTGCTTTGGTCATTGTAGCATTACCAGACTTATCCTGGAATACTGCGTCTATCGACCATACGCTGTTAACTTTGCTTTGCTTTGTTGCAATCGCCTTTCCAAAACTTGCAGACATTGATTCAAGAGTTTTTCCTCGGTATGTTGTGTGCCAAACCACACCGATTTTGGATTTTGATATTGTTTTGCCGAGGTCGCTGCTTTTAGGTACCGCGTAAACAATGGTATTAGGATGGAAAGTAACACACGGTACTCCATCAATGTTTTCTGTTTTAAGATCTGATTGCGTATATAATAAATCACCTTGCACTACTCCTTCAATTCCAAGTTTACTAAACTCTTTAAGTGCAATCTTAAACTTAACTGCCAAGTCTCCACTTATCTCATCATTAATTTCACTTTCTGTTTTATATAATTTAGGCGTTTTATTGAACACCCCTTTTTTGGCAACAAAGAATTGCCCATCGGATGGATCAACACCAGCGAATATGGCTGGAGCTCCGTCCCATTTTGTAGTCAAACTCACAGGAGCAGAAGCATTACCTGATAACATATCACGAATTGCTCGTAAATAGTTAATAACGTTCCTTGTTCCTGTTACACCACCATCAAGTACAGCATCTTCCAAATGAGTCATATGAAGATTTTTGCCTGCAGCTTCTGTAATGTATTGTTTAAACTTTTGCATTATCGTTTCCTTTTCATTGCAAACATAGTGCCGCTGCTACTTGTTTGTGTATCAATTGAATATTTGCTACCCACATCTTTTTGGAGAAGCCTTTTGTATAATCTTTCTCTTCCTTGCAGTACGTTCTTTCCTTTGGATTTCTTATCCTTTGCTGCCGATACACTCATATATTTTGGTTTTTCTTTTTTAACAAAATCTCTAATAAGTTTCATTACCGTGGCAAATATTCTAAATGCATCACCGTCACCTGTAACAGATTGAACACCGTTGCGGTGAAAGTTTATCTGCCAATCCATGTGGTCGTAATCATCAATATGTTCATCGCCTTCAATATCCACTTTTAATTCACCACCATCGTCAAGTTTAGATATAGCTCTATACTTTTGGTTGTTAATTCTTATCAAATCAGCTGGATATGGGTTACTTAAAGCTTCTGTAAATAGATCAAACGATATCATTTCGGCTTCACCCGAACATATCCTTTGTGTTTAAAATCCTTTTCGATAGTCTTCTGAACCATATCAGCAACCTTTTGGGAATTTTTAAAGTTATTTCTTTTTATTTCCTTTACTAACTTGGCTTTTAAATCTGCTAATATATAATCCAAACCAGCTTCTTGAGTTGTAGCTAAATCAGTAACTTCAGTACGTAAACTTGTGTAATCGCCCTTATCTGCCTGGGCAGCTTTAAGCCATTTCTTTGCTTTAGGGTTTGTGATTTTCTTCTTTGCAAATTTTGTAGCCCATTTAAATCCTTCCATAGTACTCTTATTATAATCCATTTTGTCTGAATTGTCAATAACTATAAAATTTTCTTTAAACAATCTTTGGAACTTACCAATGTTACTTTGTACATCCTTCCACATTCTTTCGACTTTTTCATCGGGTAATTGTCGAGCTCTTGATGAGTTTCTGGCCAGTGCAGTTTCCAAATCAGTATTAATATACATCATTGCCACATCATAACCAGCAGACCTGGCCTCATTTACTAATTTAGCAATCTTAGAGAAATCTCTACCGGTACCATCAATAGTAAGACCTAATCTTCCTTTAACATATCCATCCATTTGTCGTTGTGTCAAATTCTTTGCATTGTCTCTAATTGCTTGACCTTGAGCACTCATAATGGTTTCGCCATCCATTTCCAGACCTGCAGCTGTCATTGCTTTTTCATATGCTGTGTCTGAATTTATATTTTTAAAACCTAAGGTGTGTAATGCAGTTCTGCCTGTAATAAATGTTTTACCAGAACCGGGACCACCTGCTAGGAATATTGCCTTAAAAATTGCTGGATCATTAGGCCCTTCTTCCAAATATGTTTTAAAATCCATCATAGGGAAACCTCACTTGGAATACCATTTACATATGCAATGTCTATTCCAAAGAATTGGAGTAATTTTGCAAATAAGTTTTTACCTGCACTTTGAATTTTCTTTAATGCCTTTTTAACCCCATCCATAATATTAGTTAAAATACTCTTAAACTTATTAATAGCATTTTTACCAAGTCGTTTTATATCACTTCCAATACTGCGAAGCATATCCATAGGACCTTCTGCAATAAAGTCTTCTGTCAACATTGAATTCAATTCACTATGTTGAGCCAATTCGTTTATTACAATACTATGGAACGAGTCAAAACTTTCATTTGATTTAGAAAGTCCAAGCCTAAATGTAGCATACGCTGCAGTAGCTGCACTGCCCTTTTTAAAAGCAACATAAGGTTTAACATTTTTTGCATATTTGGCGATGAGTGGTGAGTTGACACTATCAATACTTTGAATATCAACAGCACCAGTTGGACTGAATTTACCTAGAAGGTTTGCTGCAGCCTTACTTGATGGTGAACCAAATTTATGGTTCCCTGTAGCTGCCTCAAATACAACATGTTTTGCGAATAATGAATTTACTGCTGAGTCTTGGTTAATATAAGACTCAAGCATTTTGGTTAATTCCTTATTCTGTGCATCCTTCTTTTGAAAGTCTAATACTTCTGGAGACTTATTACCCTTTTTAACTTCTTGCTTTAAGTGTGTCGTAGTCTCTTTTGTAATAAGAGCTTCCATTTTTAATTCCATTGCAGATATAATGTTCTTTGCAAAACTAGCATCAGAACCTACTTCCTGCATTGCGGATTTAATAATCGCGATACCTTCTGCTGGAGAAGCAGATGCAAGTTGTGAGCCACCAGCCATTTTAAGGGATATCTTTTCTGAAAAGTCGGCAGAGGCAATATCTGTTTTGGGAGTTTTATTTGCTCTTGGAAAGTTCCAAAGTGGGCCAAGTGTAACACTACCTATACCACGGCCGGTCTGAACTAATTTTTTGGATTTAATTTTTGAATTGAAATTTTTGGCAATTGTCATTGCAGCGTCTTCGTATAGACTCCAAAATTTCATAGCAACTTCAGTTGTTTCAGGGTCGGTATCTTTATTGTTTATCTTATTATAAGCATATACAATTACATCTTCCCATTCAGCACCAGTAGGAGCTTTATTTGCACTTGCCATGTGGGTAAAGTTACCAGATTTGGCACCCTTACCACCAGATATTGAATAGACCTTTCCATCTGGAGCTTTAAAGTGTTTTGTAAACTCTCCATCTTGTGGTCCAGCATCTATGGCTTTCTTATTAAATGCGACGACCTCGAACACATCATCTTTTTTATAACCAGCATCTTGGAGTTCTTTGAACCCATTGCCTTTATATACAAATTTATGTCCTATTACATACTTTGGGTCCAATATAGACCCTTCTGTAATATAGTTGCGAAATCGTTTCATTAAAAACCTACTGTTAAAAGCTAATATATTTCTATTTATAAACTTACTACCTAAAGTCTATTGTATCACTGAATACGCTTTTCTTCTTACGGTTAGCAAGTCTCTGACCAATATCTGTTTTATCAAACACAGGACCATCGTCCTCATAGCTCTTTTTTCCACCACCAGAGCCACCTCCAGCTCCATTTCCATCTAAGTTAATATTCTGTTGTGCAGATTCCTCTAGTTCATAGATTTTCATTTTTGCACGTTCAATACCAACAAGGAACCTACGATAGTAACCGATGTCTCCCCAGCGATTTTTCAACTGTTTAATCATCAACTGACCCATCTCATCTAGGTATTCAGAACTGACCAAACCAAATATGGCATCAGCTGTATGAGTAATACCCATTGATTCTGATGTATTGGTAAGATCAACATCACTATTTCCATAGCCATCTCTGTTGAACTGTGATGATGTGACAACTGCACAATTATATTCCATCGCGAGACCACGCACTTCCTCAGCAATAGATTTTACCAAAGTATAACTATTTGCCGCAGCAGCGCCTCGAACTCTTGATGAAGCACAGATGTTAAGATAATCCAAATATATGACATCAGGCTCAAAGCCTTTTTTCATTCTCAATTCATTTAATAGATGACGGAAGTGACCAGAATGGACACTGCCAGTTGGGAATTCCTTAATGACAAGTTTACCAGTTGTTTTAGATTTGTATCTAGCTAATCTCTTATCATAAACATCACGAGGAAGTTCACTCACCTCATCGAGTGTGATATCCATAATATTAGCATCGATACGTCTACCAATTTCCTCTTCAGCCATTTCCATAGTAATATAAAGAACATTTTTACCATACATCAGATGATTAGCTGCCATGTGACATTTGATGAGTGATTTACCACCCCCAGTTGTCGCCAATAACACTGTCATAGATTTACGAGGTAGTCCGCCTTTAGTTATCTTATTGAATATATCAATGTCGAATGGAATGCGCTCTTCCTTTCTGTGGTAGTGTTCATAACGATCATCATGGTCTTCCAGGAAGTCGTGACCAACTGATTGGTCAAAACTGATACCCAATGAATCGGATAATAGTTTTGGGATTTCTCCTTTATCAAGATCTTTATCTTGGCCGTCAAGAATATTAATACTTCTACGAATTGAATTATAAAGGTCCTTATCCTGGCAGAATTTTTCTGTTTCAGTTAATAGAAACTCTACATTTGTAGATGTGTCTAGTTCAAGACTTGAAATGAGTTCGGATGTTTGGTTGAATATATCTTCGTTAAGGTCTGTTCTATTGTTAAGAGCGATACGAAGTGCCTCCCTTGAAGGAGGCTCTTTGTATTTTTCTACATATTCAACAGCTGTGGAAAATAACTTCCGAAAAGCAATATCATCAAAATAATCTTCTTTTAAATAGGGAAAAACCTTACGGCTGTATTCCTCATTCAGTATCAGATTCGATAGTATCGTCTTCTCGATCATTGTTTTCTCCATTCACATTAGTTAACTTATATTTACGTTCGATAAACATTTTAAAGTCTTTGTCTTTCATTAAGTTTTCAAAGAACTCTTCATCAGCTTCAATATCTTTGGACCTGCGTTTGGTTCCACCGATTTCACCTGTTGATTTATCAACCACATTATACCATCCTTGTGTGGCCACTGTCAACCATCCACCTTCAAGGGCGAGGTCAAATAGACTGGAATACTTTTGGATTCCGGAATCATATAAAACCTTAAATGGTAGTTTTGCCTTCTCTTTTACATATCTTGATTTTTCAATGTTGATAGTAAATTTAAAGCCAGACAGATCCTTCCCATCTTTTTCCTGTGCTTTGGAAATGATGAAGATTTGGTTAGCTGAATAATAGATACCAGTACCACCTGATACAATATTCTTAGGAAATAAACCAATTTCCTTATAAGTGTGGTTTACAGCAATACATGGAATGTCTTTGCCTGTAAGTTTAGGTGTGACAATACGGAACAATGATTTTAATTGTTTCGCACGAGTCATATCTGCAACTGATTTTTCATTTTCAGCATCATCCACTTCTTTACGTGAAGCAAGGTTGCCGATTGAGTCAATCATTACAAATACGCGGTCACCTTTGTCAACCTCGTTGAGTCTTTTGGTCATGTCAAATTTTAATTGTTCGACATCCTCAATTGGAATGTGTACGACACGGTTAATGTCTATGTTATAACTCTCCAAATACTCGGGGGTGATACCATATTCTGAATCATATAGTAGTGCAACACCGTCCTTATATTTGTTGAGATAGGCCTTCATGCAATAAAGACCGAGTAGGGTTTTAAAACTCTTTGATTCCCCAGCAACAACTGTCAAGCCAGGAATAAGTCCACCATCAAGAGAGCCACTGAATGCAATATTTACAATCGGTAGTTCTGTTTGAATAGGATCTTTTTCCTGAAAGAAAGCTGATTTGGATAGAATAGCAGAGGTTTTAACTGACCCTGATTTGAGCATTTTATCAAGTAAACTCATAATTTATTCTCCGGTTAAGATTTGTTGTAATTTATCAGCGAAAGCATCAAGCTTTGCATAACGATCTGGCCAATAGATATAGTCCTTTTCTGGATTCGCCTTAAGGTTATTCAGTAAAGGAGTAATCGCATTGAATAAGAGTTGAGACTTTTCAGCCTCAGATTGTGCAGATGCCGAAGCAGTTTCTGCAACAGTCCGTGAATCTTGTACAACGGTCAGTTCGTCTTCGGTCATAGCTGTGAAGCCAAAATCGAAGTCTAGTATAGTTTCTGTCTTAATAGACATAATTATCTCCTAAAAGGTGGAGACCCAAGACAATGCAAGGGCCTCCATACTCATTATTAGCTTCTTGCAAGCTCTTTAAAGATTGATAAATCATCATCGTCATCTGATGAAGCAGAAGCCTCAGCAGTTGGCGCAACCGGAGCAGGTGTTGAATTAGATAGATTACTCAAATCCAAATCATCACTGTCTGTCTCAGCAGCTGTCTCAAAAGGTGCCGAGGCACTTTGCTCATTCGTGTCGTTTGATAAATCCAAAACTCTATTGAGTTTAGTTTTTAAATCAATATAAGACTTGAAGTTTTTAGGGTCAACCATGTCTTGTAGAGAATGCTCTTCATTCCAAACTCTTTCCATTTCTGCGTCATCATCAAATAATGCCTCAGCTGGATCGAATTCAGATTTGTCGTAGTTAGGGTAACCTTCGAACTGACGAATTTTCAGTCTAAAGTTAGCACCTTCCCATAGGTCAAAAGGATTCACTGCTGATTCATCTTCAAAAGATGGATTCATCAGATCATTTAGTTTATCAAAGATTTTCTTACCGAATTGGTACATGAAAACCTTACCTTCGTTTTCTGGATTTGCGGAATCCTTAACGATATAAACATTAGCAATATACTTCAGCCTGCGCTTCTGTTTTCTTGCTTGTTCCTTATCAGCGTCAACACCTGTATTCCAAAGTTTGGAATTGTACTCAGAGACCGGGTCGTCCTGGTTTAGAGTAGTTAGGGAGTTTTCGATGTACCACAATCCTGTAGGTCCTTGGAAACCATGGTCCCAAATCCTTACAAAAGGCATTTCTTCACCCGATGGAGCTGGTAGGAATCGAATGACTGCGAAGCCATTGCCTGCCTTATCTCTTGCGGGTTTCCACATCTTGCCAGCGTTTGGATCTTGATAGGATTTTGTGGTGATTTTCTCAAGTTGAGAATTCAACTTTTCGAGAGTGTTTTTTCTGTTCTTCTTTAACGAAGAAAAGTCTAGTTGTGCCATAATAGTTCTCCTGAATGTATAGCGTTATATTTGCGTTATATTGCGATTAGAAGAAAAATTCGCGGACAATGTCCTTGAATCTCTTTTCATCATATGTTAAGAAAGGTTTATATTTCCTAACAAGTCTTATTATATCATAAGCTACAATTTTGTCAACCACTTTTTCGTCCCAATAGGAAAAAATGTTAGCTGAATGAGCCAAGATGGTCAACGTTTCCAATGATATTTGTTTTTGCAAATATTTTGTCATTATATAAGGGTGTTGCCCATCATATGATATAAAATTTTCTTGGTAGTTCTCATAGAGTTTTCCCAAGTCACTTTTGAAGTTGTAGCCTAAGGCTTCAATTTTCTTCTTCCATAGTATATATCTTTCTTCGGCCTCCTCATCGAGGAGATCTCTGACCCAGATATCGGGTTTTACCAAAACTTTGGCTAGTATGAGTCCTTGTGAGTCCTCACGCTTTCCAAGTTTAGCAAAGCTGTAAGCATCATTACGAGCCATAAAGGTCTTATTGTTTGCCCTTACCTTCCCGTTATACTTAAAATAATCATAGCTGTCGGTAGTAAAATGTCGTTTAATTGCCAGAAACCTGACATACGTATCAAATGATTTATCACTTGCAATGGTCTGTGATATCTGGTTCATTATCTGCTTCTACCATTCTTAATTTGACTGCCTCTGTGCGAATTTTCTCTTTTAATATAGAAGATTTTTTCACAATCTGTGCAACAGTTTCAATTTCAATTTCGTTCTTTTCTGCAAAGTCCACCAAGGCCTCAATATAAGGAACACCTCGTGAGATGTGCCTGCTTATTTCGTGATGGATCTTATCTGGTGTCAATGCGACAACAGTGTTAATCGGTTCGTCTAGTGGAATATCTTTAGTCATTGTGTATATTATATCCTAAAATGCTTCCAATGTCAACCATTATTTTGCATTTGTTTTTAGTGGGTTATTAAGTGTATATTATAACACATTCTATTGTGTTTGTCAACCGTTATTATAATATGTTTGGTGCCGGCACCAAGAGTCGAACTCGGGACCTACTGATTACAAGTCAGTTGCTCTACCAACTGAGCTATACCGGCGGTAGTGTACATTATAACAGGTTTAGGTGGTGATGTCAACCAATTTCTTCAAATAATACATTATTGACATATTGCTCTTTTCGCTCTTCTGAAATACCCATTGCAAGTATTGAGCCGTGAAGCATTTTGTTCATCTTCTGATTAATGCAGTATTTGTTTTGCGCGTCAATAGTATTAATTGCGGTGTCATTTGCATCGATCTGGTTGAGGTTATCCAAATAGTATGATTGAAGCTTTATTGCAGTGTCACATAATTGGTCCAATTCCTCACCAACCTTAACTGTACCAGCTGCCATCATATCAGTTGAAAATATTTCCTGAGCCCAAGGTGGTAACTCTCGTTCTCGTTTCCAACTTAAATCCTTGACTGTTTCGTGAAAGTATTTCTGATAAGCATCTGTAACTGCTCCATCATGGATTTTACTATAGTCACAGAAAACACCACTGACCTTAGTTGGGGTAGCCACTATATCTAATCCAAAAATTGGTACATCAATATGTGAATGTGGAAATACATTAATATGCATAAGCCACATCTTATTCTTTCCAACTGGTTCAATGGTTTTTAAATGGGCTTTTCTTATATGGTCTGATTCCCAAAACCAATCTGTCCAACCTTCCAAGTCTGCTGTGTGCTTAGTGTTGTCAATCCGAGTTAGTGTTTTATCAAACGACGATACGAGATCTTCTGATAGGTCTCTTAATCTTGTAAAGAGATCACTCATCATCATAATCGTCTTGTCCATTTGCTCTTGCAAGTAATACTTCCTCAGACAAATATTCCTCAGGACTATCTAAATATTTTTCCATTAATTCAACAAAGAGTCTTTCAGCATATTCAAAACAAATTTTGGCCTCATCTTCCATGCCATCATGTAGTAATTCTCTTACTTGTTTAATTAATCCAGGTCGGTCCTCAAATTCATACATGAGTCCTTGGCCGGGAATATTTTTCTTAATGATTTGGCCACCATGCGCGTCACCAAAATGTCGGACATATAAATGAGCTAATAAGGCATCTTTCTTATCATCTTCAATAAGAGTTTGTATGTGATGATTATATTCTACAACAGACTGAAAGTTATCTTCCACTTCGTCTAAATTATATAATATTTCCAACTCGTTTAAATCGTCTTCCATTAAGGTAGATCTAAAAATCGGTTCTAGTGATGCGTCTATATCCACAGCCGATTCCAAAACCATATAGTTCTGTAATTGTGCGTGTAGATATTCTTGGTATAATTTGGGTTTGATATTTCCAGACAAAAGCATATCCGCGAATTCGGTACGTTCTGCACTATCGTGATGTGCTCTGGTAAGTTCTTTTAAGTTATTTGACATTCATTTCACCTCTATTAAGTATTAAAGTCATTATGTATATGGAACTATTTATAAATAAACTAAAGATTCATATTTGGGAGAATTATGATGATAGGGCTTTTACTTAAGATTTTACAAGGTATTGTAGTAAAGCTAGCTATGACAGGAGCTTTAAGTTTCATGAAGCCGTGGTTATTAAAAGCGGACAAATGGGCAGAAGATAAATTAGGGATAGACATAGTAAAACAGGATAAGAAATTCCATCAAGCCTGGCCTCTGGTTTCAGAGCGTTTAGCAAAATTGGAAAAAGACTCACATCCACCTATCGAGAAAGGCGGTGCTACAGAATTAAAAGCTGAAATCATGGCTGTCCTAAAGAGACTCGAAGAATTAGAAAAGAAATATAAAAATAAAAAATGATAGAACTCACAGATGCAGCAATATCTCAAGCGACTAAAAAAGCAACGGCAGACGGCAAAACATATATTAGAATTGGTGTTAAGCCTAGTGGCTGTAATGGTTACGAGTATATGTTTGATTGGACTGACACACTTAGTAACGATGATACTATAATATCCTACGGGAAATTTAAAATCGTTATTGATTTAGAAAGTAAGCCTTACTTTGAAAATGCTACGGTAGATTTTGTAAAAGAAGGTTTTAGTGAACAGTTTAAAATCATTAATCCGCTCGAGGAAACTCACTGCGGTTG
>Ga0114995_10000917_pt1 | contig 20827 bp, 23 predicted proteins | sample ArcticOcean_MG_C_11_FD_87038 | JGI IMG/M metagenome (GOLD analysis project Ga0114995, IMG submission 87038) | Marine microbial communities from western Arctic Ocean - ArcticOcean_MG_CB2_154 | ecosystem: Environmental > Aquatic > Marine > Oceanic | place: Arctic Ocean: Canada Basin | collected... | reverse complement strand
GAATGGTTAAGGTCACGGCAAGACGAGCCGTTTGATAGGTATCAAGTGTACGTACAGTAATGTATTTAGCTGAGATATACTAATAGACCGAATGCTTGACTTTTAAATTTAAAAATTTCAACGAATTGACTTAGATGTTTTATAGCGTAATGGATCCACATCGATCCTTTTCGAACTCGATAGTGAAAGGTTACAGCGGTGAAGATACTAAAAGGGGGGCCTTTTGGGAAAATAACACAATGTCTAAGTTTTTAGAAAAGCTCCAATATAAAGTTCCGTTGGAAGTTTAAATTAAAATTGGTGACAAATATACATAATCAGATACTAATTGGCTAACTAAGTATATAATTAAAATGATGAGATAATATTTTTCTAATAAAAGTTTCATACTAAAAAATGATTACTTTAATATAAGTTGCCTAAATGTGTTCTTTTAATATTAGAGACTTAAAATTATGAGTAACGTATATGATTGGTTCCAAGAGCGTCTTGAGATCCAAGCCATTGCTGATGACATTACTAGTAAGTATGTACCACCACATGTAAACATTTTTTATTGTTTAGGGGGAATTACATTAACTTGTTTTATTGTACAAGTTGCAACAGGTTTTGCTATGACATTCTATTACCGCCCAACTGTAACAGAGGCATTCGCTTCAGTACAGTATATTATGACTGAAGTAAACTTTGGATGGTTAATTCGATCAGTTCACAGATGGTCTGCAAGTATGATGGTTTTAAACATGATTTTACATGTTTGTCGTGTATACTTAACAGGTGGTTTTAAAAAACCGAGAGAACTTACGTGGGTAACAGGTGTAGCATTAGCATCAGTAACTGTATCTTTTGGTGTAACAGGTTATTCTTTACCTTGGGACCAAGTAGGGTACTGGGCGTGTAAAATTGTAACAGGTGTTCCAGATGCAATTCCAGTTGTTGGTGGATTATTAGTGCAAGTTCTACGTGGTGGAGTAAGTGTAGGTCAATCAACACTAACACGTTTCTACAGTGCACACACATTTGTTTTACCTGTAGTTGCAGTAGTATTAATGCTTACACACTTCGTAATGATTCGTAAGCAAGGTATTTCAGGCCCTCTATAAGACGGTCGAAAAATATGAACTAATTTTTTCAAACTTTATTCTTATTAAATATGTCTATTTTAAAGAAGCCTGATTTATCAGATCCTAAATTAAGAGCTAAATTAGCTAAAGGTATGGGTCATAATTACTATGGAGAGCCTGCATGGCCAAACGACTTACTTTATATTTTCCCTGTTTGTATACTAGGGACAATTTCTTGTTGTATTGGTTTAGGTGTCCTAGAACCGACTCCTTTAGGTGAAAAAGCTGATCCATTTGCAACACCGTTAGAAATTTTACCTGAATGGTATTTCTTCCCAACATTTAATTTACTTCGTGTTATTCCTAATAAGTTACTTGGGGTATTTTCAATGGCTGCAGTACCACTTGGTTTAATTACGGTACCATTTATTGAAAATGTAAATAAGTTCCAAAACCCATTTAGACGTCCACTAGCGTCTTTGGTTTTCTTAGTAGGAACCTTTACAGCTTTTTGGTTAGGTATCGGTGCAACAATGCCAATTACCCAAGCGTTAACACTAGGGTTCTTTTAAACTAAAACTTTATTTAAAGCTAGTTTTTGACTTTAGATAAAAAAGTTGTTGACTCTTTTTTATTATTAATTTTTATTAATAATAAAAAGGAGTCATTTTTTACTCAAGAAGATACCTACTTATACTATTAGTTTAATAAAACTATGGGATTAGGCAAATAGGATGACAAATTTTTTTATGCGCTTCGTGTTGACGTTATATTTTCGAAACAAGAGAATTTTAAGGATGAGATTATTATACTAAATTTTGACGACGATAAATTCTTTAAATTATTGGAAAATAACGCTATCCATCTGTTTACCTAATCGGATTTGGCAAATACTCTAAACAACTTGATTAATTTGGGGTATTTGCCAAATCTACATACTTTGCTCTAACCTTTTCCTCATGTTGTTTTTTTGTTTATTTGCTGAATTCATTAGGGTTATCTGGCTTTGAAGACCGCGTTGAAGCAAGCTCTCCCCAAATCTATTCTTAGCTTTAACACTTTCTTTTGAGCAGATTTTCCTCATAGCAACAGAAGTCGTTAGAGTGTGTAACGAACAAGGATTAGATGTATGTAAACTTTCCTCCAGCCAATTGGACGAAATTATCTCTTTAAGTTTAAATTCGGTAAAAAAAACATTTAAAGAGAATGGGTTCCGATTTATTCCTAGTGTTATTAGACCTGCTTATGCTAGTGGTGAGCTCGTGCGACTTGGAGGTTTGCCGAGAAGCATTAATCCTTATTGATCAGCTGTACGGAGTATTATTAAGGGAAACAGTCTAATTGGTAATGTTCTCGACTGTATTGATCGGTTAACTATATTATGTAGAAATTTTGCTTCTGAACTTCCTACTTCTGGTAAATTTTACTTAGCTTCGAAGGGTGTATTTTTAATGCTAAATCTTACAAATACCCAGTACACGGTTTTTAGATATATAGTTTGGGCGGGCAGCACAATAATTCAGATTCGTTGTTTTCCTGGTCAGTTACAAGCTAAGTTACCAATGATTATTTTAAGTTTAAAATACGAATTTTCATGAGAAATTTAATTAGATCTATTGAGAGGGATGATATTAATTCTCTATTATATATATATTTCAAATAATTAAATGTGTAAGTACCCAATTGCGGACGGAGAGACTCGAACTCTCATGAGGGTTGCTCGCTAGAACCTAAATCTAGTGCGTCTACCAATTTCGCCACGTCCGCTTACTTATATTTATATGATACTAAAGATTCCTTACAATTACAAAGTAATTTCTAACTTTTATTAATTTAAATTTTAAATGGGAGACCCTAGCCACGTTTTTTGCTAGAGCGTTCGACAAAAGTATATGTGGCATTATTAAAAGTTAAAAAATGGGAGGATATAGGATAAATCTACCAGATCATGACTTTAAAGCAAATACAAAAGTCTTTATTTTATAGCGTTAATCCTTCAAAAGTTCTAATGCATTCGCTTGTTAAAATTAACATGATGAAGCTGGCTAAAACAATATGAAGAAGCATTTTAAATTTTTAATTTACGCTGTATTTTTAAATAAAATAAATCAAAATATTGTTAAAAAATAGACTGTAAAATTATCACAGTCTATTTTTTTAGCAATGTTTTGATTTGATTTACGTAGTTACCCAATCGACATCAACATTTTCTAGAATAATAGAAGAGTTGTAAATCTGAAGAATAATAACTAGAAATACTAAGAATAAGCCCATAAAAACCCCCATTACTGGTGTAGTTCCCCATCCAGGTGCAACCTTCCCGTACTCTGAGTTAAGAGGTCTTAAAATTTCCCCTAATCTTGTTCTTAATGCCATAATTTTAAGTTAAAAGAGAATTTAATAGTACAAATATATAATCCGACTCATAATATATATTATAAGCAAGTTTTTGTCTTTTTTTACAACTAGTTAAATAACTATTTTTTATATGGAAACCGCAACTATTCTAAGTATTTTTATTTCGGGCCTTCTTCTTGGTATTACTGGCTATTCGATCTATACATCTTTTGGGCCAGTTTCAAAGGAGCTTAGAGATCCTTTCGAAGAGCATGAAGATTAAAATAGAAAACCATTCGCTATTTACACTCAAATATATAAATAGCGAATGGTTTTTATCTTATAAAGATTAAATGTTACTACTTTTTAACAATTCTAGGTGGATCTCTAAAGAAAATTGCAAAGAAAATAACAGTTAGAGTTCCAATTAGTAAAAATGTGTATACTAATGCTTCCATTTTTTAATTTAATTAAACTAATAAAAAATAATTTCGGACTTGTGTATTAAACAACACCTTGCTTTTTAGTACTCTTATCACCAAGTTTCTGGAAAGCACCAAACTCTACTTGCTCAATTACTTCAGTACCAATACCAGCGAATACGTCTCTGAATAGAGTACGACCACCGTGCCATAAATGACCAAGGAAGAATAGTAAAGCGAAATTTGCATGACCGAAAGTATACCACCCGCGAGGACTGCTTCGGAATACACCGTCTGATTCTAGAGTTGTTCTATCAAATTCAAAAACTTCTCCTAATTGGGCTTTTCTTGCATACTTCTTAACTGTTGGAGCATCTGTAAATACTTGACCGTTAAGCTTACCACCGTAGAAGTTACAACTTACACCAACTTGCTCAATACTGTACTTTGACTCTGCACGACGGAATGGAATATCAGCTCTTACAATACCATCCTTATCAACAAGAATTACTGGGAAAGTTTCGAAGAATGCAGGCATTCTTCTTACAGTTAACTCACGACCTTCCTTATCCTGGAAAACTGGGTGGCCAAGCCATGCTTCAGCAATACCATCACCTTTGTTCATAGGGCCTGCACGGAATAAACCACCTTTTGCAGGATTATTACCGATGTAATCGTAGAAAGCCAGCTTATCTGGGATTCTTGACCAAGCTTGACTTAGCGATAAACCTTCATTTAATGAAGTTTCAACACGTCTCTCAATTTCTTGTTGGAAGTAACCACTATCCCATTGATAACGAGTAGGGCCAAAAAGTTCAATTGGTGTAGCAGCAGCACCATACCACATTGTTCCTGAAGTAATAAACGCTGCAAAGAATACAGCAGCAATACTACTTGAAAGAACTGTTTCAATGTTACCCATACGAAGAGCTCGGTAAAGTCTCTGTGGTGGACGAATTGTTAAATGAAATGTTCCTGCTAAAATACCAAGGATACCAGCGGCAATGTGGTGAGAAGCAATTCCACCCGGGTTAAACGGGTTAAAACCTTCTGCACCCCAAGCTGGAGCTACACCTTGTACTCGACCAGTAATTCCATAGGCATCTGATACCCAGATACCTGGACCAAATGTTCCAGTTACGTGGAAAGCTCCGAAGCCAAAACATAGTAGAGCTGCTAGGAAAAGGTGGATACCGAAAATTTTCGGAAGGTCTAGTGCCGGCTCACCTGTACGAGGATCTCTGAATAACTCTAGATCCCAGTAAACCCAGTGCCAGATTGCTGCTAAGAAACACATACCTGAAAGGACGATGTGTGTTAAAGCAACACCTTCAAAACTCCAAATACCTGGATTTGATACACTTTCCCCAGTAATACTCCAACCACCCCAAGAATCCGTTACACCAAGGCGAGCCATAAATGGCATTACAAACATACCTTGACGCCACATTGGATTTAATACGGGGTCTGATGGATCAAAAACAGCTAGCTCATAAAGAGCCATTGAACCTGCCCAACCAGCAACTAAAGCTGTATGCATTAAGTGAACAGCAATTAAACGGCCTGGGTCGTTTAGTACTACGATATGTACACGATACCATGGTAGTGCCATTAAAATTTCCTCCTGTAGAAAAATTTTTTACTTTCTTACTTTTTTAAACTGTAAAAATAATCTATATAATAAATAATAATTACTAATTTATATTATAAGATATAAATTTTTAAAATTCTCCCTTCTTTAAATTATCAATAAAAAATCACCTATCAAAAAAGCTCTAAAATTTTTATATAAAAATAAAAAAGATAATTTTGCTGAATTATGCGCTAATTATGAACTATTTCACTTACCGAAAAAAAAAGTAAAATTTTTATAGCCAAACAAGAAAGTATTTGTTATATTAAAAAATAAGTAAGCGGGTGTAGCTCAGGGGTAGAGCGCAACCTTGCCAAGGTTGATGTCGCGCGTTCGAATCGCGTCACCCGCTTTTTTAGTATCGTTCCATTTACAAGTTTTATTCTAACAACTTTCGAGATTTAAATTTATTTTTTATTGTTCATATCGAAATCGTAAAAACAAAAAAGTCACTAAGAAAACTTTCTGAGTGACTTTCTTGTTTAAATTATGCTACAGCTTGAAGACGAGCTTTAGCCTTTCGAAGCTCAATAGTTGCTTCGATTTTTTCTTTTTTAGTTGTTGCTTCATCAACTAATAAAGTAACTTTTTCAAGTTCTGCTTGAGCAGTTTTTGCATCAATTGAACTTCCTTCTTCAGCACCATTACAAAGGATTGTAACTTTGTTTTCTTCTACTTCAGCAAATCCTTCCATTAGAACAATTGAAGTCCAGCCATTTTCTGACTTTAACTTCATTACTCCAATATCTAGAGCCGTTAAAAGAGGAGCGTGATCAGTTAAGATACCAATTTGCCCAGTACTACTGGGAAGAACTAGCTCTTCAGCCATCGCATCCCAAACAACCTTGTCTGGTGTAATTACACGAACATTTAAACTCATAGTTTTATTACTTTAGCTTCTCAGCTTTTTCAATAACCTCGTTAATATCACCTACTAAATAGAATGCTTGCTCAGGTAAATCATCATATTTACCATCTAAAACATCGTTAAATCCAGTAATAGCATCTGCTAGTGAAACGTACTTACCTGGAGAACCTGTAAATACTTCCGCAACGAAGAATGGCTGAGATAAGAAACGCTCAACCTTACGAGCACGTGCTACAGTTTGACGATCTTCCTCAGAAAGCTCATCTAAACCTAAAATCGCGATAATATCTTGAAGCTCTTTGTAGCGTTGAAGTGTTTCCTTAATACGCTGAGCTGTACCATAGTGTAGGTCACCTACAATTTCTGGTTGCAGCATTGTTGAAGTGGAATCTAGAGGATCTACTGCAGGGTAAATACCTTTAGAAGCTAAACCACGAGAAAGTACTGTTGTTGCATCAAGGTGAGCGAAAGTTGTAGCTGGAGCTGGATCTGTTAAATCATCAGCCGGTACATATACTGCTTGGATAGATGTAATCGAACCTTCGTTTGTTGATGTAATACGTTCTTGCAGAACACCCATTTCTGTAGCCAGTGTTGGTTGGTAACCTACAGCAGAAGGCATACGTCCAAGAAGAGCAGATACTTCAGAACCAGCTTGTACAAAACGGAAGATGTTATCAATGAATAACAGTACGTCTTGCTTACTTACATCACGGAAGTACTCTGCCATTGTTAGAGCTGTTAAACCAACACGCATTCTTGCACCTGGAGGCTCGTTCATTTGACCATAAACTAAAGCTACTTTTGAATCATCAAGGTTGTTCTCGTTGATAACACCAGATTCTTTCATTTCGCAGTAAAGGTCATTACCTTCTCTTGTACGCTCACCTACACCACCGAATACAGAAACACCACCGTGCGCTCTTGCAATATTGTTAATAAGCTCCATGATAAGTACTGTTTTACCTACACCAGCACCACCAAATAGACCAATTTTTCCACCACGTCTGTAAGGTGCTAATATATCTACAACTTTAATACCTGTTTCGAAGATAGCAGGCTTTGTTTCAAGGTCAGTAAAAGCAGGAGATGATCTGTGGATTGGTAATCCTGAAGGAGCATCACAAGAACCCATTTCATCTACAGGCTCACCAAGAACGTTAAAGATTCGACCTAGTGTTTTTGGCCCTACTGGAACTGTAATTGGAGAACCAGTATCAACAACACTAGCACCTCTCTTTAAACCGTCTGTAGAAGTCATTGAAACGGCACGAACTTTGTTGTTACCAAGAAGCTGTTGTACTTCACAAGTAATACTTTTGTCTTCAGATGAAATAATTAGTGCATTGTATACTTTTGGAAGCTCTCCATTAGGGAACTCAATATCTAATACAGGTCCGATGATTTGTGAAATAAAACCTGTTTTTGATGCAGTATCTACCATGATAAAAATTTTAAGGCTAATTCAAGTTAGTTGATAGACAAAATTTCAAAAAACCGGGCATGATGCCCAGTTTTTTTAATTAGATACCTTTATGGTAATGAAACGGAGATAAAAGTATCTATCTTATGTAAAATTTAAATTATCTAAAGCCTACTGAAGCCTGCCAAACAAAAGCTAGTAATAGAAACATAACTGGAATTGCTGGCATAATGTCTACAATTGGACGAAAAGCTGCATAGGGTTCAGGTAAAGCGGATAGTAAAAAGCTCATATCCATTATAAGGTTAACCTCTCTAGTATAAAAAAAAACTCTACGTAAATTATATAACAATTTAGTTTAAAGAACGTGTTAAAATTTTTACCAAACGTGTTATAAAATAAATATAAGGTAATTATTATTACAAATCTTCTATTTGTAACATTATTTAATATTTATTAAATCAGCTTAAAAAATCTTTTTACATGGTTGGAATCGTACAAATCTTTGTCCTTCTTCTTATTGTGGTATCTTTTGCAATGGTAGTAGGAGTTCCAGTGATTTTAGCTACTCCTGGTGAATGGGAAAAGTCACAGAGCATCGTTTGGAGTGGTGCTGGTCTATGGTCAGCTCTAGTAATTTTAACTGGTATCTTTAATACTGTCCCAGCATAAAAATTCCAGTTCGTAAGAACTTCAAAAATTAGGTTTTCCATTACGTATAATTTTTACCCTTTCTGGGTGATTAATACATAATGGAAAACCTATTAGACCTAAAATCAACCTTTCCTAACGCTTCTATATTACGTTTTGAAACATTTGGGGAAAAATTTGTAAGGAATCCATTCCTAACTATTTTTTCGTAATTTTCTGTTCCGATTTCGCCGGTTAGTTTTGAGTAATTTTTTGCCATTAACAACATGGTCAATTGCATTCTCAACACCCTCTGAGCCCGAATACGCGCTCCTTGAAGTATTTTCTTTGTCTGATAGGTAATCTTTACTTCTTTTTAGTAGTTCTGCTCTCAGTTGAATTATTTCATTATTCATCATAATGAATTTCTTATATTTTGATTCTACCTCCAACATCAAAAAATCCAGATAAATCTGTAACTCCCCAGGTAGGATTTGAACCTACGACAAACCGGTTAACAGCCGACCGCTCTACCACTGAGCTACTGAGGATCGGATTTTTATATAATAATAATAACTCGAAAGACTATGTTTTGTCTACTACGATAACAGTTATTATTTACCCTAAAATAATATTACTAATAATGAATTTAAAAGAAATTTAAAACATTAATAAAGGGTGTTGGTAAATTAAATAAATCTACCAACACCCTCCTGACTTACTTTTTTCTAAATTTGAACAGTAAATTTTAAGTAAACGGATTTAAACAAATAAAACCGTTACAGAGTTAAGATTCTTGTAGAACTTCAAATTTTTCTCCAAGAAGTACTTTAACTTTATTGTCTGCACCTACATCTACAACTGCTGTATCGCCTGCCTTAATCTTTTCAGAAAGCACTTCTTCAGCTAGGCTGTCCTCTAATAATCTCATAACAGCTCGACGTAGTGGTCTAGCGCCATAAGTAGGGTTGTAACCTTCATCAATTAAGCGAGTTTTAAATCGATCAGTTATCTCAAGTTGAATTCCTTTCGTTGCTATTCGCTCGAAAACTTCTTTTAACATGATTTCAGCAATTTCACCAACCTCATCTTTTGTTAATTGGCGGAAAACAATAATTTCGTCAAGTCGGTTTAAAAATTCCGGTCGGAAATATTGTTTAAGCTCTTCGTTTACAAGGGACTTAATACGGTTGTAGTGGGAACTTGATTGATCTTCTGATAGTTCAAACCCAAGTCCTCCACCACCTTTTTCGATAACTTTCGATCCAACATTTGAAGTTAAGATTAAAAGAGTATTTTTAAAATCAATTGTGCGACCTTTTGAATCTGTTAATCTACCATCTTCAAAAATTTGAAGCATTAAATTAAAAACATCTGGGTGCGCTTTTTCAATTTCATCAAATAGTACAACTGTATAAGGTCTACGTCTTACAGCTTCAGTTAACTGACCCCCTTCATTGTAACCAACATAACCTGGAGGCGAACCAATAAGTTTTGAAACGGTATGTCTTTCCATGTATTCAGACATATCTAATCTTACCATTGCATCTTCGGATCCGAAGAAGTAAGTCGCTAAAGCTTTTGTAAGTTCAGTTTTTCCGACACCGGTTGGTCCGGAGAAGATAAAACTTGCAATCGGACGATTCGGGCTTTTTAAACCAACACGAGCTCGACGGATTGCTCGTGATACTGCAACTACTGCTTCGTCTTGCCCAATAATACGACTATGTAAAGTCTCTTCCATCTGCAGAAGCTTTTCAGATTCACTCTTAGTCAGTTTATTCACTGGAATACTTGTCCACGCCGCTACAATTTGTGCAATATCCTCTTCTGTAACGATACTTTTGTTTGAATCTTCTTCCCCTTCTTTCTTATTCATAAGAGCGAAGGCATTAATTTGAGCTTTAATTTCCATCTCACGCTCTCTTAATTGACCAGCTTTTTCAAAATCTTGGTTACGTACAGCCTTGTCCTTTGATTTTAAAAGTTCTCTCAATTCCTGATCTAATTCCTTAGCAGCGGGCGGTAACTGGGAATTCATTAAACGAACTCGAGAACCAGCTTCATCAATTAAATCAATTGCTTTGTCTGGCAGGAAACGATCGGCAATATATTGATCAGCAAATTTCGCTGCTGCTGCTAATGCCTCGTCTGAAATCACCAGTCTATGGTGCTTTTCGTATCTTTCACGTAATCCATATAGGATTTCAATTGTTTCTTCAACTGAAGGTTCACCAACCATTACAGGCTGGAAACGTCGTTCAAGAGCAGCATCTTTTTCAATATGCTTTCTATATTCTTCTAACGTAGTTGCTCCAATACATTGAAGCTCTCCTCTTGAAAGTGCGGGTTTTAAAATATTAGCTGCATCGATAGCACCTTCCGCAGCTCCTGCTCCGATTAATGTATGAACTTCATCAATAACAAGAATAATGTTATTTGCTGTTCGAACCTCATCCATAATCTTCTTTAAGCGCTCTTCAAATTCACCTCGGTATTTTGTACCGGCGATTAAAAGTCCAATATCTAGAGCGATAACCAGTTTATCCTCAAGAGTATCTGGAATATCGTTGTTCGCAATTCTTTGAGCTAAACCTTCTGCAATTGCTGTTTTACCTACACCCGGCTCACCAATCAGGACTGGGTTGTTTTTTGTTCGACGACCAAGAATTTGAATTACACGTTCAATTTCTTTTGCTCGACCAACAACCGGGTCTAAACGCCCTTCAATTGCTTTTTGTGTTAAATCAGTTCCAAATTCGGATAGAGTTGGAGTTTTGCTCTTAGAAGCATTGGAACCACTTACAACCTCTGCATTTTCTCCTAGAGAACGAATAATTTGACTTCGGACTTTTGAAAAATCTACACTTAAATTTTCAAGAACTCTTGCAGCAACACCTTCCCCTTCTCTCATTAAGCCTAAAAGTAGGTGTTCTGTGCCAATGTAATTATGGCCCAGTTGGCGAGCTTCTTCTAATGAAAGTTCGAGAACTCTTTTAGCACGTGGGGTAAATGGTATTTCGACAGCTGTAAAGCCAGAACCACGGCCTATAATTTTCTCAACTTCTACTCGAGCATCTTTTAAGTTTACGCCCATTGATTTAAGTACTTTCGGACCAATCCCTGTACCTTCACCAATTAACCCTAAAAGGATTTGCTCAGTCCCAACAAAGTTGTGGCCTAAGCGTCTCGCTTCTTCTTGGGCGAGCATAATAACTTTGATAGCTTTTTCCGTAAAACGTTCAAACATTTTCGCGTTTATGGCGAAATTATCATTATCTTTGATACTAATTATTTTAACATATTACGGTTTTGAATAATATTTGACGTAATAAAGATTATTAAATTATACTCTATGTATGTAATTAATAGGCGCTCTTAGTTCAGTTGGTAGAACGTAGGTTTCCAAAACCTGATGTCGAGGGTTCAAGTCCTTCAGGGCGTGCTTTAAAATTATTTCACGAATCCAAAGGAAAATTAAAGATACCAGTAAATAATGAATTTCTTTATTATTTTCATTGTTAATGCTATATTGTAAACAGATAATTAACATGGAGAGGTGGCTGAGTGGTTGAAAGCTTCAGATTGCTAATCTGATGTACGTTTTTAATGTACCGTGGGTTCGAATCCCATCCTCTCCTTTTTACACGGGCACGAAAATTAATTAAATTAGCCTATAAAATGGAAAAAGAAATGTTATAATTGTATCATCTAAAGAAAACATTTTATATAACAACGATGGATATTTTAAGCCTAGGATGGTCGTCTTTAATGGTTATGTTTAGTTTCTCCCTAGCACTAGTTGTATGGGGTAGAAATGGTTTTTAAAAATATTAAAGAGACTTTTTAAATAAAATTAATTGAATTCGTTATGGCAAAAGAGATCTTTACAACAGCAGGTGTTATGTGGGCTTTAACTTTAACAGGGTTAACTGTTGGTTTTGGACTTCTTAAAATTCAAGGAGAATAAGCGTAATATCAACTTTTAATTTAAAAATGAATTTAATCGAAAGTAGTTGGTTCTTAATTTCATTTCTAATTATTTTGATAGTTTTAGTAGTCGATCCAAAAAGTTCAATAACTGGAGGAGGTAAAAATGCCGTACTCGGGTTGTTTTCAAGCCCTAGTTCTGGTCAACAGTTTATCTATAATTTCAGTGCGGCACTAATACTAATATTTTTTGTTCTGACTACTGTTTTAAGTTTAAGTAATTGAAATAAAAAGGGACGAGAAGAGTTAAGTAAGCTACTTCCCGTTCCTTTTTATCAAATAAGAAATTTAAGCAAAGAATGCAATATTTGCTAGTAGAATATAAGCAACTACATCCCCTCCAAAAGCGCCTATGGTAAACCCACTAGTAAATTCTCTCCACCCCTTTGAAGATTCTAAACCAGCTAATTTACCATCATCTTGAAATTGTGCTAGCCCGTATATAGTCAGACCTAATGTAAGAATTAGGATTAAACCTAGTGCAGAAAGGAAACCCACTAACAACGCATTTTCCGAGTTACGTAATGGTCCTAAAATATAAAACGGGCCGATAAGAAAATACCCATGTGCCATACCAATTTCAAGACCACGTAAAAGAGGTGATAACCCTTTTCGGTAAATTGGCAAGTTTCCAAGATAAAGTTTTGTGGCCGTAGACGTTGTTACTGGCGTTGATAAGTTTCCTACGAAAGGATCGTTATTATATGGCTTAATAAATTCGCTCATGTAGTAAATTTTTTATAAAAATTTATTGTGCATTACTTTTTATTATAACCTGCCGTGATTTTTATTTACCAATTTATTTAGCTACTTAAAGCATTTATTTAGATTTTAAATTGGGGGTAGTGGGACTTGAACCCACACGACTGTTTAAGTCAACAGATTTTAAGTCTGTTGTGTCTACCATTCCACCATACCCCCATCATTTTAAAAATTAAGGCGACACCCAGATTCGAACTGGGGATAGAGGATTTGCAATCCACTGCCTTACCACTTGGCCATATCGCCTTACATTTTTTATAACCCTTTGCAATATAGAGTACAAATCTTAAACCTTAATTGCAATATTCAAAATAAAAAATAATTTATCAGAATAAACTATTAGCTAAATATTACAGCCGATTAGATGATCCCGCCAGTAGAGCTGTTCAAAATATTTTTCGTGGCCTTACCAAGAGTGGATTATTAGTAAAATGTAAAAAGACAGATTTGATTTGCAAAGCTAATAAGATATATGAAGTAACTTACAGAATCCCGTTTATCATTTCTCAACAAAAGCTAAGTAACAGAAAGTATAATTATAGCCAGTTATGTTCCGAACTATTACATCAACAAAATCATTTTCCAAATCGCTAACTTCATGAACAAGTTCAACACTTTTAATTTTTAACATTCTTTAATTGTTATTTTTAATTGATTGTTATAGTTGAGGCGTTTTTTAAATTTTACGAAAATTAAATTGAATTCTGAATGTACAAACTCACGCTTTGTGATGTATCATTTAGTTATCAAACGAGCGGGTATAGTTTAGTGGTAGAACCTTAGCCTTCCAAGCTAATGATGAGAGTTCGATTCTCTCTACCCGCTTTTAAAGTTCAATAATAACTTTTTCACTTTTTTAAGCAAATTAAACTTTACTTCCCCTGTACAATTTGGGTCACCTGGGACTCGAACCCAGAACTATTCGGTTAAAAGCCGAGTACTCTACCATTGAGTTAGTGACCCTTATATATTTATATTACAAAAGAATGTAGCATTTGGCGATACCCAAAATAATTTAATTTTTCATTAGAAGTTTTTCTAAGTACCAGCATATCAATGAAAAAATGTTAGAAATTAATCAAATTAGGTGATTTTATCTGTAACGATTGCCTGTCTGACAAGATGCTAGAAAAAAATTCTTATTATTGGGCCGAGTTGGATTTGAACCAACGTAAGCTATGCTAACGGATTTACAATCCGTCCCCATTAACCGCTCGGGCATCGACCCTATATATACAAGATTATAATAACATAGTCTACTCGGATAGACAACTTTAATATGCAATTAATACCCACTAATTAATCTTATAGCAGATGTTCATAGGGTGAAAAAAAACTGGTTCTGGTATTCTAAAACCTTTTTATTGGACGGGAAATGATGCTTTACTTACTGTAGAGTCGACATCTTCGTTCTCTAGGTTTGAAAGTATGCTTTTCGACCTATTGAGAGCAGTACATAAGTTACCTTTCACTTTTGTTCCAAAGGTTCGATCTATACATCTTGAAATAGAAGTTTCTTTTATTAATGTGTTCAGCATACTTTCCCCCTCATCGATAATTATTGAGACTTTACCATTACTGTTGTAAATGTCTAATAGAAAATATGATGTTCTACTACTTGTCTGGTAACTAAAAGAACACAAACATGCTGCTTCAATTAATTTTGTCAATTCCAGCTATTCTTGAATCACTAAAATCAATAATATTTAAGCAAGTAGTTTAGTTTATAATAAACTATTTGCTTAAATATTATTGGTTTTGTTATTGATTTCTTTGTTAGTTTATTTTTCTGCTGAAAAATCCGTTTCAATAACGTCATCTTGTGGGCTGTTGCTTGCCCCAGCTTCCTTGTAAGCTTTTTCACCTACTTCCATAACAGCTTTTTTCAGCTGTTCCATCATATCTTTCATAGCATTAAAATCTTCTTTTTTAGTAACTTCTTCAAGTTCTGTAACTAAAGTTTCAATTTTTGCCTTTTCATCCTCTGAAATTGTTGATTCTAATTGTTCAAGTTGTTTCTTTGTTTGGTAACATAAAGCTTCTGCTTGGTTTTTAGTATCAATTTGATCTGACTTTTCTTTATCGGCTGTAGCGTTTGCTTCAGCGTCTTTTACCATACGCTCCACTTCATCTTTTGGTAAAGTAGAAGCACCACTAATAGTAATTGACTGCTGTTTATTTGTTGCTTTGTCCTTAGCAGTTACTGAAAGAATTCCATTTGCATCAATATCAAATGTTACCTCGATTTGTGGGACTCCACGTGCTGCTGGAGCAATTCCATCTAGTCTAAAAGTACCTAAGCTCTTATTATCTTTGGCTAATTCTCTTTCCCCTTGAAGAACATGGATTTCTACGTTTGGCTGATTATCTACTGCTGTCGAGAAAGTTTCCGATTTTTTTGTTGGTATAATTGTATTTCTTGGAGTAATTTTTGTTGTGATACCACCAAGAGTTTCCACACCTAAAGAAAGTGGCGTTACGTCTAAAAGTAGAATATCCTTAACTTCTCCACCAAGTACACCAGCCTGAACAGCAGCCCCTACTGCTACAACTTCGTCAGGGTTTACTGACTGGTTTGGTGTTTTTCCTAATAATTTTTCTACAAGTTCTTGGACAGCAGGAATTCTTGTAGACCCTCCAACTAATACGTTTTGATCAATAGCAGAAGATGTTAATTCAGCATCCTTTAGCGACATTTCTATTGGTGTCTTACAACGTTGAATTAAATCTGAACAAAGCTCTTCAAATTTTGCTCTTGTTAGTTCTTTCTCTAAGTGTTTTGGCCCCTCTGGAGTGACTGAAATAAAAGGTAAATTAATAGAACTTTGAGTTAAAGTAGAAAGTTCTATTTTAGCTTTTTCAGCAGCTTCAGTAAGACGTTGTAATGCTTGGCTATCTTGTGTTAAGTCAATCCCTTCCTGATCTTTGAATTCCTTCATTAACCATTGTACAATTTTTTCATCAAAGTCATCCCCCCCAAGTTGTGTATCTCCTGATGTTGCTAAAACTTCGAAAACGCCATCACCAACTTCTAGTATTGATACATCAAATGTACCACCACCAAGGTCAAAAACTAAAATAGTTTCATTATCTTTTTTATCTAAACCGTAAGATAAAGAAGCTGCTGTAGGTTCGTTAATAATTCGTAAAACTTCTAACCCAGCAATTTTACCAGCGTCTTTTGTAGCTTGGCGTTGTGAATCATTAAAATACGCAGGAACAGTAATTACAGCTTGTTTCACTGTTTCACCTAGATATTTAGATGCATCATCTGCTAATTTACGTAAAACTTGGGCTGATATTTCTTCAGCTGCAAATTGTTTTTGTAATGCAGGACATTCAAGCTTAATAATATCTTCCGTTTGTATGATTTTATATGAAACTTGACGAAGTTCTTCATTTACTTCGCTTGTTTTTCTTCCGATAAAACGTTTAACCGAGTAAAAAGTGTTTTCTGGGTTAATTACAGCCTGACGTTTTGCAATTTGCCCTACCAGTAGATCACCTTTTTTTGTATAAGCAACTACAGAAGGTGTTGTTCGCTCACCTTCAGCATTTGTGATAACTTCCGGCTTTCCACCTTCCATAACGGCAACTACAGAATTTGTTGTACCTAAATCAATACCAATAACTTTAACCATATATTCAAAAATCTTTTCGTTATTATTACTTAAGTCTATTTTAACGTCCCTAAAAATAATTAAAAGGCGTATTTACCGTAGAAATTTTTGGAAGGGTTCGAGCTAAATTTATTATTCCGTGTTTTAAGAATGTTCATATGAAAACTATGCAACTAGATAAGAGACAGATAGACAAAATAGCAGACTTCCAATTATACTATTCCTAGATGTATGGTTTATTCAGCGAAACATATACACATTTATAAATTTTTTTAAATTTGCATTACTTACTTAATTTTTTAAACAGCTAAAACTTATTTATATGCAAGCAGGTTTATTTGCAAAAAAAGTTGGCATGACACAAATATTTGACGAGTCTGGAACAATTTTTCCAGTAACAATCTTAAAAACTGGATTATGTCAAGTTAGCCAAATTAAAACAGTAACAACCGATGGTTACAATGCAGTTCAAGTTGCTTACAATGAGCAAAAACCAGAAAAACTAAATCAGCCTACAAAAGGTCATTTAAAAAAGTTTGGCAATTCAGGTTTTAGATCTTTTGGTGAATTTCGCGTTACGGAACCCGAAAATTTTAAACTGGGGCAAATAATTAAAGCTAATACATTTTCAGCAGGACAAAAAGTTCGCGTAACAGGAAAAAGTATTGGTAAGGGTTTTGCTGGTAACCAAAAACGTCACAACTTTAGTCGAGGTCCAATGACGCACGGTTCCAAAAACCACCGACTACCGGGAAGTATTGGTGCTGGAAGTACACCAGGAAGGGTCTACCCTGGTAAAAAAATGGCTGGACAACTTGGCGGCGGAACAGTAACTCTTAAAAATTCAGAAGTTTTATATGTAAATTCTGAGGATAACATTATTGTTTTAAAGGGTTCAGTTCCAGGTAAAAAGAACGCTATTTTAAAAATCCAGCCACAAAAATATTAGTTAAAAAAGCTGTCTAGCATTTTTTATGTCTTACGATCAATCTACTCAAAGAAATCTTTTGGATATTATTAAATATCCAATTCTTACCGAAAAAACAATAAGGCTGATCGAACAAAATCAATACAGCTTTGCAGTTGATTCTAAAGCTGACAAATCTGCTGTGAAATCTGCTATTGAGCAATTGTTTGATGTAAAAGTCGTTTCCGTAAATACGTCTTTATTATCATTAAAGAAGCGTCGTGTAGGAAAATTTATAGGAAAAAAAGCTCGTTATAAAAGAGCTATAGTTAAATTAGCATCAGAAGATTCTATTAGCTTATTCGAAGAAGAATAAATTAATTTTATCGACAAATTAGACGTTCTTAAAAATTAATAATTATGGCAATTCGTCTGTACAGAGCTTACAGTCCCGGAACGCGTTCTAAATCCGTTTCATATTTTGACGATTTATCACCTGTAAAACCGGAAAAAGCTTTAACGTTTGGAAAAAAAGCTTGCGGCGGCAGAAATAACCGTGGTGTTATTACAGTAAAAGGCCGTGGCGGCGGACACAAAAGAAAGTATCGTATGATTGATTTTCATCGAAAATCTACAGTTGTTGCTAAAGTTGCAACTGTCGAATACGATCCGAACCGAAATGCAAGAATCGCTTTATTGCACTATCAAGATGGTTCGAAAAAATACATCGTTTGCCCACGCTCCTTAAAAGTTGGAATGTCGGTTTACTCAGGAAACGACGTCCCAATTGAAGTTGGTAACGCAATGCCACTAGAGCAGATTCCATTAGGTAGTATTATTCACAATGTTGAATTAACTCTTGGAAAGGGTGGGCAAATAGCTAGAGCTGCTGGTACATATGCACAACTAATTGCTAAAGAAGGTAACTTTGTTACTTTAAAATTACCTTCTAATGAAGTTCGATTAGTAAATAAAAAATGTTTTGCAACTTTAGGACAAGTTGGTAATGTTGAGAGTATTAATATTACTTTAGGAAAAGCTGGTCGTAAAAGGTGGCTTGGTAAACGCCCTAAAGTAAGGGGTGTTGTTAAAAACCCAATTGATCACCCACACGGTGGTGGAGAAGGCCGCTCTCCAATTGGTCGACCAAAACCAGTTACTCCTTGGGGTAAACCTGCACTAGGTATAAAGACGCGTAAGCAGACTAAAGCAAGTGGTAAGTATATATTGCGCTCAAGACGTTAACAACTCTTAAAACAATTTATAAACTTTAAATTATTTAAAAATGCCACGTTCGTTAAAAAAGGGACCATTTGTTGCTTCATATGTATTAGAAAAAGTTGAACAAATGAATTCCAGTGGAAAGAAAGATATTATTAAAACTTGGTCACGTTCAACAACGATTTTGCCGAATATGATCGGACATACCTTTGCTGTATACAATGGCCAACAACATTTACCTGTTTTTGTATCTGACCAAATGATTGGTCATAAATTAGGTGAATTTGCTCCTAGTAGAACATTTCGTTCGCATGTAAAAAAAGATAAGAAAGGAAAACGTTAGTAAAAACCTATGCAAAAAAACGAGATTCGAGCTGTTTCTAAATATGTCAGAATGTCTCCGAGTAAAATTCGCCGTGTACTTAGACAAATTCAAGGAAAGACATATTCGGAAGCACTATTACTTCTAGAATTTATGCCGTATGCATCGTGTGCACCTATTATAAAGGTTCTTCGTTCTACAACAGCAAACGCGAGAAATAACTTTGGCTTAGATGAAAAAAACTTAGTTGTAAAATCTGCTTTTGCTGACCAAGGACCAACAATGAAAAGGTTTCGACCAAGAGCACAAGGTAGAGCTTACCGAATTTTAAAACAGACATCGCACATAACAATTGTTATGCAATAAGTTATAAAAATTAAAAACTTTACAAGTATCTGATTCGTGGGACAAAAAACGCATCCAACTGGTTTTCGGACTGGTATCAATAAATCGCATAATGCCATTTGGTTTGCCAATTATGGCGCTTATAGTGAAGTTCTTAAAGAAGATTATAAAATAAGAAAATTTTTTGAAAAAAATTTTGAATCTCTTTATAGTAAGGCAGGAATTGCTAAACTAGAAATTCAACGAAAAGTCAATCAGCTAGAATTAATTATCCATGCAGCAAGACCAAAAGCTATTGCTAGTGACAACGAACAATCTAACTTAGTTCTTGAATTAAAAGAAAAATTAAAAAGTTTAGTTAGCGGTTCAAAGAAAATTCGTATAAAGGTATTACAAGTTGCGAAAAGTGAAAATGAAAGTTCACTTGTAGCAAGGTCGATCGCAGACCAACTTGAAAAACGTGTTGCTTTTAGAAAAGTAATCCGCCAGACAACGCAAACGCTTCAAAAAAGTGGTGTGAAAGGTTTTAAAATTCAGGTTGCTGGTCGGTTAAACGGTGCAGAAATTGCTCGTGCAGAATGGGCCCGTGAAGGAAGGGTTCCACTTCAAACCCTTAGAGCAGACATTAGTTATGCAACACATCGAGCAAATACAATATATGGTGTATTAGGTATTAAAGTTTGGATTTTCAATAAGGAAATTATTTAACTTAGTAATTTAATCAATTTGGATAAAAAAAATTTATGTTACTTCCGAAAAGAACTAAATTTCGTCGACAACATCGGGGAAGATTGAAAGGGGTATCAAAAGCAAACACTATAGTTTTTGGAGATTATGGTATTCAAGCTTTAGAACCTGTCTGGTTAACTTCCCGACAGATTGAAGCAACAAGACGTAGTATTACAAGATACGTTCGTCGTACAGGAAAAATTTGGATTAGAATATTTCCGGATAAACCAATTACAGAAAGAGCTGCCGAATCAAGAATGGGTTCTGGAAAGGGAACAGTAGCTTACTGGGTAGCTGTAGTAAAACCGGGTGCAGTGCTTTTCGAGATTAACGGATTAAACAGAGAAATGGCATACAAGGTTTTAAAGCTAGCTTCTTACAAACTTCCAATTAAAACGAAAATATTAGAAAAGGTATAACTTACGGGCTGTAAAAAACTTTTTCAAATAAAAAATAATCATGTTATTTTTCTAAATTTAAAATTAATGGCAGTAAAAGAAAGGGTGGGCGTTGTCGTTAGCGACAAAATGAAAGATACTCGTATCGTTGCAGTT
>Ga0114995_10000914_pt1 | contig 20850 bp, 22 predicted proteins | sample ArcticOcean_MG_C_11_FD_87038 | JGI IMG/M metagenome (GOLD analysis project Ga0114995, IMG submission 87038) | Marine microbial communities from western Arctic Ocean - ArcticOcean_MG_CB2_154 | ecosystem: Environmental > Aquatic > Marine > Oceanic | place: Arctic Ocean: Canada Basin | collected... | reverse complement strand
TTTTAAACTTATCGGCAAGAATATGACAAGATTGATATACAATATTAATATTACTAAATATCCCGATAGTTTCTATTACAAAATCGAAACTATCATCCTTTATAAGCCTTTTTGCTTCAAGTGTGTGCCAGTTGGCTTCTTCGTCATTTATCTCATCTTTTGATAAATGTTGTTCTTTATAGATGGATAATTTCTTTGTCCACGCGTCATTTACCTTAATTGCATCTTGGCTACAACCGTAACTACACGTAGCAACAACATTATATGCTCCATCTTGCTTAGCAGTGCCTACATCTAAAGTACACGTAATATCAATCTCTTCCCCTGAGATCTCTTCATTTATAGAAGGGCGTAGTCGTGCTAAATCAATAAAGTCGCCGGTAATAGAACATGGTGGGAATATTTTATCTCGTTGAGCTTTAGGGACCGGCTCTTCGGTATTTTTATTAATTATTTCGAAGTCTTCGGTAGTAACATATTGGATCGTATCGGTATCATTTCTTTTCTTTATATTAATAATATAATCATTCATTGGAAATTTAAGGTCGTCAATATGAATAGGTATACAGGCTAGACGTTGTTTAATAATTTCGTTATTCATTCTGGAGGTATTAATTTTAATATTTGCCCGATTCTCTTTATATGGGGTGGTTCTAAAGACTATACTAGGAATGTCCGCCAAGATAGTTCTCCTGACCGCATTCGCTAAACTAACATTAATATTTTCAATTGTAAATTTTAAATGTAAATCATCTTGAGATATCTTTCTCACAACAGGTTTCATTGAATATATATATTGGTTTGATTTATAAATCAATTTTATTATTATATATATATAATAAATTATGAATAGAAATAATCTATGTAATAAAGTTGCATTAGAATTATTTGCTGACATTAGCGATTGTTATAATAAAACTCATATCGAAAACAATCATAATAAGAAACATTTAATACGGAAATGTTTAATAAATTTGGATGAAAGATATAAAGTATTTAAATCATTATGTGTTATTTAGATAAAGAATTTAAATATATTATTATACAAGTATATATAAAATGGAAGAGAGTATTTTCTCTCCATCAGACCCGGATACAATAGGGTCAGTATCTAGAAACTTTGTTTCTGAGGATGAAGAACATATTGACAATCACAAATTATATGATAAATGGTGTTTATGGGCACATCTACCACATAACACCGATTGGAGTTTAGATAGTTATATAAAAATAACAACATTTAGTACAATTGAGGAAACGATAGCATTATTTGACAGCTTCCCTAATATGTTAATTAAGAATTGTATGTTATTTTTAATGAAAGATGGTATAAATCCAATGTGGGAAGATAAAAAGAATATAAATGGCGGATGTTTTTCTTATAAAATATCTAATAAATTTGTTGTTGAGGCCTGGAAAAATTTATCATATACTTTAATTGGATACTCTTTATCTGAGAATAAAAAGTTCGAAGACAATATTACAGGTATTACCATCTCACCGAAAAAGAATTTTTGCGTTATTAAGGTCTGGACTACAAATTGCAATTTCAAGGACCCTTATTTAATTAATAATATAGTAAATATATCAAATGAAGATTGTATTTTTAAAAAACATAACTAAATAGATATCGTTTATTCGAATCTAAATATTGTTTATAGTTTATTGTTTATAGTTTATTGTTTATTGTTTATTGTTAATAGGTTATAGTTATTAAGATGTATGATATATCATAGGATTTATGATATATTACAATACTTCATAGTAATAATAATAATATATAATCATATATTATTATTATGGTAAATATAAAAATTAGACAGAATTTAAAAAGACTTCGGGATAAGATGTACGTAACGCAAACACGAGCATTAGAACAAATGTGGTCAGGAGAGGATAAAGACATACAAAAAGATATAGATGAGATATTTATATTAGAACAAATATTTGATAGTTGGCACACTTTATATAACGAAGATGATCATGAATTTTGGACGAGTAATAACTCCGTATAATAGAACAGTATTCGGTCGGTCTATAGTAGATTATCATACTCAAGAGATTTTACCATACAGCGATCAAAAAAATCATTTACATCCTTTTTCTCCCCGCCGGATACAGAATCATCGGGTATATACCATATGTCTCTTTCTTCCTTTCCAAAATATGCTAGAATACAAGGGATTCCCGATAGCATTCTCCGTGTTTTTAACCAACCAAACAATTCCATATCTTCGTCAACATCCACAACAAAAATATCCATATTTTTATTTTCCATCTCTTTAATCCGCTCTTCGCAAGTAGATTTTATCCTTTTACAGGGATTACACCAGGTAGCACTAAACCATATGATTGCTATATTACTTCCTAAATTGTCCAAATACTTCTCAAAGTTAGTTTTAGAAGAAATATGCTCAAAATTCATTAATACGAAATATGTATTTTTCTTTAAATTTTAATTTAAAAAGTAACTTAAAATTTAAAATGAATATATGTAATCGTTTTCGAGAAGACACACTGTAAACATGTGTAAAATATTACCCAATCATCACGAATTTTACGATAGTCGATTGTATGAAATGAAATGCCTCGTTTTAACCTTCTTCTCTATTATATCGGGTGTTTATGGGTCAGCTAGTTATGGACAAGTACATTGGTCCCCGCCATCAAATAAATCACATTCCCAATGATGTGGCTCCGGGTCGCCGTGAACCATTATTGGGTCCGTTTCAACATATAGGATATCGTTATCTCTTATATCATTCATTTCCTTTATAAATGTATTATTTATGTTTACGGGTGTAGCTTCAATAGAATTAAGACGAATACTAGTTACATCTCGTCGGTCATCTAGATATAGTTTTCTCAATGTTGGGCGAATAGCGTCTCGTTTATCAATTTTAATTTGTGTGTCGCCATCATTGCGACGAGTATCACGAACACGAAGTTCAATATAATAGTTTCGTATATCTATCGTAAATCTCGCGTTCTCGTCAAAGTCGGGCACGGCCTCTTTAAATGTTTCAGTTATATTAATCCGTTCATTATTAAAATAAAGAGCGGCAATATACAGGGATGGGTCTTCTAGTGGATATTTTAAATTAAGTTCGTCCTTTATATTTTGTGTTGGGTCAATTTCAATTTGAGTTTCGGTAACCGGAGAATCCATATCACTAACTAGGATAGATATATTGCCGTTCGTACCTCCCGAAATATATCTCTTCCTCATAAAAGATTTAGAAGATGGGTTTAGTGGGTATATTTTAATTTTCCCCGTTGTATTCCGTTTATTGGGAGATTTCCTTTTAGTAGTCCGTTTATTGGGAGATTTCCTTTTAGTAGTCCGTTTATTGTAAGATTTCCTTTTAGTGGTTCGTTTATTGGGAGATTTCCTTTTAGTGGTTCGTTTATTGGGAGATTTCCTTTTAGTGGTTCGTTTATTGGAAGTCAACGATTTCTTTAAGGAATATTTCATTATAAATATTATAAAGATATTATAAAGATATTATAGTTCTTCAACATTTTGTTTATCATTTATTTTAGTAGATCTATTAGAATAATTAATAGAATACATTAGTTTAGCGGGATGTAGAGAGTTCATATACTGTTCGACGACATCAATGGTGACAAATTTCCGGTGACTTCTTAGCTGGGTAAGAAATATATTATGAATATGATAGATATGTGTTTTAAATTGATATGGCAGGTCCTTATGTAGTGTCATTTTTTTGATATGACAATTAATATAAAGTTTGAATAAATTTTGTTGAAAGGTTACAAGTTGATTATTGAGTTTATTAAACGTATCTTTATATTCTGGATAAAAATGTAAGAACTCCCTGACTTTGTCGTGAGAGGTCTGTCTCAACGTCAAATATGTAAATTGTATTTTCGGCTGATTTCCTCTTAGTAGTCTTACCTTTTCATAGTTGGGGTTTCTGATTTTACATCTTTGTGAAAGGTCTTGAGAGAATAACATAATACCAACATTATCAAAATCCGCTACGTTATCAATAAGTAACTTCTCAACATCATGATAGGATGAAAAAGTAGAAGTATCATATATTTTAGGAAACATGATTTTCGAATCTTTAAACTTATCGAGAATGGCTTTATTATCAACGGGGGTAATAATTAAATTCTGGTTATCAATTTCAAACGCATTAATAAAATAAAGAGTGGGGGTATCTATTTTACTGACAATACGATTCATGGGATGTTGAAGAACAAAAGAATAACATAAATTAGTATCTAATTTATCAAAATCAAAGTTAGAATGATTGTAGGCATCGATAAACATATCTCTAAATGTTGTCTTCGTTTCGGGAAAGAAGAAAAAGAAATTATTACCACCGACAGAACTTCTTGTAGAAATTTGCCAATCACCAAGGATAGGGTCACCAAGGTCCTTGATATAAAATAAATTAATCATAGTTCCATCGACAAATTGTTGAAGGATACAGTTTTTAATGTCATTATCGGTTTGGAAGGATGAGAGAGAGATAGATTTAGGAGGGCTAAAGGCAAGAATGTTATTATTTGATGTGACAATGGAACGAACAAGTCCAAGGGTGGAAATATTATCTTCATTTAGACGGGGTTTATTATATCTATATACTTGATATGTATCATTATCAATATGTGAGACGAATTTTGTTAAATTCAGTTCTTTAATTTTATCATCAAGATTATCGGGTTCAAGATTATCGGGTTCAATATTATCGGGTTCAAGATTATCGGGTTCAAGATTATCGGGTTCAAGATTAACGGGACAGTTAATAATATCTTTCAAGAAGGATAGATTATAGGAGACCATGTTATTAACAATAACAGAAATAATCTTTAACTTCTTTACAAATAAATAAAGTAAGTATAATAAGATAAATATCTACCCTAATTATAAGATAATGTCATCAAACTTGGAGAAGATAATGGAAGAATCAATAAAGGGAGAGATTCAACAATTGGAAACATTATCAGGTGTAATAGAAGGTACGGACCGGGTTATAGACAATATAAAAGAGGGTGTGGATGCGACGGCGGAGTCATTAAAGGATATAATAGGAGAGAAGGAGGAGATATCATTAAAGTTGGGTGATATATTAAGGATAGAGTCGGTGGCGGACGAGGAATTAAACGATAAGAGATGTTATGTTATATATATCGATGAAGAGAGAGTAAAATTAGCAATGGAGGATGAGAGTGAGAGAGAATTACAATTCAAGGAGGATGGTTCATTTCAAAATGAGTCAATAACAGGAATAGTAATATTAAGCAGGTCGGAGAGTGCAAGTTATGCGAAACAGAATGGTTTAGTACCGGGGACTTGGATAGATATCCATTTTGATTTAGATGTTCCGGTAATTTATACGGGAAAGATTACAAATTTAGAAGAAGATATGATAGAAATAGAGCTAATTACAAATGATATAATATATTTGGATTTTGAGTATAAGGGTATAAGTGAGACCAAGCGGATAGAAAGAATAGTGATAAGAGAAGAACCAAGTAAATTAGTAGAACGGGATGAGTTTGGAGAGGAAGGGGAGGAGGGTTTGGGTGATAAAGAAGAGATAGATGGAGAGGAAGGAATGAATAAACAAAAATTAAGGACATTAATAGTGAAGGAGACAGAGTTAATATTTGGAGATGAGGTAGAAGAATTTACGGAGATATATGATGTGGATGATTCATCGAAGAGGTATGGTATAGAGAAGCAAACGCAGGATTTATTAAATGAATTTTTATCAGAGGTACCCAATTTAGAGAGAAGTAGAGAAAAAATGAATCAGATACATACACTAATAGAACGTTTTAAACAATTACGTAATAAATTTTCGCATTTTGATAAGTTAGATAATGCTGGGTTGCCGAAAAAGAAAGGAGCATTGTATAAGCCTTTAGTAGATTCTTTAATGAAAATGAATAAAAGTTTATATTGGTTAATTCCGGTGACAAGCAATGTGAAAAAAATGTATGATTTAGAATTAGATTTAGACGAGGATATATCAGATATAACAAAGAGAACAACGGAAGACACTCTTTTGACAATGAATCAATCATTAGAGAGTTATCGCACAAATGATATACCAGATGGTGAAAATAATTATCGTTATTTGATGAATATATTAAATGAGTATTTTACTCCATATTTACAAACGGGGGGAGATGAGAGGAATTGTGTTGCAAAGAAAGAGGTAGAATCAAGAATAACAAGTGTAGTAGATAATTTTGATGACTTTAATTCAACATTATTGAGATATGATAAATTAGAGACCGGAAAGTATCAAACCCAGGTATATGATATAGGGAGGTCTGTGTTGAGTGGGAATAAATTACCGAGTGGAAAGATAGAGACGGTAATACATAAATTATATGGCGGGGATAATATTTGTTTAAAGTCGCTATTGATGTTGCCGATGGAGTTTATCAATTTATCGCGAGTAGACTTGCCGGGAACAAATATATTAAATCGTAGCATATTAAGTAACAAACGAGAGTTGTATTCTATTATATTTAAAAAGATGGCGTTATCTACGGTAGTAGTAAGAGATCTGGATAAGTCAATCGAAGAGGATGAACGTAGATTCTTTCAAGAGATGAAGGAATATTTACCCGACGAAACGATAATAGCGGGAGAGATAGAAGATAAATATGAAAAGTATTTGAATGCGATAATACCGAAGACGAGGACAATATTTAATTTAGTAAAGAGTGAGATAAATAATTTATCATTTAAGGATGTGTTGGGTAAGTTGGAGCCATTTTTAGTATATCAGGATGATATATCATATAAACAATATGAGGCAATAAATTACTATGTGAGTGGGAAGATACGAGACTTTAAGAAGGATTATGCAAGGAATAGTAGGGAATTTAATGAATTATCGAGGATTGTAGGAAATAGAGTGGGGAATTCATTATTAAATCTATTAAATAATGACGACATAATAAAAGATACAATAATAGATAGTTATGGTTTAAATGATACGATGTCGAATAGTGATATTCTATTTAAAGTAAATGAAGTAGATAATGGTAAATTATTCTCTCTCGGTATAACTGTTTTAAATAAGGAATTATCGATAAATGATGGGTTAGATTTGATTACCAATAAAAGAAATGATGTAATTGCTCCGGAAGATGATTGTAAAAAATATATATTAAGTAAAAAGTATTTGAATATGGAATATTTAGAGGAGGATAATGAGAAGGATATATATTTTGATAAAAAGTACGATTTTACGTTCTATGATTTAGTGAGGGACTATAATGATACAATAGAAGTAGGGTTATCAAAGATGAGTGATGTAACGGATGAGAATATAGAAATGAAGAGAGAGAGTATATTGGCGGATTTGTTAAGAGAGAATAATGGTCTATCGGTGCAGGAATCTATATTTGAGGCGCGGACAATAATGTCGGGTAATAGAAAAGTAAGAGATAATGATTATTGTGTTTTACACATTGATAGTAATAGACTTTATTATGTTAGAAGGGATAAGCGTTGGGTAAATGATGATACAATAACAGAATTAATGAAAGATGAGGATGAAGATAACTTTTGCAACGTACATCATAAATGCATAAAGGTAAGTAAGGCCTGTATGAATGATGAGAATGCAATTCGACAATTTGAGAATACGACAATAGATGAGATGATAAAAGAATTTGATGATAAAATAAAGATATCTTCTGCGGAGTATCATAAAAAAATAGATTATTTATTTAATGTTGCCAAAGAAGATATATATTTTTTAAAACAAAATAAATTCGATCGAAATATCAAAAATGATTTATTAAAACAGAAACTAGTGGCGGATGAGGTGGATGTTTTGCATTCTCCATACGATCACCTTAGAGATATGATATTAGGGCAAACGGACTTTTCAAAAAGGCAAAATGATATCGTGCAATTTACGATAAATTGCTGTACGGATGTTTCTAGTAAATATAATGGGACGGAAGGATATGATTATTGGTTATATTGTATAGTAACGGGTTATAAACTGTTGCCACGTTTTGTATCTAAATTAGCGTCTGTCTATATTGAAGGAGATAATTATCTGGAAGAAGTGTTTAAAATATGCAACGACCAAGGTGAGATGAGTGATGATGGAGACGCTTGGGTAGATAAGTATAGTGGTTACAAGATTACAAATATCGATTTCGATACAGAGGAAGGATATAGCGAAGAAGGACATAAGAGTATTTCTCGTGCAATTTTAGAGAAGGAGTTTGGAGAGGGTATCGTTCAAAATAAAGATGATATCCTGGATGAGTTTAAGGATGAAAATAGTATCACAATATTAAATATAATAAAAACATTATCACATTTTATAGGGATAAATATAGAACAATCTCATAATTTTATAATAAGAAGTACATTACACGCGACCGATAAATTTGTTCCAAATAAGAAAATATATGGAGAGAAATTGGCTAGAATTGCAAAATCGGGTCATAAGGCTGAGCCGTATGAAATATTGAAAGACAAATTTTTGATTATAAACACGCTATGTTTTATCCTCATTGCGATCCAAACCACGATACCGTGTATCAATACTAGAAAAACACATCCGGGATGTAAGAAAGGTACATTATTTATGAATAAGGGGTATCCTTTTTCGGGGACAGAAGATAAAAGTGGATTGGAGTATTTAGCTTGTATCGCGTATAAAATAAGAAGCAATGTAAAGCCATGGAACTCCATAAAAAGAATGGACGAAGGAACATTATTTAAAAATTTAAGCGAAATAATGGGAAAGATATTAACAATCAATACAGAGGTAGGGAAATTGATAGAAGGTAAATCTATTTATTTACTACAAAACGGTACCGTATCGATACCCGACCAATATAGTCTATCAAACTGGGATACATTTTTACCCCTAATAAAAAATCCAACAATAAAAACGGTGAAGAGTTTGGCGCCAAATTTTAAGGAAACCCTTATGAGATTAATAAGAAGTGGCGATAAAGAACAATTTATACGTCATAATACGATTCGAAGCAAAATAATACATTTTAGCGTTTTATTACAAAAAGATATATTAAGCGTCGTTTCAAAAAATAGTTCCATATTAATGAATAATCTAAAGGAACCTTTCCTTGAAAATAGTTGTTGCAATGATGGTGATATTGACGCATTCAAATACTTTTCGGACAAAGAGATGGGGATAGTAATAAGTCGGGATGAGATATTACATTTAAGTAATTTATTAGATGATATAAAATTAATAAGTAAGGCTACCATTCTATTTTCAAGAGAAAACACAAAGACCCCATTTACAAAATTACCCGAAATGTATTCGACCGATGTTATGCTTCAAACTATCATAAAGTATTGCAAATATGATAGTAATAATGTTATTACCGAAGAACTAAGGACAATAAGCGGTGATACACCCGACTATTTAGATACGAATTTGACATTACAGGAAAATATTGAATTAATGAAGAGAGAAGAAAATCACCGACTACCCGAATTAAAATCACAATTTAATGACCTATTAACCGTTGTAAATAATAAAAATAGAATATATATAGACACGAATGTGCCAATAGGAAATAATATAATAAAGCTAAAAGATTTTATAGAGCATTTAGAAAATGTAGATTCGCATCTATTCCCCAGAGTTTTTAGCGAACCATTATTATCAATATTAGAAGATGAGGTTTATTCTACGAAAAATAACATAAAACCCAAGATAAATAAAATGAAAGATTATCTTGATGAGGCCAATAAACGAATGGGGAAACAGATAAGGGATGGTTTGGCTTATACATTAACACCCAAGAAATTTGATGAGATAATCCGTAAACTCAGGATACTCGGATTAGAAATTGACCCTGATAAAAATAATAACGATTATATATCGATTGATACAAATACAATAAATGAGGATGTTATATTATCTAAGATTTCGTTATTAAAAAACTTTATAACCAATCTATCAAAGGTGTATCCAAATATGATAATTAATGAATTAGACTTTTCTAGTATTCCAAAATTTAAACATTGGAAGTTATCCGAGAGACATTGGGCGGATTTAAATGATATCATCTCTAGATATTATTCTATATTTAAACCTCATTATGGAAATAAGTTTATCAACTCTATATTAGAGAAGGTTTTGAGAGAGACGAATGACATATATACAATGTCAACATTAATTGAGTATATGGTATCGGTAAAGGGTACGAACTCCGTCTTTGATTATGATATGATAATGGTATTAAATAAATATTTAATATATACGTTATTAACCGAATATATACGATTTTCAAAAGATGAAACCGCATTTTTAGTATCTCCCGATAGGGTTCAAGATGTAGACCCGCTCTATTCAGTAGAACAAATCAATCGTATGGAACAAGGTGATATTTCAAGACAGGATATACTAGAAGAAGAGAGAGAAGATATAGAGAATGATACTTTATATTTAATTACTGGTTGTATAGAACATACATATCAATCTTTCATACAAACAAATTATAGTTATGAAAGTTTAAAAGAGAAGATATTGAGAGCAAAAGAGAAAGAGAAGGAAGTAATGACCGACTTTTTAAAAAATATGACAGATGAAGAACGAGAAGTAGAGAAGTTATTTAAAAAACATAAATTGGAGCAATGGAGCGTAGGATTACAGAAAGGATTTAGAGAATATGAGAAGGATACTTATGACTTGGAGAGAGAGAAATTAGAAAAGCAGGCATTACGAGATATAATGACAAATAAAGATATGACAATAACGGATATGAACAAAGATATATTTGATATGGAATTAGTACAACTGGAAGCAGAAGCTGCTATGATAGAATTCGACGAATTAAACCTGGAACATTTAGGAGAAGATGATGATTTTGGCGAATTAGACGGAGATGAATTCTATTAGATGAATTCTATTAGATAAAATATATTATAAATATATGAATCGGGGTTGGGTGAAAAATAATATAACCACATCATCTATCATATTATTTTTCGTTTTATACTTGGTTGTAGTAATGTGTAAATCGTCATTAATTTATAATAACGATGACACATTACGAGAATTTGGTTTAGGTCAAAGTAGAAAAACGATTATACCGGTATGGCTCGTCTCTATATTGCTCGCTATAATATCTTATTCGGGAGTAATGTTTTATTTAACATACCCGAAGTTAAATGTCTAACTTTTTAGAGCGAATTTGTGCCTAATTATCCAGAAACATATTTTCTTTTAGGCGGAGCATCATCGTCCTCGTCATTAATATCTTGTGTCGCATTATTAATTTGTGTCGAATTATATTCATTAAAGCTTTGTACCTGCTTTTCGGGAGAAATATTACATTGATTAGACATAAGGTGGCTATAACTATAAGATAATGCGAGTAATCCAATAAGAATAAACCAAATCGATTCAGAGACAAGATTTTTAATTTGTAATAATGTATAGAGAATATAACCTCGGCGATCTACCCGGACGGATTCATTTGGTGACGTATTATCCGCTCCGGGTTTATCATTCGCGGCACTATTATTATCATTCGTGGCACTATTATTATCATTCGCGGCACTATTATTATCATTCGTGGCGCTATTATTATCATTCATTATTGGGTGGGCGATATCTGGTTGTTGTCCGCCTTCTTGATAGACTTTATTATTTTTCTTGGACCACTTCTCTTTAAAATCGTTCGGTTCTAAAGAGTAATTAAGTTCGTTGACAAAAATCCATTCTTTACCAATATACAAATCGGCGTCTTTCCCAAATATCTCTTTTATTCGAGCGGGCAATTGCATAAATATACTTAGGAATAAGTAACCGAAAGTATTTGAAAAGGGTTTAAGCCAAAATTTATTAGCGAGGATAAAAATAAAGGTGAATATGCCCCAAGATAATAAAGTATTAAATATACAATATTGTGGCTGGGTAGAACCGCATAGTAAATTAGAGTTATATAGATTAAGGAAATATTGTGAAAACATGATGGTAAGTAAAACTAATACAAGAATGAAGATGTCGGCGGGGGTATAGTAGTTGGTATTTTTAAGAAAAGAATAGGTATAATTAGTTAATGATTGAAGGGAAGTTTTATCAAGATTACTGTCTAGTTTGCCGATTAATATAAAGAATTTGTAAATGTAGAAAATAATAGCAATAATTAAGAATGAGGAAACACTTAATAAAATATTTGGGGAGGACATATATAAATAATAAATTATAAAAATTAAATAGAATATTTAATTTATATATTTAAAATAAATGAAGAATGTTGAGAATACACCAAATTTAATAGAACCGGGGATAAGAAGTATTTTAAAGAAGTCATTAAATAAATTCCATTCATTTAGAAATGACAATTATAATTTTTATTTTAATTTAATTACATTTATAGTGGTTGTAGGGGTAATATGTTTATTTTTATATGGTAGGTATAAAGGTAATATAAAAGGAGACGAGCTAATCGAGAGAAATCGGCTAAAGAAAGAGTATATTATCTCTAAGTTGATGTTATACTCCGACATGGAGGTGAAAACAAAAGAATCAAAAGGATTGATAACAGATTTGCCGGTATGGGAAAATCATCAAGAAAGAAAGAATTTTGAAAAAAAAATAACATTTGATTAATATAAAATATGGATAAACAAATAGAAGAATATTATCAACTAAAAGAGAAATATGAAAGAAATATAGACAAACAGAAAAGGAAAATAGTAAAGAATGATAGTTATACTTTAGAACAGAAGAGACAAAGATTACCGATGTTAATATTTAATTGTGTTCGTTGTGGAAAAGAGGGAGGGACAATATTTAGCAATAAAGGTCGGGTATTAAGAGTGGTGTGTGGAAATAAGAGTGCCCCATGCGGTTTAAATATCACAATAAACAGAAAGGATAGACATTTCGTAAATTTAGAAAAAGAGATGGGCGAAATATTAACTAATATAGTAGAATTAAAGAATGAAGTGATAAAGATAAAGTTAGAACTATTGTTTGAATATATAGATGAAGATATGATGTTAAAAAGGTTTACAAAAATAAAAGCAAATTTAACAAAGAATATAAAATTATATGATGGCTTGTCGGGAAGTAAAATAGCATTAAGTGCAGACGGGGAGTTAGTGAGGCATTTAGAAAAAGAGGTATCAATGATAATAAATGAAATGAAATCTTTAGGAGAAAATCTAAAAGAAGAACCGGAGAGAGAAAGGACAATTAAGGATATGATAGAATTATATATAGATAAATTAGAGCCGAAATTAAATGAGATATCGAGTCATAAATATTTAGATAATTTTGTTAGATTTAATGAGAATGAGAATGAATATATATTAATACAGAATAAAGAGAATTTAAAAAGCTTGGAGGTAAATTTATTAGAAGTTAAATAAAGTAAGATTAATATATAAATGTTAAAATTTATAAATAAAAAGATATTTGTAGGAAGTTTTTTTATGGGATTAATATTAATGTTATTTTTTGAAAGAAAAAAGGATAAGGTATTAGTATATCAAAAATTAGAGAATATAAAAGATATAGAATACATTGATAAAAACAATTTATGTTATGAATATAGGGCGGATATAGTAGAATGTCCCATGGATAGTTCAAAAATCAAAAAGATACCAATCCAAAACTAATATATGATTATAATGTAAAATGATAGATAATATAGTAAAAAGAATTCATACAGAGAATGGACAGATTATTTTATCAATAATCTTAGGATTGGGTTTAGCAACAACATTTAGAAAGGTATGTTATGGTATGGAATGCTATATATATAGGCCGCCTCCAATGGAAGAGATAAAAGATAGTATCTATAAGATTGATGATAAATGTTATAAATTTATAGATAGTAATATTGGCTGTGGAAAGAAGAAGAGCAGGGTTTTTGCGTAAATATAAAGTATATTTTTGTAATAGTCATATTATAGAATGACTACTACAAATCTCTCAGATCTACCGAAAGACACTATAAATTCGGGAAGTGTCCCGATACAACAAATGAACACATTACAATCTAACCCAAATGACAATATAAATGTGATTATACCTAATCCTAGTCAAGAATTAAAGATACAAAGAGATAAGGATACCGAGAAATTAAATGAGTTTGTTACAGGGATTCAGCAAGCGACAACAAATGGGGGATTGAATTTACCGAGTAGAGATATACCACAAGAAACGCATGGGTTAGTGCAAGACGAGAACATAAAAGCGAATTATATTCCGCCAGGAAATAATAATGATTATATAAATAGCAATGTAACAAAGGAAGAAATAGTAAAACAAAATAACGAATATCAACAGGGTTTAATAAATACGGACATATTATTCGCACATTATAAGATACCAATAATATTAGCATTACTGTATTTTACATTCCAGACGCCATATTTTAATAAGTTAATAACAAAATTTGCACCATCATTATATGAAACGGACGGTAATATGGGTATTTTAGGGTCAATCATATTAAGTATATCATTTGCCTCAGCATATTTATTGGCTGATACAGGTATGACATATTTGAATAATTAACATATAAAGATATCCGGTAATATAGAGTAAAATGGCCACAGAATCTAGAATACAAAAAGAATTTAAAGAATTACAAACGAATCCGCCGGCAAATTGTTCTGCTGGACCGGTAGATGATGATATATTTTTATGGCAAGCAACAATTATGGGACCAGATGATAGTCCGTATCGGGGCGGTGTATTTTATCTAAGGATAGCATTTCCAAAAGATTACCCATTTAAGCCGCCGAGGATGGTATTTTTAACAAAAATATATCATTGTAATATAAATAGTGCGGGGGGTATATGTTTAGATATATTGAAGGATCAATGGAGTCCAGCATTAACGGTGAGTAAGTTATTGTTGAGTATATGTTCTTTGATGGGAGATCCAAATCCAGATGACCCATTAGTACCACAAATAGCCGATTTATTAAAAAGCGATAAAGAGACACATGATGCGGAGGCCAGATTATTTACATTAAAATATGCGATGGAATTTGCGGAAGATAATGATAATGATAATGATAATGATAATGATGATATAGATTTTTAAATTGTAAGTATATGTATAATTTAAAAATCAGCAATTAGGCGATACGTTTCGTTTTAATATTTGCACTAACAACATATAATGAATTTTCGGTGATTATAATAAATTCGGTTTCTACTTTATAAATCTTTTGAATGGGTGATGTATATTCGTCTTCGCTTTTGACTAAAAGCTTCTCGCCATTTTCACGAACGCCAATAATAACAGATTCGTCTAATGAATTCGTCCAATAATCTAACATAATAGGTCTGTCTTCTACGACGGCAATTTTACAACAATGCTGTAAACATTGATTGCTTGGAGAGGTATATTGTACTTCTTCTTCTTCGGTAGTAGTCATTTATAGTGTTTTCTTTTTTTCAAGCTTTAAATACTTATATATCTAAGTAATTTAAATATATAAATTTTATATATAAATATGTCTGCGAATTCTTTGCAAAATGTTGATAATTATAAAACCGAGTATGACGCAGGGATAACTGAAATATTTGCGAAGTATATGGGTTTGATAAGCATATATATCGGGCAATGTGTGGAAAGTGTTCTGGTAAGAGATATCGGTTATTATAGATATATAGTTTTTAAAGGGTTAGAGACGATAAATCATATATTTAGTTTATTACTATTGTATACGAAAAATATTACATTAACTACCCATTACGTTCAACAATCCATATATTATTATATTGAATTTATCGGGCAAATTGGTGATGAGAATCATAGCTTTTTACAACTAAATTCAAAAGATGCGATGCTTTTTGTGTATAAAAAATCAATATTTGAAATCGATTCAACATTTAAAAAGAATTTTGCATCTTCAAATATTGGGGGAAGCATCACAAATAATGTGGAACTTTTATTGAAAATATATTCTAATTACTTTCATACCTTGATTTATGAATGCAAATTAACGTCTGGTGATAATATGCCATTGTTAATTTATTTTAACGAACATTCAAATAAATTCGGGCAGGACCTTTTGAATATGGCTTTAAATAAAGACAATTTACAATATGGCGAACGATTAAAGATACTAGATTATTTTATAACTACTATTAATATACAAAACAATAAAAATATATTATATCCCCAGCTCTTTTTAAAGAAATTAAAGAAACAGCCCATATTATTAAATGAATTAAAATATAAATTTTGTAGTAAAAATAATGATCTTAAATTAGACGAACTTACCCATAATAAATATATAAATTGGTTATTTTGTTAGTTTGTTAGTTTGTTAGTTTGTTAGTTTGTTAGTTTGTAGCGGATTCGTTTCTTTGCTATATTTTTCTTTTTACTTTTTTTTGTCTCAAATGTTGATGATTTTATGCCCACATTTTCATACTCTATTTTCAACGTTCTCTTTAAAAATATATATATATCATCTAGTATTTCTTCACTACATTTTCCAACTATAAGCACACTACCCGTTCTAAATATCATAAATGATACCTTTATATAATTTATACTTTCTGGGTCACCACTACTCGGTTGTATTCCATTCTGTTCTACGGTGGATTTATTATAGTAAAATTCACACTGTATCCCTGGATAAGAACACGGGTCATATCCACAATTTAATTTATACTTGTACCTCAATGTAGAATATAGTTTTTCACGATTTATATAATAACCACAATTAAAATTTGAGTTAATTAGAACAGTTTCGTGTTTGTTAGGCATATATAATAATTCTATATCGGTATCAATTAGAGGTTTTAACTCTATAATTAGCAAATCTAATGCTGAATTAAGCATCTCTTGATTTTGTATGCCCGGTATTTCTAATTTCCCGGTATTAAAAACCTTTACATGGATTTCCTTAAATTTACCTAGATATTTTATTCTTAATATTACTACAAAACAATTATAAAATGCCCCTCGTTTTTTACGTCTCGTGCTAATAATATCTTTATTGCTTATTCCTATACTTATCTTTCTCACATCTTTAAACTTAATCCTTCCTTCAGGATTTACAATACGTGCGATAACTTGATTCTCTACAAAATTATTTGTTGGAAGCTTGGATAATATATTCTCTAACTCATCCTGACATAATGAATTAAACTTCATTTGTTTTTTTACCACACCTACCGTTTGATCACCATAGTTTAATACATTTATCTTCCAAAATATAGATGATAAATTCATCGGCTGATTTAGGTATGATATTTTTGTTTGTGTTGATATATAAATATCACTACAAACCGGTTGATTTAATATTGTTATTGGGTCATTGTTACCCATATTTTCATTATTATTATCATTCGTATTATCATACGAATTTATCATAACAGCTTCATCTTCTAGGAAAGATTTCCACTGTAACTGCAAATCTAAATCGGTATTTTCATTTACCGACAAAGCCATATTTTACTTCTGTCATTTTCTTTAAGTTAAACTACTTCAATTATTTTCTAAATATATATAATAAATATGTATAGAAGAAAATCTCGCCCGAAAAACACTCAAAGAAATAATATTTTATCAAAACCTATTACTATTTTATCAAAACCTATTACTATTTTATCAAAACCTATTACTATTTTATCAAAACCTATTACTATTCCTTCTAATAAATTCGAGACTGAATATAGTTTTAAACTTACCTCTTTCGACCCAACTAAATCTTCGCCCCCTAATAGCTGGAATAATCGTCTTATGTCACGCATAAACTGTTTTGATAATCTCGGTCTATCTCGTTAAAATATTTATGTAGATATTCTAAAGTGAATTGTTTCAAATATTCTATGTTAGAATATTGTAGATGCATAATATATTCTATAAAATTTAGGAACTTTTGACTTATATAATATTCCTTATTCTTTATTATATAATTTAAATAATCTCTAATAATACTTATTATATCTATATTATATTTTTTACTTATTTCATCTATATTTCTTTTGCACACACTACTTCTTTTTATGTTATTTGTTAATTCTAACCATACATTGTCTTCTATTATTTCTAATTTATGATCCATTCTATCATTTGACTGCATATAATTTATCATACTTCTTATGTCTGATTTATAAATCTTCTGTAATAACATTAGTCGTCTATCGTCATAATTTAATTTCTCACAAATATTTATCTTCTCTAAAAAGGCTATGGTATCCTTTTGTGGTAATTGATTGAAGCGAAGACGCACAAACTCATTTTGAAGTGCTTCATCTATCCTGCTTATATAATTACATATTAAACAGAATCTAACGTTTTTATTATATCCCTGTAATAAGTATTTTAATGCATATTGTGCGTTTTTCGTCATATAATCTACCTCATCCAATATTACGAATTTTATTCCATCATTAAACAATGGACGAGAAGAGACAAATTGATTTATTTGAATTCTAATAATATCTATTCCTCTTTCATCCGACGCATTTAAATGTATCATTAATCCTTTTCCGGTTTTACCTATACTTTTAAGATAACTCGTTACTAAATTCACGATTGTTGTCGTTTTTCCTGTGCCCGGCGGCCCATATAGTAATAGATTTGGAAAATATTTAGTTTTTACTATATTTTCCATAATTATCTTATTATTTGGATCTAATACTATATCTTCAAATCTTACCGGACGATACTTTTCTACCCACGGAACACCACTATATTCTTCGGTTATCGACATATTTATTTAATTCGTTCTTTTAGTTTAAATATATTTTAAAACTATTTAAGTTTTGTTTTTTATTAAATACTATTATGACAATTCTTGACCTATCATTAAATCTACCTAATAAACCCCGCAGAGTTGGTAGACCTAGAACAAAAAATATAAATGCCGACCAATCGAATACTGAAGTCAAACCTTTGAAGAAAAGAGGTAGAAAACCTCGCGGTGGTAAGGTTGTGCCTATTCCTAGTTCCCCCAAAACTAAATATGTTCCCCAACAAAATGTTATATTACATTTGAAATGCAACTCTCACGATTTACAAAATGAAACTCTTTCCAATTCTAATACCTATACGTGTGATAATTTCAAAAATACCGGACATAATTTTAATAATTCAGTTTTTAATAAGAGCGAACACTTTAATCCCACCTTTCATTCACATCCTATTATTCACAATAATGACCCCGATAAAAACATAGATACACACACCGATGATAATGATAATTCTATTATTTGGGACAAAATTAATAATCTAGCTGTAAATTTACATAATAATTCTATTTCAAATAATAAATCCTGTTGCTTTTGGGACACATGTTCTTTTGACAACCCACCTCTTTATATTCCAAAACATGTCGTTAACGATGTTTATCAGTGTTATGGTTGTTTTTGTAGCCCAGAATGTGCCACCGCATTCCTTATGAATGAATCCATTGATACCTCCACTCGTTTTGAACGATACCATCTGCTTAATCATTTATATGGCAAAATATATAATTATACTAAAAATATTAAACCCGCACCCGACCCTTATCACACACTATCAAAATACTACGGCAATCTTTCTATACAAGAATACCGCCAAGAACTTAAAAGTGAGAGAATCCTTATCGTTGTTGATAAACCATTGACACGAGTTCTACCCGAATTACACGAAGACAATGATTTATTTAGTATTAATTCCAGGGTTATCTCCTCTAATAATTTCAAATTACGCAGAAATGGTGACAAATTATCTAAAAAAAATGCTTTATCTGATAACTTTAATTTTACACCGGGTTAAATAATTATATTTTTAACAAAAAAATACTAAATATAATTATTCGTTTCCTACACTTCTCTTTGATTCGTAATTTCTCATTGCTTCATCCATCATCCCCCTAATCTCCTTATATCTTGTCTGATTCTTTGTTATTACTTTTTCTCTTACATCATCACCCGCCTCCGGCTTTATATAATCCATTATTACTTTCTCTATATTCCCATCATAATCCATTAATTTCTTCCTTATTACCTCTTCACTATAATCCGTCTGCCTTTTTATTATTTCTATCTCCTCTACATAACTATCCATTATTTATAGTAAAGATAAATATATTTTTAAATCATATTAAACATTTATCTATGTTTCTTGTATAATGACATCTAAACTATGTCCCCGTGATGGTAATTTTGATAATATTATTAAAAAGATTAACTCCACTATGAATAAGGCTTTAACTGATAATATTTTACCTATTATTCATACCGCCAAGCATAATCAAGACCTCTATGCTATTGTTACTAATTTACTAAAACAATTGCCCGAATTTCAAAATTTAATCCAAGAAAACGCCCAGCTTAAATTAAAAATTGACAAATTGACCAGCAATGAGCTTTTACTAGACACCGACCCCATCATTCTTGAAATTAAGGAAAAACACGCCCACCAACAAATTATTAAGGACAATCATAAAATGTTTCATAATGTTATCTCTTCTAGCTCATTGGTATCCAGTGACAACGATACCGATACCGATACCGATACCGACGTGACCGCATCTACGAAAGATAATGAAATCTTTTTTGAATCAACAAATTCCCCCACTTTTCCTTCTCAACAGCGTTCTATTCCAACCGAACAACTTTTATTAGACGACGATGATAATAGCGATGATGATCATCCCGAATTACCCAGCGATTTTACTAAAGAACATATCTCCCAATTAACCGATTTACTAGAAAAAGATAATCAGGTTAACCCTGTCGTGGAAAAACAGGTGCCCCAAGAAGAAGATAAAGAAGAAGATAAAGAAGAAGATAAAGAAGAAGAAGATAAAGAATACGATAAAGAAGAAGAAGATAAAGAATACGATAAAGAAGAAGAAGATAAAGAATACGA
>Ga0114995_10000912_pt1 | contig 20865 bp, 38 predicted proteins | sample ArcticOcean_MG_C_11_FD_87038 | JGI IMG/M metagenome (GOLD analysis project Ga0114995, IMG submission 87038) | Marine microbial communities from western Arctic Ocean - ArcticOcean_MG_CB2_154 | ecosystem: Environmental > Aquatic > Marine > Oceanic | place: Arctic Ocean: Canada Basin | collected... | reverse complement strand
CACCACTTAAACCTATGGTTTTTGCAGGGTTGATATTAGAAGGAGGCATTGTATGGTATGATAGCAATGTCGCTGCAGGTGGAGTTGGAGCCAGGTATTTGGGAGTAGGGTTACAAACTGAATATCGAATTGATCCAGTAACCGTGGTAATGAGAATCGTCTCAGTAAGTACCGGCAAAGTTTTATTATCTGTCGCTACAGAAAAAGTCATCGCATCATCACGATCCGGGGCGGATGTGTTTAAATTTTTAGACATGGGAACAAAGGCTGTTGAAGCAGAGACCGGTTACTCTGTAAATGAACCAGTTAATTATGCCGTGAGAGCTGCTATTGAGGCAGGCATAATTGAAATAATAAATCAAGGCGAACGCGACAAGATTTGGTCGTTTAAAGTGCGCGGGGAAGAAAATATAATCAAAGAGGTAATAATTAAACCAAAACAAGATACGAGTAAGACATCAAGTGAGGTAAATTTTTGTAATTCAGAAAAAGATTGTATAGAGGTACCCCCGGCATTGGATAACATAGCACCAGAAGTTGTTAAATAGGAAGCCTTTAAAATAGAGGGATGATTATGAAAAAGATATATGCGGGGATTGGAGCCCTATTAATATCTAGTTTTGTAAACTTAGCGTCTGCTAACGACATTTATATCACACAAGTAGGTGATACATTAGATTTAGATATCGTTCAAGACGGAACAGGGAACACAATTGGAGATGGAGTTACAGGAGTAAACCTAGACGGTAGCAACATGACTTTTGCTATAACTCAGGTTGGTAACACTAACATTGTAAATGCACTTATTAAAGGTACTAGTTATACTGGTGCTTGGGTCGTTAATGGTAGTAGTAATAACATTGATTTTAAATGCTCGAGCGTTACAACAGGCGACTGTGAAACTGTAACGGCGACTATTGCAATCGATGGAGATAGTACTAACTTAGATTTATACATTGGCGAAAATGCTGATGCCGATAACACTAATGTTACATTAGACATTGATGGAGATGGTAACATCTTAGCAATGACTTTAGACGGAACTGATCTAACACTAAACTACAGCATTGACAACAGTGCTAGTGGCGGTGGTAGTTCTACACTGGCTAACACCTTTACAATTGATGTAAATGACGGCGGCTTAACTGGCCAAAATCAAACAATTAGTTTAATAGGTGGTAACAACACGGTTGATATTACGCAAGCTGGTACAGCTCAAAACCAAACGGTTAATTTGAACTTACAAACTAGTGGCAGTGATATAGATATAAGCCAGAATGATTAATGATGAGGCTTACTGGGTACATCCTTGTTGCTGCAATCTGTCTACCAACAATAGCATTAGCTAATAACATTGGTAGCGTAGCAGAACAGCAAGGAAACGGTGGAATTGAACGAGGAAGAGACCTAGTTGGTAGTGGCATCGGCACAGAAATACAAAGTATGGACGCTGCTGTTACTACCAATGGGACAATGAGGATAGACTTCATCGACGATACACGGGTTGATATTACTCAACATAGTAAATTGATTATTGATGAATTTGTATACGACCCAGCAAACAATATAGGCTCGGTCAGCTTAAAAGCGTCCTTAGGAACAGTAAGGTACGCATCAGGACAGATTGCTAAACGTTATCAGCAAAATGTTAAAATACGTACACCTAGTGCAACAATCGGGGTACGTGGTACAGACTTTGTAATGGTAGTAGACGAAATTGGAGGGAGTTTAATTACGCTCCTACCAAGTTGTGATTCGTCTGGTGCTTGTTACACAGGCGAGATAACTGTTGAAACAGATGCAGGATTTGTTGTAATGAATCAAGCATTCCAAGCAACAGTAACAACAACGTCAGCCCAAGCTCCTACACCACCTAAACTGCTAGACTTACCTGAAGATATGATTAACTCACTTTTAATTATTAGGAAGAAGGTACCTTATATAGAAGACGAAGAAGAGTATAAGAGGGCAAAAAGACAGGCCGCAGATATACTAGGTATTGACTACTTAGAATTTGACGGATTAGATTTTGAACAGATACAAACTGATGAAGAAATTTGGCACACTGAGTTAGATGAAACTGACTTTATGCTAGGAGACTTGTTAGTTGATATATTAGAACAGTTAAACATACAGTTAGCAGAATTATTTAAAAGCGAATTTGAGAAACAAAAAGTAAACTTCAGCGGAGTAAGGTTAGGTTTTGATCAAACTACAGGTGTAAGATTAACAGACAAAGATCCACTATACCAATTTGAAAGATATGACAACGCAGGAACTAACAATGTAAATCTGCAGCTACACAAAGGTAGTGGCGGATATACTATAAACTTACAGCAGGGTGACTTTCAATTAATAGATTATCGTATAGGCACTGGTCCGAATACGATAGACATCAAACAGGCGAACTAATTATGCGTATAACAGGAACACACTTAGGAATATTAATATTAGTAATGTACTTTGCGGCGCAGACTGTTGACGCTAACGAGATTTACATCTACCAGGCTGGTGATAACATCGACTTGACTATCGTTCAAGATGGTGCTAACAATAAGATAACTGGTTCGGGTGGTAGGGCTATAGTGAGTGGTAATAACACAAGCACAACCTTTACACAAACAGGTGACAATAACCAAGTGTGGTCGTATATGAGTGCTGGCAATGGACAACAGACAGCTACACAAACAGGCAATACTAACTATGCTATTGTAGACTGCCACGGCAATAACTGTTCAGCAACCATTATACAAAATGGTAACAATAATGCGGCAAATTTAGAGTTTGGTAACGGCGGCGATTACGACCAAACTGGTACAATTACACAAGACGGTGACTACAATACGGCTGGTACAGAAATCAATGGCGACGACAACACTGTTGTAATGGATCAGGATGGTGACTACAATAGTATTGGAGGAATTACTAGCGCGGCTGCTACTGGTAATAACAATTCACTATCAATGACCCAAAATGGCAACAACATGACTTTTGAAGGGCACCTTGTAGGTAGTAATAATAGTTTAACATCGTTTCAAGGCGGTGGTGCTAATAATAGTTTTATTCGTGTTAGTACAGTTGGAAGCAATAACACAGGTGATCTACGTCAAGGTAAGAAGATGGACGGATCAGTTGACGGCAATGACAGTGGTAACCATGAACAATACATAACAGTAGTTGGCGATAGTAATACTATTAACACCGCACAAGTAAACAGTAACGGAGCAAATTCAGATCATCACATGGCACATATCATAACAGGTGATAGTAACACACTAAGTCACTTGCAATATGCAGATAGTAAAAAACAAGGCTTCATCGAAATAACAGGCGACAACAATAATGTCGAACTTGAACAAAGAAATAGTGCAACTCATTTTGCTGACATAGTATTAACTGGAGACGGACATTCTGTATACGGTGAGCAACGTGGTGGAATGAATGGATCGCATAATATAACAGTAGATCTAACTAACTCAGGCGGAGCATACAATATGTCAACTACACAAAATTCATCAACTGCACAAACTTACACACTAACCGGGAGTTGTGCAAATGCTAACGGATGTGGAATTATTATAAACCAAAACTAAATACAGCTACAGGACTTAGGGCTCCTGAGAAAGTAGGGTATTTTGGTCGATCCGTTCACAGCAATCGGGCTGGCAACAGCCGCATTCAACGGCATTAAAAGTGCAATCAACACAGGTAAGGACATACAAAGTATGACTAGTCAGCTTGGTCAATGGGGCAAAGCTATTAGTGACCTAGACTTTGCACATGCAAAAGCAGAAAAACCACCTTGGTACAAAGCACTAGGCGGAGGCGTAGAAGCTAACGCTATGGAAATTTGGTCTCACAAACAAAAAGCTAAAGAAATGCGTGAAGAAATGCGTCAGTATATTAGTTTATATTATGGACCATCTGCATGGGACGAAATTGTGCGTATGGAAGTTCAAATGCGTAAAGAACAACGTGAAGCAGTATATGCCGCTGAAGAAAAGAAAGAAGCTATTATTAATACAATAGTTGTTATTATTGTAGTGGCAATTGCCGCGGGTATTTTAGCCAGTGTTATTTACATGCTAGGAACTACACAAGGAAAATGGTAATTGCAACGATATCAGTACAAAGAGTTTGTCTTCATAAACCGAGATACTAAAGGAGCCCTTTATCAAGGAGACCATTTAATATTTTTAGGCAACACTTGGTCCGCTATATTACAATTTTTACATGTAACTAACAACGCAGAAGAAGTGCGTAATATGTTTCATTCACAACTTAACACACGAGAACAAGTAAAAGTCACTCAAAACAAGAAGGTAATTTGAGACAGGTAAATACAGTATGACGAAGTATATCACACATTGGTCAGTAGCTTTTGTTACTGCCTTTATCATGTTAATGTTACACTACGGGGATGGTACTGTAGTGCAAACCGCTCGGCTCAAGCAATTTGATATACTTCAACAAACCGACGAGCCACAGGGATCCCAAGATATTGCAGTAGTCACCATTGACGAACCAGCCATTGAAAAGTACGGTCAGTGGCCTTGGAAGCGTGATCAGCTTGCAGATATAATCTGGAAACTGCGCGACGCAGGTGCTGGTATTATTGTAATACCTATTTTGTTTTCAGAACCAGATAGACTAGGAGGGGACGAAGCATTAGCCGAAGCACTTGCAGGTAACGGAGTAGTAATTGCCCAGACGGGAACTACTAGCGTTAATAAAAACCCAGTTCCTAGAGGCGTAGCCAAAATAGGAGATCCTTTACCATTTATGTTTGAATGGCCAGGGATGTTGGGACCAATACCATTGTTAGGTGATGCGGCAGACGGTGTAGGAGTATTGAATACAGCACCAGAGATAGACGGAGTAGTTAGACGTGTTCCGCTCATCATGCGTATCGGAGAAGATACGTATCCTGCTTTAGCAGTGGAAGTAATTAGAACAGCCACAGGCAATCCTAGTTATCAAGTAAAGGCAAATCAGGCAGGAATTGAAGCTGTACGTGTTCCAGGGTATCCAATAATTAAAACAGATCCAAATGCACAAATATGGTTAAGATGGAATAAGACTTTCGACGAGATCAGTTTAGTGGACGAAGATCAGTTTTATAAGTTAGAAGGTAAAACTGTAATACTTGGAATAACAGCAGAAGGAATTGGTGGACTTATTGCAAGCCCAACAGGACCGCAATACAATTATATACCAGCGGCAGTAACTTTACAAACAGTAATAGACGGTGATCAAATTCAACGTCCGTTCTGGGCACTCTTAGCAGAAATGATCACAACAGCAATCCTGGGCATAGCCCTTGTGTTAGTTGGACGTTTTGCACCTTATTGGTTAGTTGGTACTGCGATAGTAACTTTTGGTGGAGTGTTGGTGTATGGTGTAAACTATGCATGGACAACCCATCTCTATTTACTTGACATTACTATGCCGTTGGCAACTGTATTAATTGTAGGCTTACATTCTGTGTTTAATAGATTCATAAGTGAATACTTTGAGAAGCAAGAAATTAAGAAACAGTTTGCAGGATATGCTTCTCCAACAGTGGTACGTATGCTACAGGAGAATCCATCACTAATTAAAGATGGAATGAAACGTGAAGTTAGCATATGTTTTAGTGACTTACGAGGATTTACTCCATTAGGGGAATCGTTCGGTGATGATGTTAAAGGACTAACAAACATAATGAACGGGTATATGGATGCAATAACACAGCCTATACTTGATGCAGACGGAATGGTTATTAAGTACATAGGTGATGCAAGTATGCACATACACAATGCGCCGTTAGAAGACGCTAATCACCCTAAGACCGCTGTACGTTGCGGGCTTGACATGCTTAAAGCAGTAGAGAAGTTTAATGACAAAATTGTTGCCGAAGGAAGACCACCTATTGGAATGGGTGCAGGAATTAATACTGGACTGGGTTATATCGGAGAGATGGGTAGTAGTGCCAGACACAGCTACGACATACTTGGAGACGCTGTTAGTACAGCCGCAAGAATTGAATCTAAGTGTAAAGAATACGGATGCTTACTGCTTGTTGGAGGAGCAACTGTTGAACAATGCGACAATGAATTCTTCTTCCTAAAAGTAGACGACTTAGCGGTTAAAGGTAAAACAATTGGCATTACTATGTACACAGTGCTAGACGATGTTAAGAAACATTATGAAGCAAGTAAACGCAGACACAATGAAATGCACAATCTGTATCTAACTCAAAAGTTTAGTGAAGCAATTGAAATGTGTGAAAAGTTAAAGCCACAGTTTGAAGGCAAACTTGTAGGCTATTATGATATGTGGATTGAACGCTGTGAATTTATGAAGACACAACCATTACCTAAAGACTGGGACGGAATTTTCATAGCAACAACGAAATAGTAAATAAGAGTTTTTAGATATTAAACAATGGAATAGTAGCTAGATAAACTATTGCAGCATATGTTGCAAAATGTAACATTTGATCTACTGTTTGTATACGGTAAAATGTAAAACTTAACCTAGGTATCTTAAGCATCTTTACACATGTTGATTTCCAATAATCAATATGCCAATGCGCTAAATGGTCAAACATTGCAAGTAATACAGCACATTCAAATCCATGAGCAAAAGGTAAACACACAAAGAATGTAAGTATACTATGTTGTGAATAGTGTATTTGTCCTCTGCCAAAGTATTTTGTTTTGTCTATATTTTTATTGAACGTTTGTAGAAACATATCAGCAAAGCTATGCTTTAGTATGAGCAAGAATAGTAATACAGCATCTGGGCTCATTTTGTAACCCTCTTTTTCTTTTTAGCGTTTTCACTAAGCTCATGTTCAATTGAGTCTAAATCTAAATCCATAGTCTTACCTGTTAGCCTTTCATACTGTTCTTTAAATTCTAGGATCATATTAATCTTTTGATTAAGCCGGATCATGTCGTTGTCTAGCATACGTATACGATCTATTAGTGCTATCAGTGTAGTACTTGCTTCACCTAGTACAGGCTTAATTTCTGTAGTAACCCATTTCCAAACATAGTAAACAAAGTAGGCCAGCCCCATCGCCGCAATAATCGGAAATCCGTATTGATTAATTGCTTCAATGAGATCTTGTGACATGTATTATTTCCTAATCGCGGCGAGCGTCCTCTTTTCCTTCGTTCGCTGCTATTCTATCTACGTTTGGTTTTACATTAAGAGCATAGCTCATTAACGTATCTATTTTAACTAAATCATTGTTCATAGTTTGAACACGATTGTTTAATGCTGAAATCATTCCTTTAAGCCCCTGAACACTGCCAGTAACACTTTGGAGAATAAAACTTAATGTAGTAAATACAAAGGCGCCACTTGCCATAGCACCGGCAATTGGAAAACCTACTTCACCTACAATTTTTAAAAACTCCATACTACTATAGCCCTCACGCTCTTCGTTATATGTATTTACCATATTATGTTCCAAAATAGGTTGACAAAAATAAATATAGGTGCTATTATTACTAGACAACTAAATTAAAGGAGTGTTTATGAAAGAAGGCGTACAAGTACCCAGTGTAGACTTTAAATACAGAGTTCGCACTGACGGTAAAGCAATCACGTATGTAGACAAATCAAACGGTGATGCAAATCCTTTTGAATGGCTAACTGTTCCAACGTCAGAAATTTTTAATGGGAAAAGAGTTGTAGTGTTTTCACTACCAGGTGCATTTACACCTACCTGTAGCACTTACCAAGTTCCGGGCTTTGAAGATATGTATGACGAAATTCGTAACCAAGATATTGACGAAGTTTATGTAGTCAGTGTTAACGATACGTTTGTTATGCGGAAATGGATGATTGACCAAGATATTCAAAATATTAAGTTTATTCCAGACGGTGCAGGAGAATTTACTCAGATGATGGGTATGCTTGTTTGTAAACCTGATCAAGGGTTTGGAAATAGATCATGGCGTTATGCAATGGTTGTTAAAAATGGTGTAGTAGAGAAGTTCTTTGAAGAGCCAGGACGTAACAACACTAGTAATGATAATGATCCGTATGGCGAAACTGACCCGAAGAACGTGGTAGCATACTTAAAGACAGTAGGTTAAATGCAACACGAGCTTTATAACTGGGAGCAGCTAATAACGTCCGGTCAGAAGCTTGAGATGCGTAAAGATATTGATAATCTTATCGCACTTGGGAAGTACTGGGATAATAGTCCACCGTATCAAACCAATGTAAATATTTTTGGTGAACATGGAGAGCATTGGACCAATCTTAAGATGAGTTTTATTTGGAGTTGTTTTGCTTACATGAAACAAGAGCGTCAAATAAAAAGTGTTAAGAGTTGGGGTTACAAGACTAATAAATCCACAGTTGAAGATCGCGATAATTACTGGCATCAGCATATTAGAGAAGGCTCCACAGTGTTAAGTGGAGTCTACTATTTGCACCTTCCAATAGAAGAAGAAAACGATTTAGAAACAGCAGGTACAGAGCTTGCACCGCATGGCGTAAAAATGGGAGGATACTATGCTCCTTGGCGTGATGGCCACTGGTTAATATTTCCAGGGGAAACATGGCATCGTCCGGGTGTACTAGCTTGTGAAGAAGATAGATACATTGTAGCTGCAGATATGGAATTTTAATGCGAGTAGTAAGTATAAAAGACATAGGCGGAGAAGTTGTAAAAGACAACGAAGTCTACTTGTTAAAGGACAATAAGACACTAAACAATTTAGTACTTAGTTCTACATTTTTAAGAGCAAATCAATGCACTAATGGACATAAACATGAAGGACAAGAAGAAGTTTACATGTTCATATCCGGCAAAGGCGAAATGGAAATAGACGGAACAAAGTTTAATGTGCGTGAAGGCGATTGCATACTAATTGAGGACGGAGAGTTTCACAAGGTGTATAATACAAGTCATCTTGGATTATATTTTGTTTGTGTTTTTGATGGAAAGAGGAATCACTAGTGGTTGACAAGTTGACTCAAACCAACTATAATAGTTTTATAATATACGCGGTTGTAGCTCAGCTGGATAGAGCATTGGTCTACGAAACCAAGGGTCAGGGGTTCGACTCCCTTCAACCGCGCCAATAATCTAAGGAGATTTGATATGGCAACAGCAGAACAGAAAACAGAATTAGTAGAAACACTTAAAGGACCAAGATTTTATCGTGTAGTAATTAATGGCTACGGCGGAGAATCTGCATATATTAATATTAGCAAAGAAGCATATGAGTTTTGGAATACAGACTTAGAAGAAAACGGCGACACTGACTTTATAAACTATCTAGTCACCGACGATCCAGATGAGTATGAGTTCGATAACATAACTGATATTCCACCCGAAGTAGACTTCCTTATGAACGAAGATGACGATTATAAGTCTCAGTGGTATGAAGCACCAACAGAATTTATGCATCAACATGGTGTAGAGTATAGTAGTGCATACATGACAGTAGACGAAGTTGCCGGCACTGATTACTCAGCAAAGGACATTGCAACAGTAATAGAGAACGAAGATGTAAGTGGGCTAATTGACAAAATAGGCGAAGAGTCAGACTACGAACTCGAACTAGCAGATTTTGGCGAAGCAGAATCACATGGAACTTCCAAACAAGGCGACTACGTAGCACAAATGTTTTCAAGTGAAAAAGGTACGTTCTTTGACGGTACTATTGAAACAACAGGCGACTTTGATGTTAAGAAACTAAAGATCCAAATTAATGAATACCCCAATGGTGAAGATATTATTGACGGCGTAACATACGACGGAGAAGAAGTTGATAATGAGGGTGGCGACACTAATGGTAAAGGGTACTCTGCTCACGTTTGGTCGAACATAAATACAGCATAGGAGTAACTTAATGACTGAAGAAAAAAATGTATACACTTTTAAAGCAGGTGACATCTTTGAAGATATCAAAGACGATCCAAGTAATGTGTTAATGAACATTCCACCTGAGATATCTGAAAAGATGGGATGGGTAGAAGGCGATGTACTAGACATTAAGCTCTATGAAGATACTAAACAGATCTCGATCACTAAACTAGAAGATACTGATTCGTTGATCCCAAATTTGGGTACGGATGAGTAAAGACGGGTTATTAGAGTTTGAAGGTAAGATTTTACAAGTGCTACCTAACCAAATCTTTAAGGTTGAATTAGAAAATAAACACATAGTAACCTGCTATACAGGCGGAAGATTACGTAAAAATAAAATCCGAATGATTATGGGCGATTCTGTTAGAGTAGAAATGACACCATACGACTTGTCCAAAGGAAGAATTACATACAGATTATAGGTTGACACTCCGGGCTTAATATGCTATAATGTACGTAAGTTAAATAAGAGGCTTTATATGTTTATTACAGTTACTGGTGGCAAACTATATCAACAAAACTACGTAGAAAGCATGGTAGAGTTCTGTATCGAAACTCTTATGCCACGTATGCGTACTCTTGATATTAATGTAAAACTATGTACTCCTAATAAAGCGTTGGGCTATTGTTTAGAACTTGATACTAATAGAGAGTTTGAACTTGAAATTGAGAAGACACAAACACTTCGTAGGTTGCTAGAAACAGTCGCACATGAAATGGTACACGTAAAGCAGTTTGCTCGAAGAGAGCTACACCCCTCGAACGATGAATGGTATGGCAAAACATACAATCCTAAAAAAGTAAGTTACTGGGATCTTCCATGGGAGATAGAAGCACACGGACGTGAAGTTGGATTATTTGTCCGTTGGTGCGAGAAGCATGACTACGGTAGTAGAGCGTGGTCACAACTATAATGGATGTAGAGACTTACTATCAACACATATGCAATGAATGGAATGTAACTCCTAGTACAGATGTGTACACTGGTTACGAACATGTACACGATCAACTAACATCTTACTCAAAAGAACGATGGAGTTCTGCAGACGATGCAGGCAAGCAACAGATAGAAGACGAAATATTTGATATCTATCGAAGTGTAAATGTTATTCCAATTACTTACTTTAGTCTCGAAGGCTGTAAGAAAGAACTTAAAAAATTAAGCCTTAAACATCACAAAGTAGTAGATGATAAAATTAGTGTTGGTAATACAGCAGGACAAAACTTTAGTAGGTTTTGGTTTCCTAATATGCAGGAAGCATATACCCGTAAAGATAAAATGGTTAGTATGCGAGCAAGATTCTACGATGATCCTAGACTAAAAAGAGCTATCTCTTTTTGCTTTAAGTACAGAGACGAAGGCACTAACAGTGTACTACCTGCTAACATTAGACGAGCATTAGATCTAGTTAGTGGAGGTACTATTGCTAACTTTAAACCAATGAACGCTAGAGCTGTGTACGAGTACATATGTCCCAACTTTATGGGGAACGTCTTGGACTTTAGTTCAGGCTACGGCGGACGCATGTTAGGCGGGCTTACAAGCAATCTAAGATACCACTACACAGGCATTGACCCTAATACTAAAACATATAACGGACTTGTGGCACTAGGCGAACTGATGACCGGGTTAGGACTCGGTAGTGGATACGAAATGCATCACATGCCAAGCGAACAGTTTACTCCGGAGCCTGGATATTACGATGCTGCATTTAGTAGCCCACCTTACTTTAACTTAGAAACATACACAGATGAAGATACACAGTGCATGAATAGTTGTTCTAATTTGGATCAATGGTTTGAGCAATATGTAACTCCTACTATTAGTATGTTACACACAGCTCTAGCTAATGACGGGCTGTATGCTGTTAACATTGCAGACTATAAAGATGGCAAAGAAGAATTTAAAATTGTAGATCGATGGAAACAAGTTAGTGAAGACATTGGATTTACATATGTAAAACAGTTGGACATGCTATTAAATGTACGTCCGGGTGTAGGAAACGGTAAACTAGAAAACAGTTACAAAGCAGAAGGAATTTATATTTTCAAAAAGTCTTGACACTTGATTAATTAAGTGTTACAATAGTTACAGTAGTCCAGTATTTAGATACGCAACTACGTAAACTTAACGCCCCAGTATTTAGATACGCAGGCACAATGGAGAAGACAATGAAGACTAAGAATAAACCCTACAACCGTCAGATTGAAATTAACAAGTATCTGGCAAAATTTACTAAACCCTTTGAAATGAAAGATGATGCTATTGACACTCGTACAATGGCAGATAACTATGATAGAGGTATTATTCCTCTACAAGATATTGCAGACGCAATTGACATAGTATTAGGACCTGACAAGAAGCCAAACAATCCAGACCCATTTGATCCTAAAACAGGCATTGTTAAGTTTGATTACATTGCATGGAAAGACATGTACTTGTGGCCACGATTCCAACGTGATGTTGCTCCTAATCATTTGTATAAAATTGAACAAGACTTTGAACATACAAGTGTACTGTTGCCTACAGCAATATTAGTTGATGGTAAGTACATGCTATGGGACGGACACCATACCGCACAAGAAATGTTTAGACAGAATTATACATCATTTCCTATGTGGTTTATTGATGTTGCCTTAATTCCAGATCAAGCAGTTGCAGACGCAGGATTTACAGACAGAAAAGAATATGCTGTTTGGCTTGCCGGACAAAACATGATTCGTATTAACAGTAAAAACAAGCGGAAGTTACATGCTTATGATGAGTTTATGATTTTGTTAGAAACAAAAGATACACTTGCTGTTGCTATGAATAACATCTTAACAGGAGCAGGCTTTGTTCCTAAGCGTAATGCAAATACGCCTAATGCGTTTAGTCAGATTAAAAGTGGACAATCTATTTTTGAAATGAAAGACGATTATAATATTCCGGGCAAGTACCTTAAACGTGCATTACAGTTTCACAAGATGCATTGGACAAAAGCCGCAGCAGAACTAGAAGTTTGGCGCCCAATGGCACTACTGTATAAGATGGCTGAAGTGCAAAGTTTTACACTAGACGAACAATTTGATAAAGAACTAGGAGAACTGTTTATTAAAAAGTGGGGAGATCCTACATCAGTACAACTAGGTCTTAAAGAAAACTATGAGAAGGCACTGCATACAAAAGGCTTCACACAGCCTAGAGAGCACGATCAGTGGCGTGTATACGATGCTATTGTAAATTTGTATAATTCCAATAATGGACGTATACAGCTTCCTCAAGCACAGTGTAGGTGGTAAGATGAAATTTTTATATTTAATGAAAGACCCAATGGGTGCTGACGCTTGTAAAATTGGTATTACAAGCGTCAATAAGTCAAAGATTAGACTTGGAGTGTATCAAAATAGTTACAGCTCAGAAAGTCATATGGCAACCTTTAACTATTTGTGGTATGGTAAAAACAGTCCTGTTAGTCAGTTGGAAGCAACGCTTAAAAATATGTTTGGTTACGCTATTATGATGGAAGGTAGGGGCTTTAGTGAATGGATATCTGAACCGGCAGATGTTATTTTAAAGCAGATACAGCAAACTATCGATGACGACCATTTCCATGTATACGAAGCAGGAACTGAGCATAACATTTATACTCTAGATGATGTTATAAACCAGTTGACAATACAAGGCTCTGGTGCTATAATAGTATAGTAAGGCAAACAGATTGAGGCACACAATGTTATCAAAGTTTAAACAAGATGAAATTGCATTTGAATTGCGGCACGAGACGAAAGGTAGAGTTCCGTTGAAAACAGTTAGCACACAAGAAGCACTTGCACTGGCATGTGCCGCTCTACGTATTAACAGCGGCTATATCAAAGACACTAGACGTTTTTCAGAACCTGACAACAAAACACAATTTGCTAACAAAGAGATTGTGAAGTTTGCATATGCTTCTATAGACAATCCTGTGCCTAATGACTATGTACGTCCTGTTCCAACAGAAGAAGACTATATTCAAGTAGCTGAAATTCAAAAGTGGATGCGTCGATATGTAATGCTTGGGCTAGGCGACTTAGACGACTTTAAGAAAGATATGATTGGAGCCGTAGCACAAGATACTGTACCTGTAAACAATCTAGGCAGAGTTGCATTTATTCCAGAGTTTGTAAAACGTGACAAGCACGAAACAGGGTTAACAAAAACTATCCGTATTGAGTATCGTGATAGTAAGCATATTGAACCTGTTGGTAAAGTAGTTGAAGGCGTTTTAGAGTTTCTTGACAAACGTTACAGCACACAGTGGGAAAGCTATAACTATACAGCTGTCATCAACGGCAACCTTGTTAGCTTTATGAACAAGCATGATCATGAAGTAGGTAGTATGAAACGCATCAAGGGTAAAGTAAAAGCACACACTAAGAACAAGTTGTTTGGTGCAGATGAAACACGCCTTAACTATGTGAAGTTGTACAAAGTATGATTCACTTACAGGGCAAGTTGCCTCGGAAAGTTTATGTTGCCTGTAGTGGCGGCATAGACAGCATGGCAGTGGTTGACTTTCTAAATAGAAAGCATGATGTATTTGTCCTATATTTTAATCATGGTACTGACCACGGACACAAGGCAATGAGGTTCGTTGAAAAGTATTGCAAGAAAAATGACATTCCTTGGCTAACTAATATCCCCTTTAACAACCGAGAAAAGACTCCTAAAGAAAGCCAAGAAGAATACTGGCGTGATATACGCTACGACTGGTTAGAGCGTTGTACTGAACGGCAAGTAGTCACAGGACATCATTTAGACGATTGTGTAGAAACATGGGTAATGAGTAGTATGCATGGTACGGGTAAAATTATCCCACACAGTCGTAACAATAGGATTGTTCGTCCGTTCCGCCTTACAAGAAAACGTGACCTACAACTTTGGGCAAGTCTAAACAATGTTCCGCACATCGAGGATGACAGCAACAACAATTTGTGTTACACTCGTAACTATGTACGACATGAGTTAATGCCTCGAATACTTAAAGTTAATCCAGGCATTCATAAAGTTATCGCTAAAAAGGTAAGAGAAGATGAATATCCAACACTATCCACTTTTTAACATAAAAAAAGCTGAAGCACTTTATACAGAAAAAGACGGAGTAGAAGTAAAGTACGTATGCACTACTGATTTACGAAACAGTGACATACCAGCAGATATCTTTTACCGAGAAACTCCTCATCCTCAGTTTGGTAATTACTACTTTGGTATACTACGACACAACGACCAAACAATGATTACTAATGCTGATATTGTAGAGTCTTTCGAGTTTAGTATGATAGAAGACGCCGACGGTAAATACTATTACAGTCAATCACACCACGACTACAAAGTTGTAGGAGACAAAATGATTGACGGTGGTCGCGCATACATTCGTAGTTCAGGTAGCACTACTAGTATGCGTATTAAAAGCGGCAAGTTCTATGCTGTTGATATAGAAGATTTACTAGACTTACATACAAACAAGGAGAAAGATTATGAGTAGAAGAATTACTTTTGAAGAATCCTTAGGCGCAAGTGACTGGGGGCTTATTATAGACAAGAACGGACACCTTAAAGGGTTGTTTATTCCAGATGGATCAAGTGAAGACGATGTACCTGCAAATATTATTCAGTTATGTTGTAATCAATTTGGAATTGATCCTGAAGAATTTTACAGTGAGGACGAACGTCCAGCAGTGTTACACTAATGACACCGCAAGAAATATCAGAGTACAAGATGCGCTGGATGAGAGAAAATCCTCATCCAGTACGTTTACATAGTGACCTTGACACTGAAGGCAAGACTTGGTGTAGAAGAAATTTAGAACGGCATTGGTGGAAAATGGACACATGGACTAATGTCTACGAGCATACGTTCTATTTTGAGAACAGCGAACATGCAAAATTGTTCGGACAACAATGGCCGGAGTATACAAATCAATGACAACCGATAAGCAAAAAGAACAAGATCGCAGAACTAGGATTCAACATCCTCATATGATTAAGTCTAAAGCGCATTGGGATTGAAACAATGGATACAAAAATGTACAAGATAATGACTTCGTTAAAAGAAGGTGTGCATCTTAAGTCTAGTAAAGAGAAAAACGAAGAGTTAGCAGAATTAGGATTTAATGTAGATGTTGATATGCGTATAGGCATGCTGTATACCCTTGAGTGTGAACCAAATAAAGTTGAGGCTATAGCCAAAGCATTAATAAGTCCATTAATGGAAGACTACTTTATTAGTGAAGTTAAAAAATGACAATATCTAAGCCAGACAATTGGGTAATCTTAAAAATTGATGGAAATAAAGCTTCGCCCTTTTATAAAGTATTAGCAGGGTGGAGTGGCGGCTACTTAGATGGTAACTCGTGGAGAATGAACAGTGGGATTGTTCGACACGAGCTAAAAGATAACTACTGGTATTTTTACGGACAGTCCGGTAGCTGTTATCAGTGTCATGTTGACAGTTACCAATTACGGATGAACAACGCTGGTATTTACAATCAATTAAAAGAAAAGCATGGCGATATTGTTAACATGATTGAAGATAACGAATGGACAGCCGACGATTGGAATTGGGGTATCTAATAAATGACGACAGTAGAATTAATTATATCAATACCATTAGTTGCCCTTTTTATACTTTGGATAATTATTAAAGGAGAAAGTGATGAGTAACGATAACGTAGTACAATTTCCAGTATTATCAGAAACTGATAAACAATATCTGCAGATTGAAAAACAACAAAAAGAAATTGCAGAGCAACAGAAACGTATTGCAGAGCTACTGGAAAATAATAAAGATAAAAACTGACTTTATAGGTAAGAAAATAAATGAAGGATAACAGTAAAGCGGATCGACGTATTCGCGATAAAAATATTAATCGATTTGAAGTAATTGATGAAACCGGTAGGGTTATAGTTAGGCATGGAGTAAGTGTCGAGTTAAACTATCAAGATGATGGTAAGACTTTGAAAGTGTTCCTAAAGGATATTAAACTTAGGGGACATCATGAAAGTTAAAATTGGAAACTATCCCGGCAGGCTAATATGTAATATACATACTAACCACATGCATAAAAAGTATGGGTATTGCGGTTGGGATGAAAATGTAAGTCACGAAGACTACGTGTTAGAAGCTATCGAGGACGGAGTACAAAGCATGTACAACGTGCTTAACTGGCTGTGGCTAGACAGACGTACACAAAAGATAAAAGTGCGTATAGACAAGAGCGACACCTGGAGTATGGATCACACTCTTGCACATGTTATACATCCTATGCTAGTACAGCTCAAAGCTACTAATCACGGTTATCCAAGTGGACTCACTGAAAAGAAGTGGGATGACATTATGGATGAAATGATCTGGGCGTTTGAACAAAAGTTGCGAGATGATTGGGAAGGTGATTACTACGAGTACAGAGAACTAGGACTAGAAGAAGACAAAGGCGACAGCATGTTTGGTCTTAAACTTGTATGGGAAGACCCCGAAGGCAGTGCCGCACATCAAAAACGTATGACTGCTGGATTTAAACTATTCGGCAAGTACTACGAAAACTTGTGGGATTAAGAGGATTACCTATGACGAACCAAGATGTGAACGAACAAATAAAAGAAGAATACAAAAAAGAGAATACTAATAGCAGAGCTACTAAGCTCGCCTTAGAACTATCTCAAGAGCGTAATCGACTTAAACGAGAATTAGCAGAACTACAAATAGAAGTAGAGGACCTTACTCCTACTACTCCTACTGGCACACCAGACTGGTACGTAAAATGGTTTAGTATGACGGCGGCCGTAATAGGAGTGTTCGCCCTTAGTGCAGGGTTTACCCAATTTGGCCAAATAGCATATGTACTCAGTAGTTGTGGTTGGGTATATGTAGGAATGGCCTGGGGAGACAGAGCTATTATGATAGGTAGTGCAATTAGTGGCACAGCCGTAATGATGAACATAGTACAAGGAATTACAAATTTATGAGTGAAGTATCTGCAATATCACCAGTTCACACTGTTAGTCAATATACTAGAGTGATACCGCAAGGATCACACGAAACTGTTACACACGTTACGCATACACAACAAGAAGGTGGGCCAGTAAAAGTAAGTGAAGTAACCTATACAACTTATAATGCTAGAGGAGAATCTGTTAATCACAGTCCTCCAGAAGGCACTAACTTAGATGTAATGATATGAGTGATATGTTTGAAATTACCAACCCTTTAGTTAAGGTTATTGTTGAACTAGCAAAAGAAACCGAAATTACCGATCCAATAAACTGGCGTGAGTTAAATATTACTGAAGAACAAGCATATATTATGATGGCAACACATGCCGCGGAGATGGATGACGACCCCTTAATATCTAAATCATTAATAACAAAATTATTGGTAGAGAACTTTGTACTTAATGTGAAATTATTACAAACTAAAGGTTGACACGTTAAACGTTTTACGCTATAATAGTGTTTAATAAGGAGAGACATATGTCCAATACAGATACTGTTTACGAAGACAGAGTTACAATTACTTGTACTAACAACGATATGGAAGTTGAAGCAGAAATTGATAACTTTCGCGAAAAAGAATCGTTCAATGCTTTTATAGCAGGTAACAAAATTCACTTAGTTTTTAACGGTAAGGTATATGTTGGTAACCAGGTTGGTCTAGAGTTTGTATCACAAGGCCCAAAACAAATTGCAAAACTAAGAGGCAGATATTAATGAAAGACAACATTGAAATAATGCAAGGACCGTTTTCATCAGCGTTGACAGAAGACACCGAAGGTGTACTGTATCGTGAAATTAAAACTGTTCGTGTAAAAGACGGTATGCTAACTGAGTACGTTACAAAGCGTAACTACTATGATACCGGTGACTATAACGATACTAGTACAGTATCACCAATTGTAAAGGTAAACTTATAATGCCGTTAATACCTATGGTAGTAGAACAAGAAGCACGTGGCGAACGTTCATATGACATTTACAGTCGATTACTTAAAGATCGTATTGTAATGTTAAACGGGCCTGTTGAAGATAATGTGGCTAACGTAGTTGTTGCACAGATGCTTTTCTTAGAAAGTGAAAGCCCTGGCAAACCTATTAACTTTTATATTAACAGTCCAGGTGGTGTTATTACAAGTGGCATGTGCATTTATGATACTATGCAGTATATTAAATCTCCTGTTCACACTATTGTAATGGGACAAGCATGTAGCATGGGATCGTTCCTTGCACAAGCAGGTGAAGCAGGCAAGCGTAAAATGTTGCCATATGCACGTCATATGATACATCAACCTAGCGGCGGCTCACGTGGTATGCAAAGTGATATTGAAATTCAATATCAAGAAATTACTAAAATGAAAACTATTCTTACTGATTTGTATGTTAAGCATAACAGCAAAGGTAAGACGTACGAAGACTTTGAAAAAGACATGGATAGAGATACATTTATGTCTGCACAAGAAGCACTTGACTACGGATTAGTTGATCAAATTGTAGAGAAGAAATAATGGCAGAACCAGTAGACGTAAGTAAAAAACATTTCTATATTAGCCTTGTAAAAAGTGCTGTACGTATTGTAGCAGGTATTGCTTTGTTTATGGGAGAGTATGCTGCGGCAGGTGTGCTTTTCATTGGAGCAGAGCTATTAGGAATTGCTGAGGAACTATGACAAAGCAAGACAAAAATTTATTAATTAACTTTTCGCCGTTCTTAATTGTAGCGGGAATTATGTTATTCATGTTAACAGCAATGGAGGCAAACTAATGAGTGCAGCTGTAATGAGAGTAGACGAACTAAAAGAGTTCGTTGCTGATAAAAAAGGTATACCTACAGAAGATGCATTAACAAAGATGCTTCAAGAAGGTGTGTTTGTTGTAACATTTAATAAACTTGATGGTGCAGAAAGAGTAATGACATGTACTAAATCTTTTACTGTTATTCCACAAGAGCATCAACCAAAAACAGAATCAACTGCAAAACCTAAATTAGGGCTTGTAACAGTTTGGGACACTAACGCCAAAGGCTGGCGTAGTTTCAAATACGATCGTGTCACAAAAATAGAAGAAGGAACGGTTTAAACTAATACGGAAGATTGGCTGAGTGGTCGAAAGCACCGGTTTACTAAACCGACGAAGGGGTAACTCTTCCTAGGGTTCGAATCCCTAATCTTCCGCCAAAGACACGTTAGGTTGCTCCTAGCTAGTATGGATTATCATGCTCCATATGATTGAAGTGATGTCGCAGTCACAACAAAAGGATCGATGCAAGTATGCCGGCTGTGTAGGTCGTTAGTGAGAAGCGTGGAGCGAAAGCGTTGAAGCGTTATCATATACACACTAATTGCGGGTGTTGTGTAATGGTAAGACCTTAGGTTTCCAACCTAAAGATAGGAGTTCGATTCTCCTCACCCGCTCCAACAACAAGTAACATATGAAAGGTTACACACCATGGGTAAAGTCTTTATCGAAGAAACAATGATCAGCACCGGAGTCAACCGAGTTGAGATGGTTGGATTGATAGCATTTATTAAAAGATCAGGCAGAGCAAAAACTGTCGGCGAAGCAGTTAACAGACTTGAAAACGGTGAGTTTGATGTTTCTGAACTACAAGAATTAATGGTTCAGCAATACGAACTGAATAGACCAGTAATGAATACTGAGCAAGAAGACGAAGTATAAATATCAGTAGAAATATGCCCCTTTAGCTCATTTGGTAGAGCAATGGTTTTGTAAACCATAGGTGGTTGGTTCGAATCCGACAAGGGGCTCCATAACTAAACAAATGTTAACTTAGTGGTTGACAACTACTAAATAAGAGTGTATTATAAATACATAATAAGAGATAAGGAATATTAACATGTCAAGTACTACAGCATATATTATTTGTTGGCCGCCGGGGAACTGGGGAATGTATTGACGTGACTTTTTAAAAAGTTATTTTAAGCAAGCCCCTAGCAGTTAATTCGGTTAGGGGCT
>Ga0114995_10000911_pt1 | contig 20867 bp, 10 predicted proteins | sample ArcticOcean_MG_C_11_FD_87038 | JGI IMG/M metagenome (GOLD analysis project Ga0114995, IMG submission 87038) | Marine microbial communities from western Arctic Ocean - ArcticOcean_MG_CB2_154 | ecosystem: Environmental > Aquatic > Marine > Oceanic | place: Arctic Ocean: Canada Basin | collected... | reverse complement strand
CTTGCCTTCGACTATCACTAAGACCGATCTACGTGTCGTCAACACTATTTTGTCTTATCCTGCAGACTCACATCAACACAGACGTTTTATCAGCACCTTTTATTTTATCCATTTACACTTATCATTCACGTCTAAACTGCTCATTTACAAGAGCGTAAACGACTAGAGCAACGGTACCCTGTGTCAATAGACTCTTCATCCTCAATTCAAACGCAGACAATCTGGCAACTGTATCGAGAACTACTCGTACCGGTTTACCTGCCTAGTTTCCTCATGGCGGTCTGTCAAGGCAGCGTCCTGCTTGCCCTGCCCCTGTTCGCACTCGACTTGGGTGCGGGCATAGGCGTAACAGCGCTCGTTTTCTCTTTGCGGGGATTAGGCAATATGGCTATCGATCTACCCGCCGGCTGGGCAGTTGCCCGCTTTGGCGACAAAGCCGTCATGCTTGCCGCTGTCGGCTTGATGCTAATAACCGCGCTGCTCGCCAGCCAAGCCACATCACCATTGCAATTGGGCATCGCCGCATTTGCATTTGGGTCGGCGGTCGCCGCTTGGTTACTCGCGCGGCTAACCCACATTAGCGACAAGGTGCCTGCCATTCAGCGCGGCAAAGCCATTTCAACGATGGCGGGCATCCAACGTGTCGGTAGTCTGGTCGGTCCTGTCATAACCGGCTTTGTCGTTCACCAGTACAGTTTCGAGCACGCTTTTTATGCGATCGCAATCTTCGCCTGTTTAACTTTTTTGATCGTCGTCTTTAGCGTTCACGCAAAACCCTTACAAGATGAGCAGGAACATCATTCAATACTCAAAATTGTCCCCCATATCCTGAAGGACCATAGCCGTATCTTCGCCACCGCTGGCGTTGCGATTCTGTGCTTAACAATGGTAAGAGCGGGAAGACAGCTTTTAGTGCCTTTGTGGGGTGAACACATCGGACTGACGGCAAACGAAATCGGCTTAGTCGTCGGCGCAGCTGCAGCGGTTGATATGCTGCTGTTTCCCATTGCGGGATACGTCATGGATAATTTTGGTCGACGCTACACAGCCGTAGTGTGTCTCGGAGGTATTGCCCTTGGACTCGTCGTCATGCCCTTTACCGAGCATTTTTACTCATTCATGTTCGCTGTCATGATTGCGGGTGCAGGTAACGGGCTGGGTAGTGGCATTAACATGACCCTCGGCGCTGATTACGCGCCTGAGGCAATACGCGGTCAGTTTCTTGGCGTATGGCGACTGGTAAGTGACACGGGATCTTTGGCGGGGCCGGTTGTCATTGGCTATGTGGCAAGCTTGCTAGGCCTATTCAGCGCATTCCCTTTCATTGCGGGTATTGGACTGCTCGGCTCCGTCATTGTGATTTTTACGGTCAAAGAAACCTTACCAAAAGCATCAACCAAGGCAAACTGACGAAAAAACTACAGTACGCCCTCAATAAATATTTCAATCAAAGCCGCAATGACCCATGTCAGTGGTGGCAAGACACCGAATAGTAACAAGCTTCTAATTCTATCGGTAAAAGGCCATTCTTTAATTTTCCTAATCCTATCTTCGTAGTACATCAGATCAACCATTGAGAGCTTGTCTGCATCCGCACCGATTAGAGACGCTTTGAGGTGAGCTTTATCTCCCGCCATCGCACGTAAGACGTGATTGAGCTCAATCGATTTAACTAAACGCATCCTGCTTTTAAAACCATTAAAAGGGATCAGGAATAACCCCATCATAAGCAGGCCCGGTAAGTAAAATGGCATCATAGAAATCAACAACTCATTGAAACCACCTGATTCTGCATCAAAGATATTAAAACTAATGGCAACGATGCACAGACCAAAAATATACAAACGTAAAAAGCGGAACATCGTGTCCGCAAGGGATGAGTAAAATTCAGTGTTAAGTAAATCTAAGCGAATTTCCTTAACGATCCTATTGAGCATTAAGAGCTGTCGGCTAAATAGGTCAACAATAAAAATGGCGAGTATGTATTGAAGAAAAAGCATCAACATACCCAAGCTGGTGAACAGTGCATAGCCTCGCTCAGACAGATTGTTGAGTTGCAGATTTACAAAAGCTGAAACAATAGCCAATACAATTTCGGCCATCAAAATACCCTGGCTCGGCGTCATTATTCTCGACACGTCATAAAGCGATTGATCAAACTCCAACATACGCTGAAAGTCTTTGTGCCAGCCTCGCCCGAGCTCGAGATAGAACACCAACAAATAATTCACAATCGCATTAAAAGCAACGACATTTGAGTACATGCCAGGGTCAGGATAAGACGAGGCAACCAGCACCAAAATGCCGATAACCGATAGCACAAAGAAACTTGTCACGCCTATCTGCCAAGCGGGTAAGCCTGTTTGGTCCAGCCAAACCAATACCTTTGAATGTGTTAGTCCGGGCGTTGCTGTCATGAGCCCATCAGGGTTCATGGCATTCGCGTTCGTTAATGAGTCCTCAGACACTATGTCGCACTTATTTCAGCTTAGGTTGATATATACTCTACGCATTATAAATTGAATCCACCACCTAATGGCGATTGTGTTTACTCATCGCTGCAAGCCAAGCGGATTGAATATCTGCCGGACACCTTTTTTAACCCATGAAACCACTACATTATTATTTCCTAGGCACCGGTGCTTGGTTCCTGTTTTATGGCATTCATACAGTCTCCTTTGCATGGATCGTCACGATTGTTCTAAATGAATCGGCAACAATGGTTGCTCTGGCACAAATGGGCTTCCTGATTCCTGCTACGTTACTTATGTTGATAGGCGGAAGCCTGGCGGATCAGTTAGGTGGACGAAAAGTAGCAATAATCGGTCATGTCATGGCCTCAATAGCCCCATTATTTTTAAGTCTGGTCGTCTACCTAGACTATCTTACATTCGGCATGGTGCTTGTCTTTGCCGTTATTATGGGTTGCGCCCAAGCGCTGGTAACACCCGCTAGAGATGGACTTCTAGCACTGGTAGCAGAGGGCCAGATTCAGCAACGGGTTGTACAAGTCAGTATGATTCAATTCGGTATTCAAATGCTTGGCTTCTTCGCTGCATCGTTTGCTGATCAACTCGGTATTCTCTACATACTGGGTCTGCAATTTGCACTCCTATTTTTTGGAACGATAACCTTCATTAAGCTTAAGGTACCTCACACGGCACCTGATCGGTTGGGCAACAGCATGTTCAAACAAGTGGCAATATCGATGGGGGAAGGGTTTCGAACGGTCGTTGCTTCACCTTCGATGCGCGCTGTGGTTATTCAAAACTGTGCTATGGGCGTGTTCTTCATGGGCTCTTATATGGTTACCGTACCCATAATGATTCGAGAAGTATTTGCCGGCTCTTCAGCTGAGCTGTCCTGGGTAAACATTGCTAATTCGCTTGGTCTTGTCACGATGACCTTTCTTCTCATGCGCATGAGTGATATTCAAAGACAAGGCAGAGCACTGCTGGTCGCGCAAGGATTCGGTGCAATATGCCTGTTCACTGCCGGTCTTAATCTTGGATTTCACGCTTTCATATTCTCCATATTTTGCTGGGGCATGTTCGGCGGCATAGCAATGACAATGTCACGCACCATCATGCAACAACAAGCACCGATTGATCAGAGGGCTCGTATGATGGGCTTCTACTCGTTCTCATTCATGGGTTCTGGTCCAATCGGCGCCCTGCTTTCCGGCATTATGGTCGAATACTTTGGCCCGCAAACCGCCATCATCATCTCGTGCGCCGGTATGCTCTGTGTCGTGCTTATTGTTTCAAGCCGCTCATCACTTTGGCATCTCGATGTCAGAGAGCTCTGAACACCATCTAGCTGACGTTAAACTGGCGATTGCCTTTAAACTCTGCTCATCATGAAAGTCGCTAGTAGTTTGAAATATTTTCGCTTAATGTAGCTTCCTTCGATGCCGTGGAAGTCGGTTTTTTAATGTAGTCGATACTCGTTATGCAAGTTTTGTGATGAAAGATGGCGTTATCTAAAGACAGTCTAACTCTGGCAGATTTTATTCGTGCCAACCCCAAATTACTCATAATCTCTGGCGCTGGGTGCAGTCAAGACTCGGGCATTCCCACCTATCGTGATAAACAGGGAAATTGGCTTCGCAACGATCCAATTCAGCACAAGGACTACCTCAGCGACCCCTTCATGCGGCAACGCTATTGGGCACGAAGCTACTACGGCTGGCAGCAAATTGCACAAGCAAAACCGAACAGAGCTCATCAATCGTTAGCAACACTGCAACAACATGGTTTTGGCACAAGATTGGTCACCCAGAATGTCGACGGCTTGCATCAACTCGCGGGGCATAAAGGTGTCATCGATTTACACGGGCGACTAAGCGAAGTTGTTTGTCTAGATTGCAGCGAGATAACGGACCGCAACAAACATCAACAGCGTCTTGATGAGGAAAACCCGTCGCTGAATAAGCTACGTTCTCAACCCGAGCTCAGACCAGATGGCGATGCGGAAGTGGACAACTCAATTGCCAGCACACTAAACCTCCCGAGGTGTCTGAATTGTGACGGGGTTTTAAAGCCTAACGTGGTTTTTTATGGCGGATCCGTGGACCGTGGATTAGTGCAGAAAATTTACCAAATGACTCAGGCTGCAGATGCAATCCTGATAGTAGGTTCTTCCTTAATGGTTTTTTCGAGTTTTAGATTCGTCAAACGCGCGCGGGAACTCCAAAAACCGATTGTCGTGATTAATGAAGGAGTGACGCGCGCCGATGAGTTTTTAACAATGAAATTTGAACAGCCTTGTCAGGAATTATTAACCGCGACCACAAAATTACTGACCGAACAGTTATAGACGTTCAACTGACACTAGATCATCGAATTATTTCTTAGGAACGGTTGAACCTCATTGGGCGGTAAAGGTTTCGAAAAGTAATACCCTTGAATATAGTCACAGCCACTCGATTTTAATATCGCCAATTGCTCAACGTTCTCAACACCCTCCGCCAGGACTTTAAGTTTCAAGTTCTGTCCCATCGCAATAATCGCTTTGGTAATTTCTCGGTCATCCTCGTTAGATTCGATATCCTGGATAAACGAACGGTCAATCTTGAGCGTGTTGAGCGGAAACCTCTTCAGATAGGCCAATGACGAATAGCCTGTGCCAAAATCGTCGATACTGATAGAAAGTCCAAGTGAACGTAACGACTGAAGCATTTGAACATTTTGCTCTACATTTTTACTAGCGATACCTTCCGTAATCTCGAGCGACAGCGCACTTGCTGAAACACCTGTTTCGAGCATTATTGATTCTATGATCGACGGTAGATCGGTCTCAAACTGGCGCAAAGACAAGTTAACAGCAACACTGAAACCAGAGAAACCTTCCTTTTCCCAAACTTTGATTTGCTCACAGACAGAACGAAGTACGTATTCTCCCAGCGGCATAATGAGGCCAGTTTGCTCTGCAATAGGGATGAATTCGACCGGAGAAATAAAACCCTCTTGGGGATCTTTCCATCTGACCAAGGCTTCCATACTGACGAGTTTCGAAGTAAGCGTGTCGACGATCGGTTGATAGTAAACGGTGAATACCTTGTCGTTCAATGCTTGTTGCATACTACTTTTTCTTTCAATGAATTTTAGTGCATTTTGATACATTTGGTTATCGAAAATGACATAAGCGCCTTTAGCGTCGAGCTTAGCTCTATGAATTGCTGTATCAGCGTCCCTTACCATTTCCTCGGCAGAATTATAAAGCTCTTGGTCAAATACGATTCCCGCTGTCGCGGAAATGTCCACAGTCGTCGATCCTAAATCAATCGGCTTCTCGATCGCCCTCTGGATTCGTTCGCATGCCTGAATTGCACCGGCAGCAGAATCGACCGGATCGAGCAATATCGCAAAAATATCCGCACTGAAGCGAGAAATCGTATCGTCAGGCCGCACTGTCATCGCAATTCTTGTTGCCACCTCTGACAACAACTTATCGCCCATCTCATGTCCAAGCCCCTCATTGATTGGCGAAAATCCATCAAGATCAATCAACACCGCGGCAAAGCTGTCTTTAAAACCCCGTTTACGCCGATTGATAGAACTCTCTAGTCTATTCATGAACAACGCTCTGTTAGGCAACTCCGTTAGATCGTCGTAGAAAGCACTGTGTCGAATTTTTTGCTCGTATTGAATTTGTTTACTGATGTCCCTAAATGTAATAACGACTAACTCTTCCGACGCACTTTTAATAAAGTTAGTCGAGACTTCTATCGGCACCAGTTTGCCATCATGCGCGACGACAACCTGTCTCAGTGCAGAAGTAATCTCTTCATTAGCGATATTATTCGTATCCATTAGACGCCCCGTCGCCTCGAACGCTTGTAGCGGCATAACCTGACCCAAATTCTGGTTAATGGCGGATTGTTGGCACCAACCTGTAATACTTTCCGCCATCGGATTAATGAGACATATTTGTCCGGCCATATCAGTTGCTATGACGCCATCGCTGATACTCGTTAGTGTCGCGTCTAAGCGTCTTCTTGTATTATTTAGATCTATCTCAATATTATGTTTATACAGCGCTATCTCGATGTTGATCTCTAGTTCACGGTTATCAAACGGCTTGAGTACATAACCATAAGGAGTAGAAATTTTCGCGCGCTCCAAAGTTTCTTCATCTGCATAAGCCGTACAAAATATGACCGGCACGTCGATCGTCTCACGGATCCGAAGGGCTGCCTCAATGCCGTCAATTTCATCTGCTAAATGGATGTCCATCAACACTAAATCAGGTTTCAGCGCGAGCGCCTTCTCAATCGCTTCAGCGCCTTTTCTGGCCGTATCGAGCACTTCATATCCCATTCGGATCAGGCGTGATTTGATATCGCGTGCGACCAACACCTCATCTTCAACGACTAGAATAGTACTAGGCATGTTTTAACTTCCTAGGAAAAGAAATTTCGAAGAAAGCGCCATCTTGTCCTTCATATTGAAGTTTTCCATCTATCTGCTGTGTCAGGATTGATACTATTTCCATACCCATCGACGTCGTAGAGTCCATAGAGAAGCCTTCTGGCAAACCTATACCATCGTCCATGATTTCTAACACGTACCGGCAATCTATCGCTCTGAAAAGCACCTTGATAACACCCTTTCCTTCCCGTCCTTTAAAGGCATGTTTCAAAGAGTTTGAAATTAGCTCGTTGATGATTAAGCCACAGGGCACGGCCGTTTCAATATCAAGTTTAACGTTATCAACCTGCAAGTCTAGACTGACAATCACACCGGGTACTGAATAAAACCTATGCAGACTATTAGCTAACATATTGATGTAATCCTTAAAATCAATCTCAAGTAAATTATCAGATTGATAAAGATTTTCATGTATCAGAGCCATCGACTTAATCCGTTGCTGGCTCTCTCCCAGTAATTCAGAGAAAGTATCATTGCCGATAGTTTCGGCTTGGATATTGAGCAGACTAGAGATAACCTGCATATTGTTCTTGACCCGATGATGGACCTCTTTTAGGAGCAGCTCCTTTTCTTTTAGCGAGTCGGCAAGCTCCAATTGGAAAGTCTTATTTTCTGCAATTTCTTTTTTCAAAGCCTCGGTTCGTTCTCCAACAAGCTGCTCTAAATCTCGACGATAAACTTCCAATTCCGCCTCCGCTTTCTTTCGATCTGTAACGTCTCGAGCGATGCTGACAAAGGCTGTTTCATTATCCGCATCATCGTGCACAGCTGCGATGGTGATTTCGGTCGTAAGAAATTCCGAGCCTCTACGGGACACCACTTCGCCATGCCATCGACCTTCTTTTCTTAAGCCCGCTCTAGCCAAACTTGAGTCACCCGGATCAGAAAATAGCAGGGACAATATGGATCGCCCCACTGCTTGAGAAGGTGCAACGGCAAGAATTTTAGTTATTGCGTTGTTGGCATACATTAAATGTTTATTTGCATCGGCAATCAAAACACAATCGGTCGCTTCTTCAAGTGACTCTATGTACAACTGAAGTCTTTCGCTATAACGCTTTTCTGTCTCGCGGCGGAGTCTTTGTTCATTCGTCTTTAGGCCGCTATAGAGCGTTACCACACAAATGATTGAGTAGATCAAAAAAGCCCACCAGGTTGCCCATAAAGGTGGATTGACAATAATCTTTATCGACGAGCCTTGATTATTCCATACCCCATCATTATTCGAACCGGAGACTCGAAAAACATATTCTCCAGCATCGAGGTTCGTGTAAGTGACGACCCTAGTCTCCTTTGCCTCCACCCAATCCTTATCAAAGCCTTCAAGAAAATATCGAAAGTTGTTTTTAGCTGGCGCAGTAAAGTCCATTGAGGCAAATTCAAAACCAATTACCGAGTCATCGTATTCGAGCTCTAGCAATTCCATTTGATAGATAGGTACTGGCAGCGATACCGGTTTGTTGAACTTTGAAAAACGCGTAATTATCACGGGTGGTACGTAAGAATTACCTCTAATTCTATCGGGATAAAAAGCATTGAAACCATTGTTACCACCAAACAGGAAACTACCATCCGTTAACTTCAAAAACGCACCGGAATTGAAGTCATCATTCTGTAATCCATGGGTCGAGTCATAAAGGCTAAACGTGTCTTTCACCGGGTTGTAAACAGACAGACCTTTGCCACCACTAATCCAAAGGTTGCCACTATCATCTGCGAGCATGCCATAAACAAAGTCACTCGCCAGTCCTTCAGATTTGGTGACCCTTTCTATTTTCGATGTCGCCGTCACGTATCGGTTAAGGCCGCTATCCCTTGTGCCGATCCATATATCACCACCGACGCTTAACAACGATATAACGTTGTTGCTCGACAAGCTTTGAGGGTCATTCGGGTCATGCCGCAGTGAACGGGTCACGCCGCTATCGGGGTCAAGAATAACAACGCCACCACCATTGGTCGCGATCCACATTTTACCGTCTTTAGATTCAAGCATTGCAAGTGTTCGCAGATCACCAAAGTCGCCGATAGTGTTTTCATTAGGATAGTGTTGGAACCGGCCTTCGCCAAGATATCGGTTCACACCACCACCGTAAGTCGTTAACCAAATATCACCTTTGCTATCCTCCAAAATGCTGCTGACGGCGTTAGAACTTAGCGAGAAGGGATCGTCATCATCTGTATAGAAATGCTCGATAACACGACCGTCATGAACAATATTCACGCCTCCACTCATGGTTCCAACCCACAATTTGTCGCCCTGCATCGCTAGCGACATAACGCGGTCCTCTGCCAGACCAGTGCCCTGGGCCGAATACCGATAAAATTTACCCTTCTGTGCATCCCATCTATTGAGACCATCAATCGATCCAATCCATACATCGTTGTTAGGTGCTTCTGCAAAAGAGGAAATCGAATTACTAATACCGTCATGCACCGCATCACGTTTTAAATGCGGGAAGGTTTCAACACTCGCGTTCCAGCGGCTGATGCCATTGAACGTCGCAACCCAGATAACACCACCGGCATCTTGGTATAACTCTGAAATAGTATTATCACTGAGGCTATGCGGATCTGTTGGATCGTTTGAAAAACGTCGATAGCCATCTTCTACTCTTAGATACAGACCGCTATTCGTTCCAATCCAAATTTGATTCTGCGAATCTTTTAACAGCGTTCGCGTCCTTGATACAGTCGCACCTGTCGGAGACTCTAGTCTGTCAAAAAAACCCGTTTCGGCGTCAAGAACTGAGATTGCACCATTGAAATTCGCAACCCAAATTTTACCGAATTCATCTTCTAATATAGCGCGAACATTATTATTACTTATTGAGGTAGACACTTGATTGTCATGGACGTAACGCTTGAACCTACCGGCCTTATGTTCCAGTAAGTTTAAGCCTCCGCGCTCAGTGCCGATCCATAACCGACCTTGACTGTCCTGAAGTATATCTCTTATCGCACCTTGGCCCAGACTATGCGCCACCGACGCGTCATGCTGATAGCGGTTTATTTCTCCCGCCGGTGATCGAACCCAAAGCTCTTGATCAGTACCGATCCATAACTGCTGTTGGTCATCCTCATAGAGGACATTGACACTAATGTTGACTGTTGCATCGGGGTTGTTTCCATCATCGACAATGATTTTTTCAAAATCACCAGACAACCCATTATATCGATTGAGTCCATCGTCAGTTCCAATCCAGATGACACCCGCACTATCGGTCAAAATGTCACCGATATTACTATGTGAAAGAGACAAAGGATCATCGTCAGAATGGTAAAACGTCTTAAAGGAATAGCCATCAAATCGGTTTAACCCTTCTTGGGTACCGATCCAAATAAAACCTTGATTATCCTGTGTAATGGCAGTGACCGATGCTTGTGAAAGCCCATCCTCGGTACCGAGTCGATCGAAGACAATATTTCGTTGCTCTGCGAGACGCACAACCGCAAATGCACTTTCTATGAACAACCAGCTGCAAAACAGAAAACATAAACCGACCCCCACAACGAAGGAACTCTTCGTTGTGGGTCTGGTCGATTCGGGGATTGAGTAATCCCCATTAGTTTCCTCTACAGTCTTAGTGTCCTGTGGCCAATAGTACTGTAGAAAATAGTCAAACCTCACTGTTACTCCTGACTGACCCATTTCTGGTTGTTAACGGATCCATAGGTCCAAAGTAGGCCCTGGTTCTCTACGTCGCCGTAGGTCCAAAGCAAACCCTGATTCTTTACATCTCCGTAGGTCCAAAGCAGACCCTGATTCTCGACATCGCCGTAGGTCCAAAGCAAACCCTGGTTCTCGACATCGCCGTAAGTCCAAAGCAAACCCTGGTTCTCAACATCGCCGTAGGTCCAAAGCAAACCTTGATTCTCAACATCGCCGTAAGTCCAAAGCAAACCCTGGTTCTCAACATCGCCGTAGGTCCAAAGCAAACCCTGATTCTCAACATCGCCGTAAGTCCAAAGCAAACCCTGGTTCTCTACATCGCCGTAGGTCCAAAGCAGACCTTGGTTCTCTACATCGCCGTAGGTCCAAAGCAAACCTTGGTTATCGACGTCACCACTATAGTCCCAAATCAGCCCTTGGTTTTGTATATCACTGTAGGTCCAAAGCAACCCCTGCTCATCAACCGACCCACCATACGTCCAGATCAAACCTTGGTTTTCAACACTTGACCCATAGGTCCATAACAAACCTTGGTTATCAACTTCACCACTATAAGTCCAAAGTAGACCTTGATCTTCGACGAAACTGTAAGTCCATAAAAGGCCCTGTGTGTCTAAACCGCCGTAGGTCCATAGCAGCCCCTGCGCGTCGAGAACACTGTAGGTCCAAAGCAGCCCTTGATTATCAACCTCACCGCCGTAAGTCCACAGTAACCCTTGGTTTTGCACATCTCCATATGTCCAGAGCAAACCTTGATTTTCGACATCCCACCGTATGCTGTGGTTCCAATCAACACCTAGGTCCCAAGCAAAACCATTGGTTTCCATGAGCGTTTCGAAATCCCAGTTATAGCCATTGATTGCAAAATCTTCTTGCAACCAGGTGCCGTTGTTGCCTTCTAATGACGATTCATTCCAAAGATAACCCATATCCCAAACAAGCGATTCTGCCGCTAAACCATCCTGACTCCATGCCAAGGCTTCCACGGACTCGACTGACGTGTCCCATTCATGGCCTGACATTGTGGAGAGGCTATAGGTTCCGTCTTCGTTGCGTTGGGCTGGGCCACCATAGTGCTCCTCTTGCAGAATATCGCGCGCTATATCCATGCTATTACCCGTACAACCTGAATCGTAGGAGTGAACAGCACCATAAGCATTAATAAGCCCCGTGCCTTGTTGAAACACGCTGTAAAGCAGACCACCGTCAGCTCCTGTTGCAGCGCGAGCCGACGACATGAGTCGACATTTAACATCGTCTGGGCTCAGATCAGGTTGCGCTTGGATAATAAGTGCAGCTACACCCGACGCAACAGCTGCTGCTTGAGATGTTCCTGACATTTGAAAATACTTTTCCTGATAGTGAAACTCGGGATGGTCTACCGCAATTTGCGATTTCTTGTGCATGATTCCGACCATGTGACCACCTGGCGCCAAAAGCTCGGGCTTGACGAAGCCTTCTAGGGTTGGTCCAACTGAGGAGAATGTTGCTAGGAAATCGTCAGATGTATCCGCTGGCGTATAGTTATCCGTCATCGCGCCGACTGTTACAACATAGGGCACGTTGCCAGGTACCGATACCGTTTGTGGTTCAGGGCCTAAGTTGCCCGCTGACGCAACGACAACAATACCTGCTTGCCAAGCTGACATGACGGCCTGATTGATAGGGTCCTGCCAATAGTGGGACATCGGAACCCCGCCAAATGATAGGTTCATGACACGGATATTCAGACGTTCTTTGTTCGCGATAACATAGGCAATCGATTCGATCACATCAAGATAACTACCTTGGCCTTCTTCGCTGATCGCCTTGACGATAATAAGATTGGCATCCGGCGCGATGCCGTTATAACCACCCGTTTTTTTACCAAATTCGTCTTTTGTTTTACTGCTGTTGGCAATCACACTCGCGATGTGCGTACCGTGACCGTTACCGTCTCGCAGTTTGCGTTTCCAGTCTTTATTCGTTTCTAGTTCGTCTAAAGAGATTTCTCGATTTTCAATCGCATCATAGTATGCGATGACCCGGCTGTTTTTATGCGTATCTTTTACTAGAGACTTGTGTCCCCATAACCCTGAGTCGATGATTGCGATACCAACACCAGCGCCGGTAATACCTTCCTTGTGAACCAGATCTGCATCGATGAAAGATGGGAATACACTGTCAAGCGGGTCTTTTTGTGGTTTCTTCTTACTACCTTTCGACCGGACCGATGCGGTTTTAACTAGGCCATCTTCAAATACCTGCTGAATGCCAGGGGCGGCGCGTAAAGTGTTGGCTTCAGACATTGTTAGATTGGCCGCCACTGATCGGATAATACCAAACTCATGTGTTGACGTTATACCCATGCTCTGTAGGGTCTCTTTTACCAGACCAAAATCTTTACCTGAGACGATGTAGGAGGATTTTACGCCGCCGGTTTCTTCTTCATCCCACAGGTACTTAGTGAGCTGGCGGCGGTTCGGTGTTTGCTGGGCGCTTTCATCGTCCCAAAGATAGCGCGCTAATTGCTGATCGTCATATGCGCCATCTTCGCCCCAAAGATAACGTGCTAATTGCTGATCCTCATATGCGCCATCTTCATCCCAAAGGTACTTAGACATGGAGGGAATGATAGGGGCCGTTAGTGGAACATCACGATAATATCCAGGGACTGTGTCAATGGAAGGGCTGACTTCCTCTCAAAGGTAACGTGCAAGCAGAGGTTCTTTATTCTTGACCCCCTTATCGTCTGTGTCCCATAAATACCTTGCCCATTGCGAATGATTAATCGGGCCTGTTGCCCTTTTAAAAAAATCGCTCGTTTGGCTCTTTCGATTCGCATTGACATCGCCAACACCTGAATTTTTGCTACTATTTTTTAATAGTAGGCTATTGCCGTCTAGACTCTCAACATTTCCATTTGCGATAGACAATGGCGATGCCATTGCAACACAACTCATCATAAAAATAATTGCCGCTACTCGTATCGTTCTGCTCATGTTATTTCCAATGGTCTAATTCATCGAAGGTTTAGGGTTACTATTTTTCTACCTGTTTAATGACAACTCCTGCACTCCCCGACGTTCGGCTATACGGCATCGCAATCATCGCAAATAACAATACATAATTCATGCCATACTAGATTATCGTCTTAAATCATTGTTATTGTTACCTTTATTGAATAATCGACCTGCTCGAATGAAACTATTGGCGAACAATAATGAGGGGCAAGAGGACTATTGGCGAATAATAATGGCGACTTACCCGCCATTTATTTCACCCGCCTAATTGATGAACAACTTGAGCAACTGATAGCACAAAGAACAAGGCTATTGATAACGACCCGTTTAGCCTAATTTTCGATCAAACACAGACACGCAAGCAATGTCCCATTAACTAACGATAGAACATGACCACCGTAAATTTTAGAATACTTTTTGGGACGGGCAGAGATGAGTGACCGAAATCAATCAAATCGAAAAATGATGGCGATAACACAACGCCTTATGACACCAGACCGACTAATGCGCCAGAGAAAGCAACCGCCTATAGGTAGGCACTGAAACGCCGAGAATGAGCGACGCGTCTTTCTTATTTAGATGACGCGCTTGCAGTTCTTTGATCAATATGAAAGACGCAAGGTCTAGCAAAGGGACCCCCTCGGCTTTAGCTCTGTCGCATAACGACATCAGGACATTATCAACATCGTTCCAACCAGGAACACGATGCCTGCACACTTCTTCATCATATAAGCCTAATCGCATTGCCTTGCGACGCAATGTTGACTCGGGGATACCTAAAGATATCGCGGCTCGATTCAAAACTTCATTGTGGTGCGACAATACACCGCTGATAATTTGTTGCTCTAAAAGGCTGCCCAAAGGGAAGTAATCTGACTGGTCGCGTAAAGCAATACCGACCCATTGTTTAATCGCGGATCCCAATGTTGCTTCGGGATCGAGCTTCTGTTGATTATCAACAAGATCAGTTTTTACGGACGGAAAAATGCCTAAGTGAATTGTTCCAATGATTGAATCTTTGCAGAGAATCAGCCCGCGATTAACGACATTCGCCAGCTCACGAATGTTCCCCGGCCAGTTGTAGTGCATCAACGCTTGCTCAGCATCTTGCGAAAATCTAACCGAGCCCCTTTCGTATTGATCTGCGTACATCGACAAAAAGTGCCTAGCAAGCGGCATTACATCATCTTTTCTTTCTCTTAGCGAAGGCATTTCGAGAGTGAATACGTTAAGTCGATAAAAGAGGTCCTCTCGAAACTTTCCCTCATCAACTAATTCTCTTAAGTTGCGATGCGTCGCTGCAATGACTCTCGTATCAACCGACTGATAGCGACTACTACCAACCGGTGCGATCTCACGGTTCTCAACATAGCGAAGCAGCTTAACTTGCACGTCTAAAGGCAACTCTCCAATTTCATCGAGCAATACGGTGCCTCCTTCCGCCTCTTTCAAACGTCCAACAAAATGACTGTCTGCGCCAGTAAAAGCCCCTTTCGTATGGCCAAATAATTCACTCTCAATCAAACTACCAACGACCGCACCGCAATCGACAATGATAAAGGGTTGATCCGAGCGCGGACTATTACCGTGCACAGTTTGCGCCATGACCTCCTTACCTGAGCCTGATTCGCCGGTAATCAATACGGTTGCATTGGTTGGCGCGACTAAATTCACTCGCTCCAAAACGCTCTGCATCTTTTTTGAGCTAGAAACGAAGCCTAAATCATTCTCAATCGTGATGGTGGGCGCTTTGAAATCAAAACGCTGGATACTGGCACCAAAATAAGACAATAAATTCTGGAGAAAACCGGTCTCCGATTCTGCTAGAAGTCGAGTTGTTAAGACAAACAACAATTTAGTTGGCGAAAGCCTAAATAGATAATAGTGGTCACCAGCGAAGAAAAATTCTTCAGATGCCAATAGCGTGTCTAATTGCGCAAACGCCTTTTCGCTAATATCGAGCTCAGACATATTATCCAGGGTCATATCAGCCGAGTCGCCAATAATTAACTCGAACCCCCTATCTGTCCTCTCTAACAGTGCCACCTGTTCAAAAGCGAATGACTGCCTAAGATGACCACAAACCTTACGGCTTGTTTCTTTCAAAATATCGCCGCGAGAAACAACATTGATAACATTCCAAAGCAGAACCCTATTCTGATATTCCCTCTGCCTATCAACTTCTCCTCGGCTTTCCATTTGAGCCTCTGATTTAGCTCTTTCAAGATTCTCATCCCAAACTATCACTCTACTGGCGCCGGAGTCCTCCGCTAGGTGCAAAGCCGCCTCAGCCTGTCTAAACAACTCAAAGGGTTCTTGGTCTCCGGGCGAACTGTAAGCGAGACCGATGAAAAATTTTTCTGACATTTTGGAAAACTCATCGTGCAACTCAGTCAAAATCGAGTTGGCGATGAGTTCACCCTCCGCAATTGAGGTATATGGCATGCTAACCGACAATTGAAAATCCCCATACAGACTGACCAAATCAGTCGCACGCAGTCGGTGATTAAGGAAGTCTGTCACTCGGTCAAAACTGTTAGATTCACCAACATGACGATAAGAAAGGAGTAACTGACAGATTGAAGATTCGCCCGGTGCCAATCGATCGTAGCCTAGACCTGCCATCAATTCCTCAGTGGAAGGGAGTATTTCGATATCATCGTTAATCTCAGTGAGTTCTCGAAGAATTAGAACTGCACCGTTCTCCATAGGACCGATAATCCCATCAATCAAACGTGGATACCTTTTCGGAACAGAAACAATAAACGGCGCCAACTTATTTACGTCATTGCCTAAAAAAGCTGCATCAAGTGCAACCTTCATTGAACTACCAATAATTGAAAAGACGTCACCCCAATTGTGCCCTACCGCTTTCTCGCGGGTGGTGCCCAGAATAGACTCGGCATCGACATTGAGATCAGTAACGACGCCGACAGAGTTGATAAAGACAAGTCCTTTACCCAAGCAGGTCAATGCTGTTTGGAGTAATTGCTGCGTTTCTTTCAACTCTTTTTCTATGCCAAATTTGTAAAGAGCCATTTCAATGGTAATTTGCAACTCTCTATTTTCAACCGGTTTGATGATGTAGCCATAAGGCGCAGCAGCTTTCGCTCTAGAGACGGTATCTTCATCAGAATAAGCGGTAAGAAACACAATAGGCGTATCACGATTGGCTTGTATCTCGCGCGCCATCTCAATTCCGTCTTCACCATTTTTTAGGTGAATATCGGTAAGAATCAGATCGGGTTCGGTTTCTTGAGCTAGCTGGATGCCGTCACGACCATAGGCAACGCCAACGATTTCGTATCCAAGTCGGATCAACCGACTCTTAAGCTCACGCGCAACAAGCGCTTCATCCTCAATAATTAGAATTCTATTTTTCAAGTCGGTCATTGCTTAAAGAAGCCATGTCTTCAATGATCAAGCATTAACCTACCAGATAGCTAGAATGTAGTACAAGCTGAAAGCAAGCATGCTTTCTCTTATCGATCTTCAACGCCGTTAAAACAGCCCCACTACTTTTCGCCTATCTTGCAAACGACCTAAGACTGTCTTAGCGCCTTGGCCTCTCTGCGCCGCGCATGCAGTACAGGCTCGGTATATCCGTTAGGTTGAATAGCGCCTTGGAAAATCAGATCACAGGCCGCTTGAAACGCAACACTCTTAGAAAAATCTGTTGCCATCGCGTGGTAGGCGCCGTCATCTTTATTTTGACTATCAACAATGCCTGCCATTTTTTTCATCGTTGCCATGACTTGTTCTTCTGAGCAGATACCATGCCGAAGCCAATTCGCAATATGCTGGCTGGAAATCCTAAGTGTCGCTCTATCTTCCATCAACCCGACATCATCGATATCAGGAACTTTAGAACAACCAACGCCCTGATCAATCCACCGAACGACATAGCCAAGAATACCTTGTGTATTGTTTTCAAGTTCTTGCTGTACTTCGGAACTCGACAAATTCGTACCGCCTAAAACTGGAATCGTTAACAAATCGTCGATGTTGGCTTTGGGGCGCGTCTTAATTTGCTCTTGAACACTCGGCACACTCACTTTGTGATAGTGCATAGCGTGCAAGGTTGCGGCTGTCGGAGATGGAACCCATGCTGTTGTCGCACCGGCTTGCGGATGGCCGATCTTCACTTCCATCATCTGCGCCATCTCATCTGGCATAGCCCACATTCCCTTGCCAATCTGCGCTTTGCCTTTTAAGCCAGCAGCGAGCCCAACATCAACATTCCAATCTTCGTAGGCTGCAATCCAAGGTTGCTGCTTCATGAGTGTTTTGCGCACCATAGCGCCTGCTTCCATACTCGTATGAATCTCATCGCCAGTCCTATCTAGAAAGCCGGTATTGATAAAGATCACTCTGTTTTTGGCAACCCGAATGCATTCTTTCAGATTCAATGTTGTACGTCGTTCTTCGTCCATAATGCCGATTTTTAACGTGTTTTCGCTAAGCTCTAAGGCCTGCTCTACACGTCCGAATAGCTCAATTGCGAAAGCAACCTCTTCAGGCCCGTGCATTTTTGGCTTAACGATATACATACTACCCGCACGAGAATTCCTGAGTTTTCCCAGCCCCCTTAAATCGTAGAGCGCACATAAGCTTGTGATCATGCAGTCAAGGATGCCTTCTGGAACCTCTTCACCCTTAAATAATACGGCGTCTGTTGTCATCAAATGACCGACGTTTCTGATCAACAACAGGCTACGCCCATGCAACACCAAGGTCGAACCATCTGGCGCGGTGTATTCTCTGTCCGGATTGAGTTGACGCTTCATTGTAGCGCCGGCTTTCTGGAACTCCTCTGACAGATCACCTCTCATCAAGCCCAACCAGTTTCGATAAACGTTGGTTTTGTCTTCTGCATCAACCGCTGCGACAGAATCCTCACAATCTTGGATCGTCGATATGGCGGCTTCCATTGATATATCTTTAACACCCGCCAAATCATCTTTGCCAATCGCGTCCTCTCTGTCGATCTGAACCTCAAGATGTAAGCCATTATGGGCCAACAAAACGCCGTCTGGACTGGCGCTGTCGCCTCGATATCCCACAAAGCAACCTGGGTCTACCAATACAGCAGATGACCCATCTTTCATTGCAACCGCCAAGTTTTCACCGACAATATTGTAGCTCGTCACGTCGGCGTGGGATTGATCAACCAATGGCAGGTGTTCATCTAGAAATGCTTTGCCGTATGCTATGACTCGATCACCTCTGATTGGGTTATGGACCTTACCGGTACTCTGAGCACCATTGTCATCAGGTATCACGTCGGTGCCGTAGAGGGCGTCATACAAGCTGCCCCAACGCGCATTTGCGGCATTCAACGAAAACCGAGCATTGTCAATCGGTACGACTAATTGTGGTCCCGCCAGTAACGCTATTTCAGCATCAGTGTTTGACGTTTCAATTTGAAAGTCATCACCTTCGGGGAGTAGATAACCAATTTCCTTAAGAAATGCTTCGTACGCAGCCGCGTCATGAGGCTTGCCGGCTTGCGCCTTATGCCAATTGTCGATTTCTAGCTGGATCTGATCGCGCTTTAAAAGTAGCGCTTTGTTCTTAGGCACAAGGTCGGTCAATATCGCTTCAAACTTCGCCCACACATCATCGGCATCAAGGCCAAGCCCTGGTGTTATATCTTTTGCTACAAGATCATACAGAACCTGTTTTATTTCCAGATTGCCGATGTTGATTTGCTCTGTCATTACATTGTCTCAGGTTGCACAAAATTGGAACCGCAATGCTACGCGAAATATATTTTTTGTCCATATTTGAAGCGATGGATGATAGATTGCACGAGCGCCAGTTGTTTGTACGAATTCTCTGGCTGCTTGGCTCATATTAGACATTTCACCAGAAAGATCAGCCGTTTGCGTTGACTTGCCACAACCCACCAGCCAACGTTGAACTCTATTTCTGGGGTACATGTCGCTCACGTGATTGGCTTTAGACGCGATTGAGACGACTAACCAGGCCCGGAATATCACTAAAACAGACGCAAAAAGAACTAACATGCATAAACTCGCTACTGTATTTGTATTTCTAACAGCGCTGCTGGATTCAGTCGGATTCGGTATCATCATGCCAGTTCTGCCAAGTCTTCTAGCTGACATTACAGGCGAAGGCGCTGCGTATACGGTTAGAGTTGCTGGCTGGTTAATGTTCGTCTTTGCCTTTATCCAATTCTTTTTTGCACCCATTGTGGGTAATTTGTCGGACAGATACGGTCGCCGCCCTGTCCTTTTGCTGTCGTTGCTGGTCATGGGCGTCAACTATCTCATTATGGGATTCGCCGATAGCTTATTGCTGCTGTTTATTGGTCGAATCATCTCGGGGCTAGGTGCGTCTACTATGAGTACCTGCAATGCCTACTTGGCGGATATCACACCGATTGACGAAAGAGCTCAGAGTTTCGGCCTCATCGGTGCTGCGTTTGGACTTGGCTTTGTCTTTGGACCGACTATCGGCGGCTTTCTTGGTGAATACGGCGCCCGCGTGCCGTTCTTTGCGGCTGGCATTATTTCACTGGCCAACATGCTATTTGGCTTTATCGTTTTGAAGGAATCACTTGACCCTTCGAATCGTCGTCTATTCGATCTAAAACGCGCTAACCCCATTGGAACACTGACGTCTCTCAGTGCCTTTCCAATGGTGCTCGGCATCTTGTTCGTCATGTTCGTCTACAACCTGGGTCATCATGTGCTGCCGTCAACATGGAGTTTTTGGGCAATTGAGCAACTTGATTGGAGTCCGAAGGAGATTGGCTATTCGCTCGGCTTTGTTGGTCTAGGCATGGCGTTTACACAGGGCTTCCTTATTCGCATCGTTCTGCCAAGAACGGGGCCTAAGATCGCCGGCATCATCGGTATGAGTCTTACAATGATTGCGCTCCTAGGGTATGCCTTTTCGACGCAATCATGGATGGTTTACTTGGCACTCATCCCGGGTGCATTGGGAGGACTTAGTAGCCCAGCAATGCAGGGCATTTTGTCGACCAAAGTGGGACCCGATCAACAGGGGGAGTTACAAGGGGGACTTGCAAGCGTCATGAGTCTGACATCTATCATCAGCCCACTGATGATGACTCAAACTTTTGGTTATTTCTCATCTGATCAAGCCCCCGTGTATTTTCCTGGGGCAGCTTTTTTACTTGCAGCAATACTCACAGCAGTTGCGTTACTGATGTTTATCAGAATTGCCCGCTCACCCGACTATGAGAAAGCGCATTAGTTATCGTCAGGCGCT
>Ga0114995_10000906_pt1 | contig 20907 bp, 24 predicted proteins | sample ArcticOcean_MG_C_11_FD_87038 | JGI IMG/M metagenome (GOLD analysis project Ga0114995, IMG submission 87038) | Marine microbial communities from western Arctic Ocean - ArcticOcean_MG_CB2_154 | ecosystem: Environmental > Aquatic > Marine > Oceanic | place: Arctic Ocean: Canada Basin | collected... | reverse complement strand
CCCTCAAGTGCAACAAATAGTGAGTCGATGGCCTGCTAATTTTCATAGCCAGCGTGCTTATGATATCGGGTTTTCTAAAGATCAGCCGTTTGTTGAAACGATCAGAGAGTTTTCTAAAAGTCTTTTACCTAATGTTGTTGGAGTGCCTTAGCCTGGCCACCGTCTCAGAAAAAAGACTGAGTGGCTTAACTTTTTGATGCGGATGAGGATCCATTTTCATATTTTGAGAATTAAATGTATCTAATTTGGAAATTTATCTTTTAGGTCGAGTTCCACTTTGTTCAGGTCATGTAGATTATGACTGATATGCCAAGAGCTCTTAAGAACAAGAGGTCTGGTCTTTATTGTATTAGCGATGCATGATTGATTTTTTGAGGGGAGCAGTCTTTGATTCGGGTCAAGCGATTTTTTGTTCGGTTCTTAAACTGGTTCATCGTTTGTGCTATGTCACTTGCAGGCATTTACCTGTTATTGATGATTGTCTTGTTGTTTGTTTAGCGAATTTATTTTTTCTGGTTCAAGGATCTAAAAACTTAATTTCTGTTCGATAAGGATTGCGAATGCCCTCATTACTTAGGGGAATCGCGAAGCTGAACGCTTAAGAGTGGTGTGTTTGATGCAGGCGACATCGATGCCTCGCTTGGTCTAAATAGATCTTCGTATTCAAATCAATCTGATTGTGGTGGCGATTTCGGCATTTTTTTGGTGAGGTTAATTCCAATGAGTAATGTTCTATCGATTGAATACTTATTGGTGATTGGTTTTGTCTTTGTTCTGGCTGGATTGGTCAAGGGGGTTGTTGGATTTGGATTGCCGACAATAGGAATTGGTATTGGTGCCCTAATCACTGATATTCCAACAGCCATGATGTTGATTTTGCTGCCAACGTTTATTACCAATATATTTCAGATCTTATTTAATGGAAATTTTGCTAGAGTTTTAGCTCGAACTTGGATCTTCATGCTGGGTGCGGTGGTGTTGATTCCTGTGGGGCTAGCAGCAGTCCTAGAATATCCATTGTTTCCATTTGAAAGAGTCTTGGGACTCTCGATATTAATTTATGGCGTCGCTGGGATTCGTGGGTTCAATCCGAAAATGGCTGAGAAATGGAAGTTGTTTATAGGCCTTCCTTGTGGACTCATTAATTCTATTTTGACGGGGATGACAGGATCGTTTTCTGTTCCTGGAATGATGTATCTGCGGGCTCTGCACTTGGGTAAAAATGATTTGCTCTGTGCGGCTGGCTTATTGTTTTTGTTGTCGACGGTTGGAATGGGCCTGTCTCTATGGTGGCTTGATCGTGCCACAGAAGAACTATCCTTGGTCTCTCTAGTAATGTGTGTTCCCGTTGGTATTGGGATTTTGATGGGTACTTGGATTCGTGGGCATTTGAGTGATGTAATGTTCGATAAGATTTTCCTAAACGCTTTTGTGGTTCTGGGATGTTATCTACTGATCTTCGGTGGCTAGACTGTGGGAGTCATTGTATAGATTCCAGTGTGTCCTCAACTGATTGGGAAGTAGTTCGAGAAGTAAGTTCTTTGAACTATCGTGCTGGAAGTTAAATTGAACGCAGAGCTATTCGTGCTGAAGTCTCTTCAGAAAAGTTGTCTATTAAGTTAATCGAGTCGCAGCCTTTCTAATCCTCCGCGAATGTGTCGGCGCATGAACAACTCGGCTAGTTCCGCATCATTACTGCGTAGTGCCTCCAGAATTCCCCGGTGTTCTTGAGAGCTGGTTTCGATATTTGCCTTGTCGACCAATCCACGACTGCGGAATAAGAGGGACTCTTTCATAACCATTTCGATAATCGTTTTTAGTCTAGGCGCGCGGGCTGCGCTATGGATTAGTCGATGAAATTCTAGATTGAGATCATAGTATTCTTCGTATTTATCTGCTTTCGCCGCCAACTCCATTTTATTGTGTAAAACCTGCAGTTCGTCAAGCGACTGAGGGGTGATTTGTCGAGCAGCTAATTCGGCGGCACGCGCCTCAAGCATCATACGGATGGTATATATCTCGTTAATTTCGGAAAGCTGGAAATCACGAACAATGATGCTGCGAGCGCTGCTTCTTTCCAGTAGGCCTGCGGTGATTGATTCTTTTATTGCTTCTCGAACCGGTGCTCGAGACATGGTGAGCCGTTCAGCCAAGTCCCGTTCAGTGATCTTGTCTCCCACGGCAAGATGTCCAGACAAAATAAGTTCTTCAATCATTTTTCGAGCTTTCGTACTCAATGGTTCAGAGTTAATAGGAATAGCCTCATTTTTGGTATACCAAAAAATCTATTGTTTGCAGAGATTTGTCAACATTGGTTTAAATATAAATTCTAAGTGAATGCCAAGATTATAATTGCCATTATTGACGACGGGCGCTTCCAGCATGGCTTGGAAGGTTCTTGCGCAACTTGATTTTTTTATGCATGATTTAATATCTTGGTATACCAAGAGTAAATAAAAATTATTATTTTGGAGCACTAAACGATGGTAAAGCACTTTAAATCTGGCGTCGTTGCCGGTTTGATCGCAGTTGCGGCCTCAGGCTTTGTGAGCGCTGCCCCCGAGTATAAGCTTACGTTTTCGACCTATTGGCCGACTTCGTACAATTATTTGATTGATCCGATTTTTAGCTTCGCTGAAAAAGTAAAAGAGCGGACCAATGGCCGAGTAGAGGTTGAAGTGTTTCATTCGAAGCAGTTGTTCGGTGGGAAGGAAGAATTTGGTGCGTTAGAGCGTGGTGATATCGATATGTCAGCGCCGATGGATACATACAATACTGGTGCCATTCCAGAGTTGGGAATAGCCAGCATGCCATTTTTGTGGCCAAGTCCCCGCGCTATGCAAACTAGTCTCGACGCTGGATTGTGGGATCTTGGTGTCAATCAGGCCATGGAAAAGCGTGGAGTTAAAGTACTGAATGTTGCAGCAGGTGGTCCTTATCAGCTTTACGGAAAGGGGTTTGAGATTAAAAAGCCATCAGACCTGAAAGGTAAGAAAATAGCTGTTAGTGGTTCCGCTGCTAGTCGGGCTATGGAATTGATCGGTGCGGCACCAACATCAATGAGCTCAGGTGATCTCTACGTCGCGCTCCAAAGGGGCACGATTGATGCGACGTCGCGCCCATTGATTACAGGTATCGGACGAAAGCTTTATGAAGTTTTAGACAACATTACAGTTGTAAATATGTCGTACTTCTCAACGGCACTTGCGATCAACCTTGATTCTTGGAATAAGCTTCCAAAAGATATCCAAGGAATCATGCAGCAGGCGGCGAACGAGCGAGGCCAGGAGCAATTGAAGTTGCTTGAAGCATACATGTCCGAAGCAGAGTCTTTGTTTGAAAAAAATAACGTGAATTATCACGTTGCGACAAATGCTGAATTGGCTGGATTTCAGAAAGAAGTTGCACCGGTATATGACTGGTGGAAAGGTCAAGTTTCTGACGGCGATAAATATATCGATTTCGCTCGAAAGAATCAGTAATTCCATTTAGGTCAATGTAACTAGCTACCGGAGAGGATTTCGTCCTCTCCGGATTAGCTGAGATTTAGAATGTTCGTATTTATTCAAATATTTTCAATGCTGACCTATCGGTTAGCGCAGGCGGCAATTCTTGGCACACTAGCCATCGTCACGTTCGAAGTAATCGCCCGATACTTATTCGGGAGTCCAACCCAGTCTTCGTTAGAGATAACGGAATATTTTATTGTTGCAATGGGATTTTTGCCGATTGCAGCGATTTATCGCACTAAAGGACACGTATCTGTAGATATGTTAACGAACCTTATGCCACAGAAATGGCGTAACGGCTGTGAGTTGGCATCGATTGTGGTTACCGGTGCGTTTGGATTCCTTGTGTTCTGGTTTGGTGCTGAAATGACTGTACATGCTTATGTTTCGGGAACTGACTCTTCATCTTTGCTGGCGTTCCCAATGTGGTTAGCTTACAGCGTAATACCTCTCGGATTTCTCGCTTTGGGCTGTGAGTCATTGAATCAGATTTGTGCTCATCTCAACTTAGACGAGGGAGAGCGATAATGGATACAGTTAGTATTTCAATTCTTTGTGTCTGTGCCTTATTTGTCATGATGGCAATTGGGGCGCCTGTTTTTGTATCGCTGGGAGTATCCAGCATTGTCGGCATTCTCTTACTACAGGGATTCGACGCCTTATCAGCCGTTCCCGGTGTCATGTACGACAGAATGGCTAGCTTCACATTAGTCGCGGTTCCATTATTTATTTTAATGGGGGAAATTATCTTTGTTTCGGGCCTTGGTGCGATATTTACCGTGCCATTCGGATTAGTTTGTACCGCATCCGTGGTTCATTAGCAGTTGCCAGTGTGTTTGCATGTGCTGTTTTTGGTGCTATGTGCGGAGTCTCCATAGCAGGGGCTGCAACGATTGGAAAGTTTGCGATTCCTGAAATGCTGAAGGCGGGTTATGACAAGCGAATCGCGACTGGGGTGATTGCCTCTGCAGGAAGTCTAGCCCTATTGATTCCGCCAAGCGTTGGTTTGATTTTGTACGGATTGGTGGCAGGTGAGTCTGTTGGTTATTTGTTTATTGCTGGTGTAATTCCAGGAATCATTATTGCGTTGATGATGATGATTTATTTGTTGATTCTTGGCTGGTTTAAGCCCCATTTAATGCCTTCGGTCACTCTCGATGAACTCGAGGTTCAAGGCCAAGAAAATCCGTGGATTGTGACTATTCCAGCATTGCTCTTAGTGTTTGCTGTGCTTGGATCGATTTACTTCGGAATTGCTACACCTAGCGAATCGGCTGCGATTGGGTGCCTAGGAGCGCTTGCTATTGCTGCTTACAAAAGAATGCTCAGCTTCGAGAATATTGCCAAGATTATTGAGGACACCACGCGCACGACCGGGATGATATTAGCGATTCTCTCGAGTGCATTGGTCTTTGGCTACTTATTGACCCGATTGAGAGTGCCACAAGAGTTAGTGGGGTGGATCGTGGAGCAAGGCTTCCATCAGTATTCGGTTTTAGTTGCGATTTTCATATTATTGATCGTGATGGGAATGTTTATGGATGTGATCTCAGTCATTCTGATTGCTACTCCACTGCTTCTTCCAATCATCAAGACCTTTAACTATGACCCTATATGGTTTGGGATTGTGATGGCCATCTGCTGTGAAATGGCGGTAATTACGCCGCCCGTTGGATTGAATCTATTCGTGATCCAGGGAATCTCACCTGGAAATACATCATTGATGACAGTGGCAGAAGGAGCCTTTCCATTTTTCTTGATTTTGGTCGCAGCTGTGGTTTTATTCACTGTGTTTCCTGGTCTAGTCCTTTGGTTGCCATTCGGTTAGAGAGCGATACTAATGGAAGAAAATACCGGCCCGTTGAAGGGTGTAAAAATTTTAGAGCTCGGCTCTCTAATCGCCGGCCCATACGCGGGGGCCGTTTTAGCGCAATTTGGTGCTGAAGTGATCAAAATAGAACCCCCAAAAATTGGGGATCCATTACGAAAATGGCGGAAAATGGATGGTGATACATCCTTGTGGTGGTACTCACAGAGTCGTAATAAAAAATCACTCACACTGAACTTGAAAGACGCGGATGCCCAGCAAGTGGTTCGTGACTTGGTGCGAGATACAGATGTTGTGGTTGAGAATTTTAGGCCAGGCACTCTTGAGAAATGGCAAATCGGATGGAACCAACTTTCCGAAATTAATCCTAAGCTCGTTATGCTTCGAGTATCAGGTTATGGCCAGACCGGTCCTTCCGCCTCAAAGCCGGGCTTTGCGGCGATTGCTGAGGCAATCGGAGGGCTTCGATATCTCATTGGGTATCCAGACCGTGCGCCGGTTCGGACTGGCGTTAGTATAGGCGATACCTTGGCTTCATTGTATGGAGTGATCGGGGTATTAATGGCACTTAGGCATGTATCTAACACTGGGAAAGGTCAGGTCGTTGACGTTTCGCTCGTCGAGTCGGTTCTTGCGGTTACAGAAAGTTTAGTGCCGGAGTTTGGTGCGGATGGCACTATACGTGAGCGGACAGGAGCTAAGTTGCCTGGAATTGCTCCATCGAATACCTACTCAACGAAGGACGGGAAGTATTTGGTCCTCGCGGCTAATGGAGACAGTATTTTCCAGCGTCTTATGGAAGCGATAGGGCGGTCAGACTTAGCAAATGACCCCCGTTTTGAGCGTAATGACGGACGGGCTAAGGCTTCTGACGAGCTCGATGAAATTTTAGGAAAATGGTCAGAGTCGGTAACATTAAAAGAAGCCTTATTGATTCTTGAGGCTGCAAATGTTCCAGGTTCAGGAATTAATTCTGTTGCAGAGGTCATGAAAGATCCTCAATTGAAAGCTCGTGGTGCGATTGAAGAGCACAAGTTGATCTCGGGCCTCGAGCTTTTTATGCCGGCACCTATTCCTAAATTATCTGTAACCCCTGGAGCCACACGATGGCTCGGGCCGAAACTTGGACAGCATAACGAAGAGATTCTTAATTCATTGGGATTGTCATTAGAGACTAAGCTGAAGGTGACGGGTGAAAAAGAATGACGTTTGAGCGTCCGTTGACTGAACATCCAATACTTATTCAAGAAGTCGGTATGCGAGATGGATTGCAGAGTGCTGGGTCGTTTATCGAGACAGATGACAAGGTCAGTCTCATAGATCAATTGTCCAGTCTTGGCTTAAAAAAAATTGAAGTGACGTCATTTGTCTCGCCAAAGGCTGTGCCTTTATTGGCTGATGCAGAAGTAGTATTGAGTAAAATCCGGAGAAATCCGGACGTTGTTTACACAGCGCTGATACCCAATGTCAGGGGGCTTGAGCGTGCACTACAGACTGAACTTGATGAAGTGAATGTTGTGATGTCGGTCAGCGAAGCTCATAATTTAGCGAATCTTAGAATGCGCTGCAGTGAGTCACTTGATCAATTTCGAATAATAACGCGAGATTCTGGTTCCCTAAGAGTTAATGGCACACTAGCGACAGCATTTGGATGCCCATTTACAGGTCCGGTAGATTCTTCCGAGGTGCTAGATTGGGGGCGTCGATATTTGGATCTGGGAATCGATTCATTGACGATTGCCGATACAATCGGTGCTGCCACGCCGGGTCAGGTCTATAGCGTGGCCACTGCTTTTATTCAGGCCTTTCCGGGCATTGAATTGACACTTCATTTACATAATACCCGTGGGCTGGGAATTGCTAATGCATTGGCTGGAATTGCTGCTGGGATCACTCGATTTGATGCTTCGTTGGGTGGGATTGGTGGATGTCCTTACGCACCTGGAGCGACCGGAAATGTTTGTACTGAAGATCTCGTGCATGCACTTATCTTTGATGGATATTCATGTGAAGTCCTTTTGCCTGAGTTGATTGAAGTTGTGAATGCGCTGGATCTTTTGTTGCCAGGATCATTAACAGGTTTGGTAAGAACTTCAGGCCCACGTGATCGAGTGCATTCTATGTCAGAGTGACTGCAGTCCATGCTTGAATCCGTATAGTATTGACTGAAGTCTTTTTGATTAATGCCGATTAGTATTTCATGAATATTCGATTATTTTTTTTTCTTGTTTTAATTACTGAACCGGTCTTTGCGACGTGCCGAACCTATCACTTTGACCATGATGGTAATCCTCACACACCAGTTCGCGTTCATATGGCATGCGAGACGCGACTGGATCTTTTACGAATTCCTAAATACGTGACGCACAAGGTTCCTCAGATTGAACCTCAATCTTCCCCACAAGCAGTTCGACATATTCCGCTCCCGCGTCCGCGTCCACCCAAAAAATGTAGGGCGAAAAATTTTTATCAAATTGTGAAATTTCAAACCATTGCGCAGTGTCTAACGAACTAGTCCAGTTTTTGAAACTAGATTAGAGTGACAAGTTCATTAGCTGGAGAATATTTTGATCAATTTGAACGATGCGTATGCATTGAAAGAAAAGCAGCGTGCCCTTCGAGAAGGCTTTTCTAATGACTTAGGTCTTCGAGTGCATCGCTCAATCAGCTGGCTCATCCGTTCGGCGGCCGAACAAGATGATCCAGATGCGGCTTTTGTTTTTTTATGGATCGCTTTCAATTCAGCCTACTCGCAAGACATTGGCATTGCGTATCACGTTGCTGAAAAGGGTCGGTTTAAGAGCTTTCTAAATACGTTACTGTCCTTTGACTCCAATGACCGAATTTATGACATAGTTTGGACTTTGTTTCCAAAAGAGATCCATTTAATTCTTGAAAATCAGTACGTGTTTGGTGCGTTTTGGAATCATCAAAATAGGGTCGATGGCTACTCGGACTGGGAAGAGCAGTTAAAGAACTCAGTTCAGCGAGCAAAGATCGCTATGGCAAACAAAGAGACGGAGCGCGTATTAAACGAATTATTTGATCGTTTATATGTTTTGAGGAATCAAATCATCCATGGCGGCGCTACGTGGGCTGGTGAGACCAACCGGGCACAAGTAAATGATGGTGCGGAGATTCTAGGTTCTTTGATTCCTGTGTTTATCGATCTGATGATGGAACATCCTCAGTATGTTTGGAATAGTGCTATTTATCCCGTAATAGCGCTTGATTGACAAGTCTAAAAATAGGGATTTAACGCCCTAAAATGCAATCGATTTAACGAGGCCCGTTAGGCTTACAATTAAAAGCGCACAGCCGAGGACCCTAAAAAATGTTGGCGTTTCCTGCGTAACAAGATAGTTATGCATACGTTGACCTAGAATGTGCCCTATGAATGAACAAGGTAATAGCCAGAGGTGATGAATTAATTGGAGGTCTACTCCAGCAATTACAAACGAAATAAGTTTGATGAGAGTCAATACCCACCAAAGAACAAACAGCGTGTCTCGAAGCTCATATTTGCTTATTTTTGAGGCGAAAACTGGAATAATTAAAGGCGCTCCGGTCAGTGATGTCCCAGAGATGTAAGCGCCTAAGCCTAGAAATACGTATTCTTGGAATCGCGTTTTAATACTGATCGGATTATTAATGATGTAGCCAATAGCGTAAGCGGCCACAATCACGAAGATAATAGAGCTCATGATAACAGGTGGCAGTGTTAGCAAGCCGATAACACCAGCGATTTTGGGAATGATCATGATGCTAAGGCAGCGTTTTAAATATCTCCAGTTAATGGTGGATGTTTGACCCGATCGTTTTGATCGGGCACTTTGCAACATGATCAGTGTTGAGAAAAATATTAAATGTACAGCGATGAGTGGAAGAAAAATTAGAGCGTCATTAAGTATGAGCATCAGAAATGGAAGTGCTAATACAGCGCCTCCAAAACCAAGTCCGCTCCTTACGAATCCACTCCAAACGAAAATTAGGCCAATAAGAGCGTATTGATACCAAAGAAGTTCATCCACAGGCTATTTTTGAGTCATTACGTAACGCAAGAGTTCAGCAACTTGACCAGTTGTTTTGCACCAAGCATAAGCTGCCTGATCAACTTCTTTCAGGGGATGAATGAGTTCTTCGGCATGCAGTGTGATATACGGAATTCCTCTGGCCGCACTATAGCCGGCATCAAAAGCAGCATTCCATTGTTTGTATTGGTCGCCAAAGCGCACGACGACCAAGTCGGCAGATTCAATGTCGTGTCGGGTACGAATGGCGTTTACACCAGATGATTGGTGGTCTCGCCAAAAACCAGGTTTGACTGGTCCTAAAAAATCGCCAGCGGCATCAGACGCTGGATGATCGGTTACCGGCGCTCTAAACTCGATCATCAGGTCTTCAGTTTGGCCGTGGATTTCTTCTCGCCAGTTCGTGTGGATCTCACCTGAAAGATAGACAATATAACTCATTGTAATTGATTCCTATTCTCTTTTGCATGCTCGTGAAGCAGGCCCTGAGGCACCATTTCGTTGGTTTTTTGAGTATTCGTACATTGACCCACGTGCGTCGGTTCCTTGAACGCATTTCCAGGAATCGATTTTGACAACCGCAGCTGACGTCGAATTCGCCGGCGGCACTTTGTTCGGTCTCGAGCTGTTTGAATCAAGTATCCCATAAATCAATAGTCCGGCGCCAAAGGCAATCGCTGTCGCCGTCGAAATAATGATCCAACGAAATTCAGAGTTCATGAGCCTCCCCTTAATTATTTAATCCCGGTATTTTTGAATTGTTCGGCAGCTTAATCACGTATTCTAAATGAGATGCCGAACATAAATTTATGGCTAAGAATTCGCTGTTATGAAACGTTAATTTTTAGCAAAGTCCGAGGCGGATATGGTTCGATTACTTTTGATTTTCCTGATATTACCTCAAACCGCATGGTCTGGGGGATTCTCCATGCAGCGAGTTAACACATTCTGGATCGATCGGACTGAGATATCAATTCATCAGTTTAGTCGTTTTGTCCAAGAAACGGGTTTTGTAAGTCATGCAGAAAGGGATGGTGGGGGGCTTGTCTACGCAGCGGGATGGGAGAAAATGGCTGGATGGACATGGAAAACCCCGTTTGGGCGCCGAGCAAATCAAGAGGAGCCGGCCGTTCATCTAAATTACAATGAGGCGAGCCAATTTTGTCAATGGCGCGGTTTAAGACTGCCGAGCGATGATGAATGGATGAGTGCAGCCTATACCGAGACTAGGGCTATGCCGAGCAGTCCGTTTGAGATGGGTACTATTTATCCTTATCCAACAGGCAATAGCCCGTTGGGTGCGAATTGCTTGAGGGACTGCGGAGAGATTGATGCTATCGATTATTCTGACCGCCTTGATCGTGGTTTTGGCCCTTCGCTGGTCGGTACGACCAAGGCAGGGGTTAATGGTCTTTTTGATATGGGTGCCAATGTCTGGGAGTGGGTAGATTCTGGTCCCGGCACTGATGCTATTACTCGCGGCGGCAGTTGGTGGTATGGCGCCTTTCGCATGCACCGAAGTGACGTCGCCACAAAGCCAAAAGGCACCGCGGCTGTGTATATTGGATTTCGTTGTGCTGGGAATGATTAGAAGGGAATAGAGTTACTCTGCTTCACGCATTGCATCGCGACTTCAGTCCGTATAGATGCGACGTTTGGAATTCGGCTCAGTTCATTGGTCAGGAAAAATTCAAGTTCTTGAGTATTTTTCAAAAGTAGTCGGAGAATGTAATCGTGCTCCCCAGTCATTCGGAAACACTCTTGCACTTTGGGATTTATTTTGACAGCACCCTCCAGGTAAGACAGCGTGTCTCGAGTTTGATTGTCTAACTTTATGTATACAAGAACGGTTAGACTAAATCCGAGTTGATCGGCGTTCAGGAGGGCAATAATGGATCGGATTAGGCCGCGTTCCTTCAAGTTGCGAACGCGTGCTAAGCATGCGGGTGGTGATAACTTTACGATTTTAGAGAGTGCCGAATTACTAATATCCGCATTTTTTTGTAATGCCTTTAGAATTTCTATATCTTTCGTTTTTAAGGTCATAATCAAAATTTTATACTGAATTTTTACTATTTATCAATTTTTTATTACGTTATTTTGATATTTAAATGAATTTTTGATGAGAAGATGGTGTCTTGATTCTTTTCTATAGTTGGTTGAATTATTAAATGTGCGCCCTGACATTTTTGAGTTATTGAATAATTCTGTAAGGTATCCGTTAGACACGGTCGCCGACACTTGTACAAGAGATTTGCATGACAGATACAACTGAAGATTATATCGCCTCTCGCTCAAATGTGAGGACGTATTTGAAACAAGCACTGCTCGATCAACAGAATTCTATTGTCGACGATGAGGCGTTGTACGGAAGAGTGAAAGAGGCGTTACTTCAGGCAGATACTACGCTAGTTGCTCATTATTATGTGGATTCAAAATTACAAAGATTGGCCGAGGAAACTGGAGGAATTGTTTCGGACTCACTTGAAATGGCACGGTTTGGTGCGAACAGTACGGCAAGGAATCTGATTGTGGCAGGTGTCTCATTTATGGGAGAGACCGCGAAAATCTTAAGCCCAGAGAAAAACGTTTGGATGCCAACTCTGGAGGCTACATGTAGTTTGGATCTCGGATGTCCAATTGAAGAATTTGGAGTCTTTTGTGATGAAAATGCAGATCGAACGGTTGTTGTTTACGCGAATACGTCGGCTGCCGTTAAGGCCCGTGCAGATTGGGTGGTGACTTCGTCGATCGCGATTGATGTTGTCGATTATTTAGATCGGAATGGCGAGAAGATTTTGTGGGCCCCAGACCGATATCTTGGCCGTTACATTCAAAAGCAAACGGGTGCAGATATGCTGCTGTGGGATTCAGCCTGCGTTGTGCACGAAGAATTTCGAATGAATGACCTGGAAGCTCTGAGACGGTTACATCCGGACGCTGGGCTATTAGTGCACCCAGAGTCTCCGGAGGAAATGATTTCTGAGGCGGATGCGGTGGGCTCGACCTCACAGTTGATTGCAGCTGCTGTGTCTTTGCCAAATCCGGAATATATTGTGGCCACTGATAAGGGAATTTTTTACAAGATGCAACAGGCTGTGCCCGGAAAAAGACTCATTGAAGCACCAACTCGTGGTGCCGGCGGAAGTTGTCAGTCCTGCGCGCGTTGCCCATGGATGGCAATGAATCAGCTGAGCCGGCTGCTCCGTGTATTGACTGATTGGCCAGGTGCTTGCGAAGTCTTAGTCGATGAGGGGTTAGCTGAAGCTGCATTACGGCCGCTTAATCGGATGCTTGCTTTCAAGCAGTCTCAGCGATCTTGATTGCAGCTCTCAGACGTTTGAGAGGCTTTCGTTCAAGCGCTTTTGGCCAATGTTCAATGGCTTGAGTTAATTGCCTTTGAGCCGCTTCGATTTTTCCATGCAAGAGTGCGTTCCAACCACGGGCTTCAAATAATAGGTGCTGTTGTTTGGTATGCTTGGCGAACCGGTTTAATGCCAGCCAAAGATCAAGTCGCATTGGCCGCTTTGTGGCGATGTCGCGAAATTCTTTTGGTAGCTTGGTTTGGTTGGTTGCGACTGCTAAGTCAATTCTTGCAATGACTGGTGTGATCCATGATGGGAAAAGTAAACTCAGGTATTCAATACCTTCGATCGCCCGCTTAATGTGACCTGCTTTTATTGCAATTGAAATCATCAGGTCTTGTCCGGTCAAGCTATTTTGAGCGGCATCTGGAAGATTCTTAAAGTCCTCGTAGGCCTGTGAATAATTTTTTGAACGGTACTTAGAAAGAATTTGCTGTACCTGAGTGCAGGGATCGGGATTGGTCACGCGAAAGGGAGCCTCAATGCCTTCTGTCTGTACGCATCGGAATAGCTGAAAATCTATATCTGTCATGACGGGGGTGAAACGCTCCCGTTCAATTAGCTGCCTCAAACGGGATTCAAGGTCGGAAACCCGTTCAAGACTGAGTGGATGTGTTCTTAGGAAAACAAGATTTTGCCCTATTTTCGTTTCTTTTTTTGCGAGAATATTCATCACTCGTTGCATGGCACTTGGATCATATCCGGTGTGATTCAATGCCTCTAATCCAATGCGATCGGCTTCGGTTTCGAAGTCCCGGGAATATGCGAGCGCTTGAGATTTGATTGCCGCTTGACCACCTATGATAAGCGACTGTGCAACCTGCTCTTGCTGTGTGGACACTGCTGCAAGCAGGCCTGCCAGGGTTGCTAAGGTGCCCATACTAAATTTTTCGGAATTTTTTAATTGTCGGTAATGATGGCGTTGGGAAAGATGTGCCAATTCGTGTGAGAGTACGGCCATGATTTCGGCTTCCGATGCCAGATCCGAGAATACGCCTCTATTGACGCCGATGATTCCTCCGGGAACAGCAAATGCATTGAATTGGTGTGATTCGAGACAGAGTCCGGTCAAGGGTATATTAGATAAAGGATACTGATTTCGGAGCCTCGTGAGCCAAGTTTCAAGTAGATCGATGCAGAACGGATCGAGCCGTTCGTTGAGTTGACCTCGCATCGCTCGTAGCCAGGAATTTCCAAATGCAATTTCACCGTCGGGTGTCGCTATGTCACTCGCAGAAAATGCGACCGATTTAAGTGGGATGAAGAGAATAAGAGCAAGCAATGCATACCCAAGCCGTCGCATATGAAGCCTCAAAATACTACAATTCAAAAACTACAATAGGAAATAAGATGCGCACACTGGATTGCACACAACTTAAATGCCCTTTGCCTCTACTGAAGCTTAAAGTGGCGTTAAATGAAATGATAGTGGGTGAAACGATCTGCCTTATAGCTACTGATCCTGTGTCTGCTAGTGACATCCCTAAATTCTGTAAAAAGACCGGCAATCTTTTGCTTTCCATGCATGATCAGCCAGTCTTCGAATTTTTGATTGAAAAGCAGTGATCAAGTGAATGCTTTTAATCGTTCAAGTACAGCTTGTGCATGACCTGCAACTGTTACTTTGCGCCACTCTTCAATCAAAACACTCTCGCGATTAATTAAGAATGTTGAGCGTTCAATACCACGGACCTGCTTTCCGTACATGTTTTTCAATTTCATGACATCGAAAAGCGTACAAAGGATCTCATCTGGATCCGAAATTAACTCAAATGGCATTGTGTATTTAGCTTTGAAAATTTCATGGCTTTTGATGGAATCTCTGGAAATTCCGAAGATTTGACAGTTTATCGCCCGAAATTCAGAGAATAGTGCGGTAAAATCCTGACTTTCTGTTGTGCATCCAGAAGTGCAGTCTTTCGGGTAAAAATAAAATACTGAGTATTGTCCGCTGAGTGATTTTTCTGTAATGCTCGCGCTGGAAGTCGCCTGCGCATGAAATGACGGGATGGGTTGGTTTAGTTTGATAATCATAATGACTCCAAAAATTCGGTTGTGTTTTTATGAGTATGGATTTTTTTCTGGTTTCCAACCTTGCCGTCCGAATCGGAGCCTCTGTACTATAGGGAGCTTCATAACTTATGTAGGTCTCTCAAAATGATCCGAGGCAGCATCGTTGCTCTAGTCACACCATTTAATGAATCTGGTGGAGTCGATTTTGACGCACTAAAACGGTTGGTTGACTACCATATTACGGAAGGAACCCACGCAATCGTTGCTGTGGGGACCACGGGAGAATCCGCGACACTGACGCATCAGGAAGACGCCGCTGTTATTCGTGCGGCCGTCGAGTATTCTGCCGGCCGGATACCAGTGATTGCTGGTGCCGGATCGAACTCAACATCAGAGGCATGTCAGTTAACGGAAGCAGCAACCAAGGCCGGTGCAAACTTAATTTTATCGGTGGCTCCTTACTATAATAAGCCGCCTCAGGCTGGCTTATTAGCTCATTTCAGAGCGGTTGCAGACAGCACTGATTTGCCGATTATTTTGTACAATGTACCGGGTAGAACTGTGACTGATATTGCAGATGATACGACGCTGGAACTGGCGGAAGTAACTAATATCGCTGGAATTAAAGACGCAACGGGGGATCTAGCCCGGGCGCAATATTTGCTAGAAAATCGTCCTGAGGGATTTGCGATTTATTCTGGAGATGATCCAACCGCCATGGAGTTGTGCTTGCTGGGAGGAGATGGTGATATCTCGGTAACTGCTAACGTTGCGCCTAGATTGATGGCTAAAATGATTGAAGCGGCTCTGGAAAATCGGCGAGAGGACGCGGAAAAAATGAATCAGAAGTTAATCGGATTGCATTCGAATCTCTTTATTGAGCCCAATCCAATGCCCACCAAATGGGCACTGGCTAAAATGGGTTTCATGCGTGCCGAGTGCCGATTACCGCTAGTGGCATTAACAGAGAAAGGAGCCATTGCCGTTGCCGATGCTTGTGCGCAAGCTGGAATACAACTGTGAGAATTATTTGGATAGCTATGTTGCTTTTGGTTCTGACTGCTTGCTCGGGTTCAAATCCAGACAAAGCTGCGTTGCGTGATCGACAACTGGACTACCAGACTGCTTCTGTCGAATCCAGGCTTAAAGTGCCGAACGATTTATCGGATGAGCGAATTAATGAGGCATTATTAATTCCGGGTTCAGGTCAGATGAGTCCTGGGGTTTATGGCGGGAAGTTTGAGGCGCCAAGAGTCGGAACGACAAGAGTATCGGCACGCCGCATTCAGCACTATCAAGTAAGTGCTATGCAGTGGCTATCAATTTCTGATGATCCATCGACTGTGTATCCGGAGATTGAGCGTTTTTTAGTCCAGAACGGGTTAAAGATTTCTAAAGCTGGGCAATTCAATGGCATACAACTGATTCAGTTGTCCCCGTTTGAGGGAATAACTGATCGCTCAGAAAGTCGCGTTATTCGTTATTTTTCGCCAGGAACTGGATCGATTACTTTGGAATTTTCGCTTGAGCCAGGATTGCGAACAGGAACTACCGAGGTGCGCCTGAATTCTATTGGGGAAAAGCAATTAGATGCCTTCTTAATCAGTCGAATTTTGGGTGAGTTTAAGTACTATCTTGAGAACATTGAAAACGGAGCGCGGACTGTATCCAGCTCAATCTTGTTACTCGAAACTGGTCCTCGCACAAGCACTCTGCGCATCGATGGGAGCAATCAACTTATTATAAAAGCCGCCATTCCTCGTGTATACCCCGTCGCACTTGACGTTCTAACTGATATTGGAGCGGAAATTATCAGTGGGGATATGAATAAGGGTTTGCTGAATATTGGTTACGTCGACAAGGCAACCAAGCTTCAATTAGCTTCAATTAGTCTTGTTAACAAGGCCATATTAAAGGTGATTGATGATGGTCGTGCTGAATACCAGCTGCAAATGGAAGAAACAGGTGATGACGTTGTTTTGAGAGTTTTATCTGCAGGCGCAGGTAGCTCGATAATTGGTGTCAATGAATTGATCGCTGAGCTTCAGAAGCGTCTATTTTAGTGCGTTTTTGCTCGCTGGGTAGCGGCAGTCGGGGGAACGGTACGGTGGTCAATCATGGCCATACCAATATCCTCGTTGACTGCGGCTTTGGTTATCGAGATGCTCTCAAGAGAATGAAGCGCATTGGCCTCTCACCAGAGAATTTAACCGCTGTGATCGTGACACACGAGCACGGTGATCACTGGGGAGGGGTAAATAGTCTTGCGTCAAAACACCGGTTGCCTGTTTTCGCCTCCCGCGGCACTTGGATTGAAGTATCAGGCCACGGAATTGAAGATTGTCATGAAATTCATAATGCGTTTCAGATCGGATCAATTCGTATTTTGCCTGTGAGGGTTCCGCATGATTCCCGCGAGTCAATTCAGTGTGTCTTTGAGGCCGGAGAGCAACGGCTGGGAGTGCTCAGTGATCTTGGCTCTGTTTCGGGACGTGTGATAGAAATGTTCTCGGGGCTTGATGCGCTTTCGATCGAGTTCAATCACGATTGGCAGATGTTACAAGCTGGTCCGTATCCCTCGTTCTTGAAAAAAAGAGTGGGCGGTGATTTTGGGCACTTAAATAATGAACAAGCATGCTCCTTGTTAAAAAGCATTGCCTGTGAACGTTTAAAAAAAGTGGTCGCCTGTCATATTAGCGAAACTAATAATGACGTGGGATTGGTGGAGTCTGCTCTGGAAGCAGCATTGAAAGAAACTGTCGTTGAACGCTGGGTTGCGTCCCAAGGCGAGGGTACTGATTGGATTGAAGTAGGAGGATTATGAAAGCATTGGATTTACTTTATCAGGGTAAAGCTAAATCAGCATATCTGACAGAAGACCCCGATTTGGTAGTACTTAGGTTTCGCGATGATACGTCAGCATTTGATGGGGAAGTTATCGAGCAACTCGTCGATAAGGGAGCGATAAATAATCAGTTCAATGGTTTTATCATGGAAGCACTTGGTGTTGCCGGTATCCCAACCCATTTTGAGAAGCTTTTGAATGCCAATGAGTCGGTAGTTAAACGTCTGGATATGATTCCGGTTGAGTGTGTGGTTAGAAACCAGGCAGCCGGATCATTGGTTAGGAGATTAGGTATTGAGGAGGGCCTTTCTTTTGATCCGCCTTTATTTGAATTATTCCTGAAGAATGATGAATTGCATGACCCTATGATCACAGAACACCACGTGGAGGCTTTTCATTGGGCAACACGTGCTGAGATGGCAACAATGCATGATTTGACCTTGAAGGTAAATGAAGTACTCAGAGCCATGTTTTTTGATGTTGGATTGTTATTGGTTGATTTTAAAATCGAGTTTGGTCGTTTTCATGGGGAGATTTTTTTGGGTGACGAATTCAGCCCGGACGGTTGTCGCTTGTGGGATATAGAAACGGGCGAAAAGAAAGATAAAGATCGTTTTCGACAAGGCCTTGGTGGTGTTGTGGAAGCATACAGAGATGTGTCCGAACGGTTAGGAATTAAGCTTGATGCTTGAGCCAGAGTGGCTAGTCATTTTTGCTGCAGTCGCTTTGCTGGCGGGAATCATCGATACATTGGCTGGGGGCGGAGGGCTGATTACTGTGCCCATCTTTTTACTGGCAGGGTTGTCTCCTGCGAGCGCGTTGGCAACCAATAAATGTCAAGGATTTGCCGGTACATTGACAGCTGCATTGAAACTAATTCATTCTGGTCATCTCGATCTTAAGCCACTGTGGCATCTCGGATTAATCGCATTTGGTGCATCATTATTCGGGGCTTGGACGTTGCAAGAGTCGGCAGGTTCTTTTTGGCTTGCGCGTACTGTTCCTATTCTTTTAATTTTAGCTGCATTGTATTTCTTGATGGTGCGTTTGCCCGAGGATCAGGATGACTTAATTAAGCCAAAGTTTAGAACTTGGGGCTTGTTAGCAATTGTTGCGATTGGATTTTATGATGGATTTTTTGGTCCGGGAACTGGTTCATTATTTGCGTTATTGATGATCACAGTGCTTGGATTAAACCTGCGATCTGCGACGATTCATGCCAAGTTATTCAATGCGATGACAAATCTAGCGGCATTCACTTTATTTGTGTGGAGTGATTTGGTGGAATGGTCAGCTGTGGCTGTTATGATCCCGGCGCAAATTTGTGGTGCACTTATTGGAACGCGTTTGATTCTTGGCCGTGGCATTGTTTTCGTTCGGCCTTTGGTGGTTGTGATGTGTACATTGACGGCAATCAAGCTTGCATCTGATGCATGGTTGGCTTAACAATACCTTCCTTCGGGGTTACCCGATTGTCGATAGTGGCTCTTGTCGGTCCCTTCGCAACAGGATTTTTGTGAATCCCGTCAGACCCGGAAGGGAGCAGCGGCAGCAATCATTTTGGGTGCCGAGGTGTGGCTGGCAAGAGTCGCTTCCATTTTGAAGAGGCATGCATGAATCAGCAGGTCTTGGCCCGCAAATGGCGGCCGACTAATTTTGATGAACTGATCGGTCAAGAGCACGCTAGAAAAGCGCTTTCACATGCGTTGACTTCGATGCGCTTACACCATGCTTATTTATTTACGGGAACTCGTGGAGTCGGGAAGACGACGATTGCTCGTATTTTAGCGCGTTGTTTTAATTGTGAGTCTGGTGTTACCGCTAAACCTTGTGGAGCGTGCGGTGCATGTTTGGCGATCTCTGAAAATCGATTTATTGATTTAATTGAAGTCGATGCGGCTAGTCGCACCAAGGTCGATGACACACGTCAGCTGTTAGAAAATGTGAGTTATGCACCGAGCGTGGGACGGTATAAAATCTATTTGATTGATGAGGTGCACATGCTGTCACCACAGTCCTTCAATGCCCTATTGAAGACTTTGGAAGAACCGCCAGAGCATGTGATTTTTTTGTTGGCGACAACTGATCCGCACAAGCTACTCCCAACCGTTCTCTCTCGTTGTTTGCAGTTCCATCTGAGGGATCTATCCCCCGATCAAATCAAATCGCATCTTGAGTATGTATTGACGAATGAAGAGATTTCATTCGAAGACGGAGCCCTTTGGCAGCTGGCAAAAGCGGGGCGGGGATCGATGCGTGATGCGATGACCCTATTAGATCAGGCCATTGCGTTTGGAGAAGGTCGAGTCTTAGCCGACGATGTTATTCAGATGCTTGGTGTTCAAGGTGTTTCTGAACTTCCGCTGTTGTTTCGAGATATTGCTGAGGCCGATGGGACTCAAGCAATTCAGCGGATTTCTTTATTGGCTCAAGAAACGCCTGATTGGCTTGCGCTTGTGAGTGGACTCCAGTCTTTGATTCATCAAGTGGCTATGTGTCAAATATCTGCCCAAGCAATTGAGCACTTGGCTCCGTCTGAACAACAAGCGATAAGAGAATTGGCCGTGGTAATGGGGCCAGAATTTTTGCAACTGACTTATCAGTTCAGTCTCACTGGATACCGCGATCTGCCTATGGCGAATGATCCACGTTCTGCTTTTGAAATGATGGTACTCAGGATGATCGCGTTTCGTCCAGCGCGGTCGGGTGAACATGTGTCATCAGTGATGCTCGATGAACCTGAAGACCCAGAGCCTGCGAGTACCGAACCCCGGGTCAAAAAATTGTTAGTGGCACCCAGTTTGTCTGTGCCAGAAATGAGTGAGACGGAACCCTTAGAAATAGGCATGCCGAGTAGTAAACGATTGGCTGAGACTATTATTAGGGACGATGATTATCTGGAAATGAGTGATAATGAATCAGGATCAGATCCTGAAGAATCGTTTGACGATTTGACGTTTAACCCAATCCATTGGGTCACTGAATGCGATAGACTTGGTTTACACGGAATGACCGGATCCCTGTTGCAGGAGACGGTATTAATAGATGCAAATCCAACGCTTGTGGTACTTGCAGTACGCCCGGCAACGGCGCGGTTAATTAATGAAACGCATCAGAAAAGAATAGCGGATGCATTTGCGAAACGGCTTGGCCGAACTCCTGAGATTCGTCTTGAGACGCGTGATACGCTTCTGGAGACGCCTCAGGCATACGCTGAACAGCAACGGCAAAAAGCATTAAGCCAGGCTCAGGCTGCGTTTACGGCTGACCCGTTTGTAAGTTCGCTGAAAGATAAACTTGATGGTGAAGTGCTGAT
>Ga0114995_10000903_pt1 | contig 20914 bp, 18 predicted proteins | sample ArcticOcean_MG_C_11_FD_87038 | JGI IMG/M metagenome (GOLD analysis project Ga0114995, IMG submission 87038) | Marine microbial communities from western Arctic Ocean - ArcticOcean_MG_CB2_154 | ecosystem: Environmental > Aquatic > Marine > Oceanic | place: Arctic Ocean: Canada Basin | collected... | reverse complement strand
TGGTTAGAATACCTGAGCCTGAAAAACAATTATTTCAATATCCACATCAGTTATCTGGCGGGATGAGGCAGAGAGTTATGATAGCTATGTCTTTAAGCTGTCGCCCTTCTCTACTTATTGCAGATGAACCTACAACAGCACTTGATGTTACAATTCAGGCACAAATTCTTGATCTTATTAAAATGCTGCAGCGTGATATTGGAATGTCTGTAATGTTTATTACTCATGATATGGGAGTTGTTGCTGAAGTAGCAGACAGAGTAATTGTAATGTTAAGAGGAAAAAAAGTTGAGGAAGGGCCTGCTTTAGAAATTTTTCATAATCCTCAACATCCTTACACAAAAGCTCTATTAGCTGCAGTTCCAAAACTTGGCAGTATGAAAGGTAAATTGCTTCCAGCAAAATTTTCAAATATTGATGTAAATAGATCTGAGAGTGAAGATGTTAAAGAAACAAAAGTTAAGAATGAGCTTCTAGACATTAAAGACACTGTTAAAAGAGAGACAAAACCTCTTCTTGAGGTTAAAGGGTTAACGACAAGGTTTGATATAAAAAAAGGTTTCTCAGGTAAAGGTGGAGTTATTCATGCCGTTGAAGGTATTGATTTTTCTTTGCAGCCCGGTGAAACATTTGGACTTGTTGGTGAAAGTGGTTGTGGAAAATCAACTACTGGTAGAAGTATTATCAGGCTCAATGAGCCAACTAGAGGAAGTGTTGTGTTTGAGGGTCAAGAGTTAACTAACTTAAACGATAAAGACATGAGGCCTTTCAGAAGACAAATGCAAATGATCTTTCAAGATCCTTTTGCATCTTTAAATCCTAGAATGACCATTAGTGAGACAATACTTGAACCAATAGTAGTGCATGGGATTGCCAAAGGTAGTGAAGCAAAGGATAGAGTTAATGAGCTTTTAAAAAGAGTAGGTCTTGGAGCTGAATATGGAATAAGATATCCTCATGAATTATCAGGAGGTCAAAGACAAAGAGTGGGGATTGCTAGAGCACTTGGATTAGAGCCAAAATTAATTATTGCAGATGAAGCTGTTTCTGCTCTTGATGTATCTATTCAAGCTCAAGTTGTTAACTTAATGATGGAACTGCAAGAAGAATATGGTTTATCTTATCTTTTTATAAGCCATGATATGGCAGTTATCGAACGAGTAAGCCATCGTGTAGGTGTAATGTATCTGGGTGAAATTGTTGAATATGGTCTTAGAGGACAAATATTTGAAAACCCAATTCATCCTTATACAAAAAAATTAATGTCTGCAGTTCCTGTAGCAGATCCTAAATTAAGGAAAACAGAGCTTAATCTTATGACAGACGAAATACCCAGTTTAATGAAACCATTCGGTTATGAACCAGAAAAGATTGATCTAGTCACTATTGAAGATGGTCATTATGTAAAACCATTTGAGGGAATGCAAATTTAGTCTTTGTAATTACTTATCTAATATTGCAACAGCTCTTATTGGGCTTCCAGTACCTCCTCTTATTTTTAAAGGAAATCCTATAAATTGGAAACTTCCTTTATTTATAAGTTTATCAAGGTTAATTAAACCTTCCATATGAGTGAATTTCATATTTTTACAAACTAAATGTACTTCAAAATTATTTTTCCCTGGTGTGCCAGGACTTACTGCCTCAACCCCAAAACTAACTATTCCCTTATTTCCAAGCCATTCGGCAGACTCTTTTATCAAACCTGGAAAATCTGTAAGAAATTGAGGTGTATTTTTTGTTCTTTCATAATGATTCATATGAAGTAAAACAGTATCACCAGATTTTATTTTTTCACCAGATTGTTCTTCAGCATTTATTAAATCTTGGATAGTAATATTGCTTTTTAACTGTTTATGAGAAAGATCTAAACAAATACCTCGCGTATAAAAATTTTTCAATGGTATTTCATCAATAGATTGAGCCTTATTATTAGGATCAAAATGTGAGGGAGCGTCAACATGAGTGGCAGTGTGTTCTCCCATAGACATAAACATTGAAGAACAAGAAAACTTTACTCCTTCTGCACTCCTGACAGTCTTATGAGATTGAAATTCAGTTAATACCATATGTGGATGGTTAGGTAAAGTAGGACAACCTTGATAGATTTCAGAAGATAAGTCTATAAAAATTTGGGCCAATTAAACCTCCAATAATTGATTAAAATTAAAAATTAATTATAATAAATACTATATTAAATTAAATTTATAGTAACGAGAAATACATTGAAAAAAAAAATTAAATTAGCTGGATATCAAGGTAATCAATCAATACATACTCAAGCAATGTCAAATTTCATAAAAGATATAGAAAACTCATTTGATATAGATTTTGATATGGACGTTACATTAAATAATGAAATGGCATCAAGTCTCATAGAAAAAACAATAAATGAAGAAGTTCATATCTCTTATTTATGGTCTAGCTATTATGAAAAAATAATACCTGAAATTAAATTATTAGATTTACCTTATCTTTTTAATGAAAGAGAGGATGCATATAAAATATTAGATATAAAATTCTTTAATTATATAAATGAAAAAATTAATAAAAGTAATCTAAAACTTTTAGGTTTTTGGGATAATGGCGTAAGGCATGTAAGTTCAAAAATTAAAGAAATAATAACTCCAGAAGATTGTCAAAATCAAATAATTAGAACTACCCCTAGTCAACTTCATATAGATATTTTTAAGTCAATGGGGTTTAATCCAAGCCCACTTGATGTAAGAGATTTTAAAATAGCTGTTGAACAAGGTAAAATTGATGCTCAGGAAAATCCTTTGACAAATTATTGGAATTTTGAAATTTATAAAACTCAAAAATTTGTAACTTTAACTAGCCATATGATAGGATTTTGTCTTTTTATTATTAACAAAAGTTACTTTGATGAGCTTAATGATGAAGAAAGGATTATAATAGAAGATTCTGCGAGGAAAAGCGTCATTTTTCAGAGAGATCTTGCTTCAAAAGAAGATGGAATACTTTTAAATAAAATGAAAAAAAAGGGTGTAAAAGTTACATCACTCTCTCTAAACGAAATAGAAAAGTTTAAAAATAAGACTAAAAAATATCATAATGATTTTTTTAAGGAGTTTCCTTTAATGAAAGAATTTATTTAAACCTAAAAATATGCCTCACCTGGTTCAATAGTTGGATCCCATTCACAATCGGAAAATGGTCCCTCACCTTTATTTGAAACATAGGCAATTCTCTCTTTATTAGTTTTGCCGTGGACTAATGCCCTTTCAAGCCAATCCATAATATAATGATGGCAATCTAGTTTGCCTAAATTTGGTATATTCCATAAAGGGTGAAATTGATCTTCAATTACCCATAATTCTTTTCGTGACTTTATATCTCCATAAACTTCAAGAGCATCTTCAAGGGGGCACAAAGGATCAAATTCTCCAGTAGCTAACAAAGTTGGACATTTAACCTTATCTACATAACCTTTGACAGTCATCTTATTTGCCATTTCGTCAAATTCATCTTCATCATCCATACCAGCCATATACATAAACATTTGTTTAAACCTAGGAGAGGATACAGAAAAAATAGTATTATTAGGATTAAAAGTTGCCACACCACTTGCAACAGCTGCTGGTCTGTGGTCATAACTTGCAAGCCTAAGTGACCAATAGCTCCCCATACTAACGCCATAAATTCCAATCTTATCAGAATCAACCTCTTCTCTTGTCATAAGATAATCTATAACAGCAGCTCCTGCTCTTTCATAATTATCACCTACAGCCCTTATTTTTTGAATATTAGAATTTCCTTGCCCAGGCCCATCCATAGAAATCACATGCATTCCTCTATTTATACCTAAACTATTCATGGCCTTAGGAAAATATTCTTTTGTCTGATCCATACCAGGTACATAAATAACACATGGAGCTTTTCTTCTATCTGGTAATAAATGAAGCAGACATGATATTGTTTTACCATCATCAAACGGAACTTCAACTCTTTCAATTGGATAAGTTGAAAGTGCAGATCTTCGATCTACCATTTCTTTTAGTTTATTGCATAAATATATTTTGACAGGATTATCATCAAAGAAAATGGGATGCTGAGCCATTCTATATGCTTCTACAGCATGGTCATAATGTTCAAGGGCTGTCATTGAAAATCCTTGTTTTTCAGCTTGTTTTGCCAAAGATTCATCATGTTCAGCTTTCTTTCTCCACATTTTAGGAAGCATTCTATAATTGTGCGCTCTGCTCGGTGTTTCCCATTCATCTCGTTCAAAATTCTGAACTCTACCACGCATATTTAATGCTAAATCAAGCATCCATTGTTGATTATCTCTTTTAGTTCTCATTTTATATTCCTCCGTTTAAAAATTAATTATAAAAATTATGAGATAGATATATTTACTGAGGGTTCTAGGGCGTTACTTAATGTTGCATGCAGATAACAAGTTTTTTCAGATAGATTAATAAGGATTTCATTTTGTTCTTCTGGAGCAGTTCCATTCATAAATAAGTGAGTGTCAAGCGGATTCATAGTAATAGTATTATCATCTGAGTTTTGTTTAAAACTCATAAATTGAGACATTCTTAAACCTTCAATTTCAAACTTTTTATTATGAATATACCTATGAGTTTGGGTTAAATAACAAAAGGAAATAGCTGCCCCCATAATATTTATTGGAGATGGAGCGTATTCTCCAAAAATGTCCGTTGAAATTGCAAAATGTGTCATTCCAGGTATTCCAAGAACCGTATCAACCTCAACAACTTTACTATATTTTTTAGTTATACTTGAACCTGTCACTATTCTTATTATTTTGGTAGTGGTTCCACTAGGTGCTAGTTCTACTTTACCATCTGAAATTTTACCTGTTTTATATATTATTTTATCACTATATTTATGCTCTTTATTTGGAATAGGATTTGATTTATATATATTGAATGGATCATTAACGTCAGAAACATCACTTTGTCTGATTGTTTGTAATTGTTTTTTTCTTCCGTTAGCCGTTAAAGAAAATGTATTTTTTAAAGGATTTTTTAAAGCTGAAATAACTGGAGATGATTTTAATGCTAGATTAATTATTTCATTTATAGCTTTTTTAGCCGCATTACTTCGTATTTTTAAGTTAATTTCAGACGGTTGGGCATGTCCTATTCCGTCTCCTTTAACAAAAGAACCTGTTAAATAGTAAAAATTTTTAACTTCACATGAGACTTCTTCAATTTCAACAGACTTTTGGCTAGCAAAATAAAAAATTCTTCCAACAACATCACCATGGATTGAAGCATTGAAAAAACCTAATGGAAATGGAGCATAATCAGTACCTAAAAGATGTTTCCCTTCATCAGAAGTTATTCTCCATGAATTTCCATTTTTACTCTCATAACCAATAACTTCTTTTTGCATAGATGCCATTTGTCTTGCATGAATAATAAAACATTTATCATTTAGATCATCTATTGGATTAACTGGGGTACCTTTATTAATTAAGAAACCCAAAGGAAAATTATCTTCACATATATCATTATATAACATTACAGACCTTTTCATAAAATATTAATTAAGTAATGTTATGCTAAAGAAATTAATATTTTAAATTATAATATTTAATAAGATAAATAAGTTAAAATGATATGTGTTAAATAATTTAAATTATTCAATTGGCCTTAAAAACTGAAAATCAACTCCTTGATCGGCTTGTAGAACTTCATCGTAGAATAATTTATTATAACCACGCCTATTTGATTTTTTTTTCAATGGTTTGTTTAACTTTCTTAATTCTATTTCTTCATCACTTAAAAGTAATTCAATTTTTCTGTTAATAACATCTAATCTGATAACATCACCACTTTTAACGATATTTAACGTGCCCCCCACCGCTGCCTCGGGGCACACATGTAAAACAATAGTTCCAGATGCTGTTCCACTCATTCTGCCATCAGAAATTCTGACCATGTCTTTAACACCCTGTCTAGCTAGTTTTTTAGGAATTGGAATTAAACCAGCTTCAGGCATTCCAGGAGCTCCGATAGGTCCAATATTTCTAAGAAGTAAAACACTGTCTTTTGTAACATTTAAATCTTCACTATCAATTCTTTTTGCCAAATCATCTAAATTTTCAAAAACTTCTACAATTCCTTCGTGTAATAATAAGTCTTTACTTGCTGCTGATTGTTTGATGATGGCTGAGCCTGGAGCAAGATTCCCTTTTAAAACTGCTATACTACCTTTTTCAAATATTGGATTTTTAGTTGTCCTAATAATATTCTGATCCCAATTATATTTATAGCTTTCAATTAATTCACCAATCGTTTCGCCTGTAACTGTCTGAGCATCTAAATGAAGATAGCTTTTTAAATTAACCAAAATCCTTGGCAAACCTCCTGATTTAAACAAATCTTCCATGTAACCTGAACCTGAAGGTTTTAAGTCCACAATCATAGGAGTATCTTTTGTCATTTTATCAAAATCATCCAGATTTATATCAATCCCTAATCTTCCAGCTATAGCAGTTAAGTGAACAATACCGTTAGTTGAGCCTCCAATAGCAGAAAGAACAGTTAATGCGTTTTGAAAATTTTTAATTGACAAATATTTACTTGGTCTAAAATCTTCTGCTGCAATTTTAACAGCAATTTTACCTGTTTGTTCTGCAATCCTTTTTCTTTCTGCGGATACAGCAGGTGCACAAGCTCCATTAGAGATCATTAAACCTAGCGCTTCTGTTATTAAGGCCATAGTACTAGCAGTCCCCATTACCCCACATGTCCCTACAGTTGGAACTAATTGATTGTTAACTTCATTTATTTCTTCTTGATCAATTTCATCTGCTCTAAATTTAGCCCAGTAACCTCTACAATCAGTACACGCTCCAACCCTTTCACCTCTATGAGATCCTGTAAGCATAGGGCCAGTTACTAATTGTATTACAGGCAAATCCGTACTAAAAGCTCCCATTAACTGAGCAGGTACAGTTTTATCACAACCCCCAATTAATACACATGCATCCATCGGTTGTGCTCTTAACATTTCTTCAGTATCAATAGACATAAGATTTCTTAAATACATAGAAGTTGGATGAGCGAAAGATTCATGAACTGTAATTGTTGGGAATTCTAAAGGAATTGCTCCAGATGATAATATACCTGATTTTATACTTTTTATTAAATCGGGAACATTACCATGACAAGGATTATAATCGCTATAAGTATTAGTAATACCTATTATAGGCCTATCAAGCATTTCTTCAGTATAACCTAAACCTTTGATAAATGCTTTTCTTAAAAAGATAGAAAAACCATTGTCGCCATAACTAGTCAAATTTTTATACATACCGCGTTTTTTATCAACCATACTAAACTCTCCAAAAATAAATACTAACCACGTCCAACAAATGGCATGTTCGAGGCCATGATTGTAAGATTTAAGATATTAGTACCTTTTGGTAAATTAGCAATATAGGCCACTGCTTTTCCACAATCAATTGATTCAAAAACTGGTTCAATCATCATTTCACCATTGGCTTGAGGAACTCCTGACTTAAAACGACTTCCAATTGCTGTATCTGCATTACCTATATCTATTTGAGAGGCTGTTATACCAAAGTTTCTTCCATCTAGAGCCAAAGATTTTGTTAGTCCTGTAACAGCATGTTTTGTTGCAGTATAAGCTATTGTGTCAGGTCTAGGAGCATGAGCCGAAATTGAACCGTTATTAATAATTCTACCACCCATTGGGTCTTGCTCTTTCATTAATTTCACTGCTTGTTGTGCACATAAAAATGAACCAGTTAAATTAACATCAACTACTTTCCTCCAATCATCTTCTTTCAAATCTTCAATAGGAACTCTCGGAGCACCCATTCCTGCATTATTAAATAAAACATCAATTCTTCCAAAATCATTTTTTATTTTGCTAAAAAGAGATTTAACATCATTTGAATTAGTAATGTCAGCGGGAAATGGAATGATTTTATAGTCACTTACTTCTGATAATTTTACAGTTTTCATTAATTCTTCTTCGCGTCTGCCAACTATAAAGATATTAAAACCACTTTTTTGAAGTTCAAGAGCAGCAGCTTGCCCAATTCCAGAGCCACCACCTGTAACAACAGCAATTTTTTTCATACAAAAAACTCCAAGTTTTTAGGAAAGATATAAATATATAAATTTAAAAGTTATAAAATTTATGAGGATTAGTTACCATGATTTTTTTTCTTAATTTATCATCTGTTACCCATTCACCGAATGCATTAACTAAATCACCATCGTTAGGATTCACTTTATATTTATTTGGATGAGGCCAATCAGTACCCCACATAATATTATCTTGATTTGCATTAATCAAAGCTCTAGCCATTGGCTTAACGTCATCATATGGAGGAAGGTCAGTAGCACTAACTCTATTTGCTCCAGAGATTTTTACCCATGTATTTCCAGCTTCAACTAATCTTAATAAGCACTTAAAACCTTCAGAATCAACACCATTAACAGCAGGTTGGTAAGCAAAGTGACCAATAGAAACTGGAACAGAAGAAGCGTTAAAAATTGGTTCTAAATCTATTAAATCTTTACCTGGGAAAAGATATTCAATATGCCAGCCAAATTGTTTAATTCTAGCTTCAAGTAAGGGAATTTCACTTAATTCCATAGGCATTCCACCTTTATTATCCATATTTAACCGAACACCGCAAATACCTTGCTTATCAAGAGCAGCAATTTCATCATCAGAAGTATCTAGCGTTATAGCACAAACTCCTTTTGCTGTTCCTGGTTTTTCCTCATTTAGAACTCCGATACCCTTTAAGATTGCTGAATTATCAATCCCATATGGAGAAGGTTGAGTAAAAACCACTCTAGAAACACCTAAAGTTTTATGTAAATATTTAAGGTCACCTAAGGTTGAATCAGGTGGGTTATAACCACGTCCTGCGAATAAAGGATATTCCTTTTCAAATATATGTACATGAGTATCAACAGCTCCATCTGGAAGCTTTATATTAGGCACATTAGGATTTCTATCTGGAGCTATACAGTCTTTAATTGTCATATTAACCTCTAAAAAAATAAATATAATTACCTCTATTTATAAACATCTCAATGAAAATATTAAATGATAAAAATGAATATTTTAAATCAATAAAAATGATGAATAAAATACTAATAATATTTAAATCATATTTTCTGATTTAAATTATTCATTTAAATCATTTTAGCTTTTTGATTATATGTTTTAAATATTGATAGTTAATTAACATAAATGTGGATTTCTATTTTATAAATGTTTGAACAAATTTTAAATGAACTGCTTTTGATACTTCCAAACTTTTCTTTGTTACAATTTTTATTAACAGTTTCGGTAGCTTTTGCAGGGGGGGTAATAAGAGGTTATACAGGTTTTGCAGGTGCACTTCTTCTTCTTCCAGGATTTGTTTTTATTATGGGACCGCTTCCAGCCCTTAACGTTGTAGTTATATCGGGTATGATTGGTCAATTACTTATTATACCTAACGCTATCAAAAATGCTCAAAAAAAAATTGTATCATTTTATGGTATTGGTATTTTTATAGGAGTGTACTTAGGTTTGTTTTTTTTATTCCAAAGAGAAATTCCCGATATTACTTTTTTCATGGGCATATTTATAATTGTTGCAACTATTATATTAATGAGTGGATGGAAATATAAAGGAAAATCAACACCTGCAATTTCTACTTCTATTGGAGGTGGGATAGGTTTTTTTGCTGGTTTTTTTGGAGTTCCCACTGGACCATTAACAGGCTTATTTTTTCTTTCACAAAAAGAATCTACCAAAATAATTCATGCTAACATTCAATGTACAGTTATTTTGACAGTGTTTGCTTTTTTTTCTTACTTTTATTTTATTGAAGGATATGAAGAGGATTATCTTTTTTTATCTTTACTAATGTCCATTCCTTTAGCTATTGGGCTGAGAAGTGGGCAGTTTCTTTTCAAGGTTCTTCCAGAAAAAATTTTTAGACCTATAACTTATACCTGCCTTGTCTTCTTAGGTACTACTTTATCTATAAATGCTTACAATTAATTATTTAATAAAGAGGTAAACTTGAGTAAAAAATTAAATAGTAATAAAATTGATCACATAGGAATTGTGGTTCCAAATATAGAAAAAGCTGTAGAACATTACGAATATACTTTTGGTATCAAATCAAGTGCTATTAAGGTTTCAACAATTCAAAATGTTAAAATAAGTCATATAGATTTTAACAATATTAAAATTGAACTAATTCAACCACTTAATAAAACTAGTCCTATAAACAATTTTTTAAATAAAAACCCAAATGGAGGACTGCATCATTTAGGGATTGAAGTTGATAATGTAAATAAAAATTATAAAATTGCTCAAGAACTAGACTTAGAACCTATTGATAAACCTACTCGGGGTTATCATGGAAAGTTATTGTTTTTTTTACACCCAAAAAAAATGATGAATGTATTAATCGAATTAATATCAAAAAACTAAAGGAGAATAAAATGAAGACTGATTATAATGAAATAATTGTAGAAAAAAAAGAAAGTGCTCTTTGGATAACTATTAATAGACCTGAAGTTAGAAATGCTTTCAGAGAACAAACACTAGATGAAATGAGAGAAGCAGTTCTTGAAACAAGGAACGATTCTACTATAACATGTATAGTTTTTTCAGGTGCTGGAAATGAAGCTTTTTCAGCTGGTGGAGATTTCTACGCCATGAAAAGATTAAACTGGTCTAATGCAGCTCATTGGAATGACAGAATGCTTGGATTAGCGATGGCTATTAGGGGTGTTCCTATTCCAGTTATAGCTATGGTAAATGGCTATTGTATGGGTGGTGGTCACGAATTAGCCTTATGGTGTGACTTAGTGATTTGTTCTGAAACTGCAGTATTGGGTCAAACAGGAGCAAAAGTTGGTGCCTGCCCTACTGTTGGCGCAACTCAGTATCTTCCGAGAATTGTAGGAGAAAGAATTGCAAGAGAGATGATTTTTCTGTGCCGAACATTTACAGGGAAAGAAGCTGTTGAAGTCGGACTTGCTAACAAGTGTGTAAGTCAAGATCAACTTTTAAGTGAAACTATTAAATGGGTAAGACAAATTAAAACTTATAGTGGTCAAACTATTAGACAAACTAAAAAGTCATTAAATGCTGAATCTGATGATTTGTATGCTTCATGGCAACATGGTATGGAGTTACTTGCTCATGTTTGGGGTTCTGATGAATGTATGGAAGGTATGAATGCCTTTATAGAAAAAAGAAAACCAGATTTTTTTCAATTCAGGGAAAAGAATGCTGAAATTGTAAAAGATTATCTAATAGGTCTAGAAAATGATGCAAATGTTAAGCCTTCATAATAAAAAAAATGAATACTAAACTAAAAAAATATCCTTTGAGTGGAATTAAAGTTCTCGACTTAACAAGAGTTCTTGCTGGCCCTTTATGTACTCAGTATTTGGGTGATTTAGGAGCAGAGATTATTAAAGTAGAAAATCCTGTTAATGGAGATGATACTAGATCTTGGGGGCCTCCATTTGAAAAGGATATGTCAGCTTATTTTTTGGGTGTTAATAGGAATAAAAAAAGTTTAGCTTTGGATTTTAAAAAAAAAGAAGGTCTTGATATACTTATAAAATTAATAAAATCTTCTGATGTTTTAATAGATAATTTCAAACCAGGATTTTGGGACAAACTTGGGCTTAATGAAAAATGGTTTAAAGATAAGACTAACAATTTAATAAGAAATTCAATATCTGGTTATGGTGATATTGGGCCCCAAGGTGGACGACCAGGTTATGATTTTTTACTTCAAGCAGAATCTGGTTTAATGAAAATAACTGGAGAAACAAATGGTAACCCTATGAAATTAGGCGTTGCTATAGTTGATATTGTGACAGGATTAAACTCTGTTATTTCAGTTTTAGCAGGCTTGCTACTTAAAAATAAAAATATTGATCAGTCTATTTTGACAGAAGTGAATTTATATAATACTGGAATCTTTTTATTAGCCAACGTGGCTTCAAATCATCTTGTGTCCGGCGAAGAATCAGGTCGTTATGCAAATGGGCACCCTAATATTGTTCCTTACAATTTATTCAAAACTGGCAAGGGTGAAATTGCAATAAGTGTAGGAAATGATAATCAATTCGAAGTTTTTGCTAAACTAATTGGTCATCCAGAATGGATTGAAGATAATAGATTCAAAACAAATCAATACAGAGTTTTAAATAGAAAAGTAATTGAAAATTTAATTACTAAAACTTTAGAAAGCAATTCCGCAGATTTTTGGTATAATAAATTTTTAATAGCAAATATTCCAACTGCTATTGTAAGAAACGTTAGCGAAGCCCTTAACCATAGACAAACGCTAGAAAATGATATGGTTAAGGAGATTAAGCATTCCAATGGTGGTTATTTTAAATCAATAAATGTACCAATGTCATTAAATAAGGAAAGAGGTATAGAGGCCCCTAGCCACCCTCCTCGATTGGGAGAACATTCATATGAGATTTTAATAAATATTTTAAAGTTAAAAGAATCTTATTTCAAAAACTTGTGTAAAGAAGGAGTTATATTAGATGGAAGATAATGATTTTGATAAAAAATTAAACCATCATATTGTTATTAAAGACATAGAAGTAATGACTATGAAAATACCTCTAAAAAAGCCAATTAAAATGTCTGGTTTAACTATTTCTTTTGCTGAAAATTTATTTATAAAAGTTATTGATGAAAATGGTTTTATTGGTTGGGGGGAAGCTTCTTCGGCTCCTACAATGACAGGAGAATTTTCAGAAGGAATGTTTGCAGCAGCTATTTTTTTAAAAAATCAGTTGATTGGAAAAAATATATATTCATTAAAAGATTTAGATATATTGAGTAAATTGCCTATTTATGAAAATAAAGGTACTTTGTCAGCTTTTGAAATGGCACTTATTGATTTAATTTCTAAATTAAATAATATTTCTATAATTAATTTATTAGGGTCTTCTAAAAGAAAGAAAATTCCTATTATCCAGATGGTTGCAGGCCAAAATGTAGAAGAAGAAATATTTAACTTAAGTAAATCTATAATAAATGGTTTTAAATGTTTTAAAATAAAAATTGGATCATCTGGAAGTTATATTGACGATCTAAATAGATGCGAAAAAATCATTAGATCAGCTTCTAATCAAAATTGTGTGTTTTCTGCCGATGCTAATGAAGGATATCATCATAATGATGCAGTTGAATTTGCTTTAAACGCTAAAAATGTAGGTTTAAGCTTTTTTGAGCAACCTGTTTCAGCAAAAAACCTATCAGAAATGAATAATATTAGTTTAATAAGTTCTGTTCCAATTTGCTCTGATGAAGGAGTTCATTCGTCAAAAGATATTGATTATATAGTTAAAAATAAAACATCTCACGGAGTAAGTTTAAAAACTATAAAACTTGGAGGTATGATTGAAGTACTAAATTGTGCAAAAATTGCTTCAAAAAATAATTTACGCGTAAACTTAGCTGGAAAAGTTGCTGAAACAAGTATTTCAAGTTTAGCCATTGCAAATTTAGCTTGCTGTGTTCCACAAATGGATTGGGACTTAAGTATAACAAATCAATACTTAGAAGAAGATCCAGTAACAAGACCTTTGTTAATAAAAAATGGATATATTGAAGTTGCTGACACAATCGGTTTAGGAGCAGAAATTGATGAGAAAGCTGCTAAAAAATTTATTCAACTTCATAATTAATCCATAAAAACTTACTATCATTATAAATGATATAAAATATATGAATTTATAATTATTTCTTTCTTCAGAGTTATTCTAAAGTTTTAGATGTTAGATTTGTTTATTTTATTTTTAATTTATAAATACTAACTTGAGACTTTATTAGATGGGGATCTAATAAATTTTAACTTTTAAAACAAGGAGGAAATATTGCTTAATTTTAAAAAAAGCATGGTAGGAGTTTTAACTCTTGCTGCATTTGCCTTTACTGGAACATCTGCCGTTGCGGCTTCATGTCCCAAAAGTGGAGGTATTCTAAAATTTGGTGTCAAAGCAGAACCACCTACATATGATATGCATGGAACTAACTCTTATGCAGTTATGCACTTTGTTGCTCAACATTATTCAACTTTACTTACTTTTGACTGGGATAATTTTCCGAAGTTAGAAGGTGATGTTGCTGATAGTTGGGAGCAATCATCAGATGGTTTAACTTATACATTTAAATTAAAAAAAGGTATTAAGTTTCATGATGGGACAGCGCTTACATCTGCCGATGTAAAAGCTACTTATGATAGGCTTAGAAGTCCACCTAAGGGTGTTATATCCGTAAGAAAAGCATTATTTTCATCAATTTCAGATATTTCTACTCCTGACGCTAATACTGTGGTATTTAAGTTAAGTGAGCCTGACGCTTTTATGATGGCTGGTTTTGCTTCACCGTTCAATGCAATTTATTCTTCAAAAGATATAACAAAAGATCCAAGGTGGCATATAAAAAATGTTAATGGAACTGGTCCTTATAAATTTGTAAGTCATTCTAAAGGTGAAAGTTGGAAAGCTACTAAATATGTAGGGTTTCATCATGGTGATAACTGTTTAGATGGTACTGAGGGTTTTAGAATCAAAAAATTAGGAGAGCCATTGATAGGTGGTCAAATCATGGCTGAATGGAGAGGTACGTCTCCACCTGAAAGAAAAATGTTAAAAAAGGAAATGGGTGATAACGTAACTTTTCAAGCTAAAACACTTATGACAGCTTGGGTTGTAACTTTGAATAGTAAAACAAAAGCTTTTCAAAATAAAAATGTACGTCAAGCTTTGAATATGTGTATTGATAGACATGCAGGTTTAAAAAAGTTGGCTAAAATTACATTTACAGCTCCTAGACCTTCCGGTTTTTTATTATATGACACAGCATATGCTCTTCCAGATGCAGAATTATACAAAATACCTGGTTTCACAAAAGATATTGTTGCTAGCCGTAAAAAAGCTAAACAAATGTTAAAAGATGCTGGAGCTGAAGGCTTAGAGTTCACATATAGTAACAGAGCTGTGTCTCATCCATATGATCATATTGCAATTTGGTTAATGTCTGAGTGGAAAAAATGTGGTTTAAAGCCTAAAATGATGACTAATCCAACTTCTAAATTTGTAAAGATTAGAAGAGATGGTGGATTTGATGCTACTATTGATTGGGCTCCTTCATTTTTACCTGACCCAACATTAATGCATTTTAAATATATTTCAGCTGATAGAACTGCATCTAACTACTCAAAGTATACAGATAGAGAATTAGATAAATTGTTTGACGCTCAAAAAGGACAAACAGATATGGCTACAAGAAAAGCTATAGTCCACGAATTTGAGAAGAAAGCTTTATCCAACGCTTGGGTTCTTCCAGTTACTTATACAGATCGTGTTATTGCTTTAAATAGTAAGGTTAAAGGTTATAAAATAGCTTTTTCTCATATTCTTAATAATACATGGCGTGGTGTATATTTAGACTAAATTCTTTTTAGGGCAGATCTTTAGATTTGCCCTAAATTATATTATTTTTTTTAATAGTAATTATTAAATTTTATAATTTTCCTTAATCTTTTATTAAGATATTATTCATTAAAAAATATTATTATTAAACTCTATTTTTTTCACTAAGGTAATATATTGATGTTAAAATATGCTATAAAAAGAATATTATTAATGTTTCCAACTTTAATTGCTGTAGCCGTTATTGTTTTTTTAGTTCTTAGAGTAGTTCCTGGTGATATAGTTGAACTAAAATTAGCTGCTGAAGGTGGTGAAGTTACACTAGAACAAATAGAAGCTGAAAAAACTAGATTAGGTCTAAATGATCCATTACATATCCAATTTGTAAAGTATATGGCAGGATTACCTAGAGGAGATTTAGGGATATCACTATGGACAGAAGATCCTGTCTCAGAAGAAATATCTGCAAGGATTGGTTTATCTTTTGAATTAGCAATCCTAGCCACTTTACTTGCTGTAATTATAGCTTTTCCATTAGGAACGTTAGCTGCATTATTTAGAGGTACATTTGTTGATTATATAATCCGTATAGTTACCATTGGAGGTATAGCTATTCCTTCTTTTTGGCTCGGTATGTTATTAATAATGTTAGTTTTAGCCTTTGGCAAATTACCTCCATTAGGTACAGTAAGCCTTTTTGTTGATCCGCTTACTAATTTTAATCAAATGATTTGGCCTGCCATTTCTGTTGGCTACAGATATTCTTCAGTTGTTGCTCGAATGTTAAGGTCATCTTTATTAGAAGTTCTTTCAGAAGATTATATCAGAACTGCTAGAGCAAAAGGTCTCTTAGAAAGAGTTGTTGTAGTAAAACATGGTATGAGGAATGCGTTACTTCCAACTGTAACTGTAATAGGCTTAGAATTTGCTTTTTTACTAGGAGGGTTAGTTGTAACAGAATCTGTTTTTAACTTGAATGGAATAGGCAAGCTTTTCATTGATAGTGTTGTTAGAAACGACTTGAACTTACTTCAAGGACTGGTTTTAACTGTTGCAACATCTTTTGTATTTGTAAATTTAATAATAGATTTATGTTATGCAGCTTTAGATCCAAGGATTAGATATCAGTCATGAATAATTTTATAGAAGCCACAGCTAGTGGTCTCCCAAAAAGAAGAACATTTTTAGATTTTGTTGTTCAGCAACCATTGGGCTTTATTGGATTAATTTTAATAATAATTATGTTCTTAGGTGCAATATTTGCTTCTGAGATATCTCCTTATCATCCTGAAGATATTGATTTTGAAGCTTCTCCTGCTTTGGGTGGAGGTGAGCCATCCTTTGAACACCTTCTGGGCGGTGATGCATTTGGAAGAGATATTTTATCTAGACTAATATATGGAGCAAGGACTGCTTTATCTATAGGTTTTTTCTCTGCAATAATAGGTTGTTCACTAGGAGCTATAATTGGAACAGCATCAGCTTTTTTTGGAGGAAAAACGGATCTTTTAATTCAAAGATTTATTGATTTAATGCTATCATTTCCTATCATTGTATTGGCTATTGTTGTAATTGCTATTTTTCCTAAAACGGTGGTTGCTGGTATTGATGTAAACGTAATTATTGCAATTGCAATTCCTTTTGTTCCTAAAGTTGCTAGGGTAATTAGATCGCAAGCTCTTACACTAGTTACTTTACCATATATAGATGCAGCAAGAGCTGCTGGGTTTAGTTCAACAAGAATTATCTTTAGACACTTGCTTCCAAATGTATCTGCACCATTTTTAATAATGTTAACAGCCTTCATTGGGCAAGCAATTTTATTAGAAGCCAGTTTATCTTACCTTGGACTTGGTGTGGTTGAGCCAACTCCCTCTTGGGGACTGATGTTATCAGGGGTAAATAGTGACTATTACAGAACAGCCCCGTGGATGATTATATACCCTGGTTTAGCTGTAAGTATAGCTGTGTTTTCTTTTAATTTATTAGGTGATAGCTTGCGAGACTGGTTGGATCCGAAGTTAAAGCTTTAACATCAATGGAAGATGAATTAAAAATCTCTATTATAGGCCTTGGTAATATGGGGATTGGTATTTATAAAAGACTTATAGATAAAGGCTTTTCTATTAATGGATATGACATAAATAAATCTTTAAAAAATTTAATACCTAACAACTTAACTATGTGTGTTGATGATATTTTAAAGACATCAGATTTAATTTTATTTGCAGTCCCATCTAATAAGGAAATATCATCTTTAATAGAAAATAAAAAAATTAAAAAAAATTCTATATTAATTGATTTAACAACTTCAGATCCTAAAGATACAATTGAAATTAATAAAAAGCTTAAATTAAGAAACATAAATTTTTACGATGTGGCGATGTCAGGTGGTGCATTAGGAGCAAAAAATGGGACTTTAACATTAATGGTTGGTGCTAAAAAAAATGATCTAAAAAGTATTGAAAAAATTTTAAAAGCAATGTCTTCTAATATATTTTATTATGGTTCTATAGGCAGTGGTCACTTAATGAAATTACTTCATAACTCTGTTTGTCATGGAATTTTTATGATGATGTGTGAAGTTGGAAATCTAGCAGAAGAAGCTGGAATATCTATTGATGATTTAATTAAAACATTTAACTGCTCGAATGCGCGAAGTTATATTAGTCAAGAAAGGTTTCCTAAACATATACTCAATGAAAAATATGATGGTAAATCTTTAATAAAAAATTTACAAAAAGACCTGAATATGATCAAAAAATATTCAAATACAAAAAATACTAGTAATAATTACATTACTATGACTAATTATTTATTAAGTAATTTTGATGCTAAATTTGCCAATAATGATTTTACTGAAATTTATAAATTATGGAACGAAAATATTAAAAAATAATTGTTACCTTTGTACATTAGCATTTTTTTCAAGAACTTTAAGGACTGATGCTGCATCTTTGTCATAATATCCTTGAGCTACCGCAGCATAATAATACTGAAGTGCTACTTGATATATTGGTAATGGAACCATATATTTTTTGGATAAGTCTGTAATAAAAGAAGAGTCTTTAATTGAAGTAGAGAAGTTCATTCCTTCTTTATCATAATCTTCATCTACCATTAATTTTCCTCTATTATCAAAAACCCCTGAAGATGAAAAAGTACCACTAATTGCATCATAAATAACTTCAGGTTTTAAACCCGATTTCATTCCTAACGTCATGACTTCCCCAGCAACGGCATTGTGTACTAAATTTAAAATATTACCAATTAGTTTCATAATTGTTCCATTTCCGAAATCACCTACATTTGTAACTTTTTGACAAAATACATCTAAAATTTTATTTATTAACTCTTTATTTCTTTCATCTCCACTGAGATAAGCTGATAGCTTACCTTCAAGAGCAGCAATTCTATTGCCTGATAAAGGAGAATCGTACATAGTTATATTCTTTTTTAATAAAATATCTCTTGATTTTAGTTTGCAATCTAAAGGTAAAGTAGATGTTTCTATCACAATTAGATCATTATTCATGTTGTTTTTTAATGAGTTACTTATATCTAGTAAACTAATTTCTGAAGGTAGTGAAAGTATTAAAAACCGATTTTTTTCAACTAATTCGCTTATAGAATTATATATTGTTATATTGCTGCCTTTTAGCCTTTCTATAGCTTTTTTGGAAATATCATAACCTGATATAGGTATGTTTTTATTTATAAAATTCTCTGCAATTGCGGATCCTAAAACACCTAAGCCAATTATACTTACGTTATTTAAAAAAGATAAGTCTTGCATATTACATCCTAATAAATTTTTATAGTAAATACAGATTTTATTTTATTATATTATTTTAAATAAAGGAAATTAAAATGAAAGATTCACAATTTATAAATTACAAAAATAAAATGAATGATTTATTAAATATATCAATTGATGATGTTTGTGTTTTAACTGTGGATATGCAGAACGAATATTTAAATCAAAAACATGGCACTTCACCTCTAGCAAAGGATGACATAAATAATATTATTAATAATACTAATGATTTACTAGATAAGATGAGAGAAAAAAGTATCCCAATTATACACTGTTATGTTGTCAGAAGAAAAGAAGAATTGAAATATAATTTTTTTATCAGCCCATACATAGATATAAGTCAATCTAACAATTTATCACAAAATATCCAAGCACAAGCGAGAAAAAAACCTGAAAGAGTTGAAGGAACAATGTCTTCAAAGTTACCATCTACATTTATTAAATCCACTGATATTCATGTTACCAGTAAACGCAACTTTGACTCTTTTCATGAAACTGAGCTTCATCAACTTATAAGTAGAATTATAGGTTTAAAAAATATTATTATTTGTGGAGTAAACACAGACACTTGTGTTTACGGTACAGCTTTTGGAGCAAGTAATAGAGGATATAACCCAATAATAGTAGAAAACTGTACAGGGAGCATGAGAGGTAAAGAACAACATGAGGCAGCACTTAAAATAATATCAAGATCTATTGCTTGGGTTATAGACAAAGAAGCGTTATTTAAAAAATTAGGTATTTAAAATATTATACCAGCCCTACCAATAACATCACCTTTTTCAATTTTGTCATGAAGTTGGTCTGCATGAATTGGTTTTATTTTTTCAGTAACAAGTGGCTTTATTAAACCTCTTGAAACAAGATTTAAACTATCTAAAACCTCTTGTTTTGTACAGTATTTACTTCCCATAACCTCTAATTCTTTAAGTAATATCTGTGAAGAATCAACTTCAAACTTATCTCCACTTCCACCTAAAGTTAATAACCTTCCTCCATTACCAAGCATATTTGCACTTAGCTCTAAAGTTTGTTTTGATGAAACAAAATCTATAACAACATCTAATCCACTGTTTTTTGTAAAATCCATAATAGATTCGTGAAAATCGTTCTTTTCTGGACTTAAGTATAGAGATGCACCTTCTGATAAACAAGTTTGCTTTTTATTACTTTTTGTTTCAATTGCAACTGAAGTAACATTATTTAAATTAAGCATTTTTATCATATGAATACCTAAACCACCCCCAGCACCAATAACACCTACTTTGTCAGCATGGCTAATACGAGCTTTTTTCATTACTTTTAATGGAGTTGCTATAGCGTCACATATCACCGCTGTTTCGACAGGTTCATTTTTATAATCTATACTTTCAGGTATTGGTATAAAATTTTTAGCCGGAAGTGATATATATTCAGCATAACCGCCATTTATTTGCCTACCAATATAACCTTTAAAATTAGTACATAAAGTTTCCCTATTTATCCTACACCACTTGCAGTAACCACATGTCAAATAAAAAAATGCAGTTACAGGCATTCCAACTTTTAAATTTCCACAATCACCTCTGCATTCAACTATTTCTGCAATAATTTCATGACCTAAAATTATTGGAAAATCAACTTTTATCCT
>Ga0114995_10000902_pt1 | contig 20939 bp, 19 predicted proteins | sample ArcticOcean_MG_C_11_FD_87038 | JGI IMG/M metagenome (GOLD analysis project Ga0114995, IMG submission 87038) | Marine microbial communities from western Arctic Ocean - ArcticOcean_MG_CB2_154 | ecosystem: Environmental > Aquatic > Marine > Oceanic | place: Arctic Ocean: Canada Basin | collected... | reverse complement strand
GGAAATTATGCAGGAAATGAGTTTATCATTGGCTCAGATAAGCGCGCCTTGCTCTGCCGCTATGCATCTGGGCGCCGAAATCTTGATGCACACGATCAGTTGACGCTGGAGTGGTCTGGCGCCTATGCGCGCTATCACGCAGCCATAATGCAAACTTTGATCATAGGTAAAGCGTGTAAAAAGCATCGTAAAATGCATGCGGTAGCTCGCGAAGCTCTAGAGGCTTGTGAAGCGGCCATCATGCCTGGAAAACCAATGGGAGATGTCTTCGCGGCCCACGCCAAGGTGTTTGACAAAGCCGGGTTGAGCCACGCACGCCTTAATGCCTGCGGCTATGCAATGGGGGCTATTTATAATCCAATTTGGGTCGACTTCCCAATGTTTTACGAAAATAATCCAAAAATGATTCCCAAAAGGCAGGTATTCTTTTTGCACATGATACTGATGGATAACGACACAGGCTTGGCCATGTGTCTTGGCCACTCAGTTGCGGTCCCAGCACGAGGCACAAAACGTCTATCAAGGCATTCACCAGAATTGTTTGAATTATAGGACTAGGCTCCCTGAAAAAGCCTATTTTTTAAATTACTCCAATCCGCCAAGCCCTTTTCACCCGCCAAGCTAAGGCTGTAGACCCCAACTCCATCCTTCTGAAACCAGCCATAGACATTATTCCGCATTAGCGTTGTGGCACTGGGAACACCCGTTAATTGAGCCACAACTGCACCCTTTTTTGCGCCTGCATGCATAAGATACGCAGCACATTTAAGGGCGTCTTGCCTATAGCCTGTGACTAGCCCTTGCCGTGTAGCGCCGCCATCATTGGGATCTCCGTCTAACCGATCGAAGGCTTTAGCCATGCTTTTTGCTTTTTTGGCAGACTTTTGGGGCGAATATGGGCCAGGTACGCAATGCATCTCAATAAATTGATCACGTAACCGCAGAGTTAGTAATCCGATCCCAAGCCGTCGGCACAAAGTGATATTGGCTTTAAGCCGCTTATAACCCAACTTTCCCTCGGGCCGAACTACTGCAATATAAACATCATCAACCACCTTTAGCCGCTCGATGGCCTGGTGAAACAATGTCAATGAAAACCCGAGTTTGAGCTCGATGATTACAGGTGGCTCTGTACCACGTAACGCCATCACATCTGCAGCCCCCACCTCGCCCTTCACCTTATAACCCAACGCCTGAAAGTGCGTCTTGATAGGTGCATATAAATCACTTTCCCTCATTTGACCTACATGACTGAAATACGCTGAAACGTCCAATCTTAGCTGGGTGACATTCAAATTTTTGCCGCCTATAAGGACCCAAAATCAGCACCGCTAGGGGTTTCTATTATGATCAAAGTATTTGGGCACAAAGCGCCAGACACCGACAGTACCGGAAGCGCGATTATTTGGGCGTGGTATCTTAACGAAGTGAAGGGCCAGGCAGCCGAACCAATCTTGCTTGGCAGGCCTAATACAGAGGCTGCTTTCATGCTCAAGCGTTGGGGTTTCACCACACCCAAGATAATATCAAATTTGGCCGATGATACACAGGTTGTCGTTGTAGATACCAACAACCCGACTGAGTTGCCTAATAATATAAACAATACAGACATTATAGCGATCATTGACCACCATAAATTGGTGGGCGGTCTCGAAACCAAGGGCCCAATCTCAATTACCATTCGACCTGTAGCCTGCACCGCCACAATCATGCACAATCTTATGGGTGACGACGCAGCACGCATGCCAGCGGCGATCAAAGGCGTTATGCTCTCTTGCATCTTGTCAGATACTTTAGAATTTCGCAGCCCGACTACCACAGATCAAGATCAAGCTTTAGCAGAAATCTTGGCAACTGATTTGGGCCTATCAATTCCAAACTACTCCGCTGAAATGTTTGCTGCAAAGTCTGATATATCGGAGTTTTCAGATACAGAGCTTCTGCGGATGGACAGTAAAGAATATGCTGTACAAGGTTTTAAATTCAGGGTCTCCGTATTGGAAACAACCTCACCAAAAACAGTTTTGGACCGTAAAGCCAGCTTGATGGCGACGATGCCTAGTGTGGCAGCAGAGGACGGTGTAGATCATGTACTATTGTTTGTGGTGGATATCTTAAACCAGCAGGCCATCATGCTTATCCCCGATGCCATATCTAAATCTGTTGCTGAAAAGTCCTTCGGCGCCATTGTGACCCGCGACATTGTCATACTACCTGGAATTATGAGCCGGAAAAAACAGATAATTCCATACCTTAAAGTTTAATAACACCAAAAAGAGTACCGTATGTCACAGATTATTAACTCTCTTGCAGAAATATCCGACCGCTATGATGCACTTTTCTGTGACCTTTGGGGCTGCGTTCATGACGGTTTAACGCCCTTCGCTGACGCAATAAGAGCAATGCAGTCCTTCAGAGCCAAGGGCGGCACAGTAATGTTAGTTACCAACGCCCCAAGACCCCATGCACCAGTTCGCAAACAATTGCAGCGGATTGGCGTTCCTAACAATGCCTATGACGGTATAGCAACGTCGGGAGACAGTGCTCGAGCAGCAATGTTTCGCGGGGCAGTTGGCCAGAATATATATTTCATCGGACAACCCCATGATCAAGATTTCTTCAGCCCACTGGAATTAGTTGAGGGCCCAAAGACGATCACACAGGTCACTCTTGAAGAGGCCGAAGGGATCGTTTGTTGCGGACCGTTTGATCCTTTAGAAGATCTAGAAGAGATGCGACCACAGCTGTTGATTGCAAAAACTAAGGGTTTAAAGTTGCTCTGTGCGAACCCTGATATCGTGGTTGACCGTGGCAATAATCGGGAATGGTGTGCAGGCGCTTTGGCAAAACTATTTACGGAAATTGGTGGCGAAAGCCTATATTTTGGCAAACCACATTCACCAATCTATGACTTGGCTCGCCGCCGTTTAAATACCTTGGGTAAAAGCATTCCTGACAGCCGAATACTATGTGTTGGAGATGGGCTTCTCACCGATATTGATGGTGCATTAGGCGAAGAGCTCGATTCGCTTTTTATTACCGGTGGCTTGGCCGCGCGCGAGACCAAAACTGTGGACCAACCAGAGCCCCAAGCTTTGGAGGCTTATTTGACCCAAGAAATGATGCAACCTACCTATTCAATCGGTAAATTACGCTAAACGCCCCTTGATCTCCAAGCCTTAAAGGTAATAAAGTTACGTATAGAATACTCAGAATATTTCTTTATTACCTTGAGGCACTAAATGCTCGACAATATGCCCCGCGGCACGATCTATATCGAAGATATCGAAATTGGTATGGTTCGTCACTTGAGCAAGGTTGTAACAGACCGCGATATTGAGATGTTCGCCGAAATTTCCACCGACCATAATCCAATACATCTTGATGACAGCTATGCAAATGACACAATTTTTGGGGGCCGCATCGCCCATGGTATGCTGACTGCAGGTTTAATATCAGCTGTGATTGGCGAGCAGCTCCCCGGTCATGGTACCGTATATCTTGGCCAAACCCTCAAATTTTTGGGACCAGTACGCCCCGGAGATCGGGTTACAGCACAAGTTGAAGTTGTGAAAATTGATCCAGGGCGGCTAAGGGTAAAATTAGTCACCTGTTGCTTAGTAAATGGTAAAAAGGTCCTTGCCGGTGAAGCAACTGTCTTAGCGCCTTCTCGCAACTCTGACTTAGCATCTCGATAAAATTTTCAACTTTCACCTCACAATCCTTGCTCTAGCCAATTCCGCGCGATAGGGAATTTTCATGAGGCGTTTTCAAACCAGTAACATTCCTAATAATGCACGCGGCGCTGCCGTTGCCATCGGTAATTTTGATGGTGTACACCTAGGCCATCAGGCCGTGATTGACGTGGCACGTGCGCAGGCGATGAAATCTAATGCACCTTTGGGTATTCTAACCTTTGAACCACATCCCCGCAGTTTTTTCGCCGCAAAATTCAACCACGACATGTTACCATTTAGGCTATTAAGTGCCGAGGCACGGGCACATCGGCTGGAAAAACTTGGCGTTAAGCTCTTACTTGAACTGCCATTTGACCAAGCTCTTTGTGATCTGAGTGACTGGGAATTTTCTCAGAAAATTTTAAGCGAAGCCTTTGGACTATCGCATGTGGTGGTTGGCGCTGATTTTTGCTTTGGCAAAAGCCGCCAGGGCAACGCTGCAACGTTGTGTGATCATGCCACCACTCTTGACTTTGATGTCACTATTGCAGATCAAAAAAACCACAATATGCAAAAGATTAGCTCCACAAACATCCGCAATGCGCTGGCCGCCGCAAACCCTCGGGGAGCCGCCGCAATGTTGGGGCACTGGCATCGCCTGGAAGGCCCAGTAGAGCACGGAGAGAAGCGCGGACGTGAGCTTGGCTATCCCACAGCAAATATTTCAATAGACGGATTGCAACCTCCAGCTTTTGGAATTTATGCGGTATTGGCTGATGTGTTGACAGGCCCCAACGCGGGCACCTATCACGGTGCCACTTCAATTGGCGTGCGCCCGACGTTTGGTGAGAACCGCCCAAATTGTGAAACCTTTATATTCGACTTCACCGGCGACCTTTATGGTGAAACGGTATCGATCGGCTTGATAGACTACCTTCGCGGCGAAGAAAAGTTCGATGGGATCGAGTCGCTAATCACCCAAATGGATGCCGATTGTACTAGAGCTCGCATCATACTGGAAAGCTTATGAGCGACCAAATTCCTCGCAAACGCCTGCGCCCAAAGTTCTGGGAAAACGTGGCGTTAGAAAAGATGACTGATACAGAGTGGGAAGCACTTTGTGACGGTTGTGGCCGGTGCTGCCTCAACAAGCTGGAAGACCCAGACAGCGGGCGTGTGGCACTCACCCGTGTTGCTTGTAGGCTGCTGGATAATGAAAGCTGCCAATGCTCACAATATGTTATTCGTCAAGAATTTGTGCCAGAATGCATTCGCATGACCCCTAATACAATTGCACAGCATGCCTACTGGTTGCCAAACACATGCGCGTACAAACTTCTGCATGAGGGCAAAAGCTTGCCAGAGTGGCATCCTTTGCTGACAGGCACAACGCAATCGGTGCATGACGCGGGTATTTCTGTGCAAGGTTGGACTATACCCGAATTTGAAGTGCCTGAAGAAGAATGGGAAGACCATATCATTGAGGATTAGGCGATGAATTTTGCATCTGACAACACCGGTCCCGTCCACCCAAACGTTATGGCGGCCTTGGCTGCGGCAAATACAAGCTATGCCCTGCCCTATGGTGGCGATGACCTCACAGTGCAGGCTGTGCAAGAGATCCGCGATGTTTTTGAAGCACCGGATGCAGCCATATTTCTTGTATCGACTGGGACCGCTGCAAATTCTTTGATCCTTGCGACCCTGTCACAACCTTGGGAAACAGTATTCTGCCACACTGTGGCCCATATCCACGAAGACGAATGCAACGCGCCAGAGTTCTATACTGGAGGGACCAAACTGACTTTGGTTCCAGGACCAGACGCAAAGATGACTGCCGAAAACTTACGGAAATCAATTTCTGCAGAAGGCGCCCGCGGCGTGCATGGCCCGCAGCGCGGCCCAATCTCGCTTACGCAGGCGACAGAACGCGGCACAATTTATAGCATTAAGGAAATACAAGAAATCTCCACCATAGCAAAGGAATTTGAACTACCATTGCATATGGATGGAGCGCGGTTTACTAACGCTCTGCAAGCTTTGGACTGTTCTGCTGCGGAAATGACCTGGAAATCTGGAGTAGATGCAGTTACATTTGGTGGTACCAAAAATGGACTAATGGCCGTCGAGGCTGTTATCTTTTTCGATCCTAAAAATGCATGGGAATTTGAATTGCGGCGCAAACGTGGCGCCCATTTGTTTTCAAAGCATCGTTTCCTAGCCGCACAAATGAAATCTTATTTGGCGAGCAACCTTTGGTTGGACATGGCAAAAAAGTCTAATGATGCCTGCACAAGATTGGTGCGAGGGCTCAAGCAAATTCCAGAAGTGCGACTGGATTTTGAACCTGAAGCAAATATCATTTTTGCCCATTGGGCTCGTGCCATGCACCAACGTTTGCATGCGGCAGGTGCCCAGTATTATGTCATGGCAGGCGACTATACGACCGGCCCTGCAGATGAGATGCTACAAGCACGTTTGGTGACAGATTGGTCAGCCACATCCGAAAGTGTTGATCAGTTCTTAGCTATTTTACGAGAATAAAAAAGTTTTAATGATCTTTGCCAACTGTTGCGGGTGCGTTACAGGAGCCAATATGCCCTGCCCCCGCAATCACGAATTCTAGCGTAACCGGCAGACGTGCATGGAGCGCCCCTATTATAGCTTTGGCCACAACCGGTGACCTGTCACCACGATTCAATGAGATTGGCATTAAAGAGCGTCTGAAAGCACCAGATCAAGATTCTCAATCCGATCTTGCCCCCAGAGTCGTTGATCAGTGTCTGTAATGTAGAATGGTGATCCAAAAACTCCAGCGGCAATAGCATCTTCTGTATTTTTGGTGTATTGTTCTGCTGAGCCAATCATATCTTTATCGGCTAAATTTGGATCAAATCCAGCAGCTTTCAAACAATCGGCAATCACATCTGGCTGAGAAATATCTTTTTCTTCTTCCCAAACCGCCCGAGTGAATCCGTGCGCCAAACCACCCAAATCACCGTCCCCATAACGCCCCGCGGATATAAAGGCATAAGACGATGGCGCCATATTAACTGGGAAAAACGCTGGCTTGAAATTCATCGGCATGTGCAGCTTATTAGCCTCCCGCCGCAGCTCCTGCGAGCGCATTTCAATACGGCTGATGTGACGGTCTTTTGGCGGTACGCCACCCGTACGTCCAAAAACCGTCATCAAATCCATGGGACGGTATTCAACCGTTGCGGCGTGTTTTTGGGCTACAACTTCCATTCGGGTTCCCGCAAGATAAGTGAATGGTGAAATTGTTGCAAAAAAATAAGTAATATGGGCCATTAATATTGCCTTTTTATCGATATAACCTGTGATGAGTCCTAACCACATGCTAAGCCGTGTCAACATAAGGCGACTCACGGTCGCCATTTACGCTGAGGACAAGCAACGTGGCTTCTGTAGACGGACCAAAATTAATTTCAGGTAATTCCAATCTTAAGTTGGCAAAGTCCGTAGCGCGGCGCATGTCGCTGCATCGGGGCATGAGTGTTGATTTGGTAGATGCCCGCGTTGAACGCTTCAATGATGGTGAAATTTTTGTCGAGGTCTATGAGAACGTTCGTGATGAAGATATGTTTATTATCCAGTCAACGTCACGCCCCGCAAATGATGCATTGATGGAACTTTTGATCATCGCCGATGCGCTCAAACGCTCGTCAGCCAGCCGCGTTACAGCGGTTATTCCATATTTTGGTTATGCGCGCCAAGATCGCCGCAGCAAAGCCCGTACACCAATCACCGCCAAGCTGGTGGCCAACATACTTGAGAAGGCTGGCATTGAACGAGTGCTTACCCTTGATCTTCACGCGACCCAAATTCAAGGTTTCTTCGATATTCCCGTCGACAACCTCTATGCCTCACCAGTATTTGCTCTCGACGTCAAACATAACTTCAAAGAACAGATGGGTAACCTAATGGTCGTTTCCCCTGATGTGGGAGGCGTTGCTCGGGCTCGTGATTTAGCGCAACGCATTGGCGCTCCGCTATCCATCGTAGATAAGCGCCGTGAAAAAGCGGGCGAAGTGGCTGAAATGACGGTTATCGGTAATGTTGAGGGCCGCACCTGCCTGATTGTTGACGATATAGTCGATACTGCTGGGACCCTTTGCAAAGCGGCAGACGTTCTAATGGAAAATGGTGCTAAAGAGGTACATTCATATATCACACATGGAGTGTTGTCCGGGCCAGCCGTTGATCGGATCACCAAATCTGTAATGAAAAATTTAGTGATTACAGATACGATTGAAGCAACTGATGCTGTCAACAACGCTCCCAACATCCGGATTGTCCCAACAGCCCCAATATTTGGCCAAGCCATTTTGAACACCTGGAATGGAACTTCTGTTTCATCCCTATTTTCAACAGAATCCCTCTCGGCCATCTATGAAAGCATTTATGACTGCGAATGAGGCCGTGGGGCCAGTCTAAGCCGACACTAAACGGCTATTATCAAAATTTGAAAACAGTTTTCACCTAAGCTAGATGAATATAAACGCTGTGCGCCAATAACCGGTTCATAAATCATAAGCACTTCGATCATTGCCTTTATATAAAAAGGGCCCCAATAGGGGCCCAAATTTAATACTTTTGGAATTATAATTTAAGCTGCGTTAAGCCCCAAAGCTGCGGCCAAAACTACTACTTCAGCATGCATTTTGATTGCAGCGTCCAGCGTGACTTCATTCGCACCGTCCAAAGCCCCTTGTGCGATTGAGACAATACCGTCCATATCCGCTTGTGTGACGTCAGATTTCACCATCGCACGCTCGGCAATAACGGTAACACCTTCAGGTGTTACCTCTGCAAAGCCGCCAGTGACAACGTACTCACTCACTCCGTCAGCAGAGCTAACCGATAATAAACCTGGCCGCAGAGTAGTTAAAACTGGGGCATGGTGGAGCATTGCTGTCATGTCACCTTCTGATCCTGGTATCAGGACCTCGGTAGCCGCAAAAGAAGCAAGGCTTCGTTCGGGACTTACCAGATCAAAGTTCATAGTATCTACCATTAGGCTGCATCCGCAGCCATACGTTCGGCTTTTGCGACAACGTCGTCGATATCCCCAACCATATAGAATGCTCCTTCTGGAAGGTGATCATACTCACCAGCCACGACCGCTTTGAAAGATGCAATTGTTTTTTCCAAAGGAACCTGAACACCATCAGATCCCGTAAACACTTTGGCAACGTCGAACGGCTGGGACAAAAAACGTTCCAGTCTACGCGCACGCGCTACGGCTACTTTATCATCCTCAGAAAGCTCATCCATTCCCAAAATAGCTATAATATCTTGAAGAGACTTATACTTTTGCAGAACTTGTTGCACATCAGTTGCTACTTTGTAGTGCTCTTCACCAATGATCAAAGGGTCTAACAAACGCGACGTGGAACCCAATGGATCCACAGCAGGGTAAATACCTTTTTCTGAGATAGAACGGTCCAAAACAGTTGTCGCATCCAAGTGCGCAAATGAGGTGGCCGGCGCGGGGTCGGTTAGATCATCGGCCGGCACATAAACCGCTTGAACAGAAGTAATGGAACCTGACTTTGTCGATGTAATCCGCTCCTGCATCGCTCCCATATCGGTGGCTAGTGTTGGCTGATAGCCAACTGCTGAAGGGATACGACCCAAAAGGGCTGATACTTCAGAACCAGCTTGCGTAAAGCGGAAAATGTTATCGACGAAAAATAGCACATCAGCGCCAGTTTCATCACGAAATTGTTCTGCCAGAGTCAAACCAGTCAACGCAACCCTCATACGGGCACCTGGAGGCTCGTTCATTTGGCCATAGACAAGAGCAATCTTGGAATCTTCAAGTTTGTCAGGAACAATAACGCCACCCTCTATCATTTCGTGGTAAAGATCGTTGCCTTCTCGAGTTCGCTCACCAACTCCAGCAAAAACAGACACACCGGAGTGCACCTTTGCGATGTTGTTGATCAATTCCATGATCAAAACTGTTTTACCAACACCCGCACCACCGAACAAACCAATTTTACCACCTTTCGTATAGGGGGCGAGAAGGTCGATAACTTTGATACCAGTTTCAAGAATTACCGATTCGGTAGATTGTTCTGAGAAAGCAGGTGCGTCTTGGTGAATACTGCGACGGTCAGTTTTACCCAAAGGCTTACCCTCGTCAACAGGCTCGCCCACAACATTCAAGATCCGACCTAAAGTTGCTCTACCTACAGGAACAGTGATGGGACCTCCTGAGTCCGCAACCCCCTGACCACGAACCAAACCTTCAGTCGCATCCATCGCGATGGTGCGTACTGTGCCTTCGCCTAAGTGCTGGGCTACTTCTAACACCAGCTTCTTACCGTTATTGTCAGTCGTCAAAGAATTCAAAATCTGTGGCAGATCGCCTTCAAATTGAACGTCAACAACGGCGCCGATCACCTGGGTGATTTTGCCTTTTGCATTTGCCATGTTGTCTCTCCGGGTTTTAGAGCGCTTCTGCGCCCGAAATAATTTCAATAAGCTCGTTAGTAATCTTAGCCTGACGCGATCGGTTGTATTTGATGGTCAGCTTGTCGATCATTTCACCAGCATTTCGTGTGGCGTTGTCCATTGCTGACATGCGGGAACCCTGTTCAGATGCCGCATTTTCAAGCAATGCTGTGAATATTTGCGTTGTAACTGCGCGCGGAAGCAAATCAGCCAAAATGCCTTCTTCGCTTGGCTCGTAGTCGTAGACAGTGCCTTCTTCAATAGTACCTTCAAACTTCGCAGGTATAACCTGTAGCTCGGTTGGCACTTGATTGACGATGCTAACAAATTCTGAAAAGAAAATCTTCGCTACATCGAATTCACCAGTGTCAAACCGGCTCAGCACATTATGAGCAATCGTAGCAGCATTATCATAGCCTACGCGCTTCACATCGGATAAATCTACATGGTCTACAAGCATGGCCCCAAATTCACGTTTTAGAGATTCGCGGCCTTTTTTTCCTACAGTAAGGACTTTTACGGTCTTTCCTTCAGACAATAGCTTTTTAGCAGCTATTCGAGCCAACTTGACAATATTAGAGTTAAAGCCACCGCACAAACCCCGCTCTGCGGTCATAACGACCAGCAAATTGGTTTGATCAGATCCAGTGCCAGTTAACAGCTTTGGCCCACCCTCAGAAGATCCAACAGAAGCGGCCAAACCAGCCATAATAGCGTTGAAACGTTCTGCGTACGGGCGGCCAGCCTGCGCCGCATCTTGTGCGCGGCGCAGTTTAGCTGAGGCAACCATTTGCATCGCCTTTGTGATCTTGCGGGTCGATTTGACCGACGCGATCCTGTTTTTTAAGTCACTAAGGTTAGGCATATGCCAGTATCCTTACGCGAAATCTGCGGCGAAATCATCCAGCGCAGCTTTGATCTTAGCTTCAGCATCACCTTTGATTTTTGGATCTTCATTGGTAATCATAGCCAAAACATCGCTAGCCTTGCCACGAAGATGAGCCAACAGACCTGCTTCAAAACGAGTGACATCGGTTACTTCTATTTTATCTAAATACCCCTTGGTGCCGGCATAGATTACACAAACGATTTCAGCATTGGATAAAGGCGAATACTGAGGTTGCTTCATCAGCTCAGTCAAACGTGCACCACGGCTTAGCAATTGCTGGGTAGCCGTGTCTAGATCAGAACCAAACTGTGCGAAGGCTGCCATCTCACGATACTGCGCCAATTCCAGCTTTACCGGACCCGCAACAGATTTCATCGCATTCGTCTGAGCAGATGAGCCAACCCGAGAAACAGACAGACCTGTGTTTACCGCTGGACGGATACCTTGGTAGAACAATTCTGTTTCTAAGAAAATTTGCCCATCGGTGATTGAGATCACGTTAGTAGGGATGAACGCTGATACATCGCCACCCTGGGTTTCGATGATTGGCAAAGCTGTCAAAGAGCCAGATCCATTGGCTTCGTTCAACTTTGAAGACCGCTCCAACAATCTCGAGTGAAGGTAGAACACGTCACCTGGGTAGGCTTCACGTCCCGGTGGACGGCGAAGCAGCAATGACATTTGACGATACGACACGGCTTGCTTTGACAAATCATCATAGATGATAAGAGCATGCTTGCCGTTATCACGAAAATATTCAGCCATGGACGTCGCAGCATAAGGCGCCAAAAACTGCATAGGGGCTGGATCAGAGGCAGTTGCGGCAACTATAATAGAATATTCTATTGCGCCAGATTCTTCCAATTTCTTAACTAACTGAGCAACTGTTGAGCGTTTCTGCCCGATAGCAACATAAATACAGTACAATTTTCCTGTATCGTCTTTAGCCGCATCATTGTAAGATTTTTGGTTAAGGATCGTATCAAGTGCAACAGCTGTTTTACCGGTTTGACGATCACCAATGATCAATTCGCGTTGACCACGGCCAATCGGGATCATAGCGTCAACAGATTTCAAACCAGTCGCCATAGGCTCATGCACAGATTTACGCGGGATGATGCCAGGAGCTTTAACGTCAGCTTGGCTGCGGAGCTTGGATTTGATTGGACCTTTGCCATCCAAAGGATTACCCAAGCCGTCAACAACACGGCCAAGTAGTTCTGGACCAATAGGAACATCCACAATCGCCTTTGTACGCTTGACTGTATCGCCCTCTTTAATGTCTCGGTCTGTGCCAAAGATAACAACACCAACGTTGTCAGCCTCTAAGTTGAGCGCCATCCCTTGGATGCCGCCTGGAAACTCAACCATTTCACCGGCTTGAACGTTATCCAAACCAAATACACGCGCGATTCCATCCCCAACGGAAAGGACGCGGCCTACTTCGGCTACTTCGGCTTCTTGCCCAAAGTTCTTAATTTGGTCTTTCAGGATCGCAGAAATTTCTGCAGCTTCGATCGCCATTTATCCGACCTCTTTCATTTTGTTCTGAAGTGCATTCAGCTTGGAGCGGATCGACGTATCAATCATCTTCGAGCCAACTTTAACGACAAGACCGCCTATTAGGCTGTCATCAACGGTCGCTTTGATTTTCACATCAAGTCCCAATTGGGCCTTGAGCGTTTTAGCCAAACTTGCGGCCTGTGCTTTGGTCAACGCCTTGGCTGAAGTGACTTCGGCAGTCACTTCACCTTTATCGTCTGCAATGCGAGCCCGCAAAGCTGTCAACAAGCTTGGTAGTATAAATAGACGGCGCTTGTCGGCCATCAATGCGAGCGTGTTAACCATGGTTGTTTGAAGCTTCATTTTTTTAGCAACAGCCGAAATCGCCTGCCCCATCTCTTTGCGTGAATATAATGGCGATGTCACCAGAGCGCGTAAATCAGAACTTCCAGTCAAAGCACCGTCCAATGCATCCACATCAGCCTCCAACGGCTTCAATTTTTTGTCTTCTTTAGCAAGCAAAAACACCGCTGTTGCATAGCGGCTTGCAATACCAGACGAGATCGATGCTGATTCGGACAAAGACAACCCTCTCGATACTGGCCCGTCTGATACATAGTGTCAGACAAAGGCGTGTGTAGGCGCCATATAGGTATGGCAGCAAAATCTGCCGCGGTGTAGCAGAGCCTTTAACGTCCCGCAATGCTAATGACGGCCAAAGTTTGATAGAAAAACCAAAGAAATATAAGGTTTTGGCTTGGGTGCGACCCTTTGTGCCGCAACCATACCCTCTAAAACTAACGAATCCACCTCACGTTAAGCCCCTTTCAGAGCCTGTTTAAGCGGGGTCCGGGGATTTGATGCCCTTGAGAAGACCTAAGGGCCGCGAAATGATTTGGCCCAAACCGGGTCGCCGCGGCCTAGGCACCTGCTTACTTACTTCCAAAATCAAAACCCCGCCCCCGCGCCATGCGGGAATACTTTGCCCAACTCTTTCTAGCGGCCCTGCCATACGAAGCCAGAACCGACTAGACCAGGGTGGCTGATACAGCGCAGTCACATGGTGCTCGGGCAAAAAACCATGCCATTTTAGCCGCGACTCTAGTTGCCCTGCAGTGTAGGGCCGGGCAAATGAAAACGGCGTGCCCTCACGTCTGGACCAGAGGCTAGCGCGATTGGGCACGATAAAAATGACGCGCCCCGCAGGCTCCAAAACTCGGTAACATTCTTCAAGCACAGCGGCAGAGTGCTCAGAGGTATCCAAGCCATGTAGTACCAACAATTTATCTACAGATCCGGTTTCTACAGGCCAGCGGGTTTCTTCACATAAAACAGAACAGTTTGGTGCGCCTGCCGGCCAATGCATAACACCCTGCCGCGCTGGCATTAAGGCGGTAACGCGACGTGCGTCTTCCAAAAAAGGCTCCAACAAAGGAACTGCAAAACCATAACCCACAACAATTTGACGCGTAGTATTTGGCCACAAGCTATTAACCTGTTCTTGAACAGTATGTTGTACTGACCTGCCAAGAGCAGACTTATAATAAAAGGTCCTCAATTCGCGCACATCTAAATGCATTGCAGTTCAATCCTCATAGATTATGATTTCTGAGATACTAGCAAACAATAGAAGTGAAAACACCATGGTAAATTCAACAGTCAATGTTTATACGCTCCCCTGCCTTTCTGATAATTACGCCTATGTGATCCACAATAGTGCAACTGGTACAGCCGCAATTGTGGATATTCCAGATTCAGGCCCAATTATTTCTAAAATTGCAGAGCTTGGCGCCACTGTTACTGAGGTATTTTTAACCCACCATCATTGGGACCACATTGATGGTTTAAACGACCTTAAAACAACCCTTAGCACCCAGCTTGGCCAAGCTAGGTGCCGTGTAATTGGCGCCAAAGCCGATGCCCATCGCCTTCCACCATTGGACGAAGCTCTCTCACCTGGCCAATCCGTCCAACTTTGTGGGGTTAAGGGAAAAATATTTGATGTGTCAGGCCACACACTTGGTCACCTCGCCTTGCACATGCCAGATATTAACGCGCTATTCACTGCCGACAGCCTGATGGCCATGGGATGTGGGCGCCTTTTTGAAGGTACCGCAGCCCAAATGTGGCAAAGCCTCTCACAATTGCGTGCCTTACCAAGCAATACGCTAGTCTATTCTGGTCATGAATACACAGCCAACAACATGGCCTTCGCATTATCCTTGGGGGAGGAAAATTCGGCCATTGCCATCCGTGCTGAGGAGATTGCCACCTATCGTGCCGCAGGCCGCTTCACAGTTCCAAGCCTTTTAAGCCTGGAACTGAAAACAAACCCGTTTTTGCGCGCTGATGATCCCGCCCTTCAAGCCTCGATTGGCATGAGCGGCAGAAAACCAGCCGAAATTTTTGCTACAATTAGGGAGTTGAAGGACAATTTCTAGTAAATATTTGATCATAAATCGGTAATGTTGAGCGTTTTGGAACATAAAATGCATATTGCCCCTTGAAGGTTGTTGAAGAAAGCCGAAGTCTATAACTGAGAGCGGTCAAATTGATCGAATAAAACTAAGGAGCGTCGCGTGCCATCATTTTCGTCAACTTTGGAAAATGCCATTCATGAAGCTTTAGCCGCAGCAAATGCGCGTAAACATGAATTAGCGACCTTAGAGCATTTACTTCTGGCACTGTTGGACGAGCCCGACGCTGCAAAAGTAATGCGGGCATGCTCGGTGGATGTAAAATTTCTACGCAAAAGCCTTGTGGATTTTATCGAGGATGACCTATCCACGTTAATCAGCGAAGCTGATGGCTCAGAAGCAGTGCCCACAGCCGCTTTTCAGCGGGTAATCCAACGTGCCGCGATACATGTTCAATCATCGGGTCGCACTGAAGTAACCGGCGCCAATGTTTTGGTTGCAATATTCGCCGAACGCGAAAGCAATGCCGCCTTCTTTTTACAGGAACAAGAAATGACCCGTTACGACGCGGTTAATTTCATTGCACATGGGGTAGCCAAGGATCCTGACTTTGTAGAAAGTCGCCCAATTGTCGGCGCCGATGAGGAAGGCTCCATGTTTGAAGGTGAAGCGGGAGAAACCGCGGAAAAAGAAAGTGCGTTGGCAAAATATTGCGTTGATTTAAATGCAAAGTCTATTCAAGGGGATGTAGACCCACTGATTGGCCGCGATCTAGAAGTGGAGCGGTGCATTCAAGTGCTCTGCCGCCGCCGCAAAAACAACCCACTTTTGGTAGGCGACCCTGGTGTTGGCAAAACCGCCATTGCGGAAGGTCTCGCTCGCAAAATAACCCAAGGCCAAACTCCTGCTATCCTCTCAAAAACCACAATTTATTCCTTGGACATGGGCTCTCTACTTGCTGGAACACGCTATAGGGGGGATTTTGAGGAACGCCTCAAAGCTGTGATGACGGAAATGGAGGATCACGAAGATGCGGTTCTGTTCATCGATGAAATTCACACAGTGATTGGTGCTGGTGCAACCTCCGGCGGCGCGATGGATGCGTCAAACCTGCTCAAACCGGCTTTACAGGGCGGGAAACTACGTTGCATGGGCTCAACCACCTACAAAGAATTCCGCCAACATTTCGAAAAAGATCGCGCTTTAGCGCGCCGGTTTCAAAAAATTGATGTTGCGGAACCTTCGGTGGAAGATAGCATTAAAATTCTCAAAGGCCTGAAGCCCTATTTCGAAGAACATCACGATGTTAAATATACAGCTGACGCCATCAAAACTGCAGTCGAGCTGGCAGCGCGCTATATCAACGACCGCAAGTTGCCCGACAAAGCTATTGATGTGATCGACGAAGCCGGTGCAGCTCAACACCTGCTGAGCGATAGCAAGCGCCGTAAAACCATTGGTGTCAAAGAGATCGAAACTGTAGTTGCTAAAATTGCACGCATTCCCCCAAAAACTGTATCCAAAGATGACGCGGAAGTTCTCCGCGATCTTGAGGCCGGGTTGAAGCGAGTAGTATTCGGTCAAGATCCTGCCATTGAGACGTTAGCATCAGCAATAAAATTGGCCCGAGCCGGGTTGCGAGAACCAGAGAAACCCATTGGAAATTACCTTTTTGCTGGCCCAACAGGTGTTGGAAAAACCGAAGTGGCCAAGCAATTAGCAGATGGTTTGGGCGTAGAACTTATCCGCTTTGACATGTCAGAATATATGGAAAAACACGCCATCAGCCGTTTGATTGGCGCCCCTCCCGGCTACGTTGGCTTTGATCAGGGGGGGATGTTAACAGATAGTGTAGATCAAAATCCACATTGCGTATTGTTACTGGACGAAATCGAGAAAGCGCATCCAGATGTATTCAACATTCTGCTCCAAGTAATGGATCATGGAAAACTAACCGATCATAATAGTCGCACCACGGATTTCCGCAATGTGGTGCTGATTATGACGTCCAACGCCGGGGCTTCAGAGATGTCAAAAGCCGCCATTGGCTTTGGCCGTGATCGCCGCGAAGGTGAAGACACTGCCGCCATCGAACGTACTTTCACACCGGAATTCCGCAACCGTCTAGATGCGGTTGTGAGTTTTGCGCCGCTTGGCCGTGACGTAATTGCGCAAGTGGTTGAAAAGTTTGTGTTACAACTCGAAGCTCAACTGATGGACCGCAATGTCACAATCGAAATCACGAAAGCTGCCGCAGATTGGCTTGGCGACAAGGGCTATGATAACAAGATGGGCGCACGTCCGTTAGGCCGGGTGATCCAAGAACACATCAAAAAACCATTGGCTGAGGAATTGCTGTTTGGCAAATTAACTAAAGGTGGAAACGTGAAGGTAGGCGTCAAATCTGGAGAGCTAGAACTGCATATAGAAGAGCCGCAAAAGGCAAGGATTACCAATAAAACGACTAAGCCGCCGCTGCTCACTGCCGAATAAGCCAAAGGAAATTCAGAAAAATTTAGGTTGCATATAAAACAAGATGCAGCCTTTTATCCACGAAACCTTACTTTTCTGTAAGCTTTAACTCTATGCGACGGTTTTGCGCCCGAGCAGCGCGAGTATTTTCTGTGTTCAAAGGTTGAAACTCTCCAAACCCATTGGCCGACAAGCGACGCGGTTCCATATTTTCCTCATTAACTAGCAGCAAGACAACTGACAAAGCACGAGCTTGGCTCAACTCCCAGTTGCTTTGAAAGCTACTTCCAGCCAACAACGGCTGATCATCAGTGTGGCCATCAACCTGCAAAATCCAGTCAATACCAGGAGGCATCTGTGCAGCAATTTCCTGCAATAGTGTTGATATTTTCGCAATTTCACGTTTACCAACAGCTGACAGTTCCGCCCCGCCAGAAGGAAATAAAATCTCAGAGGAAAATACAAATCTATCCCCAACAATACGTACCCCTTCAATCCCTTCTAGCAAGCCACGCATCCGTCCAAAGAAGTCAGATTTATACTGCTCGAGAGATTTCGCCTCGATGGCCAGACGGGCCGCTTCCTCTGCAAGAAGCTTTTTTTCAACGGCCTCCAGCGCAAGGCTCTTGCGGGCCTCAGAAGCCGCTTGTGCCAACGCCATATTCAGGTCGCTCCCCAAATTCGTTATTTTGACATTATTTTTCTCATCCCGGCTGCGGTAATCGCCTAATATGGATTGCAGTCCACCGATTTGAGCCTGCAATTCACGCACAGATTCGCTTAAAACAACCATTTGCCGTTGCGCTTCGGTTGAAATTTGTTCTGACTTTTGTAACTCTGCTTGGGCGGTGGCCAAAAGGGCCGTTGTAACTTCAGCTTCCGTCAGCTGTTGCTCTGCACTTTGACGCGCAACAATCGCACGTGCTAACGCTTCACGCAAAGGTACGTTACCCTGAAGTAGAGATCGCGCAGTCTGCAGTTCCGCCTCGCGTTTTTGCAACCGCAGCAACGCTTCTTGTAGTCTTTGTGTTGTAACAGCCCCTTGCTCTTCCAAAGTGGCAAGCTGGCCTTGCGATAATTCCTTAGTTGCTTTGGCCGCTTCCAACGCCAATAATGCTGTTGATAGCTTTTCGTTCATACCGACATTCGCTACTTGGGCTGCTGCCAGCAGCGCAAGTGTTTCTTCAGCCTTTTTACGTTTATCGTTCAGCTGCAGGGTCAAAGACGACAGAGCTGCCTCGCTATTCTCTAGATCTTTACGCAGCTTTTCCGACGCAGCCGCCATCGATAAGCGCTCGATTTGTTTTTGTGTCAGCGCAGCATCTGCCTCCGACAGACGTTCGCGTAGTATGGCCGCAGCCACCATCTCCTGTTGAGATTCGTCAAGAGCATTATTCAGGGTTTTGGCCTGCTCTTGTAGAGCTTTATTGGCTTGCTCTAACGTTGTGGTCCGCTCCTGCTGGGAGGCAAGAAGTGCCAAAGTATTAGATAGATTGGCACTGGTAACTTGAGTGTCGCGACGTATATCAACCAACATTTCATCCATCAATTCACGCTGTTTTTCAGCCAAAGCAGCTTTTTCAATCTGGGCTGTGATGTTGGCTTGTGCCGCGAGCAAAGATTGCTGCAAACTGGCACGTTCGCCGTCGAGTACAGCGGTGTTGTCAGCTTCCTGGGCTTGTTTAGCCAGCATTTGCCGCACCCGCGCCTCAAAACCTACAATCATTGCATTAGCGGAGACGTTTTGTGCCTCAAGCTCCGACACTTGGCTCTCCACATCAACAATGCGAGCCACATCTTCCATAGACTGCGCCACTAATAAAGTTAGCTCGGCTTCAAGCTGAGTAATCTGACCATCTGACGAGGCCTGCTTTTGCAGTAAGGAAGCCACTTTGGTTTCAAAATTAGAGATCTCTGCGTCACCCTGTGCCTTTGCATTTTGTAGCTCTGATACCTGAAGCTTAAAATTCTCGATATCGCCGTCGGTTTGTTGTTGTAAGTTCAGAAGATTGGCCACTTTTTCTTCAAAATCATTAATTCGAGTGTTCGCAGTGTTGAGGTCAGCTATGCGCGCTTTACGCTGCGCAGTAAGTGTTGAGATAAGAGCAAGTTGGTCGCGGCCTTCCGCTTTAGCTTTTGCCAAAGATGAATCCAAACCAGCAACCTGGTCACGCAAATTGGCTGCACTGGCGCGCTCCAAGCCGAGTGCGTCCCCCAGCGCTGAAATTTGTACAGCCAACCCCTGCAGTTGATCGTTTTTTTGTACAACATCGAGGTTCAGCTCTTCCAGTCGGGTACCTTGGCCCTTTATCGTTTCTTGCAGCACAAATTGCATCACCATGAAAATGGTCAGCACAAACATCAAAACCAGCAACAGACCAGTCATAGCGTCCACAAATCCTGGCCAAATTGAGGCTTGAAACCTTACACCGGTGCGTCGGGAAAGCGCCATGTCTAGCCCTTGTCGCTATTGGGGGTTCGTGCGAGGGACCTAATAGCCTTCGTAAGGTTTGCAAGATCACTGCGAATTTCCGACAGGCTTTCTTGCCGTCCGGAAGAAACTTCTTCCAAAACTCGCAACATTTGTACATCTATCGAGCGCAGGCGCATACGACTTTCAGCATCAATACCATCACCACCACTTTCGCCCATCCGCGCAATCATCCTCTCTTGGCTAGTGGCGACGCGCTCTAAGGCTTGCGTTTGGCCTTGGTCAAGTTTTTTAGTCAATTTTTCGATCGTTGAGGTGAGCGCAATCAAATGCGATTCAACTTCCACCTGGCCCTGGCTAGTTTGCGAATACATCTGCGCCATTCCGTCCATCTGTTCAGACATCTGCTCCATCATCGCTCCCAACATCGTCTGATTTCCACCACCTTCGCCTTCACCGCCAGAAAAACCAACGCGGGTGATGGTTGAGAGCCATTCTTCCAACTCGCCATAAAAGCGGTTTTGACCCCGACCCGAAAACACCTCCAAAAGCCCAACAATAAGCGACCCGGCAAGGCCGAGCAAAGAGGAAGCAAAGGCAACACCCATGCCATCCAACTGGCCTTCTAGGCCACGCTGCAGTCTAGAAAAAATATCAACTGCACTTTCATTGTCTACGGGCGTCAGAGATTGGATGGTTTGCACCAAAGCAGGCACCGTGGTGGCCAAACCATAAAATGTTCCCAACAGACCCAGGAAAATAAGCGTGTTGGTAATGTACCTTGTCAATTCACGCTGCTCATCAATCCTCGTGGATACGCTATCCAAAATTGATCGCGACGAAGCAGAGCCCAACTGCATTCTCGCACCACGGCCCCTTAACAGACTGGCCAATGGCAAAAGTAATTGTGGTGGCTTGGCCACGTCATGCCCGTCACGCTGGGTGACAAACCCCTCAATCCATTGCACTGAATAAATCAATGACAACACTTGATGAAAACAAGTGGCGACGCCGATAATGAATACAAACAAAATGAAGATGGTCAAATAGGGATTTGTCAGAAATGT
>Ga0114995_10000898_pt1 | contig 20967 bp, 9 predicted proteins | sample ArcticOcean_MG_C_11_FD_87038 | JGI IMG/M metagenome (GOLD analysis project Ga0114995, IMG submission 87038) | Marine microbial communities from western Arctic Ocean - ArcticOcean_MG_CB2_154 | ecosystem: Environmental > Aquatic > Marine > Oceanic | place: Arctic Ocean: Canada Basin | collected... | reverse complement strand
CAAAATGCCAGTATAAAAGACAATTTTCCCTCCTGGCATACACCAAGCGTTCACCGTCTTATCATCTACTAAATTATATTCCCATTTGTAATCTTTTAAATAATCAGAATATCCATTGGCATTGAGCCAAAGCTCGGCAGCCGTCGAAATGCGTTGACCAACTCGACTTATCATTTCAGCTTGCTTAGTTTCTTTTACAATTTTTTGTTCCGTTAAAAACTGATCGTATTGAGCAAAAGCTGTAGGAAACAATTGAGAATTTGGCACAAAAGCCATGGTTTGTTTTCCTGTAAACGGATTTATTGCACAAGAGACTAACAAGACTACTATAGAGCACAGCAGTACTTTCGATTTAATGTTCATGATTTATAGTTTTTAAGAGTTTTTTAAAAAAGAAGACGCTATTAATTATACTATTGAGAAATAGCAAATAAATGGCTTTATAGAATTGAGAATAAAAATTGAGATAGGACAAGATACGACTGTCCGAAAGAAGAGTTTTCAAGAAAAATAAGTTTAAACAATTAATAAATAGTTAAACCTGAAAAGACATTAAGTAGAATAGATCAATAAATAATCTAATTCGTTTATCAAATATAAGATTATTCTAATTCGAATACCAACATGGGAAATAAAGATACCTTAAACGAATAACAAATAAAAGCCTGTGAAACTCATAAATAACTGATTTTAATTTAGTTACATTAAGCGCAGGCTCCATCTAGGCTAAAGCCAAAATAAGCTTACAACTTAATAAGGAGTATCTTTGTACCAATCAATTTCACTAAAATTGTTGTTATTCATGCAAAATTTTGAACAAAAAATGTTTCAGTTTTTTTTAGGTGAAAAGACAAAACAAAAGATCGAAAAAAGCATTCTTTACATCTCTATTGTAAGTTTCTTAATTCATTTAATCTTAATTTATTTAGTAAAGTTCGAGATAGTTCGTTTCGAAGACGGCTACGGACTTTTTACTAACCCAATAACAGCAATCTACACTCCCTTTTCGTTTATCCTATTATACGAAATATACCTTTTAGTATATTATTTACCAAGGTCGATTACCACATACATCTCTAAACAGTACGAGATAATAACACTTATAATTATACGAAGGATATTTAAAGACATCTCTAATCTTAACCTCAGCGAAAGCTTGTTTACAAACGAGGTCAACGTAAAAATCTTTATAGACTTGGGTGCTTCCTTAGTCTTGTTTTTGCTTATTTATCTATTTAGAAAAAATACCCTTTTACCAAAAACGAATTCGACAGGAGACAATATAGAAAAGTTCATCAGAATAAAAAGATGGATGTCCTCCCTACTGATTCCTACTTTAATATTATTAGGACTATTTAATTTTATCCCTTGGGTATCTAGTCTTTACGACGCCAACTTTGGCTACCTAGAAATGAGTTCGGTAAACAACATATTTTTCGACGAATTTTTTCAACTACTGATTATAGTAGACGTAATGCTTTTGATATTTTCGTTTTTCAACTCCGATTTATTTCACAAAATAATGCGAAATTCTGGCTTTATTATTTCCACAATATTAATTCGAGTTTCCTTTTTAACAGAAGGACTAACCAACGTTATTCTGATAATATCTTCCTTAATATTTGGTTTGTTAATTTTACTGATATACAACGAATGCGAAAAAAACGAATTGTTTAAACCTTAGTTAGGCGATACAACAATCCTTTTTTATTACTTTTGAAAAAAGCATTACAAAGCGATCTTCTTTCATGAAAAAAACCACAAACAAAGTTCTAATAGTCTTATTATTTTTGCTTGCTTCCTGTTCTAAGCAATCCTCTAATCAGGAATATTCCACCTCTTTATTCTACCAAGAATACCAAGATTTGATAGATAACTTAAATGCTGATTTTCCTGGCAATGGCATAGATGTATTTGACAATCAGTTAAAAGATAGACCAATGGCCTATGGTTTATTGATGTCCGCAGAATACAACAGGTATTTACACACACGAAATACGGATGCTTACTTATTAGTGAAAAAATGTGGGCTATGGCTAATGGAAAATTCGGACCTAAATAATAATGGTATTGTAGGTTTCGGATTGCCAGATCAATGGGATGCCTTTAACGACAATAGCATTAACGAAGCACACCATGAGTATACTATAACTACTGCAATAGTGGTTAAAGGATTGTTAGATTGGTACGATATTGAATCAAATATTAATAAAAGAGCAGAAATTAAAGAGCTTGTTTTAAGCTGTCTAGATCCTTATCTCGACAATCGCTACGATTCGCCTATAGGCATTCCTGCATATTCATTAAGTCCGGAAGACACTATATACGACATTTATAATCCGGCTGCTTTTTTGCTAGGACAATTAAAAAGATATTCCCAGATAACAGACGACAAAGATTTAAAAGAAAAGCTTAACAGCAAGAGCAATAATATCATTAAAGTATTGGAAGACAACGTACAGATAGACAGTGCTTCCAATTATTTTTGGGCATATGGCATTCAACGCCAAGGACCTAATGACCTAGTACACGCATGCTATGTAATCGAAGGAATAAGAGATTTTCAAGAGTATGGAGGAACAACAAACCTCAACTTTTCTTCTGTCCACAATCATTTGTTTTCGTTTTCTAACGATAGTATATTTTTCGAACACTACCCTAAAAACCTTTGGCAAGAAGAAAGAGTAAGGCTATGGTCTATAGGGATGCTAATCTATTCACTTTCTGTAAACCATGATTTTGATGAAGTAGAGCAAAACATTTCGAGCCAATTATCGAAGTTTTATTTGTGGCCTGGTCAATATCGTTTTAAAATAGATGATGATAGAGTTATGATCCGGCAACACGCCCATCTTATTTTAGGACTAAGTTATTTTATATACAATAACGACAGAATAAGCAATAAGAATTAAACACCTAGCTTATTAAATGATTCCTTTTTTATAGGCGCAAAACAGCATGCCAGGAATAATAACATTTAAGAAAAGAACAATAGGAAGAATTGGTTTTCCTAAGATTAAATCAATCACGTCTGGCAAAGCAAGGAAGCCCATTAAGACGAATAAATGAAAGGATAGATTTTTTAAGTAATCTAAATTAGTGATAGGGATTGATCTTAAAATCAAACATATAACTGCAAGAAAAACACAAAACGTTAGCAGAATAAACTTATCTAAAAACAAAAGGCTTTCAATGCTTATATTTTCGAAACCATACACTTCATTAACCATAGAAGCTTTGATGGCTGAGGAATATATAATAGAAGAAATAATAAAAACTCTTACAAACAATATGGAAATTACAATCCAAAAAATATCTTTAATGCGCATGCAGGCTTCAATAATGATTACTTCCTAAATTTAAAAAATAAAATTCAAAAATCAAAACAATTCATAGACAAATAGCTGACCTCCAGATGCGTATGAGTTAACTACAAGCCTATTTCAAATCCGTTTACAGGAGAAATAATTCGAATATTAGTGTCTAGCCGGTTTTGCAAACCAATCTTAACATTTTTATAAATGAAGCTTTCAGTTTTTGGTAATGAGTCCAGCAAATGACTATTATCGCCAAAGCCTTCGCCACATTCTTCTAAGTCAAGCGAATATAAAATCTGACCTGAGAAAAGATCAAAATCAATTTCTATTTTTTCATCACAAAAAGAACCCCAATAACTAAAATGAGTAGCAAGAAAAAAAGTGGTGTCTACTAAAGCATAGCTATCAATAAAGCTCCATCGCCAATTGCTTCCTCCTGAGTGAGAAATAAATATCTTGTTATTTTCAATATCTAAAGCTTGAAAAGGATCGCCAATTACTCCTCCATCTTCGCTACTCAATATTGCAGACTTAGAGGTTTTCCAGAGATACCACACACTATCTTTTTGTTTTAAGACTACTACACTCTTTTAAATCCTAAATCGGCAGTATCAGGAGCGCTTAAGACCAAAGCACACTCTGCAATGCCATCTCCATCCAGATCACCAAAAGCGCTATCTAAAGAGCTTGTGTAGCGACTAGACTCAAGACCTACAATCTCTGCGAGCTTTAGTTCTTGAGTCAATCCAAGAAAAGGGAGAATAAGAAAAAGAAAAATTATTTTTTTAGAATCCAGCAATCAATATCAGTTGAAGTTCGTAATTGTCTTGCTTCGTCAATAGAATTTGTTTTCAAAATATAAAGATAATAAAGGTCGTTTTTAAGAAATGAATCTTGAGAATTTAATCCTTTAGATTCGGACATTTTCTTTAGGTTATCCATATTAGAAAACACCCCTACTATAACAAAATAAGTTTCCTCATTATTACTTTGGTCTACAATAGACTCTTCAACAATAAATTCCTGTTCTGGCTCATTTTGGCTAACTACATCTGCTTGAGAAACCGTAATGTCAGGCTGAGAAACTTGAGTCATATACTCCTTGCTAGATGCTTCGAGACTGTCCAAATCAAAATAAGACAAGATATACTCTTCTTGAGTAATAATAGCTTCAGAATTATCTGGTACTGCTTGGGCCTGAGCTTGGACCACCACATCCTCTTGCAAATCAACATCCTTAACTATAGAATCAATCATTTCAGCAGAAAAAGTAGAAAATGTCTTATTGCTGTTAAAATTGAATTTTAATCCCACAAACAAATCAAGATGATCATCCGAATTTGTTTTAGCACTGATCCCTCTTTGATTGTATACATCGACATTATCAATAAGATCTGTTGTGTTTTTTCTGTACACTGATTTTATAGATACTTCAATGCGATCAACAAGTTTAAAAGAACATTCTAAACTAGGTCCAAACGAAAAATAGTTGGTTTGGTAATCTTCCAATTGATCGATATTAAAATCAGAAAGACTTGTTTCGAAATTACTTTCGGCATAATACCCTAAAGCTCCCCATTCGCTAAAACTATAATCACTATAATTTAGTCCTCTATTATTTACCAGATTAGTGTAATTGTTAAACTGGCTATAGCCGAATTCTAAACCTACGTAAAAACTATATGTTTTATAAGTAGTTACTTTATTGCTATATGCGACAAACAAATTATCAATAGTAGACTGGTAGTTTTCAAGGAGCTGACTTTGATCGACGACTGGCTTATCATAAGAAAAAGAAGAATGTAGATAACCTAATTCGAAAACAGAATTTTTTAAGGAATAACTCAAAGATACTCTATCAGATAATTTCGACTTCGACTCAAGATCAAAAAACAGCTGAGAAGAACCTTTTGAGTAATTTAACTTAACATCCTGTCCACTAACAATAATGGAAGAAAAAAGAAATAAGAAAACTAATAAATATCTCATAAAACGGAAACTTATATTTCTTTTAAATAAAGGTAACTGCAAATTCTACCCTTCTATTTTTTTGCTTGTTAGAATCATTATCATTTGGAGCAATTGGAATAGTTTCTCCATGAAAATCAATGATTAATCTTGATTTTGGTATTCCCATTTTCATCAAATAATCTCTAACCGCTTGGGCTCTTCTTGCTGACAAACTAAAGTTATAATCATCGTTAGCATCGCTATCGGTATGGCCATCAATAATTAATAACATATTCTTGTTGCCAAGAAGTAACTTTCCGATATTGGAAAGATATTTAAACGAATTGCTTTTTAATTCGGCAGAGTTTTTGTCAAACTCTAAATTAGTCATCGCTCTAGAAAGAATCAAACTATCTTTCTCACTCAAGACAGGGCAACCACCGTTTAACATATCTCCAATAGTGTTAGGACATAAATCATCCGAATCACGAACACCATCATTATCCACATCAGGACATCCTTTAGCGGCAACAGATCCGTATAGGTTAGGGCATTCGTCTTCGTCGTCGATTACACCGTCATTATCCGAATCTTTTGGTTTTTTTATTTCTGCAATAACCTCTACTATACTTTCCTTTTTCTTTTCCTGAGTATTAGGAACTTCATAAGAAAAAGTTAACTCGGTTGTTCCTACTGAATAAGACGACACTTCGCTCATAGTGAACTCTTGGGACACTAATGACTTAATGTTACTAAAGTTTAAGCCAAGGGTAACTAAAGGTCCGAAATCGGAGTTTTCTATAAAGTTTCCTTTGTAACCAAAACCTAGACTTAATACATCTTGATAAGAAAAATTAAAATTAAAATCGAATTGAGTTGTTCCACTTTCGGAATGCTTGTATAGCATTGCAGGGCTAAAGTAAATTACATCATTTAAAGAAACGCCATAAGAAATGAAAGAATACAAGTTTTTCTCATAAATGTTTTCATTTGTAGTGAAGCCTAAATCAGATTCTAAAAGACCATCTATCGACACACCTATTACTAATGCTTTTTTAGAGTATGACATTCCGAAACTTGCGTTAGGAGACCAATTAAATTGGTTATCAAGAAACAAGAAGTCAGAAGCTGAAACATTACTAATCTGATTGTTTTGATAGCCTCCTGATAAACCAAACAAAACATACGACTCTTTGCTAATCAGAACTCTTTTAGCATAGTTGATTTTTATACCGCTATTGATAATGTTACCAGAGTTATCGGAATAAATATTTAAACCAAATCCGTTATCATCTTTCAACGCTTTGTTGATTATAATAGATGATCTTCCAATATTAGCATCGGTAAACTTATACCACTGCTGTCTTGCATTAACTTTAATAGTTGTGTTAGTGCTAAGACCAACTAAACTTGGGTTAAACAAAGTCGGATTCTCATAAAAATGAGACATCAATGAAGATTGCTGGCCAAAACTAACAATAGGCAAAAAAGCAATGAATAATAAAATTTTCTTTATCATTATTTCAATAGTGTTATAATCCCAGTTATATCCTTATAAAACTGGTTGTTGAACTTTATTATGTAATAGTAATCGGCAGTTGGCAAAATACTTCCATTCAAACCTTTACCATCCCAAGAAGGGAAAGAAGATTCCACATAAAAGACTCTTACTCCCCATTGATTAAAAATGCTTAACTCAACGTTTTGATCAAAGTTTAACATTGGTATAAACGAATCGTTTACTCCATCAAAATTAGGACTGAAAGTTGGCTCGGTTACAATGCAACTATATCCATCATTTGACTCGATTGTTATCAGTGTATCAAAAACGCAATTTTGGTTGTAAACAATAGTCAGATTGTAATCAGAAGCAAACAAATCATTAAAGCTAACCCCGTTGGTTCCGTTTGCTTGAAGACCTATTTCAGCACTTTCTAATAGCACGCTATACGCTCCCTCGTTAACAAAGTCTATATCAAGCTGGCCGTTAGAAATATAGTTGCACTCAGGAGCTGTTATGGTAGAAATAAACTCAAGATTTGAAGCACTTTTTACTGTTAAACTATCTGTTACGAAACATCCAATATTATCAACCACCGTAATAACATAAAGACCTGGAGCAACATTATTATTTTCTAAGCCAGATAGCAAATTGCTTGACCAAAAAGTCTCAAACGAATTCTGATAATCATAAACATAAGTAGAAATAGAACCATCGTTTAGATTAATACAAGATTCATCGCCGATAACATGATCGATTAATATCTCTTGTGGCTCGGAGATTGTTATTTCGGCTGTAGCAATACAATTAGTAGAATCCGTAATTATAAAGGAGTAATTATTTGCAGCTAAGTCATATATACTATCGGATTGAGAAACCAATAAACCATCGGTATTCAAAAGTTGATATTGATAGGGCATATTTCCACCAGAAACAGTAAAAATAACCTCTCCTTGAGACTGTGCATAGCAAACGTTATTGACTAACGAATAGGTGTTTATAATAGAATCAGGCTGAGAAACAATAGCAGAAACATTTTTAGCACAACCATTAATATCCTGAATACTTATACTGTATTGGTTGGCAGTAAGACCATCTATCAAGATAGAGTCATTAGTAAAGTAATCTTGTCCGTTAGAACTAATAGTATATAGCGGATTTCCCCCAATAACATTTACAAGAATAGATCCGCTAGAATCCCCAAAACAATTGGTTTGGCTAGGTACTAGCTCAACTTGTAGAGAGTCAGGCTCGCTTATTTCAATAATACTCATCGCACTACAATCATTCTCATCAACAATAAGAGTAGTATAGCTAGAAGAATAAAGAGAATCAAATACTAAATAATCAAAACTACCTAGATCATCTTGTTCAAAGTAATAACCAAATGAGTCGTAAAACTTCAAATTACAATTACCGATTCCTCCTGAGATATTTGTAATCTCTACACTAGCGTTTTGATCGGAATTACACAAAATTTCTGTTATAGAAACATCGCAAGTAATTGATTCGGGCTGTGCAACAATAAACTGAGACGAATTGTTAAACGCATTAGAGCAACCATTAATATCGCTAACGTTTAACTCATAAAAACCAGCTTGTAAATTTTCAAACAAAACAGAAACTTCTGGAGAAGCAATCTCGAAAACAGAATCGTTATAGCTTAGGAAATAATTATAAGAAGACAAACCACCCTCAACAGACGCATTAAGTACCGCAGTACTATCGCCGTAACATTCTATTACTGAAATCGAAGATAAAGAAGGCAACAATTCATCTGATCCAATCATTTCAAATGAAAACTCAGCGATACATTCGTTTATATCTTTAACTTGAAAAACAGATAGCCCAGCTCCCAAATCATTAAACTGATACTCATTTACAGTATTAGAGATTTCAAAGGACAAACCACCATTAGAAGAGTAATCATAGGGTCCAGCCCCTCCAGAAACAGCAGATAAAAGGAAACCATCGTTTACTCCAAAACAACTTGTATTTAAGCCATTAAAATCGGAAACAGAAGTTAATCCATAAACCATTTCTAATGGCGCAATTAAGACAGTATCGATAGTAATGGTGCAAAAATTTTGATCTGTGATTTTAAAGGAATAATCCCCAGCAGAAAGGTTGCTTATAGTAATTTCAGAATCGAAATCTAAGGTGTCATTATTATTAACCGAAATCTGATAACTACCAAATCCTCCGGCACCTAACAAATTAACAAATCCGTTAGTAGAATTAAAACAACTTAGGTTGTAAGCGTTATAGTCTGAAAGCTCTGTTATCTCTATCTCTAATAATTCTGGCTCTTCAATTAGTTCTAGTGAAGAAACAACACAATCATTCTCATCGCTTACAATAATGTCGTAAAGTCCTGAAGACACAGAAAGAGATTCCGTTCCGTTAGATGTTAATAGAGTAGTATTTCCTCCGTCCAATGAAATCGTGTAAGGACTAATTCCTCCAATCGCACTAATAGAAATAATACCATCAGAATTACCATTACAAAGCACATCTGCAGATGAAGTGCTTAACTCCAATAATTCTGGCTCAGAAATAATTACTATAGATGTAGAATCAATACAATCTTCGGCATCCTTTATATAAACCACATAAGAACCAGCTATTAAATCTTCAACTACAAAAGATTGAGTAATAACCGTGTTTTCAAAATTAAAAGGATTGTTCAGAGAATAAGAATAAGGATAAAGGTCATCATTAACAATGGTAACACTTATAGATCCATTAGAATCTGAATAACAAGCAACGTCCTGAGCAACACTTGCATTGGTAATTATTTCATTTGTTCCGTCAATTAAAACAGAATCAACAAAGAAACAATTGAAACTATCGTACACATAAAAAGTATGGTGTGTACCTAAAGAAAGACCGGTGATAGAATTGGTAGTGTTTGTAGGGTCAGCATCCCAATAGAAATCATAAGGAGACACCCCACCACTAACACTAGTAATGTTTGCAACACCTTGGCTACAATTTTCGAAAACACCTTCGGAAGTTACTAGTATCTCAGACGATTCGTTAATAGTGTAAGTAGAATTGAATTGACAACCGTTTTCATCTAAAACAGTTACGCTGTAATCGCCAGCACTTAAATTTATAAGCTGACTAGTGTTGTCTGGGAACAAATTCCAAGAATAACTGTAATCGCCAGTACCTCCACTAACATTAAGAGAAATAGATCCCGTTGAGTCTCCGAAACAATTGACATCAATTATAGATGCTAACACAACTAATTCGGGAGCTTGATCTAAAAACAAAGAATCTGTTAAACTACAGTTTAATTCATCCTCAACTGTTAAATAATAATTTTGAGAATTAACATTTTCTAAAGATGGAGTAATAGACTCAATTTCTGCGTTTTCATTTGTCCAAACGAAAGAGTATTGACCAAAGCCTCCAATAACATTTGTAAAGATGTTACCATCTGATTCGTTAAAACAACTAACTACTTCTTGAGAAAAGTTAATAGAAATGCTATCGTTTTCAGTTATATCGAATTGAGAGGATGCAATACAATTATTAGCATCGGAAATAACTAAGTCATACTGACCAGCACTTAAATCATTTAAGTTATTTAAATTATTGTTTGTAGAAAATCCTGCAGCGTTATTTAACGAATAATTAAATGGAGCAGAACCATTAGTAACATTAACTGTTGCAGAACCAGTATTATCACCAAAACAATCTACTTGAATTAGATTTTCGATATTAATAACAACCTCATCAGGATTAATTAGCTCAATGGAAGTAGAGTTTATACATCCTAAATTTTGGTCTGTCAACTCAACCGAGTAAATACCAGGACCAATATTGGAAAGAGAGTTAATCGCCCCACCTTGTTGCGAAGGAATCTCCACTCCATTAAGAGACCATTGATAAGAAATTACACCATTTATGGGATCATTATTTAGGTAAAAAGGATCTACATATAAAGAAGCAACATTGTCATCAAAACAAATATTTTGATTTAGCTCAAATATCACACCTTGAATTAATGGATTTGTAGAAGCAGTAATCTCAACAGTTTCTTGAGGTAAAACACATCCGTTAGCGTCCACACCATTTACATATATTAAACCTTCGGCTAATCCTGTTGCAGTATTTCCTATCTGAGAAATATTATTCTCCTGATTGATTGTCCATAAATAATTTACTGGACTAGCAGCACCAATGGAAGATACCTGAGCAGAAGCGCCATTTACATTAGAACAGTTTGACGGAATAACAAGAGTAGTCAGTTCAATTTGTTGAGGCTGATCAATAGAAAATGTTTGTGTTTGTATACAGCCTAAACTATCGATTACTTCTAATTGATAGTTTCCGATAGCAACATCCTCTAAAACAGCACTAAAACTTATTGGAGTAATGTTAGCCAAGGAGATTACTGATGACCATACCGAATTAATATTACCAACCGTATTCTCTACACTGAATGATGCAGAACCAGAGCTAGCTCCATAACATATTACATCGTTCTCATTAACCGTTAATAAAATTTCATTAGGGTCAGTTAATAAAACTGATTCGCTAAGCTGACAACCAGAATCATCACTAACAATAAATGTATAATTATCGGCAACTAAAGTGTTCGATAAACTTTGATTAGTAACCTCGACATTCGATGAGTTAAGTAAACTATAGCTATAATTGCCAAAACCACCACTAACTTCAGAAGAGATTATCCCGTCGCTTAATCCAAAGCAAGAAGGACTAGAAGAGTCTAACACTAAATTTAGTGCAGTAGGTTCTCCAAGTACAAACTCTGCTGTAGAAGTACAGAAATTAGAGTCCGTAGCAATAACAGAGTAAGTTGCAGAAATTAAGTTTTGTATTGTTGGGGAAATACCACCATCAAGAGAAGATATTTGTCCGCCATCTATAAACCAACTGTAATTGAATGATCCTACACCACCATCGGCATCTGCTGTTAAAGCGCCATCGGAAAAACCATTACATATTATTGGATTAACCACAAATTCGATAGAAATAGGATCAGGATCAACAATCGCTACACTTTCAGTGAAAACACAACCATTCTGATCGGTAATAATTAAATCATAGTTACCTTGAGAAAGGTTGGTAATGTTATTAGAAATAACGCTTGAAGGAGACCATAAATAATTAAACCCTCCATTCGATCCGCTTACAACAGCATTAATAATTGCATCCGAGGATCCTATACACGAAGGAGGAGTAATTATTGTATTTACCTCAAAATCTGGAATCGCGTTAATTGTAAAATACTCAATAGATTCACAACCTAAAGCATCCACAATACTAACATAATAATCACCAGCTGAGAAGTTGTTAATACTTAAGACGTTTAGGTCTAATCCGTTTATTGGAAAAATGTTTCCGACCTCATACCAATTAATTTGAAATGGCCCTACTCCACCTGAAAAAGATAAGTTAGCCGAACCATCTTCTATATTCGGACAAGAAGGAGAGTTCGTCAGAACCGTTACTAAAATAGTATCTATTTCCGGCACTGTAACTCCAAATATCTGAAAATTAGAAGCAGGTGTAGAACAGCCATTTGCATCCGTAACTACTAGAGGATAAGTTCCTGACTGCAGAGGATTTCCTGACACAAATTGTTCTAATCCATTTTCTTCGAAAGCAGCAAAAAACTCGTAACCAAAGAAACTAATATCATAAGGAATTACATTATTGTAAGGTGTACCTCCAGTAATTGTCATATGAACTTGTGGTGCAAAAGAATTGAAACAATCTACATTATCTAATGTGTAGCTAAACGAATAAGGCTCAGGAGATTCTATTAAAGCATTAAAGGTGTCAAAGCATCCTCCAGCATCTTCAACAAAAACATTATAATTACCCTCAGGCAATGATGAAAAGTTTATAAAATTAGTATTAGTAAAATACTCTTGTAATAAAATACTTCCGTCAAACAAACTAACTTTAAATGGAGGAAACCCTCCTACAAAAGTGTTAATTGAGAAAATTTGAGCATCATTAACACCAGTACAAGTCGGTTGTGCAACATCCACATCACCAATAGAAAAATTACAAGAGTCTTCATTAATCACAAACTGTTCGAATGAAGAACAGCTATTTACATCTACCACTTCAATATTATAAATGGTTCCACCACATAAAGAATCTATAGTTGGAGACGAATCTCCATTAGACCAATTATATGTAAAAGGCCCTTCTCCTATTACAGTGGTAATACTAGCAATACCATTACAAATTCCGTTTGGAACAGATGAGGTATTTACTAAATTAAATGAAAACTCTTCTGGGTTCTCTAAAACAAGATTACCTATTCCAAGAGTTTGAGAAGAAACAAAACACTGCTGATCGTTTTCAACAGTAAATCGATATGCTCCTTCACATAAAAAAGAAATTACATTAGTATTTCCGATTAACTGATCGTTATTTTCATTGAACCAGCTAAAAACTTCTGTTTGAGCATTTAATGTATTTACATTAAATGCTCCATCGCAATTATCAAAACAACTAATCTCTTGAGTAGAATAATTACTGTAGCTAATTAATTGTGGTGCTTCTAAATTTATTGAAATAGGCTGGGAAGAACAATTTGTTTGATCGGAAATAGTTACGCCATAAATACCTGGGTTAAGATCTTCGACCTGCTGAATTGAAGGTAATGAAGGGTCTGACCAATTGTATAAATAAATACCTGTTCCGTTTGTATTTCCACCTTGAGCTACTAAAACAATCTGTCCGTCAGAACCAAAAGTGTTTGTTCCTGGTGCACAATTCGGATAAGTAATAAGTGTATCGGCCAAAGTAATTTCATCTGGCTGATCAATAGTATAATATTCTATTTGTTGGCAGTTTGATGAATCAGTTACAATAACAACGTATTGACCTGCAGATAAACTAAAAGGATTTACATCTAACAAATTTAAGCCTTGGTACTGAATAGTATAATTTCCAGAACCTCCACTAATATCAGTTAAAGGATCTACAATTATCTTACCATCGTTAAGCCCAAAACAACTAGGCGAAACAAGCTCAGGAGCAATTACAATAGGCTCAGGCTCTTCTAAAACAAAATTATAGGTTTGAAAACAATTTGCAAAGTCACTTATTTCTAAAGTATATTGCGTTCCGCTTGGTAAGGTTAAAGAGCTATTCAATGATGAATTAATAGAAATATTTGGTAAAATATCATCAATAACACCATCACCATCGATATCCCCTTGCATGAAGCAATTATATGGAGCAATTCCTCCAGAAACATTAAAGTTTACTAATGCATTATCTCCATTACATTGAGCTACCTGAATGTTAGGGTTAATACTTACATCACAAGTATCTTCATTTACTGCATAGTCGTATAAATCTACACAACCTTTATTATCTGTAACAGTAAGCGAATAAATTCCTGAAAACAAATTGCTAACATCTTGATTTGAAGAACTGAAATTAGGGCCTAGCCAATCCGATTGGTAAGGGCCATTTCCACCAACAATAGTAATATCAATAGAGCCGGTGTTAGATCCGTTAATTACAACATCTGTTATACTTGAAAAAACTTGAATCTGTGGCTGTTCTTCAACAGTAGTTGTTAAATTTGTAGCACAACCCAAATCATCAACAATTTGATAATCGTATTGACCAGCACTTAAATTATTTACCGTGTAAGGAATACCTAGAAGAGTCTGATTGGTATCATTATCTCCAATTATGGTGTAAGCACCACTTGCTCCAGAAATATTAAATGTCAAACTTCCATTAGAAATTAAAGCATTTTGGTTAATGTCTATTTCGTTACAACTAGGCGATTGCGAAGTAGTATTAACTAAAATAGGATCTGGCTCCGAAATAGTACTTACTAAAATTTGCTGACAACCATTTCCATCAGATAGTGTGGAAGAGAATAAACCAGCGCCTAAATTGAAAACAGAATCTACAACGAACTGTCCATTCAATTCGATGGTATAAGGAGGATTATCATTAGAGTAATCGTACACGATGTAACCATCGTTATATCCAAAACAACTTACATCAACTACATTTGCTGAAAAGTCTAATGCTGGAGGATTTATAAAGGTAAAATTAGTAGAAAGCGAACAACCGCTATCATCGGTAACATTCAACACGTAATCTCCAGCAGCTAAATCATTTATTAGATTTCCTGAGAAATTATTTCCAGAATTGATTTCTTGCAAAGAATAAGAATAAGGAAAAGTCCCTCCACTTGCTAAAACATCAACAATACCATCGTCAACATTGTTACAACTAGGTGTAGAAGTTGTAAGAGAAGCAAAACCTAATACTCCAGGCTCGACAATATTTACGGTAGTAAGCAGTAAAGACAGACAGTTATTGTCGTCAGTTACGGTTAAACTATAATTAGATGGTGATAAAGAATCAGGGTTAGCAGTATTAAATAATTGTCCGTTAGATGACTCCCAACTAAAAGTATAAGGAGATACACCTCCTTGAACTTGTGTGTTAGAAATAAACCCATCATCTTCATTAAAGCAACTTACATTATTAGCGGTTGCAGAAACAAAAGAAATAAAAGTAGGTTCTGTTATTTCAAAAGAGAAAAGCTCTTGGCAAGAACCATCGTTAACAGATAGAGTGTATGTACCTGCTTCTAGATTGTTTAAAGAGTTTGAATTCCCTAAAAAAGAATTGCTCTCGTCAACCCAGCTATACGTATAAGACCCTGAACCACCAGAAATGGTAATATCTAAAAATCCGTCCGAACCAGAAAAACAGCTCACGTTAGTAAGTGTTGAATCTGAAACAACTATTTCGTTAGGCTCATTAATGAAAAATTGAGTGAGATAATTATTGTTAGTACAATTGTTATTATCTACAACCGAAAGTTCGTAAAAGTCAGGGGCTAAATTACTTATCTGAAATATATTACTGTTTAAAAGGCTGTAGTTGGTTGTTGGAGAACTCAAGCCTGATAATGTCATGTTATAAATTGGGGAACCGCCTAAAACCTGAAGGTTAACATCTCCATCTTCAGCTTCAAAACAACTTACATCGTTAATGTTAAATAATGACACATCAATACTATCAGCAAAATTGATAGTGAAACTAGAAAGAGTTGTACAGTTATTTTGATCGTTTACAACAATACTGTAAGAGTCAGCTGGTAAAGCCTGAACATTATTTGTGCTAGTTCCATTTGGCCATTGGTATTGTATTGTTCCAGTTCCTCCTGAAGCACTGATTGTAACCTGCCCTAGATTCTCCACACAAACAGGATCAGTAATTTGCTCGTTTGTTACCACTAATTCTGGTATAGGGTTTATTGTAATACTTTCAGATGGACTCTCACAATCAATATTATCTTTTACTACTACAGAATATGTTCCCGCACCAACTATATTAGATTCTGTTGTTACAGCATTGCTCCATAAGTAAGTATATGGAGCCCCATTTCCTCCATTTGGATTAGAAATAATTTGTGCATCACCAGAGTTAAAACAACTTTCAATAACAGATTGAGATACATTAGGATCAATTATTGAAGGTTCAGAAATAGTAGCACTAAAAGAGTTGTTCTGACAACCGTTTCCATCTGTTAAAATCAAATTATATTCTCCTCCGGCCAGATTTGTTATTTCTGAAATTACAGAACCATCATTACTAGAAGAACTATAACCGTTTGGACCAATCCAACTAAAACTCAATGGAGGAACTCCTCCAGTACCGGCTACTTTAAGAGAACCATCGGTATCTCCATTACAAATTAATATTTCGTTAGATGAAAGCTGCTGAATATTTGTAATTGCTGGCCAAGTAGAGGTTGTATGGTTAAGATTGTCTAATTCATTAAAAGAATCATCATAAAGCACAACATTATAATCACCGTTTAATTCAAAACAATAATCGAAAGTACCAATGTTTGCTAATGATGAAAAATTAGGGTCGTTAGTAAAGTCTTCAAAAATACTTGCAAGTTGACCAAAGGTTCCGTCGCCAATATCTCTCCAAACCCATAAATCGTATGAGGAATTATTATCAAGGTTTTGAAACTCAATATCTACACATTCAAAATCTCCATAACAGTTAATAGAACTTGTAATGGTTAAGTCGTTAATTGATTGTCCAATCAAAAAAATTGGACTCAATAATGCTAGCAATAAAAACTTATTAATAGTCAAGGTTAAAGATTTTACTTGTTAAAAACTTGTTCAAAAGTAATTTAATTTTATTTAAAAACACCACATATTTATTAAAATCCAACAAATCAACATGATTAGACGACAAAAAATAAATCTGAAATTAAACAAAATTCAGTGTTTATTATTAAAATGGTAAATTCGCAGCAATTACCTTTTACCTTTTAAATCTCCTTAACAATGATCAATAGTGTCGTTAAAAAATTAATATTAATGTCGTTTGTAGCAATGAGCCTAAATGGTTTTTGCCAAACAGAGACCCTATTATTTAATTATACTGGAACATCTCAAACTTGGGTAGTTCCTCCTTGCGTCTATACTATTGATGTTAGTGCTGAAGGTGCAAGTGGTGGTGGATCTAACTCAGGACAAGGCGCTGTAATAAGCGGAACTTTGAATGTAACACCTGGACAAACACTTTTTATAAACGTTGGAGGTCAAGGATCAGCAACTTCTGGCGGTTTTAACGGAGGAGGAGCTCCTGCTGGAGCTAACAATCTAGCTAACAGCTCTTTTGGTGGCGGTGGCGCCTCTGACATCAACACTTCAACAAATTTAAACGATAGACTTATTGTAGCTGCTGGAGGTGGAGGAACAGGAGGTGGAACTACAGATGCTTTAGGCGGATTCGGAGGATGTGATTCTGGAACCAACGGAGATAGCCCATTTGGAGACGGTGGGACTGGCGCTAACCAAACAAACGGAGGTGGCGGAGGGCCACCATGGTTTGATATTTTTTTGCAAGTTGCAAATGGAAACTTTGGTACCTCTGGAAGTTTAGGCCTTGGTGGCAACGGAGCTAATGACCCATGTTACAACTTAGGCCCCGGAGGTGGTGGCGGTGGTGGATACTACGGCGGCGGTGGTGGAGGAAGTGACTGTTTCGGATCAGGCTCGCTTGGTGGTGGAGGCGGTGGCGGTGGCTCAAGCCTTACTCCTGCTGGATTTTCATGTACCCAAAATTCTAATATTGGCAATGGACTCATTTCTATAGAATACACTCCTACAGTAGATTTTAGCACTGACGTTCAGGTTCAGTGCAACAACTACACTTGGATAGACGGAAACACATACAGCGCAAACAACAACACAGCTACTTATGTAACAACAATTAACGGATGTGAAACAACTGTAAATTTAGATTTAACAATACTTAACAACACTTTTGGCATAGATATTCAAAGCCATTGCAACTCATACACTTGGATAGATGGAAACACCTATAATAGTAATAATAATTCGGCTACCCACACTCTTATTAATAGCAATGGATGTGACTCTATAGTAACTCTAGATTTAACCATCTTAAATACTTCTTTCGCAACAGACAATCAAACCCATTGCAATTCTTACACATGGATAGATGGAAACACCTACACTAGCACAACAAATTCTGTAACATGTACCCTAGTTAACAGCAACGGATGTGACTCTATTATAACACTTGATTTGACCATTAACAATTCTACTTTCGCAACAGACAATCAAACCCATTGTAATTCTTTCACTTGGATAGACGGAATCAACTACACAAGCACAAACAATTCCGCTAGCTGCACTCTAGTTAACAGCAACGGATGTGACTCTATTGTAACACTTAATTTGACCATTGAAAATACTACATTAGGAACCGACAATCAAACCCATTGTAACTCTTACACTTGGATAGACGGAATCAACTACACAAGCACAAACAATTCCGCTAGCTACACTCTAGTTAACAGCAACGGATGTGACTCTATTGTAACACTAGATTTAACTATTTTAAACAATACATACAGCACCGACAGTCAGACCCATTGTAATTTTTATACTTGGATAGACGGAAACACCTATACAAGCAACAACAATTCCGCTACTTTCACATTAACAAATAGCAACGGATGTGACTCCATAATAACTCTTGACTTAAGCATCCTGAACACAACTTACGGAACAGACATTCAATCTCATTGTAATTTTTATACTTGGATGGATGGCAACACCTATAATAGCAACAACAATAGCGCCACTTATACGCTAACTAACAGTAACGGATGTGACTCTATCGTAACCCTAAATCTGACTATATTAAATAATAGCATAGGAACCGACACGCAAATTCAGTGTGACTCGTATGTTTGGATGGATGGGAACACTTACACAAGTAATAACAACAGCGCTGTCTTTACCTTAATTAATAGCAACGGATGTGATTCTATAGTAATTCTCGACTTAACTATTCTAAATACAACATTCGGGACAGACAATCAGATTCATTGCCAAACTTACACTTGGATGGATGGAAACACCTACACAAGCAACAACAACTCGGCTACCCACATTCTAGTTAATAGCCAGGGATGTGATTCTATAGTAACTCTAGATTTAACTATCTTAAATACCACTTACGGAACAGACAATCAAATCCACTGTAACACTTACACTTGGATAGACGGCATTACATATACTAGTGACAACAACATTGCTACATACACTTTGGTTAATAGTAACGGATGTGACTCTATCGTTTCTTTAAATCTATCGATACTAGATAAACCAAGTTTTGAAATAGTATCAGATCAAAATTGGTGCGAAACTGATAGCCTAAAAGAAATTGTGATAAATAATTTCGGAGTTCCTCCTTTCCAATTTACCGTAATGAAAAATCAGGAAGTAATAGAAAACTGTTTCACTATGAATTCGACCGATGCATTTTCTATTAACGACCATGGATTTTATAACATAGTAGGCTATCAAGACAACATATGTAACTCAGATACTGTTGGACAGTTTAGCGTTATTTACAGACCCTCACCAAATGCTGACTTTACTACTATTCCACTAGAATCAGACCTTAATAATCCGGATATTTTCTTCAGAAACCTATCTACCATTAATTGCAATGTAAATTGGGATTTTGGAGATGGAATTGGAACTGACTTTCTAAATTTCAATACCAGCCATACCTATAGCGATACCGGAATTTATTTAGCAACTTTAGTTTTAGAAAACCAATACAACTGCGTAAGTACCACTACTCAAACAATTACGATTCATCCTTCATTTGATATTTTTATACCCAATGCGTTTACTCCAAATGGAGATGCCAACAACGACATCTTTAATCCGTCCGTATACGGAATTACAGGCTTCAATATGATTATTACTAACAGATGGGGCGAAGTAATCTACCAAACAAACGATCAGGCAAAAGGATGGGACGGAATGCTCAACGATAATTCACAAACATACTCAAACGGAAACTACACTTATCGAATTGATGTTACAGACTTCTTTGGGAAAAACCGATTTTACATTGGTCAAGTAGCATTAATCAATTAAGCTTTATTTTTTAAGAGCATAAAAATTTAATAAAAAAAATTATTACATTTATTGCTTAAAGCCTAAGATCAATGAAAAACTTAAAATCTACAGTCGGAATTACATCATCACTAATAATATTTATAGGATGTCTTTTTAAAACCTTACATTTTCCAGGAACAGGGGCAATACTTTTAGCTGGAGGAATAATGTTTGTTTTGGCATTTATTCCACTTTTAATTGTTTCTATATTTAGAAATGAAAAATATTCTGGTCTAACTAAATTTACCTACTCGTTTGGCCACTTATCTAGTGCAGCCTTTATCACTAGTATAATATTCAAATTTTTACAACTACAATACACTACATTTCTTATGAGATGGAGTCTCACAGCATTAATATTTATCGTAATGCCATTGTTCTTTTACTCTGTTTATGTAAAAACGGACAAAGGAGAAGAAAGAAGTCGCAAACTAACACAAGCGACAATAATTATGGCTGTTGTAGGATTACTTTACACCTTAGTAGATCTGAGAGCTATGTAATTAAATGTATCAACATAAAAAGAGCCTAGCAACATATTTAGTTACTAGGCTCTTTGTTTTACAGGATAATTATTAGGATCTAATGAACTCGTAGAATTCATTTCTTGTTTTGTTAGATTCGATAAATTCGCCAGTTAGCTTGGAAGTCTTCATCTTAGTTCCCTGATGGTTGACCCCTCTACATT
>Ga0114995_10000895_pt1 | contig 20988 bp, 18 predicted proteins | sample ArcticOcean_MG_C_11_FD_87038 | JGI IMG/M metagenome (GOLD analysis project Ga0114995, IMG submission 87038) | Marine microbial communities from western Arctic Ocean - ArcticOcean_MG_CB2_154 | ecosystem: Environmental > Aquatic > Marine > Oceanic | place: Arctic Ocean: Canada Basin | collected... | reverse complement strand
TCAATGAATTCGATCCGGTCTACATATCCGCCCTTGCCCGCGGCATAGCCCCACCATTCAAAACCTTCGTTGCGGACGATGGATGCTTTTACGCCGACTTCCAAGTTTTCTGGCAACATGAAGCCTGTGCCAATTGGATTGGAAACCATGGTTTCAACTGTAAACGACTTGTGTACGATTTGAGCAGGGTAATCTGCCATGCCAGGAACAATTGTGATATCTGGTTGTAAAAGGTTCAGGTGGACGGTGGAAGAGTCTACAGCCACGATGGCACCTTCACGGGCTATACCTGTCGCTTCATCAACCAACGAGGCCATACGACCGGCCATAGAGTTGCCTTCAAGGCCTTTATCACACCAGCCAATAATGTTGCGCGCAACATCTTCTGCGGTGAAGTCGTCGCCATTGTTCCACTTAACACCTTCTCGGATTTTCAATACATATTGCGTCGCATCAGCATTGGCTTCCCAGCTGGTCAGCAACATTGGAGTGAATGAACCGTCGTTGTTGTACTCTACGAGATACTCCAGCCAACCTGCTGAGAAAATCGAGATCTGTGTCCAGTCATGGGTTCGTGGATCCTTCATTGCTTTGACATCCATTTGCATGCGGATGGTTCCGCCCATTTTTGCATGTCCACCGGCTTCTGCAGGCACATCAAGCCCGAGCAAGCCATACGCAGCGACGGTCGATAAACCCAAAGCAGTTGTTCGCGATAGAAATTCGCGGCGGTCAAGCTTGCCAGCTTTTTCTTCTGAGGCATACATTTCCGCAGCTGGGTGCATAAAGTTATTGTCTTGTGTCATTGTTATCTCCCGATTAAGTAAAAAAAGTCTTGATAGGGTGCAGTATGGCGCCACTCGAATGATGTCTAGAAGCCCCCTGACTGATGTGTATACACACTTATAATGACCTTAAGGTCAACGGTAAGTTCGAGAATTGCGACAATAAACGACACTAGAAGGTCGCTGTTAGCGTTAAAATTAGCTGCCCAATTGCTGACCCTCAAAGGTTTGCTATCTTTTATCTTTAATGTCAAAGCTGAACACTTTTTGATATGATAAGAAAAAAATACGATTGACCAAGCGTTAATAAGTGACTTTTTAATATTCAATTCTATGAACGAAGAATGGGCTGTATCCTCCAGTGGCAATGTTGTTTATTTTTATAGGTCATGAGATTCGATACTGCACCAGTCAGACATACGCTTTCGAAACCAGGTGCGCTGCCGTTTGGCGTATTGGCGCGACGCGATAACGGCCAGTTCATTTGCTTCAGCCAAACTGCTGTGTCCCAGAAGATAATTTATTAATTCGGGAGCGCCAATTACTTGCGATGATTGCAAACTAGGATCCCAATTATCCAAATTTGCTTTGACTTCATCTAGAGCACCTGCCGACATCATCATATTAAACCGTCTCTCCAAGCGAGTATTTAGCCAATCAACTGGGCTGTTCAGATGCAGCGCGTAACAACTCTTGAGAGACATCAGAGCCGGGGGCGTTTGTTCATGCCAAAACACAATTGATTTCCCGGTAGCCTGTAAGACCTCCCAAGCACGGGAGACGCGCATTGGATTTTGTACATCTATTTTGGACCTCGTTAAATTGTCCAATGCTGCAAGCATTAAAGCACATTTACCATCACGAAGAAGTTGTTTGGCCTCCGCTTGAATACAGGGTGGGACTGGGGGGATATCAGCCAGTCCTTCTGTCAAGGCTCGGAAATAAAGCCCTGTGCCTCCAACTATAATTGGACGCTGAGTAGATTTAAGAATGGGCGCAATATCACGAAGCCAATCACCAACGGAGTAACCATTTTGGTTGCCGATGTGACCATACAGAAGATGCTGCACGCGCGACTCTTCCTCAAGGCTGGGGCGTGCAGTGAGAATCCGCCAGCCACCATACACCTGCAATGCATCCGCATTTACGATGACGCCGCCCAATTCGGCAGCTATTTTCAGAGCTAAGGCTGATTTTCCACTTGCAGTTGCCCCTGAAATTAGAACCGGGCGGGTCGCATCTAGAGTTGAGATAACTATTTGTGCTAGCATTTAGTTTATTCCTACTTTTTCTCATTTGCACCCAACACGCAGTTGCTCTTACCAGAGTTTTCAGACATCTTAAGGAAAATTCTAATGAGGGCACAATGCACGATACACCCGTTTCTCAAGGCCAATTCAAGCGTGTCCTTCTAAAAATCTCTGGTGAAGCACTTATGGGCGATCAGGGCTACGGCCTACACCCGCCCACAGTGGAACGAATCGCAGCCGAAGTGAAGACAGTTCACGATCTTGGCGCTGAAATTTGTATGGTAATTGGCGGCGGTAATATATTCCGCGGGTTACAAGGTTCAGCACAAGGTATGGAGCGTACCACTGCAGATTACATGGGTATGTTGGCCACTGTAATGAACGCATTGGCCATGCAAAGCTCGCTGGAAGGGCAGGGGGTTCACACACGCGTTGTGTCGGCCATCCCTATGGATCAAGTGTGTGAACCCTACATCCGCCGCCGTGCTGTCCGTCACCTGGAAAAGAAACGAGTTGTCATTTTTGCGGCAGGTACTGGTAATCCTTATTTTACAACAGACACAGCAGCAACATTGCGTGCTAGCGAGATGGCCTGTGAAGCAATCTTTAAAGGTACGCAGGTGGACGGTATTTATGATAAAGATCCCAAAAAATATGCAGATGCTGTACGTTATGATATAGTAAGCTATGATGAAGTTTTGCAAAAACGCCTCAAAGTGATGGACGCTTCCGCTATTGCTTTGGCACGTGATAATAATCTGCCTATCATCGTTTTTTCACTGGATGAAGCGGGCGGCTTTAAGGGTATATTGTCGGGAAAAGGAACCTACACAAAGGTTCACGGATAACATAAAATAAGAGAGAATTGATTATGTCGGATGACGCTTTAGATATTGATGTACAAGACTTGCAACGGCGGATGGATGGCGCGATGTCCTCATTGAAAACAGAATTTGCATCTCTGCGTACTGGACGCGCTAGTGGTTCCATTCTCGACCCTATCATGGTGAATGCTTACGGTCAGATGACTCCTATCAACCAAGTCGGTACAGTAAATGTGCCTGAATCGCGGATGGTAACAGTGAATGTTTGGGACAAAGGTCTTGTAGGAACGGTTGAAAAGGCCATTCGCGAGAGTGGTTTAGGTATCAATCCTCAAACCAATGGCACGATCATAATGTTACCAATTCCAGAACTTAACGAAGAACGGCGTCGTGAACTCACTAAAGTGGCGGCTGGTTATGCAGAACATTGCCGTGTCTCGGTACGCAATGTTCGTCGTGATGGCATGGATAAGATCAAAAAAGCCAAAGTAGCTGGCTTGTCCGAGGATGATCAAAAGCTCTGGGAAACTGAAGTACAGTCAATTACCGATACTCAAATCAAATTGGTGGATTCTTCTTTGGAAGCAAAACAAGCAGAAATTATGATGGTTTAAATTAAGACACAACTTGTGGTTCATATTGAGTAAAATATAAATTGGTAGACTCGTTTCGGCCGAAAAGTACAACCAAAAATAAACCAAACCGATTTCCAACACAAAAATTGGAAGCACTTGGGAGCACTCGAAGCATGTCATCTAAAAGATGGGGGGATCTGCCCACACGTTTTGCATCAGCGGCGGCCCTGTTAATTGTTTTTGCTATAGCACTAACCGCTGGTCGCATAGGTATTCTAACTTTTGGGTTTGTGGTTATTGTGGCCATGCAATGGGAGTTGGCGCAGATGTTTGGTCTGTCTGGCCGAAAATTGTTTGCGGTGACGGCCATTGCGGCTTTAGGCTGGCTGCCGATGATCGTACAGCCTTTAATTCTGTATGCGGGCCTGACTTTACCCAGCGTTGCTGGCTTTTTGCCTATACTTATAGGGGCTGTTTTGGTTAAATCTCAACGAGGAATATACATATGTTATGGAGCCTTTCTTACGTTTGGGATGGTAGCATTTTGGTATCTTGCGTTAAATTTTGGTAGTTTTGGAATTGGTATTTTAGCGGCATTGGTGGTTTTGTCCGATGTTGGTGGCTATGTGGCTGGCCGAATGATCGGTGGAATAAAGTTTTGGCCATCAATTAGTCCTAAAAAAACTTGGAGTGGTACTATTGCTGGTTGGATTTTAACCGCTGCATTTGGCTTTTTTCTTATGCAATATTCTGGGGATGGATGGATGATTACTGTTTCGGTTGCTGTGGCTTTTGGTGCTCAATTAGGGGATATTGCAGAGAGTTGGATTAAACGCCGGGTGGGTATAAAAGATAGTTCAAACCTCATTCCAGGGCATGGTGGGTTTTTGGACCGGTTTGATGGGTTTATTGGTGGCGCCGCGGTACTTGGTATCACTTCAACTATGTTTCTTAACTGATGAGGCGCATTTCTATTTTTGGTTCAACGGGCTCCATTGGACAAAACACCCTTAGCTTGGTGCGGAGCGACCCATCATCGTATGAAATTGTAGCGTTAACCGGCGGACAAAATATTAAGCAATTGGTAAGAGACGCTCGTGAGTTTCGTCCAGAAATAGTAGTAACCGCTTTTAGTGAATTGTTGCCTGCCTTGCGTGCTGGTGTATCTGATCTGGGCATTGAGGCAACTGCGGGTGAATTAGCCATTTCTGAGGCCGCAGACAGGCCGGTAGATTGGGTTATGTCGTCGATCGTTGGTATCGCTGGTTTGGTACCCAGTCTAAATGCGATAAAGCAAGGGTCTATTCTGGCACTCGCTAATAAGGAGTCACTGGTTGCAGCCGGCCCACTGCTTCTGGCTCAAGCGGCAAAGCATAGCGCAACTATTTTACCTGTTGATAGCGAACATTCCGCGGTTTTTCAGGCTTTGCTTGGCGAGGACATCTCTAGTGTTGAGCGCATTATAATTACTGCTAGTGGAGGAGCATTTCGTGACTGGCCACAGGCAGATTTAGCTCAGGCAACACCGGCTCAAGCCCAAAACCATCCAAATTGGGCTATGGGCCAGCGAGTCACAATTGACAGTGCTTCAATGTTCAATAAGGCAATGGAGTTAATTGAAACAAAAGAGTTTTTTGGAATTAGTGGAGCTCGTATTGAGACTATTATTCACCCTGAGAGCCTGGTTCATGCTATAGTAGGTTTCAACGATGGGGGGATGATGGCGCATGTGGGTCCGCCTGATATGCGCCATTCTATTGGGTTTGCTCTACACTATCCAACCCGCATGCCGTTAGATATCGAACGTTTGGATTTCACAAAAATCGGTCAGTTCCGATTTTTAGTGGCGGATGATGTTCGTTATCCAGCGTTGCGTTTGGCGCGCGAGGTCATGAGTAAGGGTCATCTTTGGGGAGTAAGTTTTAATGCAGCCAAGGAAGTGGCCCTTGATCGCTTTATAGCATGCGAAATCGGGTTCTTGGATATGGCTATATTAGTAGAAAATGTTTTGAATTACTTAGATAAAAATGAAAGTCTGAATTCGGTGCCAAGAGATTTGCAGGATATACTTAAGGCCGATGAAGTAGCGCGTCGGATAGCTAGGAATTTAAATGTTTGATTTTGCGGTTCTATCGGCCTCTTTTGGCGGATTTATTTGGCCCCTGTTTTCCTTTGTTTTGGCGCTGTCTTTGATAGTTTCGGTACATGAGTATGGCCATTATATTGTTGGCCGCTGGTGTGGCATCCATGCCGAGGTGTTTTCGGTCGGATTTGGCACTGTGTTACTGTCGCGGGTAGATAAACATGGCACACGTTGGCAGATAGCAGCGCTACCGTTTGGTGGGTATGTTAAATTTAAGGCAGATTCTAATCCTGCAAGCGCGCCAGACGGGGTTATTTTGAATAGCTTAGATACAACCGAGTTGCGCCGTACTATGCACGGGGCTCCAATCTGGGCACGTGCTGCAACGGCGGCAGCAGGACCTGCGTTTAACTTCATCTTATCTATCATTCTTTTTTGTGCTTTATTTATGTGGCAGGGCCAGTTCACGGATAAACTTAAAATTAACAAGATGTTCTCTCTTCCGGGAGACTTTACGCTAGAACTGGGGGACGAGATTACTGCCGTTAACGGTTTGAACGTTAATAATTTTGAAGAGTTTATCGCGGCAGGGCAGGACCTCCAAGCGCCTGTTAGTTATACAGTGAAACGCGATGGACGCAGAGTTGAAGCACGAGGCCCTGTTCCGTTTCCTGCAGTGGTATCGCAGGTACAGCCACTATCTGCCGCTATTGAAGCTGGGATCATAGCCGGAGATGTTATTAAGCAAATCGATGGGCAACCTATCTCTAATTTTGCGGATCTAAAAAGGCTGGTAGCAGCGGCTGACGGGGATGCAATGATGTTTTCTGTCTGGCGCCTTGGTAAAGAGTTTGATGTTGTTTTACGTTCAAAATCTGTCGCCGTTCCGGGGCCTGAAGGTAGTCTAGTTAATCGCCGTTTGGTGGGTATCTCAGGTGATATATTTTTTGAACCGGGAACTAAACCTTTAGCTTTTACCGTTGCTATAGCGGGTGCGGTTAAGACGACATGGGGAGCGATAACTTGGCAGTTAGTTGCCCTAAAGCAAATGATTAAGGGCTCGATTAGTACGTGCAACCTATCAGGACCGGTTGATATTGCAAAGGTTGCTGGGCAGATGGCAAGTCAAGGAGTAGTGCGGTTTGTGAATTTAATTGCTGGGCTATCTGTTGCCGTGGGGCTTATGAATCTATTTCCGATTCCTATATTAGATGGCGGCCATTTGGTTTTTTGTGCATATGAGGCGATCACTGGCCGCAAACCAAACGATTCTGTGTTGCAGTTTTTGATGACATTTGGACTTATTATTGTATTATCCTTGACTGTTTTTGCGGTTATCATGAATCAAATCTGCCCGTGAGTGACATGAAAGCTAAATTAGTGCCTTTAAACAGTAGTTGGTTTTGACACGTCCGTGGTGAGCAGGTAAGTTCTTTTGAAATAATGCATGCCAATACTTGGGGACCGATGTGATGAAGTTATTAGGGGCCATAAGAAGCAAGTTAGTTGACCTTATAAGCTGTGGTTTTGTCGGGGCTCTTTTCATAGTCTGTTTATTTCAAATTGTGCATGCGCAGGAATTTAAAATATCTTCCGTAATGGTTGAAGGTAACCGCCGGATTGAAACTGCCACAATCCAGTCATTTTCTGGCATTGAGGAGGACAGTGTTTTAAGTGTTGGCGAAGTTAATGACGCTATACAATTGGTTCGCGATTCGGAGCTTTTTGAATCAGTCTCTGCAGAATTTAATGGATCGACTCTAATACTAAACGTTGTTGAATTTCCGACGGTAAATGTAGTCGCATTTGAAGGTAACAAACTCTTAGACCAATCTCAATTGAAGAATCTGGTCCGGACATCTCCAAGGCGGATTTATTCGGCAAGCCAAGTCAGTGATGACACAAGTGCGATAACAGCGGCTTACGCTAACCGAGGCCATATTTCAGCAAGTGTGGAACCGCGTATTATTCGCCGAACAGATAACCGTGTAGATGTTGTTTTTGAAATTATTGAGGGGGGTGTTGTTGAAATTGAACGTATCTCTTTCGTAGGAAACCGCACGTTTTCAGACAGCCGCCTGCGCCGTATTTTAGGGTCTAAGCAGGCAGGTTTGTTTCGATTGTTAGTCCAGCGGGATACTATGATCGAAGATCGCATAGATTTTGATAAGCAGATTTTGAAAGATTTTTATAACTCCCGCGGTTATGTAGATTTTCAAACTTTATCCGTAAACTCGGAGCTATCAAAAACTAAGGATTCATTTTTTGTAACCTTTCACGTCCAAGAGGGACAGCAATATAAATTTGGTAAAATTACAACCTCAACAAGCTTATATAATATTGACCCACAAGTATTTGAACGCTCAATAAAAGCAGAGAAAGGAGAAAGCTTTTCACCTGAAGTGGTAGAGAACTCGATTGTTCGAATGGAGCGCACAGCACTGCAGCTCGGCTTGAATTTTGCAAGAGTTGAACCGCGGGTAACACGTAACGATACTGATTTAACCCTAGATATTGATTTTATTGTGTCTCGGGGGCCTCGAGTTTTTGTCGAACGGATAGATATTGCAGGAAACACAACGACATCGGATCGGGTGATCCGTCGACAGTTTAATATTGTTGAGGGGGATGCGCTCAATCCCCGCGAGATCCGTGCAAGCGCTGAGCGAATTCGTGCTCTTGATTTTTTTGGAGACGTTGATTTAAGTACTCGTGAAGGTTCATCTATAAATCAAAGAATTTTAGATGTTGTTGTAACCGAAAAACCTACTGGTAGTCTAAGTTTTGGGGCCAACTATAACTCTTCCAACGGGGTAGGCATCGCTGCAAGTTTCAGGGAAAGCAATTTTCTTGGGCGAGGGCAGTCTACCTATGCTTCAATTAATACTACAGCCAATAGTAAAAACCTGAGTTTTTCGTTCCAAGAACCAGCGGCCTTGGCCCGAGATATTCTCCTGAAACTAGATTTTGAATACCTTCGAACAGACAGCAACAATGCTAAATATGATACAGATTCTTTTAACGCTTCTTCCGCTTTAGGATTTCCCGTCAGCCCAACGGAAGGCCTTGGTCTAAAAACTTTTTGGGAGTCAGAACTTCTTTCCGATGTTACCACAGGATCAAACATTATTTCAAATGAGGCTTTACAAGGTAGAAGATCTAACTTTGGACTTGGCTATTCATATTCATTTGATAATCGCCGAACAGGCTTAAATTCAAAGTCAGGAACCTTCATGAAGTTTGGACAGGACTTTGCATTTAGTGGAAAAGACCCGTTTCTCCGTACGAGTATGAAATTGGGTGGTGAAACTTATGTGCTGAACGAAGATGTAAAACTAACAGGAGCATTCGACTTTGGTGCTTTGCTCTTTGATAGTCGGAGCGCTAGCCGAGTAACTGACCGATATTTTTTGGGCTCTAACTTGTTTCGTGGATTTGCTCCTGGTGGTGTGGGCCCTAGGGAAAAAAATGTTCCAGGCTCGCCCCTAATTGACGATGGACTAGGGGGCAACTATTATGCTGTCGCACGGTTTGAAACCCAATCTCCGATTGGCTTGCCTGAAGAGTACGGAATTGAGTTTGGAGCGTTTTTTGATGCTGGTTCTGTTTGGGGGTTGGATGCCTCATCGTTAAATACTGCGGTTAATTCCTCTACACCGAGCCAGGTACTTTATGATGATTTTACTTTACGTGCTGTTGCTGGGGTATCTATTTTTTGGACGACGCCCATTGGTCCGTTGCGGTTTAATTGGACTGATGCTGTGAAAAAAGCGCCTAGTGATGTAGAACAGTCATTTGATCTTACTGTATCAACCTCGTTTTGATTATAATGCGTTTCCTCAGGAAAAATGTGGGTCTGGTATGTTTGGCTTGTCTTTTGGCAACGTTCTCTCAGCCGGTAACTGCGCAAACCTCAGTAATACTAGTGATAGATTTAGAACGGGCATACAAAACCTCCAAATTTGGCCAGTCTATGCGCGATACATTTAACTTTGAAAATCAGGCCTTCAATGAGGAAAATAAAGTTATTTTGAATCGTCTCAAAGATGAAGAAATCCAATTGACAGCGGACCGCACTAATTTATCACCAGACAAATTTGCTGTTGCAGCGGATGCGTTTGACACCAGGGTACAAGAAATTAGAAAAACTAGATTAGAACAAATTAGGCTTGTTGAAGAGCGTTTTAAAATGTTGAAACCAATGTTTTTTCGAAGAGTTGATAGTTTTTTTGATGTGATAATGCGGGAATTTGACGCAACTGCTATTTTGGAGAAAAGTTCCGTGGTTCGTAGCAATCAGAACATTGATATTACTGATCTATTAATTGAGCGGGTAGACCAAGCTTTTCTTGCGAACCAATCTATTAAAGAAACTAAACGCCAAGACTAGCAATTTGTTGCACCAGTTTGTTGGACTTGCTATCTGCGGCGCAACCAAGGATTAGACCTATGATTGAATTAGCAAGTGCAGATAACCAACTCATTCAGGCAATTTTGCCTCACCGTTATCCATTTTTATTGGTAGATCGCGTGGAAGATATTGATGGAGTGAAATCTGCTAGAGGTATTAAAAACGTGACGATGAACGAACCCCATTTTCAGGGCCACTTCCCTGGCACACCTATCATGCCGGGGGTGACAATCGTCGAAGCCTTGGCGCAAACAGCAGCTGTTATGGTTGGCGTGACCCATAAACTGGCAAACAGAAATTTGTTGATCTACTTCATGGCTATCGACAAATGTAAATTTCGCCGAAAAGTTACCCCAGGAGACGTTCTGGAATTACATGTAGAAACGCTACGCGGCGGGTCTAAAATTTGGAAATTCAAAGGACGCGGTTTGGTGAATGGTGAAATGGCTGCCGAAGCTGAGTTTACTGCCATGATGGATTTACCGGAGACACTCGAGTGAGCATCCATCATTCAGCTGACATCCATCCTTCGGCTGTGATTGAAGAGGGAGCATCAATTGGTTCAGGCAGCAAAATTGGTCCTTTTTGTTGGATTGGTCCTAATGTGCAGTTGGCAAAAAATGTTAGTTGTGCTTCGCATGTGGTAATTAAGGGGCAGACCAAAATTGGGTCTGACTCTAAGATATTTTCCTTTGCAGTAATTGGAGAAATCCCGCAGGATTTGAAGTTTAACGGAGAAAACACAGCGTTGGTAATAGGTCAACGCAACACCATACGCGAACATGTCACAATTAACTTAGGTACGCAGGGCGGTGGTGGTCTGACATCAATTGGTGATGATTGCTTATTTATGGCAGGCTGTCATATTGCCCACGATGCCCGTCTTTCTGATAGGATCATCATAGTGAATTCTGCCGCTATTGCTGGCCATGTTGTAATTGACGACGACGTGATCGTTGGTGGGCTTTGTGGTGTGCATCAGTTTGTGCGTCTTGGTAAGGGTGCCATTATTGGAGCGGTCACAATGGTTGCAAATGACGTGATCCCTTACGGTTTGGTCCAAGGTCCGCGTGGACAATTAGATGGTTTAAATTTAGTCGGTCTTAAACGTCGTGGGGTTGATCGCGGTGATATTACTTCTTTACGCGCAGCGTTTCAAATGTTGGCGCAGGGTGAAGGTGCTTTTCAAGATCGTGCTAAACGTTTGGGTGAGGAAACTGATAGCGCATACGTGCAAGAAATAGTTGATTTTGTGATGGGCGATAGTGGCCGTTCATTCCTAACGCCGGGCTGATTTGATGTTGGCGCTGATATGCGGACAGGGCGCACTCCCGACGCGGATTGTACAAAACTGTTATATGCGGCCATTAATAGCCTCTCTAACGCAATTTAAACCTGATGAACTGATCCCTGATATAAAATTCCGCTTGGAAACTCTTGGAACGTTATTAGATCTCCTCAAGCAGCGTGAGGTTACCAAGGTGTGCTTTGCTGGGGGAATACGACGTCCAAATATTGATCCAACACTTATTGATGACTCGACGCAAGCTTTGGTAGCCAGCATTTCAGAGGCGTTGGTTGAAGGGGATGATGGCGCATTAAGAGTTATGATAGAAATTTTTGAACGGGCTGGGTTCGACGTAATAGGGGCCGACGAAATTGTGCCAGATTTATTGCCTCCAGTAGGTGTTTTAACAAAGCGCTTGCCTGCACTGCAAAATCACAAGGATGCAACTCGGGGGGCAGCGGTTATTGCCGGTATGTCTAATTTGGATGTGGGGCAAGCGTGCGCTATTGCAAACGGGCAAGTGTTAGCGATGGAGGCCTATGGAGGCACTGAGTGGATGCTTAATTCGTTAACAGCACGTGTCCGTTCTTGGCCGTTGGGTGGAGTGTTATTTAAGGGGCCTAAAATAGCTCAAGATCGGCGGTTTGATCTACCCTGCATAGGTCCAGAAACCTGTCAGCAAGTCAAAGACGCGGGCCTAAGTGGGATTGTGATAGTGCATGCTGGGGTTTTGGTACTGGATGTGGCAGATGTGATTGCCGAAGCCGATCGGTTGGATTTGTTTATTTGGGTTTGTGAGGCTCCACTGTGAAAGTGTTTATGGTTGCAGGCGAAGCCTCTGGTGATCGGTTGGGAGCAGCCTTGATTAAAGGGCTGTGTCTAAATGTTCCAGAAATAGAATTCCAAGGAGTGGCTGGGCCAGAAATGCAGTCCCATGGCATAAATAGCTTGTTCGATATATCTGAACTCTCTGTAATGGGCGTTTCTGAAATACTACCAAAATATAGGGGACTAAAGCGACGATTGTCCCAAACAGTTGCTGCCGTGCTCAAATTCAAACCAGATGTCTTGATCACTATAGACAGCCCAGATTTTTGCCTGCGGGTAGCCGAGGCTGTGCGATCAGCTGATCCCTCAGTTAGAACCGTGCATTATGTGGCGCCTACTGTTTGGGCCTGGCGACCAAATCGCGCAAAAAAAATGGCGGGCTTCATAGACCATGTTTTAGCATTATTTCCCTTTGAGCCCACCTACATGAAAGCTGAAGGTATGGATTGTGACTTTGTGGGGCATCCCATAGCAGCAATGCCAAAGGTATCATCAAAACAGGTCACCGAGTTTCAAGAGCTAATAGGGCTCGATCCAAATCGTCCAGCTCTTGTTATTTTGCCGGGATCTCGCCATTCTGAAATACAGCGGCTTTTACCTGTTTTTTGTAATACGCTTTCGCAACTAGATTTTGCCAACTTGCAGCTAATTTTTCCAACATTGCCTCATCTAGCGGCGCTTGTCAGAGACCATATCCAGATTTTGTCTCAAGATTGCTTTGTAGTTACAGGCGAGGGTCTGAGTGCAAATGAGGCAGCAGAGCAGCGTTTAGTGGCATTTTCAGCTGCGAAAGCAGCTTTGGCTGCGTCTGGTACAGTTTCGCTCGAGCTGGCGGCTGCTGGAACGCCGATGGTGATTGCTTATAATTTGGGGCTATTATCGCGTTTAATTATTGGCGCCATGCTACGCGTAGACACTGTTACTTTGGTTAATTTAGTATCAAATACACGCGATGTACCAGAATTTATTGGAAAACACTGCAGGGCTGATTTAATTGCTACCGCATTGATTAAAGTATTGGCAGATCCACACTCGCAAGACCATGCCATGCGAAGAACGATGGAGTTGCTAGGAAGTGGAGATACTGCGCTTGCAAACCGCGCTGCAAAGGCAGTACTAGCGAGGCTTTAACCTCTTGTGATCCAACCGCCACCCAAAACTCGGCTGTTGTCAGAATTATAAAATACGCAAGCTTGGCCCGGAGCCACACCTTCTTCGGCCATTATTAATTCAACCACCGCTTCCGTATCTGAAATTGGGCGCAAGATGGCGTCTTTGGGGGGGCGAGTAGAGCGCACCTTGGCAGAAATTTTCCATTCAGTTTGTGAGGTAATAGGCTGATCACCCAGCCAATTAACTTCTTTGAGTAGTACTTTTCTAGTGGCCAATAATTCTTTGGGCCCCACTATCACCTGCTTGCGATCAATATCTAGTCTGACCACGTAAATAGGGTCCGTTAGTCCACCAATACCCAAGCCGCGACGCTGGCCTATGGTGTAATGAATTATACCATTATGCCTACCTAAAACATTTCCTTGTTGATCGACGATATCACCAGGTTGTGCTGAGCCGGGGTGCAGCTTTTCGATAACAGCTGCATAATTTCCATTGGGTACAAAGCAAATATCTTGGCTGTCTGGCTTATCTGCGACCCCTAGACCATATTTGATAGCCAAGGCGCGGGTTTCGGCTTTGGAAGTCAGGTGACCAAGGGGAAACCGCAGGTAATCAAGTTGCTCCTTAGTGGTAGAAAATAAAAAATAACTTTGATCGCGCTGGTGATCGGCAGCCATATGCAACTCTGCGCCTAATTGGCCAGATTTGCGCTGGATATAATGTCCAGTTGCCATGCAGTCCGCATCCAGATCCTTAGCTGTTTGCAATAGGTCTTTAAACTTCACACGCTCGTTGCAGCGAATGCATGGCACTGGTGTAGCGCCGGCTAAATAGCTTTCTGCAAAATCGTCGATTACCGCTTCGCGAAACCTGTTCTCATAATCCAACACGTAATGGGGAAAATTTAAATCTTCCGCCACGCGACGCGCGTCATGGATATCACGGCCAGCGCAGCATGCACCTTTTTTAGCCAAGGCAGCGCCGTGGTCATACAGTTGTAGGGTAATACCAACCACGTCATAGCCTTGTTGTGCCAATTCAGCGGCCACAACTGAGCTGTCAACTCCGCCAGACATTGCCACTACTACACGCGTGTCTTTTGGGGCCTTGGCAAAGCCAAGAGAATTTACTGGAAAATCATTGGGCATTTTGAGCCTGTCAGTTCTACTGAATTTAGGGTCATCTATAATAACAAAATTTAGTGTTCCACAACACATTAAGTTTTTAGTGTGAAGTATTGGCTAACAAAGTAACTATATCTACTCTTTAAAAGGTTGAGAGCTAACGTAGATAAAAGTACCGAACGTCTGCTAAATGAGTTAAGCTTACTGCATAAAATATAAATTTTTGACTACGCTGCGCAAGATGGCCGTTGTAAAGGCTTCATTGAGACTGTTTGGAGCTTTGACTAACTATTTTGCAGCTTAAAACCTGGTAGTATGAACAATGCATTATTTTGGCTAACATCACAAATTTAGGGATAACCACTATGGACGACCTCAGATCCTAATCGTAGTTTAGAGTTGAGAATCCGGGGGCCTACATGCCGCACAATCTACCAGTACTAGATCTTACCGAAGAGCAGGCAAAGCGTGAGTTGACGCGTTTGGCTATGGTATTGAGTAAGGCTAACATCAACTATCACAGCGAAGATTCACCTGAACTGGATGACGCTACATTTGATAGCTTGAAAAAAAGGAACTACGAGATTGAGACTAGGTTTCCTGGACTGAAACGGCCCGATAGCACCTCCGATCAGGTGGGGGCGCAGCCAAAAGATGGGTTTGCAAAAATTAGACACAGCCAGCGAATGCTGTCGCTTGGCAATGCTTTTAATCACGGTGATGTGGAAGATTTCATTGCCCGGTTGAAAAAGTTTCTCAATATAGCCCCAAATCAAAAAATGCTAATGACGGCAGAACCAAAAATTGATGGTTTGTCGCTAGCTATCCGCTATGAATATGGAAAACTGGTGCACGCTGTGACGCGCGGTGATGGTGAACACGGCGAAGATGTCACGGCTAATGCTCTAACCATTGCCAATATTCCACAAACCCTAATTGATGCTCCCGATGTGTTGGAGGTCCGTGGTGAAGTATATATGTCCCATGAGTCTTTCTCTGATTTGAACGTAGGACGGGAGCGAGCCAACCAAAAATCCTTTTCAAACCCCCGGAATGCTGCAGCTGGCTCACTGCGGCAATTGGATCCAAAAATTACTCAAGCAAGGCCTTTGCTTTTTTTTGCATACGCTTGGGGAGAATTGTCCGCGGCTTTGGGTACAACACAAACTGAAGCCGTGCAATGTTTAGGAAGCATGGGGTTTACCATCAATCCACTCTTTGCGCAGTGCGGCACAACCGAAGAGCTTCTGGCACATTATCACAAGATTGAATTAGGCCGTTCTGTGCTGGGCTACGATATTGATGGCATGGTTTATAAAGTTGATGATCTATTACTACAGTCACGGCTAGGCTTTCGTTCCACAACGCCACGTTGGGCAATTGCGCACAAATTTCCTGCCGAATTAGCTTGGACTCAATTATTAGACGTTGATATTCAAGTTGGTCGCACAGGCGCTCTCAGCCCAGTTGCTCGGCTTGCTCCGGTCACAGTTGGCGGCGTTGTGGTCTCAAATGCAACTTTGCACAATGAAGATTATATTGCTGGCCGCGATGGTAAAGGCAGTCAAATCCGTGGCGGTAAGGACATTCGGATTGGCGATTGGGTTCAGGTTTACCGTGCGGGAGATGTGATTCCCAAAATTGCCGATGTGGATTTGGCCCGCAGGACCTCAAATAGTAAGCCTTTTGATTTTGCCAGTAAGTTGAAACTGGAAGGTATTGAAGGCACTCGGGCAGTTGGTGATGCGGTTTGGCGCTATTCTGGATCAGAGCCGTTGTCTGATTTAGCTATTGAAGCACTGAGACATTTCGTATCAAGGCAGGCGTTTGATATTGAAGGACTCGGAGTCAAGCAGATTGAACAGTTTTATCATCGGGGGTGGATTCGTACGCCAATTGAAATTTTTACCCTCAAGCAGCGATTTGGTCTGAATAACTTGCAGCAGTTGAGCAGCCTTGAAGGTTGGGGCAAAAAATCTGCGGAAAATCTGTTCGACAGTATCGATGAAAAACGCCGTATTCCACTTAATAGATTAATTTTTTCCCTTGGGATTAGGCATGTGGGCGAGGGAGCTGCAAAGCTATTGGCAACGCGCTTTGTATCCTGGTCTGCTTTTGAGGCTGCAATGTGTGCTGCGTTGCCGGACAGCGATGCGTGGGCAGAATTAGTAGATGTTGACGGTATTGGCGCCGTTATGGCTGGGTCAGCAGTCAAATTATTTCAAGACCCTGCTGGATTAGTTGAAGTACAAAAGCTTGTGGCGCAGCTTGATGTGATACCGACAGCGCAAATGGACACGTCCAGCAGTACCGTTGTGGGGAAAACTGTTGTGTTCACGGGTACTCTAGCGAAAATGACCCGTGCGGAGGCAAAAGCTGGGGCGGAAACACTTGGTGCAAAAGTATCGGGCTCGGTAAGTGCAAAGACGGATATCTTGGTAGCTGGTACTGGCGCGGGATCAAAAGCAAAGAAAGCAGCTAAATTAGGGATTAATACCTTAGATGAGGATGGCTGGATTTCTCTGATTGCTGGCTCATGAACTGCCGTCCTGAAATCCTGTTTCCGCTATTTTCCGACCTCACTAGTTTACCAGGCGTGGGTGAAAAAACTACGACCGCTTTTGAAACTCTAAAAATTTTCAAACCACGCGATTTGATATTTACTTTGCCCCATTCAGTGGTGGACCGCCGGATTGTCCCAACTGTCCAAGGACTACCTAAGGCTATAATCATAACTGTGCAAGTCACCGTTATACAGCATATTTTGGCGCATAGTCGTGGCAAACCTCACCGTATTATTGTTGAGGACGCAGAATCCACTATTGAGTTGATCTATTTTCATGTCCGCGGTGATTATCTTCAGAAGTTGCTTCCTGTTGGAGAGCAGCGGCTGATTTCAGGAAAGCTGGAGGCCTTTGATAATCGCACGCAGATGGTGCATCCGGATTATGTCCTTCCTCTAGATCAACAAAGCTCGCTTCCTAGCTTCGAGGCAGTCTATCCGCTCACTGCCGGGATAAGCCCTAAGGTTATGCTGAAAGCGGTTACTGCGGCGTTGACTAGGGTCCCCAACCTTGATGAGTGGATTGAGCCATCGTTGCTTCGCGATCGACATTGGCCAAGATTCAAAATTGCGCTGCAATTTGCTCACGGCCCGAAAGCAGCATTTGATATTTCTGCACAGGCTCCAGCGCGTGAGCGTTTGGCTTACGATGAATTTTTGGCGCATCAGCTGACTAAAGCCATTGCGCGGAGCCAAGCGCGGATGAATATTGGGCGCAGGACTGAGGGCGATGGGCGCTTGCAAACAAAAATCTTGGCCCAGCTTCCCTATAAGCCAACTGGTGCGCAATCGCGGGCTATTGCTGAGATTAGTGCTGATATGGACAGTCCCCGGCGGATGAACCGTTTATTGCAGGGTGATGTGGGTGCTGGTAAAACTTTAGTTGGGTTCATGGCTTTACTGCAGGCGGTTGAAGCCAGAGGCCAGGGTGTCTTGATGGCGCCCACAGAAATCCTAGCGCGCCAGCATCTCGAAGGTTTGCGTCCGTTGGCTGACTCTGCCGGTGTGCGGCTTGAGATTTTGACTGGGCGAGACAAGAATGCGGTGCGGCGCCAAAAACTGGCAGATTTACGCTCTGGTGACATCAACATCTTGGTGGGCACCCATGCAGTTTTTCAGAAAAGTGTTGAATTTTATGATCTTCGCCTGTCGATTATTGACGAACAGCATCGCTTTGGAGTGAATCAACGTCTTGCTCTAGGTGAGAAGGGCATCAAGGTGGATGTTCTTACTATGACTGCTACTCCAATCCCACGCTCTCTAGAGTTGGCGCATTATGGCGATATGGATGTGTCAGTTCTGGATGAAAAACCACCCGGCCGTAAACCAATAATCACCGCTGCTGTGCCTCTTGCGCGCTTGCCTGACGTGATTACTAAATTGAAAACGGCTATTAGCTTAGGCCGACAGGCTTATTGGGTATGTCCCTTAGTGGAGGAAAGTGAGTTTATGGACCTCACCGCTGCAGCAGAGCGGTTCAAGGTATTGCGGGCGGCTTTCGGTGATGATCACGTTGGGTTGGTCCATGGACAATTAACACCGGCTGAGAAGGACGCCGCTATGGCGGCTTTTATAGCAGGCAAAACTAAAGTTTTAGTGGCTACTACGGTCATTGAGGTGGGAGTAGATATACCCAATGCTACTATCATGGTGATTGAACGCGCTGAAAATTTTGGTTTGGCACAGTTACACCAGCTACGTGGTCGCGTGGGTCGTGGCGAGGCTGCATCGACCTGTCTACTGATTTATCAACATCCGTTAACTAAGTCTGGTGACCGAAGGCTGGCTATACTGCGTGAAACCGAAGATGGGTTTAGGATCGCTGAAGAAGATCTGAAAATGCGTGGTGCCGGGGATGTGATAGGCACAGTTCAATCCGGCCTACCAAAGTTTAAAGTGGCGGACCTAGATGTTCAAACTAGTTTGATGGCAATCGCCCATCAAGACGCCCGTATGTTGTTGCAAAGTGATCCAAGCCTTACCAGCCCTAGGGGTAAAGCCGCTAGAACATTACTTTGGTTAATGGAACAGGATAAATCTATTCGTTTAATTTCAGTAGGTTAGATTTATCTTCCATAATGTTCTTATTTTGTTCTTTACAAACCGTGCGGACTGTGAGAACAAAGTAAGAACACACATTATTGGGAGCAGAAAATGGAAAATGTCTTATCCAACAAACACATTGACCGCGCAGCAGATGCCCGCCGCCTAGAGGCCAAAGAAACCGTAAAAGATGCCATAGGAGCATTTTCTATTATAGTAATGCTTTATGTAGGCTTATTTATCCCTAGCTTATGACGTGAATACCATTTTAAAGCACTTTAGTTATTTAACCTGCTCATAGTGTTTTAGTGTATTGAATGCTTGCCGTGTGTGCTCACCTCGCCACCTTTGGTAAAACCAAAGTGTAGTGTTTTTTTATCCAGGACTGCAGGTGTTTAGCTAGTATTAAATTAATTTCTGTTTTAAAGTTTAGATCAATAAATTTTGTATATCTTTTTAATGAATTAACGTGATATTTGTAACGACAGTAAGCTGTTTAACGCTTCTTTATTGTCCCATGTGAACCCAATAACAGAACCAGTAGGCGCATGGCCTTCCTTTATACCAGCAGCAGTTACTTACATATTTTAGAGGTTTTCGCCGCGATTGAACATGCGTCAGCCGTTGCCTGCAAGGCTAGAAGTATACTGGCATGACGGTTTTTGTAATCGACGGCAGGAGTCAATATTTCAAATCCGTCGAAGGGTGCTGCGGGAACCGTACCGGTGCCTTTGAGCATAGCGGCTAGCTCATCTCGAGCGGTTTCAACCTGTGCCAAAGTTCTACCTATCATGTGATATCCGGCAATGCTGGCGGCTGCTTGCCCTAAGGCGCAGGCTTTTACGTCCTGCGAAAAATCTACTATCCGACCGTCTAGAAGAGTAACGTCGACAGTCACCTTTGATCCGCAGAGCGGCGAACGGCGCATTGCGCTGCCGTTAGGGTTTGCAAGCCTCCCAACGTGGGGCATATCCGCTGCCAAAGCAAGTATGCGCGTCGAGTATAGTTTGATCATATCAGTTTGTTCGGTCATTGTTTGGACATTCCTATCTCTGTTCAATAGATAAGCCGCAGAGATGAATTGCAATAGGATGACCGTGATGTTTGACCCGCAAACCCTAAAATATGATGCCAATGGTATTTTACCTGTGATTGCTCAATGCGCGAAAAACGGTGAGGTGCTTATGTTGGCATGGATGAATTCTGATGCCGTTGTACAAACGCTAGAAACAAGAAAGGTCACCTATTGGTCTCGCTCACGGAAGGAGTTTTGGATTAAAGGTGAAACCAGCGGTCACACGCAGGCCTTGGTGGATTTGCGCTATGATTGTGACCAAGATTGCCTTTTGGCAATTGTCCTACAAGAGGGTCCTGCCTGCCACACCAACCGGCGCAGCTGTTTTCATACTTCCGTGATAATGGGTCAGCCGCGTGTATTAAGTAAACCAATATTCTAAAGTCCAATCATAGCACGGATCCCCGCCGGGGTGGCTCCTTCGGCTCTAAATTTTGAGATAGCCTTTGCATCATCGCGCTTTGCCAAACGTTTTCCAGTTTCATCGCGGATTAGCGGGTGGTGCATATAGGTGGGAGTTGGGAGCCCGAGTAGCTGTTGGAGTACAGCGTGGATTGGAGTGGCTAATTTTAAATCGTCGCCCCGCACCACATGTGTGATGTCTTGTGCTGCGTCGTCTACCACCACAGCCAAGTGGTAGGCAGCCTCTTCATTTTTTCTTAAAATCACGATATCACCAATTTTATCAATAATATATTTAGTATTATTAATGTTAATTTTAGGTAAGCTTTGTGATGAAATCAGCTCCATAAAACTAACTGAACTTCTGCCATTTAATGCTAGCGCCATGTTAAGTCGCAGCGGTGCCCCCTCAATCCGTTTTATGGTCTCGTCACTGGAACGGCAGGTGCCGGGATAGACAGTGCTATCAGGGCATGAATTGGTTAAAACGCCCTCCTGTGGGGCTGATACTGCTTGGGCGATGTCGCGGCGGGTACAAGTGCAGCAATAGAGTAAACCTGCAGCGTTAAGTATTTCTATAGCTTCAGAATAGGTTGTCAGCCGTTCCGATTGGCGAAGAAC
>Ga0114995_10000886_pt1 | contig 21038 bp, 19 predicted proteins | sample ArcticOcean_MG_C_11_FD_87038 | JGI IMG/M metagenome (GOLD analysis project Ga0114995, IMG submission 87038) | Marine microbial communities from western Arctic Ocean - ArcticOcean_MG_CB2_154 | ecosystem: Environmental > Aquatic > Marine > Oceanic | place: Arctic Ocean: Canada Basin | collected... | reverse complement strand
GATAAGAAAGTAGCAGATAAGAAAGTAGCAGATAAGAAAGTAGCAGATAAGAAAGTAGCAGATAAGAAAGTAGCAGATAAGAAAGTAGCAGATAAAAAGGCTGCAGATAAAAAGGTAGCAGATAAGAAAGCCACTGAACAAAAGGCGGCACAACAGCTAGCAGAGGTTCAGCAAGCGCTAGATAGCTTGCTAGATAACGAAGTAGTAGAAACTCAAGCATTGGCACAGCAAGCAACTAACGATCAAGCTGTTGCCTCTGCAGTGCACTATATAAGAGGTGAAATTGACCAAAAGTGGGTTTTGCCTGCTAATGCTCGTAACGGGATGGTGGTAGAACTTGTTATCTACCTTGTTCCTACAGGTGAAATCGTTAATATTGAAGTAAGTTATCGCGATGCCAGTGCAACAGATGCATTTGTGGCGTCGGTAGACAAAGCTGTGAGAAAAGTGGGACGTTTTGATAAGTTAAGTCAGCTAAACCCTGTGTTATTTGATGCTAACTTCCGTAAATTTACCCTTAAGTTTAAACCAGAGGATTTGAGATTGTGATTCGAGTAAAAGAAATAGTTAAATTAGCTCAAAGATTGCCAAAATCAATATTATTCTCGATGTTTTTTCCAGCTGCGTTCACCTTTTTGTTCTCAGTGTCGGCGTGGTCATCAAATTTGGTTATTGAAATCACTCAAGGTGTAGATAACCCTGTACCTATTGCTGTGGTGCCATTTTCGTGGTCTGGTGATACTGCTTTGAATGAAGATGTGGCTCAGGTAGTTGATGCTGACTTGGAACGCAGTGGCCAGTTTAAATCATTAAAGCGCTCGTCGATGCTCGGTTTTCCACATCAACAAGAAGATGTTTATTTTCGTGACTGGAGCTATTTAGCAACTGAATATCTCATCATAGGCAATGTTGAGGCAACCAATACCGGAGGCTATCAAGTAGACTATCAGCTCTTTGATGTACAGCGCCAAGAAGCTATTGCGGCCGGCCGCTTTTCTGGTGGTAAAAATGACTTACGCACTTTGGGGCACTCCGTTAGTGATGCTGTATATGAAGCATTAACGGGGCTGAAGGGAGCTTTTAGAACCCGTATTGCTTACGTTGCAGCCGATAAGAAGGTGAATCCCAGTTATTATAAATTGCTAGTTGCCGACGCCGATGGATATAATGCTAAAGAAATACTCAAGTCTAGTCAGCCGATTATGTCGCCATCTTGGTCTCGTGACGCTAGTAAGCTAGCGTATGTTTCTTTTGAAACAAATCGTCCAGCTATCTATATTCAAGACATTACTACAGGACAGCGTGAGCGTATTAAATCGTTTAAAGGAATCAACGGTGCGCCTGCTTGGTCTCCTGATGGCAATAAGCTAGCATTAGTGCTATCTAAAGATGGTAATGCAGAAATATATGTCTTAGATTTAGCCAGTAAACGTCTTACTAGAGTCACAAAACATTACGGTATAGATACAGAGCCCGCTTGGAGCGTAGACGGAAAGCATATTTTATTCACCTCAGACCGAGGTGGTAAGCCTCAAATATACCAAGTGACACTAGATTCTGGCTGGGTTGAACGTCTTACTTTTGAAGGGGATTACAATGCCCGTGGTAGCTTAACCCATGATGGGCGCTTTTTAGTGCTTGTTAGTCGCCATGATTCGAAATTCCATATCGCTGTGCAAGATTTACAGCGCGGCACTATGTCTTTATTAACCCAAACAAGTTTAGATGAGTCCCCAAGTGTTGCACCAAACGGTAGTATGGTGATTTACTCCACCCAAGATGGTGGGCGGAATATTTTGGCTGCAGTGTCGATAGACGGCAAAGTGAAGTTTAATATACCAGCAAACGAAGGTGTAGTTAGAGAGCCTGCATGGTCACCTTACCTAAATTAGTCATCATAAGGTAAGCAGGCCTAGTGGTGCGTAGATTATGTATGCTAGAATTAGCAACGAATTTTAATCGATAAAATAAAATTATTGAGGAGCAAGTCCATGCAAGTGGGTAATTTAAGTAAAATCATCGCCTCCAGTGTTTTGGTAGCCTTTTTAGCTGCCTGTAGTTCTACTGGCGAAACCACTGATGCTACTGCTAGCACGCAAGCAGCCCAAGTGGCTGCAGAAGCTGCTGCGCTGGCTGAAACTCAAGCATTGGAAGAGGCTCAGATGCAAGTCGCAGCCCAAGCCCAAGCCCAAGCTGCAGCTCAAGCACAAGCACAAGCCTCAGCAGATGCTGATGCAGCACAGCAGGCCGCAAGCGAGGCCGCAGCAGTAGCTGAAAACCTTGCTCAAAAGCAGCAAGCACAAGATACAGCACAAGCTTTAGCTCATGTGATCTATTTCGATTTTGATCAGTCCACTATTAAAGCAGAGTTTCGTGCTGCACTTAATGGCCATGCTGCGTATTTAAGCCAAAATCCTTCGGCACGTATTGTTTTAGAAGGGCATGCTGATGAACGTGGAACCCGTGAGTATAATATTGCTTTGGGCGAACGTCGTGGCAATGCTGTAAGTCGTTACTTGGTAGTGCAAGGCGTGTCGGTAGCTGCTATTGAAGTGGTTAGCTTTGGTGAAGAGCGTCCAGTGAACGCAGGCCAAGATAGCGCTTCGTTGTCTGAAAACCGTCGTGTAGAAATTCGTTACATTAATTACTAATTGGCTTTCTTAGCCATAGTAATTATGTAGTTTTTATACGTATTAAATACCATCGTTGTGCTTTGCATAGCGGTGGTTTTTTGTTTTTTAACTTGGTGCTTTTTGAGGTTCACTTGTATGACTCAAACTATTAGTGGTTTTATCTTATTACTAGCTGTGCTGTCTGGGTCGGTACAAGTTTTTGCCAATAGCTCTGTACCGGTGAGTGATTTGGCTAATGATTTAAGCGGCCAATCTATAGTAACTTCTAAGCCTTTGCAGCCCAAACTTACTGAGGTTAGTGATGTGGTTGCGGTGGTTAACACACCAATGGGCAATGCTAATGCACAAATGTTTGACCTAGTAGAATTGTTACAGCGTGAACTACAACAATTACGCGGTCAAGTGGAAGAACTCAACTACAACTTAGAGCGCCTTAAGCAGGACCAGAAGCAACGTTACTTGGACCTAGACCGTCGAGTAGTTAGCTTATCTAGTCAGCCGTCAGTTGCTAACGAGACCCAGGTAGCCACTGTCGTTAGTCAAACCCCCCAAGATGGTAATGAACCCGCTCTAGGGCAAGTCATTGTAGCTCAAGAAACATATGACCCTGAGGTTGAAAAGGCAGCTTATAATGCAGCCTTCGCTCTCATTAGGGAGCGTCAGTATGATGCATCCATTGTTGCACTACTGGCCTTTGTAAATGACTTCCAACAAGGCGCATTACTTGGTAATGCTCACTATTGGTTAGGAGAAGTGTACATGGTGCAGGGTGATGCGTCCTTGGCTGCTGAAACCTTTGAGATAGTGATAGGTGAGTTTCCAGAGCACAGGAAAATTCCTGATGCGTTATATAAAGCTGGAGTTGCTTACCAAAACGTAGGAAATACTGTCAAAGCAAATCAGATGCTACAACGCGTACTAAAGGAGTACCCAGATTCTTCTGCTGCACGTTTAGCTCACGAACGAGTAAATTAGAATGACCGATAACATTGCTGTAATGATGAGCCAAAAGGATATCGCTACAAGAGTATTGGTGCAGGAACATTTGGCCCACGAACATTTACGATCCCTAACGGCTAGTAAGGACGTAGGCGCACAGAAATTGCGTATTAAACGCTTACTTAAAGAGCAAAATGCAACCTTAGTGGCGCATTACTATACTGATGCTTTAGTCCAGGAATTGGCAGAAGAGACGGGTGGGTGTGTATCTGATTCCCTAGAAATGGCACGTTTTGGTAGCCAAACTTCAGCGACAACTTTGATTGTTGCGGGCGTTCACTTTATGGGTGAAACGGCGAAAATTTTGAGCCCAGATAAAAGGGTGTTAGTGCCCACGTTAGAGGCTACATGCTCTCTTGATATTGGCTGCCCAGCTGATGAGTTTAGTGCTTTTTGCGATGCGCATCCAGATCATACAGTTGTAGTTTATGCCAATACATCAGCGGCTGTTAAGGCTCGTGCAGACTGGGTGGTTACCTCAGGTATTGCGGTAAAATTGATGGAGCACTTAGCTGCTGAAGGTAAGCCCATTATTTGGGGGCCTGATCAACATTTAGGCCGCTATATCGCTAAGCAAACAGGCGCCGAAATGCTTCTTTGGCAGGGGTCTTGTATCGTTCATGATGAATTTAAATCGTTGGGAGTAAAGCAGCTAAAACAGGTTTATCCTGATGCTGCGCTGTTAGTTCATCCCGAGTCTTCCTACGCTATGGTGGAAATTGCCGATTTTGTTGGCTCTACCACACAGCTTATTAATGCAGCTCAAACGATGCCTAATAAAGAGTTTATAGTTGCAACAGACCGAGGTATTTTTTATAAAATGCAACAAGCTGCACCAGATAAGCTGCTTCTGGAAGCACCTACAGCGGGTAATGGCGCTACGTGTCGTAGCTGCGCCCATTGCCCGTGGATGGCAATGAACGACCTGGATAAAATAGAACAAGTTTTGTTGCAGGGAAATAATGAAATTGTTATTGAGGCGCACTTGCAGCAGAAAGCCTTAAAGTCTCTTCAGCGACTCATGGACTTTGCGGTGGTTAATTAAATTCTTTTTGATCTGCTAAAAGTGTTAAGGCTTTTTGTTGCTGTACTGACACTGAGCCTGCTTGAATATCTGTTTGTTGCTTGCTTGCGTATTGGGCCTGTCTAAGAGACTGCTCTGCTTCTCCACGCAATAAATGCCACTGTGATTGGGCCATGTGATTTAGCTGTAAACGCTGATCTTCAGAACTCCATTCAGCTAGTGTTCTCCAACCTATGGTCCATGTAGGTTGGTTCTTCAGTACTGTTAATAAGGCACTAATAGCGGCCTCTGGTTGAGCATCTTGACGTAAGGCTTGCGCGTTCACCCATAATGATAAACTATTATCACGGCGGTGAAGTTTTCGTATGTTCAACTGTTTAAAGACTTCTTGTGTTTGTTTCTGCCCTAGTAAACTATGCATCCAGCTATACCAAATCAATGTTGAATTCGGTTGCTTTAATGCCAAGTCTTGGAGTTGTTGGGTAGCTATGTCTACTTTCCCCGAAGCTCGGTTAACAAGCGCCTGAGAAAATGCCATTAAAGAACTATAACGCTTAGTGAGCGGATCAAATTCACGCATAATCTGCTCAACAGAAGGTGTGGGAGATCCCGCTAGGGCTATGGTTTGGTAAATTTTTAGTAATTCAAAACTAACATCAAAGCCATGATCAGTCTGGCTTTTCTGAGTTATCAACATACGCTGACTAATGTCGGCTACACGTTCATTGCTAATAGGGTGGCTGCGTGCCCAATCCCACTGTGGGGACTCTATTACATAAGGAGACTGTAAACGCTGTAATAAACGTTGCATGTGAGTCACATCAAAAGGGCTTTGATTCATAAGCTCAAAGCCTATACGGTCAGCCTCTCTCTCATGACTACGGCTATAACTTAGCTGGCTACGCTGAAGGACTGATTGGGTAGCGTAGATACTAGCTTCTCCGATATCGCCGTTAACTTTTTCCGCAAGCAATATGGATGCTATAAATGCACCTAAATACAATGGTGCTTGGGATTTTTCTTGGGCTTGTCTTTGCACATAATGGCGCAGGCTTAGGTGCGCTACTTCATGGGCAAGCACTGCCACTAATTCGTCTACAGTCCCTGCTTGTTGTATCAGGCCAGTGTTAACCCCAATAATCCCTCCAGGTGCAGCAAAGGCGTTTATATGGCTATCTTGTACAAGAAAAATCTGGGTATTCTTGTTACTAAGTTGACTGCGACTTATTAATGGTTGAGTTAGATCTGCGATGAATTCTATAGCTGCTAGGTCGTTCCATAAAGGTACTTGCTTACGTATGCTACCAGCAATGACAGTACCAAAACGATACTCATCTTCCACACTCATGTCAGTGGAGTTATGGGTATTTATTGTTGGTAAATTAGCTGCATACACTCCTTGTATGGGGCCAGACAATACCAAGAGAAATGCAGCTGTTAATAAACACCGGGTCCAGAATATAGGATTAACAAAATATACTAAGCATAGATTGGACTGGGGGGCTGCTTGACCTATAATGTGCGCACTCATTGCAAATTCCTTTTACTGAAGATGAGATCTGACATGGATGATGATATGACATTGGCAGCAGTGCAATGGCAGCAATTACTTGATACTCAGGGTTTGCAATGTCCGTTACCGCTTTTAAAAGCGAAGCGAGCTTTAAGTCAGTTAGATAAGGGTGAAAAGCTTAAAGTACTAGCCACAGACGCTGGTTCGCAAAGGGATTTTGAAGCCTGGACTCGGTTGACTGGACACTCTTTACACCAAAATAAATGCATTGATGGTGTCTATCACTACCTCATTGAAAAGACAATTTAGGATAACACATGTTTAAAGTATTCCGTGCTTGGTTAGATCACTTTTTTGCCGATGAACAGGCACTCTTATTAGTGGTTTTGTTAGCCGCAGGTCTAACTGCAATTTTGATGTTTGGCTCCACGCTAGCCCCCGTATTCGCAAGTATGATTCTGGCATATTTAACCCTTGGTTTAGTGCAATGGCTGGAACGTTTTGGGGTTAATCACTTACCTGCTGTGTGGGGAATCTATAGCTTATTTATAGCATTACTTATGGCATTTGTGTTTATTGTATTGCCTTTGTTATGGCACGAAGCTACCAATTTGTTAAGCGATTTACCATTAATGCTGGAAAAGCTGCGGGGCTTATTCATGTTGTTACCGCAACAATACCCTGAATTAGTGGGTGCCGAACAAATTAAACAAATGGCTGATGCCGCTATGGCTGAGATCGGCAATGCAGGGCAGCTTTTAGTGTCTTTCTCATTAGCGTCTATTGGCCAATCACTCACTTGGTTGGTATACCTTGTGTTGGTGCCAATTTTGGTTTTTTTCTTTCTCAAAGATGGCCATATGATGGTGCATCGGCTCACCTCATTTTTACCAAGTGAGCGCCACGTTTTAAGCCACGTATGGCTTGAAATGGATCAGCAAATTGCTAATTATGTACGTGGCAAAGTAGTTGAAATTGTTATTGTAGGTAGCATTACTTACGTTGCTTTTTTATGGCTAGGGCTGAGTTATGCCGCACTATTAGCTATGATCGTAGGTTTGTCGGTGCTCGTTCCTTACATAGGCGCCACACTTGTGACAATCCCTGTCGCTTTGATTGGTTACGTGCAGTGGGGCGTTTCTACTGAGTTTTATACCTTAATGATTGTCTACGGCATCATTCAAGCACTTGATGGTAACGTACTTGTGCCTTTGTTGTTTTCAGAAGCAGTAAACTTGCACCCAGTAGCTATCATTGTAGCGGTGTTGTTTTTTGGTAGCCTCTGGGGCCTTTTGGGGGTGTTTTTTGCCATTCCATTGGCAACGTTAATTAAAGCCGTAATGAATGCTTGGCCTAAGAAGTTGTTAGCTGATTAAGATAGTCTAAAACAATCTGAGCGTGGTCTGTTACTTTTACAGCACGCCACTCTTTTATTAAAGTGCCTTCTGGGCTAATCACAAAAGTACTGCGGTCAATGCCTATATATTCTTTACCGTATAGCTTTTTTAATTTGATAACATCAAATAGCTGGCATAGTGCTTCGCTCTCATCACTGATAAGCTCGAAGTTGTAATCTTGTTTGGCTTTGAAGCTCTCATGCTTTTTAATAGAGTCTCTTGAGATACCAAATATTTTACAGTTAAGTTCTTCAAACTGGCTTAGTAAAGCGTTGAAATCATGCCCTTCGGTAGTACAGCCTGGAGTTGCATCTTTTGGGTAAAAATAAAGCACAATAAATTGGCCTTTTAATTGTTCTAAATTAAATTCAATTTGGCTCGTGGCTGGGGCTGTGAAGTGTGGCACTAAGTGACCAATAGCAAGGCTCATATGGGTAGTCTCAATTAAAAGTGTTATGATGTGGTTTTTGTGACATCTTAAACAACTGGGCAACATTTTGAAACAACAAGTTTTTGGATTTACACGTATTCTTCCGCTTTTTTTAGCAACTATGATACTTTCTGCCTGCTCTGGGAGCCCTGTCTTTAACAACGATGGTAACAGCATTCTCAGAGACAAAAGCTTGGATTATGCTCAATCTAAAGTGGTTGATCGTATTGTGGTACCTGAAGGATTAAATGACACTCAAGTGCAGAATGATTTACTTACCATACCTACTGCTGCGTTAATTGAACAGTCAGTAGGAATCAAAGCAGCCCCACGCCCTAATTTTGTGTTTGCTGAAGTGGGTAGTAATTCCGCCCATTTAACAGGTGGTGCTAATGCAAAACGTATAAGTGTTGCTGGTAGTTTAACTAAGGTGCAGGGGCAGGTTGCTCAATTTTGGTCAAACCAAGGTATAGCAATAGACGCAGCGCCTAGTCTTAATACTATTGAGACTCAGTGGTTTTCTCTTTCTGAAAAAGTTCCTTCAAATGGCTTCATTAATCGCTGGATCCGTAGCTTAACTAAGTCTGATGACGACATCATTTATGGTCGGGTGAAGGTAGAGTTAAGAGAAACGACAACAAACCGGATAGAACTGTCTCTTTATTTTTTGCAATTTACTCAGTTGGAAATCACACAAAAAAAATCACTAGATTGGCTTGAAGCTGGCCGTATGTTAGCCAACGAGTCTGAAATCACCTTTGAACTACTGCGTTACCTAAGTCGTACGGCACAAGTAACACAAAAAACCGATGAAAATAATCTACAGAATCAAAAGCCTTTGTTGGGTAAAGATCAACATGGGCGCCCTTTAGTGCAACTGAATATGACTTATGAAAAGGCCTTGCCACAAGTTCTTGCGGCCATGTCTTCTTTTGATGTGGGTAGCTACGATGAAGCGGCTAAGAAAGTCTACTTTACCCATGTAAGCCACTTACGCACGTCTGAAGAGGCGGTGTTTAGTGCCGGAGGGATTTTGGGTTGGTTTAAAGGTTTGCACAGTGGTAATGCTAGAGAGACCGGCATTAACATTGATCTTGCTCTTCTTGGCAATGGTGAAAACCCAGACCAAGAAAAAGATCGCCCCATATATTCATCAGATACACAGCTAGCGGTTAAAGAAGTGAGCTTGGCTGATAAAAAGGGTTATAAAATTTGGTTAGGTGGCAAGGTTATTTACGTATTCGAAGATGAAGATCAGGGTGATATAAGTGATACTGGAGAATATACTTATATAGGGCAGTTTCAGTTAAGTTTTGAAGAAACGTTAACCAGTGTGTACTTACAAGTTTTGAATGATCAAGCTGAGCCAGCTGCTAAAGTATATGCGGAAGAAATTCTTTGGCGCTTACAGCAACAATTAACACTATAGTTCAGGAACCTAAGGTATGCGTGCAGTTTTATTAGATGCGGCAACCTTAGGGCCCGAAGATCTAGACTTTAGTCACTTACAAGCTGCAGCAGGCAGCTTACGTTGTTATCCTCTCACACCCGCTCATGAAGTCGTCGAACGTCTCGCTGGTGCCCAAATTGCCTTAGTGAATAAGGTTGTCTTAGACGCTACATGTCTTTCCCAAGTACCTCAGCTTAAACACATTATAGTATTAGCTACAGGGGTGAATAATATTGATATAGAAGCCGCTAAAAAGCTTGGTATCAGTGTGCAAAACTGTCGAGCATACGGGGTGGATTCAGTGGCACAGCATTGTTTAATGTTGATGCTTACTCTCAGTACTAAAATACTCAATTATCGGCGTGCCATCAACAATGGAGACTGGAGCCGTAGCGGGCAGTTTTGTATGTTAGATTTTCCTATTGAAAGCTTAGCCGGTAAAACGCTTGGTATTGTGGGGTACGGAGATCTAGGTAAAGGTGTTGCCAATCTAGCCCGTGCTTTTGGCATGACTATATTGATTGCTGCTAGACAAGGGCAGCATCCTGCTAATGGTCGTATACCGTTAGCGCAGTTGTTGCCTCAAGTGGATATATTATCGTTACACTGTCCCCTTACGCCAGCTACAACAAACTTAATTGATTGGGCCGAACTTTGTGCTTTACCGAACAGTGCGTTATTAATTAATTGTGCTCGTGGTGGCGTTGTCAATGAGATCGCTTTGATTAAGGCGCTGGATGAGGGGCAAATATCAGGGGCAGGTGTAGATGTATTAACTCAAGAACCTCCCCCTATAAATCATCCATTATTGTCAGTGCAAAGAGATAATCTCATTATTACACCTCATACTGCGTGGGCCAGTCGTCAAGCTCGTCAGGCTATCTTAAATCAAGCTACAGAAAACGTAATGAGTGTAATATCTGGTCTAAGTATAATTCGAGGGCTGTAAGTGATTGATTTTGAAAAGTGTCAATAGTTGGCGTTATAAAAGATCATATTTATTGTGTTTTTTCGTGGTATTTTTTGTTGACATACCTAACTCATTGAATATTATGACTCGTGTTGTGGACATTTTTTAAACCACAGCATAAGCTTCATTAAATCCTTAAAAATATCTTAAATTTACAGATTGACATTCATAAGATATTGATTAATAAGGTTAAAAAACAAACTGGTTATTTTTTAACCACTTTGTTGCCAGAGCCTATATCATGGGCTTTGAGGCATTTTTCCAATATGTATTAACAGAGTTATCCACAGATTGTGTGCATAAAGTGGGGGAGGTCCTGAAGCATAAAGGATAGCGTTATATTAGCTCGATGAGGTTTTGTAAATGGCAGTGTAGGTTACGTTATTAAGCGTTTTTTTTGCTGACAGAGGTTGTCAGCCTTATGTTGGAATGTAAATTAATGATATGGAGTGCAAATTGAAATTTATACGTGTTTTTCTTGTAATGATGGTGGCATGGTCTGCTAATGTAGTGGCTGAGCAGTTGGTTGTAAACCAAGTGAAATTTTCAAATGCTTGGGTTAAAGTTCCTATGCCCGGCATGCGCATGACGGCAGGTTTCGCCACTATAGAAAATTTAACCAATAGTGACCTACATCTGACCGGGGTAAAGACCTCGATCAGTGCAGTTTCAGAATTACACGATATGGTTATGGTTAACAACGTCATGCAGATGCGTCATGCAAGTGATGGTTGGGTCATTGCTCCTGGATCTACCCTTAGTTTAGAGCCAGGTGGCAAGCATGCCATGTTAATGGGCGTTAAGCCTGAACTGCAAAGCCAGTCGCAAGTACTGTTAGAGTTCAATTTAGAAGGGTTGGGCTGGATTCAGGTGCCGGCACTCATGACTAAATCCATGCCTTAATGGCTTAACGTGAACATAAAGTAACACCCAGCTCGGTTACTATACCGTCGAGGGGCTGATCATACGGCCCCTTAATCACTTGATCCATTTCTTGCGCAGAATAAGCAATACCGTAAACTGACACGGGCTTGTTTAGTCGCAGTTTTTCTAACGTTCGATCATAAAAGCCACCGCCGTATCCAAGGCGAAAGCCGCTGCTGTCAAATGCTAGCAGGGGTGCCAAAATCATATCAGGTTCCAATATCTGTTTATCATCACTAGGTTCACGGGTTCCAAAGCCTGCGTCCTGTAATTCATCCGTTGGGCACCATGTGCGAAAAATAAGTGGTTTTCCCGCTCCAAGCATTACAGGCAGTACCATTTGATGGCCCAGGGAGTGCAAGGTATTTAATAATGGCATGGGGTCAAGCTCATCGCCTAAAGGCCAATACACTGCTACGATTTGATGGTTGTGTAGTTTGTTTGAAGCTAACAATTGATCGCATACTTGCTCACCCATGTGAGGGTTATTAGCAAAGGCCTCAGCCCTTTGTCGTTTGGCTTGAATACGTAGTAACTGCTTTTGTTCATCTATGGATGGCATCGCTAAAACTCTTAAGTAGGCACAAGAAAGGCTTGTTTTGGTATGCTGGCTAGTACACACTAGATCTTACCTAAAGCATAGTTTTTTATCATTATTTTGGGTGCAATATCAATCTTATTTCAGTAATTAGGGCATTTTATGACGATTGAAAAACTACTACACATGAATCTAGAGTGGGCTCAAAAAGTGGCTCTAGAACAGCCTGAATTGTTTCTTACATTATCCAAACAACAGGCACCTAAGTACTTGTGGATCGGTTGCTCCGACAGTCGCGTACCAGCAAACGAAATTGTAGGCCTTTTACCTGGAGAATTATTTGTTCACAGAAATGTGGCTAACTTGGTGAAACATGTGGATTTTAACTGCCAGTCGGTTATTCAGTATGCGGTAGATGTGTTAAAAGTTGAGCATATTATCGTCTGTGGCCACTATGGGTGTGGTGGTGTAAAGGTGGCTATGGAGAACACCAATGCAGGTATAAGTGATTATTGGCTACGGTCGATTAAAGATTTATTTTTACGCCACCGAGATGAATTAAACGTTTTAGATAACGAAGAAATTCGCTTGAATCGCATGTGTGAAATTAACGTAGTGGAGCAAGTGGCTACTTTAGCTCATACTAAAATTGTTCAAACAGCTTGGCAAAGAAAACAACCTCTAGAAATACACGGTTGGATCTATGGTCTTGATGACGGTGTGATTAAGAATTTAAATGTGAGCCGTAAAGGATTAGACGATATTGATGACATCTACCAGGTGGAAATGTCATAGTTGCAGCGAGGACGCCTTAAAGTTGACAATAGTTCAACACTAGGTAGAAAAGTATTAGGATTAACAACTTGTTATGGTAAGACGTTTTCTAAGCGTTGGGTTTTGCCCAAGGGTCAGAGGATAAACCGATTAGTATGAAATAATGGTATTGGTGCTCATTGCAAAGCTGTTAACAGCCCAAGGCAATGAAATGCGGATTAAGAATGTTGGCCTTGCCATATATCATATCCTCGCCAGAGGCCTGCTTAACGCTTCCTCCAGCGCCTTCCAACACGGCTTGAGCAGCACCAGTATCCCATTCACAGGTGGGTGCTAAACGGGGGTAGTAATCTGCTAAGCCTTCGGCGATACGAATGAACTTAAGGGAACTTCCAGCCTGTATCAGGGTGCTAGGGCCTAAGCTTTCGATAAGGCTTTTAGTAGCCTCATTAAGGTGGCTTTTGCTGGCTAATATGCGTAAAGGATTTTGTGGCGTGCTGCATTGAATAGGGTCTATTGGGTTCGAGTCACTTTGTGTTTGTTTAAACGCTCCAAGGGTTTTGCCACCCCAATAAACCATATTTGTTACAGGCACACCTACTAACCCAAAGCTGGGTTTATTCTTTTCAATAAGGGCCAAATTAACAGTGAATTCACCATTTTTGCTAATGAATTCTTTAGTTCCATCTAACGGGTCTATAAGCCAATAACAGCTGTTTTCTTGTGCAATACTCAAGGAACTAATGTCTTCTTCTGACACTACTGGAATGCTGGGAGTAAGTGTTTTTAGGCCCGCCATAATGTAATGATGAGCTGCTAAGTCTGCTGCGGTTACTGGCGATTGGTCGGCTTTGCTTTGTACCTTAAAGTCGTCGCTATGATAAATCTGTAAAATAACATCGCCAGCTTCTTTGGTGAGCTTTACTAGGCTGGCCAATAGCTGTGAGTTGGTCATTATGGCTTGAGCTTGTAACATGGTTATAACTCCAAATCTCGAATAACTTGTTGTAACAATTGCTCAGCACTATGTTCGGCACTGAGTACGCTGGTCTCTACTTCAAAGTCGGCATTTTCGGGTGCCTCGTAGGGGCTGTTGATACCAGTGAAGTTAGGGATTTCACCACGACGCGCTTTTTTGTATAGCCCTTTAGGGTCTCGTTGTTCGGCCACTTCTAATGGCGTATTGACGAATATTTCTACAAATTCACCATCTTCAAAGCGTGCCCTTGCAGAATTTCGCTCGGCTCTAAAAGGTGAAATAAAGGCGGTTATTACTACTAAACCGGCATCCACCATTAGGTGTGCCACTTCGGTAATTCTGCGAATGTTTTCCACTCGGTCTGCTTCGGTAAAACCTAAGTCTTTGTTCAGGCCATGGCGTACGTTGTCGCCATCCAATAAGTAGGTACGAATACCTTGCTGATGGAGTTTTTGTTCTAGTATGTTGGCAATGGTGGATTTTCCAGAACCGCTTAATCCTGTAAGCCATAACACTTTACCACGGTGGCCGTTGGTTTGATTACGTTCAGATTTACTCACGGTAAGGGCTTGTTTGTGAACGTTGTTGGAGCGTCGTAAGGCGTGTTTTATCATGCCAGCAGCCACAGTTGCATTACTAAAGCGGTCCACAAGAATAAGGCTGCCTAAGGGCTGGCAATCTGTAAAATTTTCAAACGCCACTGCTTTGTCTAGGCTCAGGGTTACCACAGCAATATCGTTTAGCCCTAGAGCTCTTGCAGCATTATGTTCTAAGGTGTTCACATTTATAGTGTGTTTGATGTTGGTGATCTGTGCGTTCACCCAGTTGGTGCCAATTTGTAGGCCATAAGAACGGCCTGTGAAACCTGGTTCTTGGTCCATCCATACCAGCTCTACTTCAAATTGGTCAGACACTTCACAAGGCGCTTGCGCAGCCACTAACATATCACCGCGAGACGCATCTACTTCTTTGTCTAGGGTGATGGTGACCGCTTGGCCGGCGTGGGCTTTGGGTAAGTGTTGATCAAACAATATGATGTCTTGTACTTTAGCAATAGAGCCAGAGGGCAGTATCCGTATGTCTTCACCCACCTCAATCATTCCCGCAGCCACGGTACCAGAAAAACCTCTAAAATCTAGGTGAGGGCGGTTTACCCATTGCACTGGCATTCTAAAGGCATGGTTTTCCAGACCCTTAGCGGTAGGTACTGTTTCTAAAAAAGCCATTAAGGTAGGGCCTTTAAACCACGGCATATAGCTAGAACGAGCGATGATGTTATCGCCCTTTAAAGCCGACACAGGAATGGCGGTTACTTTGTCAAAATTAAGTTGCTTAGCAAACTCTGCAAAGGCGTGTTCAATGGTGTTAAAGGTGTCTTGTTGATAGCCTACCAAATCCATTTTATTCACCGCTAACAACACGTGCTTAATACCAAGTAATGAGCAGATGAAAGCATGGCGCTTACTTTGTTCTAATATCCCTTTACGGGCATCTATAAGAATGACAGCAAGGTCTGTGGTAGATGCTCCGGTAACCATGTTACGGGTGTACTGTTCGTGCCCTGGGGTGTCGGCCACTATAAACTTACGTTTATCAGTATTAAAAAAGCGATAAGCTACATCTATAGTGATACCTTGTTCTCTTTCTGCAGCTAATCCGTCTACCAAAAGTGCGTAATCTATGTCGCTACCTTGGGTGCCATGGGCTGCAGATTCGTTTTTCAGGGATGATACTTGATCATCAAAAATGCATTTAGCTTCAAATAGTAAGCGGCCAATAAGGGTGGATTTGCCGTCGTCTACACTACCGCAAGTTATGAATTTTAATAGATCAAGGTCATTTTGCTGTTGTAAAAACTGGTCTATATTAGTGATTGAATCTGTAGAGCTAACCATTAGAAATACCCTTCTTGTTTCTTTTTTTCCATGGATGCTGCGCCATCATTATCTATGGCACGGCCTTGGCGTTCACTAGTGCGAGCTTGTAGTAACTCCAGAATAATACTTTCCAAACTGTCTGCTTGGGACTCAATGGCACCCGTTAAGGGGTAACAACCCAAAGTCCTAAAACGAATGTTTTTTATAGCAACAGACTCGTTAGGCATTAGCTTTAAGCGTTCGTCGTCTACCATCATCAGCATGCCGTCACGCTCGATTACTGGCCTTGGTTCTGCAAAATACAAAGGCACAATGGGAATGTTTTCGCGATAGATGTACTGCCAAATATCTAGTTCGGTCCAGTTAGATATGGGGAATACACGAATGCTCTGTTTGGGCTTCTTATGGCCGTTGTACAAGTTCCATAATTCAGGGCGTTGATTTTTAGGGTCCCAGCGATGGCTTTCTGTACGAAAGGAGAACACTCGTTCTTTAGCGCGACTCTTTTCTTCGTCTCGCCTGGCTCCACCAAAGGCTACATCAAAACCATATTTGTCTAAGGCTTGTTTTAAGCCTTCAGTTTTCATGATGTCTGTATGTAAGGCACTGCCATGCTGTAAGGGACTAATATCTCGCTCAATGCCCTCTGGGTTGGTATGTACGATGAGCTCCATACCAGCTTCTTTAGCCATGTAGTCGCGGAACTGATACATCTCTTGAAATTTCCAGCGGGTGTCTATATGTAATAGAGGGAATGGTGGCGGGCTGGGATAAAACGCTTTGCGGGCAAGATGCAACATCACCGCACTGTCTTTACCTACGGAGTACATCATTACTGGTTTTTCTGCATTAGCCATCACTTCGCGCATAATGTGAATGCTTTCGGCTTCTAAGCGATCTAGGTGAGTAATAGAGTTGCTATTGTTTTCGCTAGGAAGCGACTTGCGAGTGGTATTTTGAGTAATGTGGAGCTGAGTAGGGTAGGCCAATAAACCTAAGCTGGCTTGTCCGCATGGGGTGTTAAGTTGTTTAGCTGTGCTGTTGCGTAGAATCTCACGGGCTAAGCTGGTGCATTGGCTGTGAGGCAAAAATAACGTGTCTTTGCCTGCGTGCAAGGTGAGCGCTTTAATGGCTTCTAGTAAGCTACGGGCATCAAAGGCGTGTGGGTTCCACAACCAACGGCGACCATGACGTGCATCATTAGCTAATAAGCCATACTGGCCTTGTGTGGTTTCGAATAACTGCAGCATCAGTACGCTGTCTCGGCGTTTTTTTGCTTGTTCTAATAAATGGTCTAGTACTTGTGGTTTAAGGCTGCGCTTGTCTTCGTCTACAAGGTCTGAGTATTCTAGGCTGGCTGGTAATGGCAGATTTTTCTCTAGCCAGCGATCAGCGGCACGGCGGTTTTCTGCCAACCCTTGTTGTTGAAGGTGATCAAGGAGTTGTTCGGTATCCCAAACCATTAAGCTGTCGCCAATATGGGTTTGGTAAATGGTCGAATCTTGCATAATTACACCGCTGTCTTAAAATGTATATCTGATAGAGATAAAAAGTTTTTTATATATTAATATAGATAATACTCTTTATTTTCATACTAACAATACATTTTAAGACAATTTCTAGTTAATGACTAACTCATGTCTAGCTATGGGTATGATCCTTGGTTGTGAATCAGTTTACGGGTTAAGTAACTGCCTGCTTCAACAAAAACTGTGGCTGTTTCCAAAGTTCATTAGCCATGATATCTGCCAACGCCTCTACGGTGTCCCACAAATCTACGTACTTTAAGTACAGTGGAGTGAAACCAAAACGTAGGATATCTGGGGCTCTAAAATCGCCCACAATATTGCGTTCTATTAAGGCTTGAACAATGGCGTAACCTTGGCTGTGAATTAACGACACTTGACTGCCTCGTTGATCATCATTAATGGGCGAGCCTAATTCAAACCACGGGCAACGTTGTTCAATTAACTGAATAAACAGATTGCCCATGTGTTGCGACTTACGACGCACTTCATTCATATCAGCTTTTAACATCACGTCTAAAGCTACTTCTAAGGCTGCATTGGCTAACACGGGTGGGGTGCCGCACATGGCTTGTTGAATGCCTGCAGCGCCTTGGTAGTCATCTTCAAAATCAAACGGCTTGGCATGGCCAAGCCAGCCTGTGAGGGGCTGTTCAAAGTCACTTAAGTGACGCTTGGCTACATAAACAAAGGCGGGGGAGCCTGGGCCTCCATTAAGGTACTTATAGGTGCAACCTACGGCTAAGTCGGCATTAACTTTATCTAAATGAACGGGCATTGCGCCAACGGAGTGGGATAAGTCCCACATCATTAATGCGCCATGTTGCTGTGCTAGCTGGGTCACTGCTGGCATGTCCCACAGGGTGCCTGTTTTAAAGTGTGTATGGGTTAATAGAACTAATGCAGTATCGTCATCAATGGCATCTAACACTTGATCTCGAGGTAGGGCTACCACTTGCACTCGGTCACCCAGTAACTTGGCTAAGCCCTGTAGTAAGTACAAGTCGGTGGCAAAGTTTCCTGTTTCAGTAATCAGTTTGGTGCGGTCTGGGCGCATTTTCACTGCGGCTGCAGCTAATTTAAAAATATTAATGGAGGTAGTGTCGCACACTAACATTTGGCCTGGCTCGGCGCCTACTAAACGACCAATTTTATCGCCCAGTTCGGTGGGTTTTTGCATCCATTGGTTGCAGTTCCAGCTACGAATTAAATCCACCCCCCATTGTTGTTGTATTACTTCGCTCAAGTGGCTTGCGGTGGCTTTAGGCAATACCCCAAGTGAGTTGCCATCAAGGTAAATGAGGTCGTCTGGTAGGCTAAATTCATCTCGCATAGGCGCTAGTGAATCGTTTTGGTCTAGAATTTCAAAATGCGTACGGGTTAATTGACTCATAGTGTTGTCTCAGTGTGCGTATCTATTATTGGGGGTGTTATAGCGTTGTTCGTACAGACCAAAGTTCAGGGAAAAACTGTAAATTTAGGGCTTTTTGTAGATAATCTACGCCAGATGTACCGCCAGTGCCGTGTTTATGGCCAATGATTCGCTCTACGGTTTTCATGTGATTAAAACGCCACTGTTGGAAGTGGTATTCCAAATCTACTAATTTTTCAGCTAGTTCGTACAAATCCCAATAGGTGTCGGTGTCTTGGTAGACCTTTTGCCACGCAGCTTCAACTTGCTTGCTAGGTTCGTAGGGTTGCTGCCAGTCTCTATGGGTGTGGGTTTCTGGAATATCAAAACCACGTTTTTGAAGTAGTTGTAGGCAAACATCATACAAGCTGGGTGCATTAAGCACTGTGCTTAAATGTTGGTAATTGGTTGGATGGTTTTTATGGGCTTTAATGAAGGCGGCATTTTTATTACCCAGTAAATATTCTAGCTCGCGATATTGGAATGATTGAAAACCTGAGCTTTGGCCTAGGCTGTCTCTAAAGCTGGCGTAGTCTGCAGGGGTCATGGTGACTAATACTTCCCACGCATTCACCATTTGTTGTTGTATGCGTGCTACGCGGGTGAGCATTTTAAACGCAGGGCGTAATTCATCATTGGTTATCAATCGAGCGGCGCCATGGGCTTCATGTAGGCACAGTTTCATCCACAATTCTGAGGCCTGATGGATAACGATAAATAACATCTCGTCATGGGCTTCACTGCGAGGGTTTTGTTGCTCTAAAAGGCTTTCTAAACCAAGGTATTCGCCGTAACTGATATCTTGCTGCCAATGAATGTTTTCATCGCTTATGTCTACGGCGCCAGCGGCGTATGGGCATTTATAGGTCATGGGTGTTCCTTGATGGTATTTTTTGATAGTTTAGGCTGTGTATTTGTTGAAGTAAATGTCATAATTTGGTGGTTAAGTATGAATTAAATGCATATATTATTTGTGGGTTAAAGATAAGTTAAATTATGGCAATTAAATTAAGTGTTAGGCAGTTACAAATGATCAGGGCCTTAGAAGTTGCGGGCAGTGTGTCTGCTGCTGCCATTGCCTTGCAGGTGAGCCAATCAGCCTTGAGCCATAGAATACGTGAGGCGGAGCGGTTGTTAGATACGGCGCTGTACAGTCGCCAAAATAAAAAATTAGTGGCCACGCCAGCAGGGTTAAGAGTGCAGTTTGCGGCGCGAAGTGTGCTGGCAGAGTTAGAGCGCGCCGAGCAAGATGTGGCGCAAATGAGTGGCGGTGTGACAACAACGGTGCGTTTGGGGTTGGAGACTCATGCCCCACACCACTGGTTACCTGAATTATATCAGCACTTAGCTATTAAGTGCCCCTATATTGGTCTTGAAATTGCGGCTGACGTAGGGTTGAACCCAGAGTCTGCATTACGTCAACAAGCCATTGATATTGCAGTGATTTCTGGGCTCCCGCCGGCGAGTGATTTTAATTGTATTAGTTTAGGACAAGACCCACTGTTAGCATTGATGCACAGTGCTCATCCATTGACCAATCACGCTAGTATATTGCCAGAAATGTTCGCCGATTTTCCTTATGTGGCTTACCATACCAACCCTGAACAGGGTCGTGAGTATGACTTGGTATTTAGGCGACATAATGTGTTGCCCAGTAATGTGATTAGTGCTGGAGTCACCGAGGCGGTGTTAACTATTGTAAGCGACAGCCACGGACTTACTATCCTTCCTGCTTGGACAGCAGAGTCTCAAGGGCCTAAATACGGCTTAGTAACACGGCCTATAGGTGATGGGCAGTTAACTACTCAGTGGTATCTAGCAGGTTTGCATCAAGTGGCTAACAGAGAAGCTATTTTACAGGTGATGCAGATGATACAAAATATAGTCAGCTTTAATAACTAATAGCTGCACCTGGCAAATAATTTAGGTAAAATAGCCCTTCGATTTGTCTTTGAATATACTTTATATGCCCACTGTTTATAACGTACTTGCTACCAATGATGATTTGCCTATCGCCACAGATTTACCTGTGCATAGCGGCAAGGTTCGAAGCGTTTATTGGCTAAGTGCCAAGCAAAGTAAGCGTTTAATTGCCTGTAAAGGCTACAATGTGGCTGCAGATGCCCCTTTGGCTGTGATGGTAATTAGTGATCGTATCTCAGCTTTTGATTGTATATGGCACGGTGAAGGTGGCTTACAAGGCGTACCTGGTAAAGGTGCAGCACTCAATGCCGTAGCTAACCATTGGTTTGCTCGCTTCCGTGAAGAGGGGTTGGCAGACAGCCATATTGTAGATACGCCTCATCCTTTGGTTTGGATTGTGCAAAAAGCTAAGCCAGTGATGGTGGAGGCTATAGCTCGCCAGTATATTACTGGTTCTATGTGGCGAGCTTATGCAGGTGGTGAGCGCGAATTCTGTGGTATCACATTACCGGAAGGCTTGCAGCAAGATCAATGTTTACCTGAATTACTAATTACCCCATCTACTAAAGGCATTCTTAAGGGCATACCTAATGTGCCAGAAGCAGATGACGTTAATATTGCGCGGGCAGATTTAGAGGCTAACTATAAAGCCTTTAACTTTGCAGCTCCT
>Ga0114995_10000885_pt1 | contig 21047 bp, 20 predicted proteins | sample ArcticOcean_MG_C_11_FD_87038 | JGI IMG/M metagenome (GOLD analysis project Ga0114995, IMG submission 87038) | Marine microbial communities from western Arctic Ocean - ArcticOcean_MG_CB2_154 | ecosystem: Environmental > Aquatic > Marine > Oceanic | place: Arctic Ocean: Canada Basin | collected... | reverse complement strand
TTGGCGCACACGTACTGTCGAGCACAGGCCTCGAAGGCGACGACGCAGTGAACGCAGCACGCACCGTCCGGTCTGCCATCCACGGGTTTGTCGCACCGGAGGCCATCGGCCTGTTCACCTCGCCAGTCGACCGGGCAACGAGCTTGGATCGCCTGGTGGAATTCCTGGTGACGGGAATCGCAATCACCTGACACCGAGTAACAGAGACAGGTTGGCGTTTCCCATCAAAATCAATGTCACTCATTTGCCGTGATTATTCTTCAAGGGGGCATCTGTGCCATTCCAGTTCGACGGATATCCGTTCGCGTGGCCGACGTTTTGGACATGAGTACGCCGCACGTCTCGCTCACTCCTGCCCAGAACCCGGCCAGACGTGCGAAACTCACCCAATGAACACAGTCGGTTGGCGAGAATGGATCGCCCTTCCTGAATGGGGTATCGGTGCCATCAAGGCCAAGATCGACACCGGCGCTCGCACATCAGCAATTCACGCCGACGACATCGAACTTTTTGAGCGCGAGGGCGTCTCATGTGTGCGATTCCTCATCCGACCATGGCAACGTTCCGACGCTGACGCCGTGCTGGTTGAGGCACAGCGCATCGACCACCGCACCATCACCAGTTCGTCGGGAACGCGCAGTGACCGTCCAGTCGTACTCGCACCGATCGTGTTGGGAGGCCGAGCGATCGATGCCGAGATCACCCTCACGAGCCGCGACGAAATGGGCTTCCGCATGCTGATCGGGCGCGAGGCGCTTGCTCAGGGTTTCACCGTCGATTCAACCGCGTCGTATCTCGGCGGTCGGCCCAAGAAGGCCGTCCGCCAGAAGAATCGAGGTCGCGCATGACCCCCCGTGAATCGTTCAAGATCGGTGACCTCGAGGTCGCTCCCGGCGCAGAAGCAATGGGTGATCTGCCTCTCGCCAGGCTCGTTACCGGCAACACCATTTCAATGCCGCTACGCGTGATCCACGGCCGAGACGAAGGCCCAACCGTCTGGCTGAGCGCTGCCGTACACGGCGATGAGATCGCCGGCGTCGAGATCATTCGGCGGGTCCTCGATCATGTCACTGCTCTCACGCTTGCGGGCACCATCATCGCCGTGCCGATTGTCAACGTGCACGGCTTCTTGAACGGCGACCGCTATTTTCCCGACCGACGCGATCTCAATAGATCCTTTCCCGGGTCGCCAACCGGGTCGCTCGCCGGGCGCGTCGCGCATCTGTTCATGAACCAGATCGTCGACCGTTGCGATGTCGGCATCGACCTCCACACGGGCTCCGACCACAGGATCAACCTGCCGCAGATTCGTGCCGACCTCGACGATCCATTCACACGCGAGCTGGCGGTCGCGTTCGGGGCGCCGCTGATGCTGCACGCCAAGCTGCGCGACGGCTCGATGCGCGCCGCTGCAACAAGTCGCGGGGCCACCGTGCTGCTGTACGAAGGTGGCGAGGCCTGGCGTTTCAACCAGAAGGCGGTTGAGGCCGGAACTCGTGGCGTCCTCCGAGTGCTTGAGCGACTCAGCATGACCGGCGACGGCGAACCGCTCGACGAACCCGACGCGCCCGAGAGCCGATCGAGTTCGTGGGTCCGCGCCCGCCGGACCGGGCTCGTCCAGCTCCACGCCAAGCTCGGCGAATACGTCGAAAAAGGCTCACCCCTGATCACCATTCACGACTCAGTCGGCCGCCGACTTGGCTCGACAAAGGCGCCGACGAGCGGCATCGTGATCGGCCATACACAACAACCGCTCGTCAACCAGGGCGACGCGATTGTGCACATCGCTCGTCTCGACCCTGAACCGCATACGGTCACCCCACGCAGCAGGGACTTCACATGAAGCTCGCAATTCTCTCCCGTTCGCCTGGCGCCTACAGCACCGCACGACTCAAGTCAGCGGCATTGGAGCGCGGCCACGAGTGCAGGGTTCTGAATACCTTGCGATTCGCCATCGACCTTTCGGGCGAAGAGCCAGACATGCAGTTCCGCGGCAAGCAATTGTCGGACTACGACGCGGTCCTCCCGCGCATTGGCGCATCAGTCACCTACTTCGGCACCGCCGTGGTTCGTCAGTTCGAGCAGATGGACGTGTACACGCCGAATACGGCGAATGGCATTGCCAACTCCCGTGACAAGTTGCGGGCCACACAGATTCTGAGCCGCCACGAAATCGGCATGCCAGCAACAACGTTCGTTCGCGACAAGGCCGATGTGCTCTCGGCAATCGACCTTGTCGGCGGCGCGCCAGTCGTGATCAAGTTGCTCGAAGGCACCCAGGGCATCGGCGTGATCCTGGCGCCTGACAAGAAGGTCGCTGAGGCAATCATCGAGACGTTGCAGTCAACGAAACAGAACGTGCTGATCCAGCAGTTCATCGCGGAGAGCAAGGGCCGCGACATCCGCGCCCTCGTCGTCGGCGACCGGGTCGTCGGAGCAATGCGCCGCACCGCGCAAGGCGATGAATTCCGCTCCAACGTCCACCGCGGTGGATCCGTCGAGGCCGTCGAACTCGACGCTGAGTACGAGCGCACCGCCGTTCGCGCAGCGCAGATCATGGGTCTCCGGGTCGCCGGTGTCGACATGCTTGAAGGCAACGACGGGCCACTCGTCATGGAAGTCAACTCGTCACCCGGCCTCGAAGGCATCGAGCGGGCAACCGGGCTCGACATCGCCGGCGCAATCATCGATCACATCGACAACCAGGTTGCGTTCCCCGAACTCGATGTGCGCCAGCGACTCACCGTCAGCACCGGCTACGGCGTTGCCGAACTACACATCCCGGAAGGTTCCAAATTCGTCGGACAAACCATTGACGACTCCGGCTTGCGTGAACTTGACATCACGATCCTGACCCTGCATCGCGACCGCAGCGTCATTCCAAACCCGAAAACGACTCGCGCGCTCCAAGCCGATGACCGCCTGACGTGTTTCGGCAAGCTCGAAGAAATGCGCGGCATGATCCCGACGCGCCGCAAGCGTCGGGACAAGGTCCGCAAACTTCCCAAGGAAGTACTCGAGGCAAACTCTGAAGCCTGACGCGACGCGTCACTCGCCCTGCGCTATGGCCTGGCTTTGCTCGTAGGAGATCGTCGGATACTTCGGCGGGTTGCCAGGCCCCTGGCAGGTCGGCAGGCACTCCATCGGGTAGTCGGCTGCTGCGTTGTAGAAAAATGGAATCGAGTACCGCGACTCGGCGGCATCGTTGTTCGCGAAGTGGCGGACGCTCAGGTAGCGATCGTTGGTCCACTGCTTGAGTAGCTCACCCGTGTTGACGACGAACGCATCAGGAACGACTGGCGCCTGGATCCAACATCCTCGCTGGTGGCTGTAGATCATCAGTCCCGCCGCGTTCTGTAACAGCAGCGTGAAGAATGTCGTGTCAACGTGCGGTGCAATTCCGAAGTCGGCGTCGTCTTCGAGTGTCTCCGGCACTGGCGGATAGTGGGTCATCCGGAGTCGCCACGACGGACGGTCGAATCCGGGGGCGAAGAAGTCCGGGTCGAGCCCGAGTGCAACGGCATAAATCGGCAACATCTGAAGTGCGAGTTCGTTGACCGCATCGACATACCGCTCGACTGTCGAACGGAAGCCGGGGAGGTACTCATCGCCAATCCACTGACTGTCAGCCAACGACAAATCGCGATTGCCCTTCACTAGGAACGCCTCATTGAGGTTCGCTTTGTCGCGACTTGGCAACTTGCGCGAGTACATCGGCAGGTAGCCCACGCCTGTGATCGGCCAGTCGGACCGATCCATGCGGACCTGTTGCTTGATGCCAAGCGGAAGGCCGTGAAAGCGTTTGTTCATCTCGAACATTTCGGCGATGAGGTCGACCGACACTTTGTGACCGGTCAGTTGAAAGAACCCAGCCGTCTGGCAGGCGGCGTTGACCTGCTCGGCAATCCGGGCCAACTCGACGGCGTCACCTGTGGCGATCCACGTGGCCATATCGATGACAGGAATGTCGCCGGGTTCGGCTGCGACAGCGTGCGACACGTCCCACGCTGATGACTCCGCACGCAGCGCACGTTCCTTAACTTCCGGGTCAAAAGGAACTTCCAGGTCAAAATCGTCCGTCGTCACGGTCACAGACTGCCCGCTCGACGCGACTCGCGTGTTGGTGGACGCAGCTGAGACTGAAGTTCCCATCTAAAGACGGGAGTTCAAGTCGCCATTCAGAACCAAAGCTTGATGGGATGTGAGCCCATAACCCTTTTCCGTGATCGCCGTGTCTGCAGCTCGCACCAAACGTCACGGTGCTGCCAAGCTGGATAAATGACTCATGATCTCGACACTGGAACGACCGACCTCCTCGCTCAGGTCGACGGCCATCTCGGTCTCATCACATTCAACCGACCCGACCGACGCAATGCGTTGAGCGACGCCATGTACGCCGGGTTCGCCCAGGTCCTGCCGATGCTCGCAGCCGACGACAACGTGCGCGTGGTGATGATCACCGGCAACGGCGGGGCCTTCTGCGCAGGCGGCGACGTAAAGGGAATGCACGAGAGCCACCAACCCGGAGCCGCTCCGCGCCGTGGTGCCACAATCCAAAGCTCAACGGATCATCTGCGCACGATTCAGAAGCAGGTCTCGCTCGCCATCCATCGTTTCCCCAAGCCGGTCGTTGCCGCCCTGCCCGGCGCGGCCGCCGGTGCCGGCATGTCGATCGCGCTGGCTTGCGACATTCGCCTCGCTGCTGAGCGAGCAATCATCGTGCCAGCGTTCGCCAACGTCGGCGCGTCGGGCGACTTCGGTGGCAGCTGGTTCCTCACCCAGCTCGTCGGCACAGCCAAAGCGAAAGAGCTCTACTTCACCTCGCCCCGTCTCTCTGCAGCCGAGGCTCGCGATCTTGGGATCGTCAACCAAGTGCTGGCCGACGAGGGCTTCGACGAGGCCGCGCTGGCATGGTGCCGCAGCCTCGCCGACCGTGCGCCGATCGCGATGCGCTACATGAAGGAGAACCTGAATCGGGCAGTGACGAGCGACGTCGAGACTGCACTCGATGCCGAAGCGGCGAACATGGTCTTGTCGATGGGCACGTCCGACCATCGCGAAGCCGCTGCCGCATTCGTCGAAAAACGCACGCCGAACTTCACGAGCGAGTAGACACTCGTGCGATGACGATCGCAATCACCGATCCGGCTGACGCTCGCGTCGACGACTATCGAGAACTGAACAACCAGGCTGCCCGCACCACGATGGAAGGCGACGAGTTCTTCATGGCCGAGGGCTACCTGGCGATCGATCGGCTGATCGACTCCGGGCACCACTTGCGATCAGTGCTGCTCGGAACAAGCCGCGTCGAACGCTTCGCGCCGTACCTCGAACACCCGGCGTTGACCGACGTTCCCGTGTTTGTCGCCGACCGAACGATCATGCAGGGAATCGTCGGGTTCAACCTCCACCGCGGCGTGCTCGCATCTGCGTTCCGCAAACCAATGCCGACCGTCGCCGAACTTGCAGCGACCGCAACACGGATCGCGGTCCTCGAGGCGTTAAACGACAACGAGAATGTTGGAGCGATCTCGCGTGCAGCGCGAGCTTTCGGCATCGATGGCATGGTGATCAGCCCGACATGCACCGACCCCTACTACCGACGCACCGTGCGCGTCAGCATGGGCGAGGTTCTGCACATGCCGATCGCACGGGCCAGCGCCGACGAGTGGCCGGGGGCGCTCGACACCTTGCACGAGGCCGGTTTCGAGACCTGGGCTATGACCCCTGCCGATGATGCCGTCGATCTGTGGGCGACCGCCGTCCCCAAGCGCCTCGCAATCGTCCTAGGTGCCGAAGGCCCAGGCTTGGAGCGGTCGACTATGCAACGCACAACGCGCCGCGTGCGCATTCCGATCTCGCCAGACGTCGACAGCCTCAATGTGGGCCATGCCGCGGCGATCACGTTCGCGGCAATCAGCGGGAGCGCCACGGAACGCCACAAAGCACCTTGAATACCGGACCGGCACGTCGTGCTCCTGGCCTGAGCCTGCCCGGCTCGTTGACGGCCGGTTGACGGCTGGCAGGATGCACGTGTGCTGACGACGCTGACCAACCATCCCGAGGCCACCGATCCAGAGCCGTTTGCCGGGCCTGATCACCCCATTCGCAAGATCACCCGGATCATGGCCTTTGGCGGGACTTGGACCAACGACAACAAAACCAACATGGGCGGCTTGTTCGATGGCATGGCTGCTGAGTGGTCAGAACGCCACGTCGACCCGACCAAGCGCGCTCCGGTCGAAGATGCATTGGAGCGCGGCGACGTGCCACTCGACGGTGACTGGCTCGAGTTGGGGTCCGGAACTGGCGCCGGCGCTCGGGTGCTCAGTGGGCGCGTCGGGTCGCTGGTGTGTAGTGATTTGTCGATGGGGATGCTGTCCTACGCGCCGGGCGAATTGGCGCCGCGCGCCCAGGCCGACGCATCGGTATTGCCGTTCGTCGACGATGCCGTCGACGCCATTTTGATGATCAACATGATCCTCTTCCCCGCCGAAGTCGACCGTGTGTTGCGGCCAGGCGGCACGATCGTGTGGGTCAACACATTGGGCGATCAGACACCGATCCACCTGCCGGCCGCCGACGTCCTTGAAGCCCTCCCAGGTGAGTGGGCCGGCGTGACCGCACGCGCTGGCACCGGCTTCTGGCTTGCGGCACGCCGGGGCTTGCGATGACCGAATCACCAGAGCGCCACTTCTGGACGTTGATTGAACCGATCCACGCAATCACCTACTTTGCACCAGAGTGCCAGGAAGTGTTTGAAGCAGCTGGCTTGAAAGGCTTTTGGCGGGGATACTTCGGTGGCCGGGCAGCGCCGCTGGGTGCCGTCGGCGCCGGGCCGATCTTGGCGTTGTTCTTCGGGTTCCACCAAGATTTCGTGGCGCGCGCCGTACCTGACATTTGGCAGCGCTGCTCGCCCATTGACGCGCTGGGCGCCCGGCTCGCCGGCGTCGATGCAGCGTGGTCGGTGCACGTCGAACGGGTTGACAAGATGCAGCTCAAGCGTGCTGCATTCATTCTCCGAATTGCTGCGGAGTCAGTCGCTGATGATCGGCGACCAATGTTCCAGGCCAACCTCGCTATCGACGCGCCCACCGAACCCCACCTGGCGCTGTGGCACTGGGCCACCGTTCTTCGCGAGCACCGGGGCGACGGCCACCTCATCGCGCTGGGAGCGCACGGCATTGGGCCGTGCGATGCGCACGTCCTCCGGCTCGCCCGCACGGGCGTCGCTGTTGAAACACTCAAGCCGTTCCGCGGGTGGAGCGACGACGACTGGATCGCGGCGGTCGGTCGGCTCTTCAATCGCGGCGCAATTGACGAACTGGGCGCGATCACCGACGAAGGTGTTGCACTGCACGACGCCGTCGAGGCGCTCACCGACGAGTTGGCTCGCCAACCAGTGAGCGCAATCCAATCCGAGCTCGCCGAACTGGCACACATCGTGGGCCCCGTGCTGCGCAACCTCGCGATTGCGCCGAGGTCGCCCGGGGTGATTCCGTACCCGAACCCGATGGGCGTTGAGCCGTTCGATCCGAGCTGATCGGAACCGATCCCACCATCGACAACGGCATCGGATAATTAATCGGCGTCGAGCGTCGCGGTCATGACAGGGCTCGCATTGGTAATGAACCGTGGACCGCCGGCCAGTGCTGGCTCAGCCGGTCGAGTCGGTCGGCACACCGACGAACGACTGTTGCGCACACGCTTTCATCGGTTCGAAACTGTTCACGAAATTCCAGCCGCTCGACGTCGACGGTGAGTTCTCGGAGATCGGTGAGCAGTTGGTCACGCGCTGCCATGTCGCACACCGGTTCTTCAGCCCAGAGCCGACGCAGTTTGGTGTCGATCTCGGCAAGCGGTCGGGCGGGAGCGCTCGGTTGGGTGGAACGAGTGATGGCGCGCATGTCGTCTTCCTTTCGTGACGGGCTCATCATCAATCAGAGGCTGACCTTCGATTGATGATGAGTGGGACTTCAGGAATTGAAAGGCTTACTTTAACAGACCCTTTACAAATGGTGCATTGTTGTCTATCTTTTCTTGCGTCCATAGACTTCGGCCAATCGTGTTGTGGTCGCTCCTTGTCGTTCATCTCCTGGGAGTTGCCGTCATTTCGGTGGTTGGCACACGCCTTGCGCGATGGTCATTTCTCGTTGCCGCGCTGCCCATGGCGTTCTCGACAATCGTCGCCGCAATCGCGCTGGTCGATCAGACGACGACCCGTGCGGAGTTCACGTGGGTCGGCCCACTCGATCTAACGATTGCGCTTCGACTCGACGCCTTCTCGTCGTTGATCGCCCTCGCCGTCTCCGGCATCGGGGTGCTCGTCTGCGTCTATGCAGCCGGCTATTTCTCAGCCTCCGCGCAGGGCGTCGGCCGATTCGCCGCAACGCTGCTCGGCTTCTCGACTGCAATGCTTGGCCTGGTCCTCGCCGACACCGTGTGGACAATGTTCCTCTTCTGGGAGCTCACCTCGATCACCTCGTTCCTGCTCGTGGGGCACCAGCGGACCGATCTGGTGGCAAGGACCGCAGCGCGACGCGCCCTGGTGATCACGGCAGGTGGCGGCCTCGTGCTGCTTGGCGGGTTCGTCGTACTGAACGATGCCGCTCCTGGCCGGTACCTCAGCGATCTGGAACCGGTCACCGGCACTGGCGCAACCGTCGCAGCCATCTTGATCCTCATCGCGGCTGCCACAAAGTCGGCCCAAGTCCCGTTCCACATTTGGCTCCCCGGCGCAATGAAGGCACCGACGCCGGTGAGCGCCTACCTGCACTCGGCCACGATGGTGAAAGCTGGCGTCGTCCTCGTCGCCGTGGCATCACCGGCACTCGCGCAGACGTCGGTATGGACGCCCCTTGGCGTCACGTTCGGAACCGCCTCAATGGTCTGGGGTGCCATCGGTGCACTCCGTCACCTCGACGCCAAGCTGATCTTGGCGTGGGGCACCGTCTCTCAGCTCGGTTTAATGATCGTGCTGCTGTCGTTCGGGTCGGGCAAAGCCGTCTTCGCTGCGGTATCAATCTTGTTTGCTCACGCCATTTTTAAGGCCGCGCTCTTCATGATTGTTGGCGAGATCGACATACGGACCGGCACGCGTGACATTCGTGAGCTGTCAGGCCTCTACCGGTCGATGCCCCTCGCCTACGGCGTTGCACTCGTATCGTCGCTGTCCATGGCCGGGGTGCCACCGATGCTCGGCTTTCCTGCAAAGGAGGCAGCAGTCGAAGCGGCCCTCGGCCTCAGTGGCGGCGAGCGCACCGTTGCTCTGATCGCGATTATTGGTGGGTCGGTTCTCACGGTTGCATACACGGCTCGCTTCATTCTCACCGTGTTCCACGGCGGCAACGGCACCCCAACTGCGGTTACTTCTCGGCGCTGGCTGATGGCCGCGCCAGCTGTATTCCTCGGCGCCTGCACGCTCTTTGGCTTCGCGTTCCTCGGAAACATCACCAACTGGGTTCGGCCCGCCGCCGTCACGATCAACAACAAGGCCGTGGTCTACTCACTCATCCGCTGGCCGGGGCTCACCGACGCGTTCTTGATTTCGGCAGGGATCGTCGCCGCAGGCGCCGCACTTGGATGGGCCATTAGCCGTCGCGCTACCGACACCGCCCCGCGCACGATTGGTGCCGACACGGTCGACATGAGTATCGACGGATCGATCACGATTGCACGTCATATCGCAGCGCGCGTCCAGCACGGATCGCTGCCCGGCTACGTGCTCACCATGGTCGCCGTCGCAGCGCTTGCCACCATCCCGTTCATCAGCGCGATCGACTTCGACATGATCACCGGTGCCGACAATGCCGCCCAAATGGTCCTCGCAATCTTCGTCGCGGCGAGCGCCGTCGCCTCCACGCAGGTCAGGACGCGGCTCGGAGCGGCACTCGTGCTTGGCTCCGTTGGTTTCGCCATTGCTGGCCTCTTCGTCACCAGCGGCGCACCTGACCTCGTTCTCACCCAACTGCTCGTCGAGACCGTCATCGTGGTCGGCTTTGTGCTCGGCCTCGGTCGCCTCACGACCACGTTCCCCCGCCACGGCGCAACCTGGCAGACCACTCGTATCGGCGTATCACTGATGGCTGCGGCCGCAGTGGCTGTCGGCCTCGCCGGAAGTGCTCGCGGGCCGGTGCCGGCATCGAACGTCGAGCGTTTGAGTGACGAAGCGGTGTCCGAGGGTGGCGGCAAAAATGTGGTCAATGTCATCCTCACCGACATTCGTGCACTTGACACGCTCGGCGAAATCGTCGTACTCGCCGTCGTAGCAGTCGGCGTATTGGCGCTGCTGCATCGCCGACCCGAAGTTGTGCTCTCACCCGACGAGCCAAGCCGTCTCCCCGAGCCCACTGACAATCTGACGGGAGCCGACCGATGAGCGATCAGACCACCGGCCCCTCCCCGATCGTGAGCCTCAGCGTTCGCGCAGCCACACCACTGGCGCTGGTCATTGCCGTATTCGTGTTCTTCGCGGGGCACAACCGGCCGGGCGGTGGATTTGCCGCGGGCTTGCTGATCGGCGCCGTGCTCGTGCTGCGCAGCGTTGCTGGGTTCCCGGTGCCGTTCCGTGCAATCCCGCTTCTGGCGATCGGCACAATCATCGCCTGCGCCGTTGCTCTCGCGCCGATGCTCTGGGGCGATGTGTTTCTTAATCAGGTCGTTGTCGAACAGACACTCCCGTTGCTCGGAAAAGTGAAGAGCGGCTCAGCGCTGGTCTTTGACATCGGCGTCACCTTGATCGTCTCCGGGCTGATCGTTGCTGTGCTCGACGGGTTCCGTGCCGACCACTTGGCAACGCCTCCGCCAGACTTGGCGAACGAGAAAACAAACGCGGAGAACGACTCATGAGCGCCGCACTGATCGCTGCTGTCGCCGCCCTCGTGGGCTCTGGCGTCTATCTCATCACGTCGCGTTCGCTCAGCCGGATCGTCCTCGGCTTCTCACTGCTCGGCCATTCCGCTGTGTTGGCACTCCTTGCAGCCGGAGGGTCAGCAGGAGCACCGCCGATCGTCGGCAGCTCCGACCGGGCACCATCTGACCCGCTCCCCCAGGCATTCTCGCTGACCGCCATCGTTATCTCGTTCGGCCTCACGCTGTTCGTCTTGGCACTCGCTTCGCGCCAGCGTCAGCTCACGGGTGACGACCTCGTCGAAGACGACGTGGAAGACCGGCGCGTCGCACAGCTGTCTTCGAAACCGGCTGATGATCGCGCAGGTGAGACCGCGTGAACGCAATCATTGCACTCGCCATCGTCGGCCCATTAGCGGCCTCCGGCGTCGGGCTACTCGTTCGCGAACGGCATCACCTGCGGGACGCGATCACGCTCATGGGCCTGTCGGCCACCGCGCTTGCCGCCATTGCATTGCTGATCGACGTACAGCGCAACGGCACCACTGTCGTACGCGTCGGTGGATGGGACCCCGAGTTGGGCATCGTCCTCGTTGCCGACCAATTCGCCGCACTGATCCTCGTCGTTGCCACCTTGACCATCCTCGTGGTCGACATCTTCGCGATTGGCCAACGCGGCACAGCGTCGACTGGTGACCAGACCGTTGTTGGCCCGATGCTGCTCGTGTTGACTGCTGGCGTCAGCTTGGCCATCCTGACCGGCGATCTCTTCACCCTTTTCGTCGCGTTCGAATTGATTCTCGTGTCGAGCTATGTGCTGCTCACCCATCAGGGCCGCGCCGCACAGCTGCGATCCGGCATGACGTACGTCGTCATCAACCTGCTGGCGTCAACGTTGTTCCTCCTCGGCCTCGCCTACGTCTACACGGCGACGCGCACGGTCAACATTGCCCTGCTGGCCGAGCGGATCCCCGAACTCGACAACGGTGTTCGCCTCGGTATCGGGCTCTGGTTCCTTGTTGTGTTCGGCACGAAGGCGGCAATGTTTCCGCTGTTCTCGTGGCTGCCCGACAGCTACCCGACCGCACCAACCACTGTCACTGCTGTCTTCGCCGGACTGCTCACAAAAATCGGCGTGTACGTGATGATTCGCTTCCACACCCTGACGGGGATGGACGATCTCGGCCCCGTCATCTTGGTCGCGGCCGGGCTCACCATGCTCGTTGGTGTGGCGGGGGCGCTGGCTCAAAACGACGTGAAGCGGATCCTTTCGTTCCACGTCGTCAGCCAAATTGGCTACATGCTGATGGGCCTCGGCCTGTTCAGCGTTGCCGGTGTCGCTGGCGCTGTGCTGTTCCTCGTGCACCAGATTCCGGTCAAGACCGTCATGTTCCTCGTCGGCGGCCTCATCGAAGACGACCAGGGCAACTCAAGCCTTGACAAGGTGGGCGGTCTCGCAGCACGCCGACCAATCATTGCGGTGCTCTTCGCAATCCCAGCTTTGAGCCTGGCGGGCATCCCCCCGTTCTCCGGCTTCGTTGCCAAGCTGTCGCTCATCGACGCGGGCATTAATGCGGGCTCGGTGGCAATCGTTGTCGTTGCCCTCGTCGCCAGTATGTTCACACTGCTGTCGATGTCCAAGATCTGGCTCGGTGTGTTCTGGCGGGAACCAACGCCGCCGTCCGAACCCGCATCGTCGAAGGCATCAAAGCGAATGATGAACGGGGCCACCATGGCTGCTGTGGCAGGCACCCTCGCCGTCGTCGCGCTCGCCGGGCCGCTTTGGAACATGAGCGAGGAAATTGCCCGTGACCTCCTCGACGGGCAGACCTATACCAACGAGGTGCTCGGCACCGATCGCGGTGGGGTGGCATCGCCATGAGTGCTCGCATCGATCGCATCAAGCCCCTGGCAACGCCACGCATGCTGCTCTTGATTGCTGTACTCGTTGTCGCGTGGTGCGGGCTGTGGGAAGCCTTCAGCATCGCCAATGTGCTGTCGGGCATCATCGTTGCCGTCATCGCACTTGTTATCGCCGGGGCGAGCCCAGCCGGTCACGCAGTGCACTTCGGGGCACTGTTCCAGCTGGTCTGGCTCGTCCTCGTCGACCTGGTTCGTTCAACCGCACAGGTGGTCTGGGAGATCCTGACGCCTGTCGACTACACCGACGAAATCATCATCGGCATCGACACCAGGGCCGACTCGTCGGCGCACCTGCTGTTGCTCACCGTGTCGATCACGCTCACGCCCGGCACCGCAATCGTTGACATCAACGTCGACACCGGACGGCTCTACCTGCATCTGCTGCATGCTGACGCCGCACCGCAGGTGACCAAGCATGTCGAGCGGCTTGCCGAGTTGGCGTGCCGTTCGTTCCCCACTGCCGATCTGGGAACTGATTCGCCTTCTGATCCAGCTACCGATCCGGCTTCTCATCCGGTAGCCGTGCCGAATTCTGGGCCGCTTGTAGAAGGGGAGGACACCGCCACATGATTACTTCGATCGCCATTGCACTGTTCGTTGTCTCCAGCCTGTGCGCCATGACCCGCGTGATCCGGGGGCCTGGCCTTGCCGACCGAGTGATTGCACTCGATGTTGCGCTCGTCGCCCTGATGGGAGCGATTGCCACGAAGGCCGCCAGTACCGGGTCGACGACCTACCTGCCGATCGTCGCTGTCGTGGCAATCGTCGGCTTTACCGCAACCGTCGTCATGACGCGCTTCCTCGAACAGGGGTCCAGCTCGTGAACCCGATATCGAGTGCACTCATCCTCGGCGGCGCGGTGCTCGCTGTACTGGCCGGCGTCGGCCTTTTGCGCTTCAAGAGCGCAGCTGCACGGTTCCATTCCGCCGGCAAAGCCAGCCCGATCGCCTTCATCTTCGTCGCCATTGGTGCAGCCCCCGAAGTCGGCCTGTTCGGCGCGGCGCAACTGGCGGTCGCGGCAGCAGCGCTGGTGTTGACTTTGCCCGCTGCAACCCACCTGTTGTTTAGAGCAACACATCACACCAGCTCGTCGGCCTATCTTCGTGACGACGCCCTGACCCGAGACCGAATCAACCAGGCGTCAAAGGAGACCCAGCCGTGAACATGCCCAGCACCCGGACCCGCACCCGCACCAGCACCCGGCGCGATCCCGTGCACGCTCCAACGCCCGACTTGCCGTCGTGGACATTCCTCACCAACCACGCCCACGTGATGGTCGCACTCGATCGAGACCCCGACCTGCGCCAGCGCGATCTGGCCTATGCCGTCGGCATCACCCAGGGTGCAGTGCAACGTATTCTTGACGAACTCGTCCAGGCCGGATTCTTACGTCGCGAGAAAATTGGCCGGCGGAACCACTACGAGATCGTCGCCAAAGAGCCGCTCCGACACCCGCTCGAGGCCAAGCACAACATCGGCGAGCTACTCACCATGCTCCGCGACTAACTGTCACACTGTGAACGGTCACACTTTGGTCAGACCTCAGTGTGACGAGCCGGCCTGTCACACTGTGGTCTGACCGCAGCGCCAGCGTGCAGCGCCACATCGGGCATAACCAGGCGTGACAGTTGGGCATCGATTCTTGTCATGCAGTCACCCTGTTGCACAAGGTTCTGTCGTACTACTTTTTGGCGCATGGATGGTCAGCGGCGGAGGCCTCGTGGGCCCAAGCGCACGCGCTCGGTCGTTGGTGATCAGCCGCCGTTTGCACAGCCCCGGATGACAATGCCTCCAACGGAAGTGGTGTCTGACGACGAACTCGAAGCCATTCATCTGGCCTCGCTCCGGGTGCTCGCCGAGACCGGCATCGACTTCTTGCACCGCGAGGCGCGCACGATGCTGGCAGTAGCCGGTGCGAGTGTCGACGGCGACCGCGTGCGGTTCGACGCTGACATGATTAGCGAGTACCTCGCCCACATCCCGAGCGAGTTCACGCTGCACGGCCGGTTGCCAGGCCGGAACCTGCAAATCGGCGGCAACTGGGTCACCTTTGCATCCGTGGCGAGCGCGCCGAACTACGTCGGTCTCGACGGGCAGCGGCGCACGGGCGACCGGGCCGGATACCAGGACTTCCTCAAACTCGGGCAGATGCTCAACTCGGTCCACACGTTCGCCGGGTATCCGGTCGAGCCAGTTGACCTGCACGCATCGATCCGTCACCTCGAAGCCGGCTACGACGCGCACACCCTCACCGACAAGTCGTTCCACATCTACTCACTCGGCCAGCAGCGCAACCTCGACGGCATCGAAATGGCGCGTCTCTCGCGCGGAGTCGATCACGAGACGTTCGAGCGCGAGCCGAGCCTCTCGTCGATCATCAATGCCTCGTCGCCACTGCGGTACGACCATCCGATGCTCGAAGGAATCATTCAGATGTCGGCGCGCAACCAGGTGATTATCATCACGCCGTTCACACTTGCCGGCGCCATGGCACCAATCACCTTGGCCGGTGCACTGGTCCAGCAGAACGCCGAGGCGTTAGCCGGGCTGGTCTTCACACAGGTCGTCCGTAAAGGTGCCCCTGCGGTGTACGGCGGGTTCACCTCGAACGTCGACATGCGCTCGGGCGCGCCAGCGTTCGGCACGCCCGAATATGCCAAGGCGGCCTTGGTCGGCGGGCAGTTAGCCCGCCGCTACAACCTGCCGTATCGGTCGTCGGCAGTGAGCGCGTCGAACGCCGTCGACGCCCAGGCCGGGTACGAGACAACGTGGGCGTTGTGGGGCGCAATCATGGGCGGCGCGAACTTCGTGATGCACGGCGCCGGCTGGATGGAGGGCGGCCTCCACGCGAGCTACGACAAGATGGTCATCGACGCCGACCTGCTGCACATGGTCGGCCAGTTCCTCAAGCCACTCGATCTGAGCGACGACGCGCTCGGCATCGATGCGATCGCAGGGGTCGGTCCGGCGGGCCATTTCTTTGGTGAAGCCCACACACAGGCGCGCTACCAGACCGAGTTTTACGGCCCGATGGTGAGCGACTGGCGCAACTGGGAAACATGGACCGAGGCCGGTTCGCCCACCGCCAACACCCGCGCCAACGCACTCGCCCGAGAGATCATCGAACAGTACGAACCACCTCCCATGGACGACGCAATCCGAGCCGAACTGCGCGATTTTGTCGACCGCCGAATCAACGAAGGCGGCGTCGAAACCGATTTCTAGAAACTCTCAGACGGTCACAGGAGCAGAACCATGAAGACACAGGCACAGGTAGTGGTGATTGGCGGCGGGGTCGTGGGCGCGTCAGTGCTGTATCACCTGACGTTGGCGGGCTGGACCGACGTGATGATGGTCGAGCGCCGCGAGCTCACTCACGGATCCACGTGGCACTCGGCGGGCGGCATGCACACCCTCAACGGCGACCCGAACGTTGCTGCGCTCCAGCGGTACACCGTCGAGCTGTACGACAAGATCCAAGCCGAGTCAGGCCGCGACTGCGGCATTCACATGACTGGCGGCCTGCAGCTTGCTGACACGCCCGAGCGGATGGACTATCTCCGGATGGCCCACGCCCGCGGTCGGTACCTCGGCATGGAGACCGAGCTGGTGTCGCCCAAGGAGGCCCACGAGCTGGTGCCGTTCCTTGATCCGAAGTACTTCGTCGGAGCGATGTACGACAAGCACGAAGGCCACGTTGACCCGTCGGGCGTCACCCACGCCTATGCCGAGTGCGCTCAGCAACGCGGCGCTGAGATCAACAAGTACGTGTGGGTGCACGACATCACGCGCGCCGCCGACGGAACGTGGGATTTACACGTGCACGACACGCGTCAAAATCAAGACCTCGGGATTATCAACTGCGAGCACTTCGTCAACGCTGGCGGCTTGTGGGCCCGTGAGGTCGGTCGGATGACTGGGCTCGAGTTGCCGATCCTGGCCATGGAGCACATGTACCTGATCACCGAAGAGGTACCGCAGCTGGAGGAATGGCGACAGTCATCGAAAATGTCTGGCTTCCACGTCGTCGATCTTGGCGGCGAGATGTACATGCGCGAAGAGGGCAACTCACTGCTGCTCGGGACCTACGAGCGCAAGGGCGTGCCGTGGGCGCCACATCAGACCGACTGGAGTTTCGGTGCACAGCTTCTGACGCCCGATTTGGAACGCATTGGCGAGAACCTCGCGGTCGGGTTCAACCACTTCCCGATCTTCCAAGAGATTGGCATCAAAGACACGATCAACGGGCCGTTCACTTTCGCGCCGGACGGCAACCCGCTGATCGGACCGGTCAAGGGCCAGCCCGGCCACTGGCTGGCGTGCGGCGTGATGGCTGGGCTCAGCCAGGGCGGCGGCGTCGGGCTGAGTATGGCGAACTGGATGACCGAGGGCGACCCCGGCTTCGACATCTGGGGCATGGACAACGCTCGCTTCGGCGACTGGGCAACCCCGCGCTACACGAACTCCAAAGTGCGCGAGAACTACGGGCGGCGTTTCAGGATCACGTTCCCTAACGAGGAGTTGCCTGATGCTCGCGAGCACATGCAGTCGCCAATCCACGACCGACTCGAATCGCACAACGCGGTGTGGGGCGCGTCGTATGGCCTCGAAGTAGCGCTGTGGTTCCAGACCCACGGCAAGGCAGAAGAAAACGTGACCTTCCGACGTTCAAACGCGTTCGATGTGGTGGCCGAAGAAGTGGCCGCTGTGCGCAACGGCGTCGGCATTTTCGAGACAACGGGCTACGCCAAGTACGAGGTGACTGGAACCGGTGCTCGGGCGTGGCTCGACGGCTTGCTCACCAATAACATTCCGCCGGCCGGCCGCCTGGCATTGACGCCCATGCTTAACCACCAGGGCAAGATCATTGGCGACTTCACCGTGGGGTGTCTGACCGATGCGTTGGGCGACGAACGGTTCATGATCTTCGGCTCGGGCGCAGCCCAGCAGTATCACGAGCGCTGGTTCCGTGAACAGCTTCGAGTCGCATCACCAGCAGGCGGCGACGTGAGCCTGCGGGTGTGCGGCAACGAGCTCACGGGGCTGTCGATCGCTGGTCCGAACGCTCGTGTGGTGCTCGACGAGCTCACCGACTTCGACGTGAGCAACGACGAGTTCGGCTTCCTCGACTTCCGCCAAACCTGGGTCGGCAGCGTCCCATGCATGGTCGGGCGAGTGACCTTCACTGGTGACCTCGGCTACGAGATCTGGTGTGCCGCGAGCTTTCAACAGCAACTGTTCGACACGCTTTTCGAGGCCGGTCGACCGCACGGCATGCGGCTATTTGGCCTGCGTGCACTCGACTCGATGCGCCTCGACAAGGGGTGGGGCTCATGGGGCACCGAGTACCGCCCGATCTATGACCCGTATGAGGCAAACATGGGCTGGATGGTCCGCCTTGGCGATGAGTCCAAGAGCGACTTCGTCGGCCGCAACGCTGCAGAAGCTGCCAAACAGGCCGGGCCGAAGCGCAAGCTAGTGCTGTTTGAGATGGACGCAGGAACCGGCGATGAGGCGGCCGATTGCATTGGCAACGAACCAATTTGGCACAACGGTCCCGACGGCAACGCCGTGGTTGGTTGGGTCACGTCGGGCGGCTACGCACACCACAGCGAGAAGTCGATCGCGATGGGCTACGTGCCTGCCGTTCACGCAACCAGTGACGGGCCGTGGGAGATCGAGGTCCTCGGCGTAATGCGGTCGGCGACACGCCTGACTGAGGCGCCCTTTGACCCGTCCGGCGCCCGCATGCGCAGCTGATCACCCAAGGTTCACCCCAAGCCGGCGATCATTCGGTGACCGTTCAATCGTTGATGAGATTCGTTCCGGCATGAGCCACAGCAGCAGCAACAACGCCGACCCTGGCCCGGACAGAGCGACTGGAACCTCGACAAATACTGCGCTGCGATCCGCGAAGCGATCGACGCTGCATTGGAAATCACCGGCGCGACTGACCTGAGCACTCTTGGTCCGCAACCGGCTCTTGGGGTTGGGCAACGGCTCGGCAGTTGTGAGACTGCGGGAATGACGAGTTCTGACACCGAGATCCTCGACGCCCTGCCGACGGTCTTGACCAATCGTGTCGTTCCAATCGACGACGTGCTTGCCGCCCTCAAGTCTGCGGGCATCGACCTCGGCGAACACCAGGGCGAGACGCTCGACCGAGTGACCTCGATGGAAGGCGCGTTCGGTGATCTTGCGGGCGGGCTGATTTTCCTCCCCAGCTTCTTCGACGGCACCAAGTGGACCATCGAAGTGACTGAGCAAGACCTTGCGGCGCGAATCATTGAAGACACTATGGCCATCGACCCTCTCGTCTGGTGGCTCGTCACCAACGAGGTCGCATGCGTCGACGATGCCGGCCAGGTCATGGGCCTACTCGAAGTCGAGAGCCTCGACGACGTCCACGACTCGCTTGTACTCCCTGACCCCGTGGCCGAGTCGCTCCGACCTGGTTGGGTATCGGTGACGCTGCGCGACGGTGCGACGCATTGGAGCCTCTCCGATGGTCCAGCAGCACCGACCGCTGGCCAGATCGCTGCTGCACAGGCCGGATTCCAGGCAACCCTCAACGACCCGCGCAACGCCGAGTTCTCGGTCGCGGCGCGGGTCTCCGTGCCCGTGGGGTTGGAACGCGCAACCGACACGTCTGCACTGCTCGAAGCCATCGCAATCGATCGATCGGCCTTCGCCGACGCGCCGATGCCACCCGTGACCACGTTGTTCGAGGCCGCAGGCTTTGAGGTTCGAGACCGTGACGTGGCGATGCCCGGCTTCGACTGGGACGCGCTTGCCACCTGGCGCACGTCGAACATTGCCGCGCTGCTCTTCGAGCTGACTGAGACGCAGACCAAGGCGTACCGGGCGCTGACTGCGGCATTCGCGCAGTGGCGGGCCAGCAACACGGTCAACGACGCGAGCAGCGAGGCGGGAGCCATTGCTGATCTTTTTGCTGACATCAAAGTCATCGAGGCATTCAGCGCCGGCCCGCAGCCGCAAATGGTTGCACTGCCCGGCCAGATGGCGGACACGGCAGCAGCACATCTCGGTTTCGTCGAGGCGCTCGTTGAGGCCGGCGCGGCGAGCGACGACATCACCGCCTTCCGTGTTCGCTGCCTCGACCGGGTGGGTCGCCCACTCGATGCAATCGCCGTGCTCGATGAGGTCACCGAGTCGACTGAGGCCAAGCAACTCCTGCTCGCAGCGGCCGAGTTCGCCGCAGATCGCAGCGATGCCACGGTTGCATATGCGCTGCTGCAGCGCGCCGGTGCGTTGGACCACCTGGCATCGATCAAGGGCGAGGCCGAAACACATACGCCCGACCTGGAGCTGCTGTTTGAGATCGAGCCGTTCGCCATGACGCGCCCAAAGGCCGTGGCCGATCGGAACGACCCCTGCCCCTGCGGATCGGGCAAAAAGTTCAAGAAGTGCCACATCAACGATCAGCCGATGCACGGGCTCGAATATCGGGCGCCGTGGGTGCACGGCAAAGCCATGCGCTTTGGGCGCGCACGTAATGCTGCGCTGATCGAGACCCTGGCCGACGCTGTCTGCGCACATGTCGACGACGGTGAAATCGTCGAGCAGATGCGGTTCTCGCCGTTCATTGCCGACGTCGCCCTGCACGAAGGTGGCAACTTCGCGCGCTTCCTGGAGGCGCGACAGGAGCTGCTTCCAGCCGACGAGTTCGAGTTGGCGACGCAATGGGCTGCGATCGATCGCGGCGTGTTCGAGATCGTGAAGCTCGCCGGTCAACGGGTCGAGCTGCGCAACATCGTGACCGACATACGGATCACCGTTGGCGAGATGGAGTCGGGCTCGGGCATCGAAACGGGCGATTTGATGATCGGCCGTCCACTTCCGGTCGGCGACGGTTGGCGTGCGTTCGGTGGCTTCATGCCGTGCGATCCGTCGATCGTGGAAAATGTCGTCGCCGCGATCGAGGCGCGTGACGCCCTCGGTATTGCCGGTCTGATCGGTGATCAGCTCGCGCCGACCCACGACGACCTGATGAGTCAACTCGGACTCGAGGGCCTGGGCCTCGACGGCCTCGACCTCGAAGCGCTCGGCCTCGACGAGGCAGACCTCGCAGACGAGTAGGACGCGGGCAGCGGCGGCCCGTTCTTCGATGGCTGCTACCTGCCGGCTGCGTCAAGTTCGGCGACGTACTGCTCGAGCTTTGCAAGGGCGGGCTCGGCGTGGGCGAGCGCGCTCATCATCACGTTGATCAACTCGTCACTCGGCGCGTCGGCCGAGCTGAATCCGTCGAGGCGACT
>Ga0114995_10000882_pt1 | contig 21070 bp, 25 predicted proteins | sample ArcticOcean_MG_C_11_FD_87038 | JGI IMG/M metagenome (GOLD analysis project Ga0114995, IMG submission 87038) | Marine microbial communities from western Arctic Ocean - ArcticOcean_MG_CB2_154 | ecosystem: Environmental > Aquatic > Marine > Oceanic | place: Arctic Ocean: Canada Basin | collected... | reverse complement strand
CACTGCCGGTACCGCAAAGCGGTCATAGCTGTTAAGTATACCTCCAGCTAGACCCGTCATTGAGATAAACAAAAGATAGGGGAAGGTGATGCGCAGCATGTCAGCGGTGGCGGTGAACTTTTGCGGGTCATCAAAAAACCATTTTGGAGCAAAAATTGCGGCCATCACCGGTGATGCCACAACAATCAAAAAAGTTAGCCCCAACAGCGTAATACCTAAGGTGCCGGCAACTCGATCAACTAGCGCCTTGACCGCGGCCTGACTCCCCTTCTCACGATACTCACCGAGGATAGGCACGAACGCCTGCGCAAAGGCGCCCTCAGCAAATAGACGGCGGAAGAAGTTGGGTATTTTAAAAGCGACAAAAAACACGTCAGCAAAGGCATCAGCCCCGATAACACGAGCAAAGATAACATCTCGGGCCAAACCCATAACCCGCGACATCATAGTGAAAAAACTGACCACGCCACTAGAACGCAGCAGACCACTGTCTTTTGCCTTAGGCTCTTTTTTCGACGCACCCTGGGTCAATTATCTGTCCTATAGATCATTATTGATGACTGCAGTTTACCGACCCACACCCCCACGGCCAAGCTAATCTAGCAATCTCCGAGAACTATAATAGATAGCGAATAATTAGCCTTAGCGTCTGGCGTATCACCTAAGCGTGAATGAGACAGTATAAAGGTATAAAATTGGGTTGAATGTCGTAACTAAACCCTGTATATTTCCGCGCCTTCGGTGTGACCCAATTTAGAGAGGAGATTTAGGTGGCAAATTCAGTACAAGCTAAGAAACGCGCGCGTCAGAACGAGAAAAGTCGTCAGCATAATGCCAGCCTACGCTCGATGGTTCGCACATACATCAAGAAAGTTGAAGCAGCACTGGCCTCTGGCGATCAAGCTAAGAGTCAGGTAGCCTACACGGCGGCGGTGCCGGTCATTGACCGCATGGCTGACAAAGGTATCCTTCACAAGAACAAAGCCGCTCGCCTCAAGAGCCGGTTGAATGCCAAGGTTAAAGCGCTGGGCGCGTAAGGTTTTTCGCCTAGAAATTAAAAGCCGGCTCACGCCGGTTTTTTTATGCCCAATCTTTTTCACAGTATCTTAACTGCATCGCCCTGAAACCAGCTCTATGCTGCCGTCACCGTTACGGGCACGCCGTTTAACGCAGCATTGCCACTGGCTTGGTCAACCAACTTATGGTCAGTTAAGTCGTTACAGCTAACCCCTTCCTGCTCGCTAGCAATAGCCATACTAACCCCGGCACGCTTATGCCCCCAACCATGGGGTAGACTAACCACCCCCGGCATCACTTCATCGCTGGCGAAGACCTGCGTCTGCACAGCGCCAACCCGAGATTCGATGCGCACCTGTGATGCATGTTCTAAGTTGCGAGCAGCTAGATCTTCTGGATGCATCAACAGCTGCCAGCGCGGCTTGCCCTTTACCAAACGATGGGAGTTATGCATCCAAGAGTTATTGCTGCGAATATGGCGACGACCAATAAGAAGCAATTGATCAATTTCTGTCGCCACCTGATCGGCGCCGAGGCGTTTTAGATCTTTCGTTATGTAGTCTGCCAGCAACGTTATTTTACCGTCACTCGTGCAGAGTCGTTCAGGCAAATTCGGTTCTAATTTGCCTATATCTAAACCATGCGGATGCTGCTTAATTTTATCCAGAGTCAACTCTAGTTCATGGCCGGCGGCCGCACTGTAGGGCCCGCGCTGAATACCCATATCAACCAATTTATCTGGTGAAGGCAACGACTTAATCTCAATACCCTTACGCGCAGCAATCGCCTGCCCCAAGCCATTAAAAATTTCCCAATCGTGCAATGTTCCTGCAGCGGCTTCAAACACGGGTGCATTGAAGCGCGCCGTGTTATGCACTGCCAAGCGATGGAATGCAATATCGTAATGGTCATGCTCTAGGGCGCTGGTGGGCGGTAAAATAATATCCGCATGTTGAGTAGTCTCATTGATATAAAAATCAAGACTTACCATAAAGTCTAAGCCCGCAAGGGCTCGATCGATCTGCTGACCATTGGGAGCTGAGAGCACTGGGTTGCCGGCAATAGACACTAGCGCACGAATCTGGCCCTCACCCTCAGTCAGCATCTCCTCAGCCATAACGGTTGCGGGCAACTCACCAGCAAATTCTGGTAGCCCGCTGACACGACTATGGAACGCTGCAAAGTGCCCTGCCCCAGGCTCCCCAGGCTTAATAAACCCAAAAGCGGGCGACGACGCCATCATCCCGCCGCGTACATCCAAGGAATGCGTGAGAATATTAATCATATGAATAGCCCACTGACACAGCGTGCCATAGACCTGCACCGAAACACCCATGCGGCCATAGCAGACAGCGCCCTCTATGTTGGCCATATCGCGGGCTAGCTGCCGAATCTGCTCAGCGGCAACACCGGTTCGCTGTTCGGCTATCAGTGGTGTAAAGGGCTCACAGGCACGGCGTACATCATCGACGCCAACCAACAAGTCAGTCAGATGCCCAGTGTGAACCAGGTTCTCCACAAATAAGGTGTTAAGCATAGCCATTAACAAAAAAGCATCGGTGCCCGGGCGAATAAATAAATGCTGATCGGCAATCTCGGCAGTCTCAGTGCGTCGCGGGTCTATAACAACAAAGCGCCCACCGCGCTGCTGGATCGCTTTAAGGCGTTTAGGCACATCAGGCACCGTCATGATGCTGCCGTTAGATGCCAGAGGATTACCGCCAATAATCAGCATATAATTTGTGTGGTCAATATCCGGCACAGGAATCAGCGACTGATGACCATAAAGACTTAAAGACGTTAAGTGATGTGGTAACTGATCAAGGCTCGTAGCCGAAAAATGCGTCTTGGTTTGCACCGCTTTGCGCAACACACTGGCATGGGTCATGCTGCCATAATTGTGCACATTAGGGTTGCCCGCAAAAAAAGCCACCGCATCGGCTCCATGCTGATCCTGCACCGCCGTCAATTTTTCAGCAACGGTACTAAAGGCCTCTTCCCAGCTGATCTCAACCCATTGATCACCCTGCTTTTTTACCGGCAGTCGCAAACGATCGGGGTCGGTATAGATATCTTGCATCGCGGTGCCCTTAGGGCAGATGTAACCGCGGCTTAAGGGATCATTTTTATCGCCTTTAATAGACAGCACTTGGTCGCCTTGGGTTTTAATCTCAAGGCCACAGATGGCTTCACATAGATTACAGGCGCGGTAATGGGTCTTAATCTCGACGGGCACGTTATAGCCTCCAGTATTTATCAACCCCAGCATGGTACCCGAAATTATCTATCCGATGCCGCAAAATATTGAGTCTAGAAGTTGCACCGCCATCAGGACCGGATAACAACGCCTGACAAGACGCTGCTTCGTTGACATCTTGGTGGTCAGGATTGTCACAGAGGCTGCTTAACACGCACATATTGCGTCTCGGCCGAGTTCGAGCGCTAGCCGGTAATGACTAGATTATCACGATGAATAAGCTCATCGTCTTCACGATAGCCCAAAATACCCGCGATCGACTCAGTGCTCTGGCCCAGTATGCGGACGGCCTCGTTGGCGTTGTAATTAACCAGACCACGGGCAATCTCTAAGCCATCAGCATTGACACAGCTGACCAGATCACCGCGGGTGAACGTGCCAACAACCTGCCTAACCCCTACGGCCAAAAGACTGCGACCCTGCTGCGTAAGTACCTTTACAGCGCCGGCATCCAGCACTAACTGGCCCTTTACCTGCAAGTGTCCAGCCAGCCATTGCTTGCGGGCGGCCAGAGGTTTTTGTCCAGCAGACAACAGTGTACCGACCTCATCGCCTGTCGCCACCTGATGTAAAATATTGGCATTGCGGCCCCCTACGATAATCGTGCTACAGCCCGAGCGAGCCGCCAAACGGGCAGCTTGAAGCTTGGTAATCATACCGCCGCGACCCAGCGTACCGCTGCTACCTCCGACTATGGCGTCCAAAGAGGTATCGTCGGCCATCGCCTGAGCGATTAAATGGGCATCAGGCTCTAGGTCGGGATTAGCACTGTAGAGACCATCTTTATCGGTAAGAATCACCAGCATATCTGCATCAATTAAGTTGGCTACTAGAGCCGCCAAGCTGTCGTTATCGCCAAAGCGAATTTCATCCGTCACCACGGTATCGTTTTCATTGACGATAGGCACAACGGTCAAACTCATCAGCGTTTGCAGGACACCGCGAGCATTAAGGTAGCGCTGACGGCTAGCCATGTCATCGTGATCAAGTAGGATTTGCGCTGTAAGCCGATCAAAACGCTGAAAACTGCTTTCATAGGCTTGAATGAGTCCCATTTGACCCACTGCAGCCGCCGCCTGAAGCTCATGGATACTATCTGGTCGTTGCTGCCAACCAAGACGCACAATGCCCTCAGCGATCGCGCCAGAGGATACTAGAACGACTTCCTTGCCCTGCAAGAGTAAGTCGGCAATCTGATCAACCCAACCATCGATAGCATTGCGATCAAGACCTGCACCATTATTAGTCAGCAGCGCGCTGCCGATCTTTATGACCCAGCGCTTGGCATCTGTAGCAATCTCTCTAGTCATAACAATTACTCGGCATAGACCACTTCGACATCAGTGTCGTCGTCATCATCGTCATCGGTTTCCGCCTGGATCTGCTTACGCGCCTGAAATCTTTGAACAGAAAGCTCTTCAATACGTAAACGAGCCTCGGCTTGCATCTGCGCGCGTCGCTCACTCGCCCGCTCTTCCAGCTCAGGATCGGCCTTTTCCCTCTGCCGTTGATCATCGATATACTCCATAATGGCAGCACAGAGATCTTTAGTACCCTCAGAGGCGAGGCCAGACATTTTAAACACCGGACCCTGCCAATCCAGATAATCGACGACCTCTTGGCAACGGGCATCAACTTCGTCATCGGGCAGCAGATCAAGCTTGTTTAGAACTAACCAGCGATCGCCCTCAGCCATCGTTGGACTGAAGATACGTAATTCGTTTTCAATTACCTGGGCATTCTCACCAGCGGTTGACTCATCGTAGGGCATGATATCGACAAGGTGTAAAAGCAGTCGCGTACGTGTGAGATGCTTTAAAAAACGAATTCCCAAACCGGCGCCTTCCGAGGCCCCTTCAATCAAGCCGGGAATGTCCGCAACCACAAAGCTTTTTTCACCGCTCATGCCAACTACACCCAGATTCGGCACCAGCGTGGTAAACGGATAGTCAGCCACTTTCGGGCGGGCTGCAGATACCGAGCGAATAAAGGTCGATTTACCGGCATTGGGTAAGCCCAATAGCCCAACATCGGCCAACACTTTCAGCTCCAGTTTAATTTCGCGACTCTCACCGTCTTTACCGGGTGAGGTCTGTCGCGGCGCACGGTTTTTACTCGACTTATAACGGGTATTACCCAGGCCATGAAATCCGCCCTGAGCTACCTTGAGACTCTGGCCCAACTCCGTAATATCACCAAGTACCTCGCCACTTTCATTGTCCAGAACAGTCGTGCCAATGGGAACAGGCAAAATAAGATCTTCTCCGCCACGCCCAGTACATTCTGCGCTACTGCCCTGCGCACCACTCTGGGCTTTAAAATTGCGGGTGTAGCGGAAGTCGATCAAGGTGTTGAGGCCGTCAGCACCTACCAAAATCACGCTGCCTCCGTCACCGCCATCACCGCCATCTGGGCCACCTTTGGGGATATATTTTTCCCGTCGAAAACTCAGACAGCCATTGCCACCCTTGCCCGCGAATACTTTTATTGTTGCTTCATCAACGAATTTCATAGCGCTAGTTTACAGTTGTCAAAAGGGTTGTGCCATTATGGAGGGAAGAGTCGGATGCTTCAGACCGCATTATTACTAAAGGGGGTACCACAAGCAACCGGAACCTCAGGTAATTAAAAGTATTGCCCACAAACACCAATCTGTAGCAAAATGCGCGCGTTAAATGGCTTTGCACAGCCGCTGAAGTGGTCTAGGCCACCAACTCAGCAGTATATGTCGATGACCAGTGTAATTAACCGATTATGGCGGAGCCAATCAATGACAGTTATTAGATGGATCTTGGGACAAATTATTTTGCTTCTAGATGTTCTCACCTCACCCAAATCCGTGGTCCGCACCCCTGCCGCTCAACAAGCCGTCGATGAAGTCACTGCCAGCATGTCGATGTATCAGTTTAAGACCTGCCCCTTTTGCGTCAAAGTGCGCCGTCAACTCAAGCGTCACGGGCTCAATATTGAACTTCGCGATGCCAAAGGTGACGCCGACCTGAAAGCTGAGTTAGTCCGCGAAGGTGGCCGCCACAAAGTGCCCTGCCTAAGAATCGAAAAAGCCGATAATTCTGTGCAATGGCTGTATGAATCCAACGACATTATTGCCTACCTGAAGCAGCAGTTTAATTTGGTGTAACTGTAGAGCCTGCGCTAGCTTCCCAGAAACGCCCTAATAGCACGTAAACAGCCAATCTAGCCCCGTGGCCCTCAGGGGTATGCGAAAGGCCGCTTGCTCGTACACCCCGTTTTCTGCCTGATATAACCCGCGCCCTCAAGTGTGGAGAGACCACCTCCGGTACAGCAAGCCCTTTGCATTGGAAATGTCGCAGACGAAAAAAAAGCCCCTGAGGGGCTTTTTCTAAGAGGAGTTCAGCTTAGGCTGAAACCACCTCGGCATATTTGCGGTTCAAGGGACCTTTCTTGACAAACTGCACAGTGCCAGTCGCCTTGGCAAATAATGTGTGATCTTTACCAATACCGACGCCGTTGCCTGGGTGAAATTTCGTTCCACGCTGACGAACGATAATACCACCTGCATTGATTGCTTGGCCGCCATACACCTTAACACCAAGGCGTTTGCTTTCTGAATCGCGACCGTTACGAGTACTACCACCAGCTTTCTTGTGAGCCATTGCTATATCCTCTTGGAATTACCCGGCATTGATGCCAGTAATTTTAACTTCTGTATACCACTGTCTGTGGCCCTGTTGTGTGCGCGAGTGCTTACGACGACGGAATTTAACGATATTCACTTTATCGCCACGACCGTGAGACAGAATCTCAGCAGTCACTTTACCGCCCTCAACGAGAGGCGCACCAATCTTAACCTCGGCACCTTCGCCGACCATTAAGACTTCTTCAAAATCGATACTGTCACCAGTGGCTATATCAAGCTTCTCCAGAAGTAAGGTTTCACCCTCAACGACTCGATGCTGTTTTCCGCCACTTTTGATTACTGCGTACATTGTCTGCTCCAAATTATGTGTGGCCACAACGCTAGGGGCCAGATTCCGTCGCTAAACCTGCCAAAAATTTAGGCCTCTGCGAAGGGCGGCAATTCTAATGGAACAGCATGTGCATATCAAGTGTTAAAGCCGCAAATATGTCACTAACCGAAAGCCCGCTAGAAAATGGGCTACAACACCGATACCACAGCTCTTTTAAAGCCCGTTTTAGCGGCCATTTTTAAGCCAAATCAGTGCCGCATTACGCCCAGTTTTGGCTGACCTTCGATAGGAGTAAAAGCGCTCCGGCTCAGAAAATGTACAAAATTCACCGCCATAAATCGCTTTAACACCGCAGCTAGCCAGCTCTGCCCGCGCTAAGGCGTAAAGATTGGCCAAAAATTGACCTTTTTGCAGGGGGGTAAAGGCAGACTGGATGGCGGCAACCTGCGTGGCATCCTGGGCATTTGTGACAAAGGAAGACAACACCTCCGCTCCGACCTCGAAGACCTTGGGACCAATTGCTGGGCCCAAGTAGGCGATCACCGACTCTGGACCATCAAATTGCGCGACGGTTTTGCGCAATATCCCATTGCACAGACCGCGCCAGCCAGCATGTGCTGCAGCCACCTGAGTCCCTTGGCGATTACAAAAAAGTACCGGCAGGCAATCTGCTGTCATAACAACACAGGCTCTGTGAGCCTGACGGGTCTGACTGGCATCAGCTCGCGGTATGCCGAAGCTTTCCTCGACAAGAACAATTTCAGTACCATGACACTGATCTAACCATAAGGGCTGTTGCTTAAGACCCAGATCGGACTGCAATCGGTGACGATTTTGCTCAACGGTAGGCTCGTTGTCGTTCACATGCAGCGCCATATTGTTGGACTCGAACGGTCCGTGGCTAACGCCCCCAGTGCGCAACGTAATGGCCGCCCCCACCGTCTCGGGTAACGGCCAATCAAGCGTCAGCATATTACTCACTGGCAAGGGCTGCCAACAAGGCTTCCATATCATCGGGGAGTTCTGTCGCCCAGCTGACAAATTCACCGGTAGCCGGATGAATCAAGCCGAGCTCTCTGGCGTGTAGGGCCTGACGTGAAAAGCCCTGAATCGCGTCACGAAGCTGCTCTGGAGCGCCTCTGTGAATACGGAAGCGACCCGCATAAACATCGTCACCGACGATAGGATAGCGAATATGCGCCATATGGACGCGAATCTGATGAGTGCGGCCAGTCTCAAGCCTCAAGCGCACGTACGTATGGCCTTCAAAACGTTTGATCACTGAATAATGGGTACGTGCCTGCTTACCGTCTGAGATCACCGCCATTTTAGTGCGCTGCTTAGCATGCCGCCCAATCGGTTGATCAACAGAACCACCCGCGATCATGACACCAATCACCACTGCCTCATACTCCCGTTTGACCGTGCGCGCCTGAAGCTGTTCCACCAAATGAGTGTGCGCCTGCAAAGTCTTGGCCACGACCATCAAGCCCGTAGTGTCCTTGTCGAGGCGATGCACAATACCGGCCCGAGGCACTGACTCCAGTTGCGAGCAGTGGTGCAAGAGCGCGTTGAGCATGGTGCCGTCCCGGTTACCCGCGGCGGGATGTACCACCAGACCCGCCGGTTTGTTGACAACAATTATATGATCATCTTCATAGACGATATTGAGAGGGATATCCTCGGCAATCCAGTTGCCTTCTGGCTTCAACACAACACTTATGGTGAGTGTCTCGCCGCCCAGCAACTTCTGTTTAGAGACCTGCTGCTCACCGTCAACACGCAACTGCCCACCTTTAATCCACTGCTGCAGTCTCGATCTGGAAAAGTCGGCAAATAATTCGGAAGCCACCTGATCTAGGCGCCTACCACAATGACTGTGTTCAACCTCCATTGACAACTCAATGTTGGCTGTATTGTTGCCTTCGCTTTGGGATTGATTCACACAAATATTCCAATGTCTGACAAATTGACGCATTTTAGCGCTTAGAGGTGTCGAGTGCCGAAGATTAATAGGCTTAACTTAAATAGTGCGCTGTGGTTAAATACCGTCGTTCGTCGAATAACCAATCGTCTTTATCTGGGAATACTACATGAAAAACATCGGGTTTATTTTGTTGATTTTAAGTTTATCGCTAACCACTGGTTGCTCTTGGCTAGGATGGGGAGACGACGACGAGGATGGCGATGAGACTGCTGACTACACGGAGAGAGACTTTTACGAAAAAATTCAGGGCAGCTTAGACGGCAAAAACTACACCGTTGCGATCCGAAATTTGCAGCTTTTGGAATCCCAGTTCCCCTTCGGTAAATATGCAGAGCAGGCCCAATTAGAGCTTATTTTCGCTCAGTATAAGTCCGGTGATCATGAGAGCAGCATTGGTTCAGCTGATCGCTTTGTGCGCCTTCACCCCCAACATCCCAATGTCGATTACGCTTTTTACGTGAAAGGTCTGGCTGAGATTGCCCAGACAGCGAGCTTCTTTGGTGGCTATGTGCCCACCGACAAAACACAGCGTGACATAGGTACGGCTCGCGACGCGTTTGGAACGCTTACCGAGCTACTGGCAAGATTCCCGAAAAGTCCCTACTCCCCTGACGCCCGCAAACGGCTCGTCGACCTGCGTAACCAGTTAGCCCGTGCGGAGATCCATGCCGCCAATTACTATTTCTCTCGCGGCAGCTATTTGGCCGCCGCTAATCGCGGTCGCTTTGTAGTCGAAAACTTTCAGCGTTCACCTGCGGTACCCGATGGTCTAGCAGTGATGGCTCAAGCGTATAACCTGTTAGAGATGCCGGAGTTGGCGCAACATGCGGTCACGGTATTAGCGGCTAACCATCCAGAGTATCCATCTCTCAAAGAGAACGGTGAGTTTGATTATGACAGGCGCCTGCTAGATTCAGGAAACTCGTTACTAGGTAAAATGACCTTTGGTTTGATCAAGCAAGACCAGCCGCCGGCTTTTGATACCAGACAGCTTTACAACAAAGCCGCCCGGGAGGCTGGATTCGTTGAGGAAGACGATACCGCAGACGATCGCTCAGCATTGAGTTGGCTGACCTTCGGTATCTTGGATTAATCATTGGTAACATAGAGGATCGCATCAGTCGCACATGAATAAACAAGATATTATCGATGCTATGCGGGTACTGCCCGACATTGATGCGCAGTTTGAAATTAAACGCCGCGTTGCCTTTATCCAGAATCAACTTGCTAGCTCGGGCTGCAAATCTCTCGTGCTGGGAATCAGCGGCGGTGTTGATTCAACCACCTGCGGCCGGCTCGCTCAACTTGCCGTAGACGGTCTCAATCATCAAACCGAAAGCAGTGCCTATCAATTTATTGCCGTGCGCCTGCCCTACGGCATACAGCAGGACGAGGTTGACGCCCAAACATCACTGGATTTTATCCAGCCCAGTAAAAGCCTGACGGTGAATATCAAAACCGGCACCGACGCCATTAGCGAAGCTGTCTGCGCCACCATGAAAGACAATGGCTTGTTGCCAGCACCTGAGGCTATAGACTTTGCGAAGGGCAATGTGAAAGCCAGACAGCGCATGCTGTCTCAGTATCATATCGCTGGAATGGTTGGCGGCCTAGTGCTGGGTACCGACCATTCGGCAGAAAACATTACCGGCTTTTACACCAAGTTTGGTGATGGCGCCTGTGACCTTGCACCCCTGTTTGGTCTCAGTAAACGGCAGGTTCGCCTGCTGGCTACGACACTCGGCGCACCGCAATGCTTGGTCACTAAAGCGCCAACCGCTGACCTCGAATGCCTGAGCCCGCAAAAGCAAGATGAAGATGTTTTGGGCCTCCCCTATAAAGACATCGATGACTTTTTGGAAGGCAAGGAAGTCAGTGCCGAAACCGCTGAACGCTTGATGAGTCTCTATGAAAAAACTCAGCATAAACGTTTGCCAGTCACGACCATTTATGACGAATAAAGCCAGCACAGTAACCCTTCTGTAAAACGGTTTTGGTAATAGACTCAAAAAGACATAGGGTAGCGACTGACTTATGTCCCGTGACTTTATTATCCGAACAATCTTCCTCGATTTTATTTATCCTGATCATCACGCCACCAGAGTCTTCTGCGCACCCCTAGCGGTGGGCCGTCCACCGGCACAATACTGGGTCCAAACAGGATGCCCGTAATGACTTTTTGCTCTACTGGACAGTCAGCCCCATGGCAGACTTGAACATCGGCAAGGACCTTGAATTTAATCGGTTCGAGAGGAACTCCTGACGTCTCGATATGACGGTAACCTCGGTTCTTTGTATTTTCGCCAGCTAAGTCAAAGGCATTAAATTGATAAACTCTTGATTCGCCAGGGCCTTTGCAGCCTTTATTAAGACAGGGAATATGAGTGGCAACCGTGGTTTCATAGTGGCCTGTTAGGGCTCGAGTGGCCACTTTTTCGCCTTTCTCCAGCGGCCAGTACCAACCCTTTTTATAGCTTGGATCGCTGGCCGCTTTGACCGCATCAAAACGTATCTGTCCAGCAGAGTTTACTAGCCGGTAGAGATCCCCTAGCGACAGGGGTAGGGGCATTTTAGACGGTGAAACTGGGTCTCTGTCACGGTATAAAATAAGATAGTCAGACACTGATGAATCTGACAACTGTGCCAGATCGCCGGTACCCAATATGATCCCATCATAGGACCCACTGGGATCAGTCACTACATCCGGCGTGGTAAAAAAGGTCTGCCCTTGATCCAGTGTTAATAGCCGCCGAGTCTGCCAAGTAGCTCGATCACCGCTAGCCATGTCGATGCGCCAAAGCTGCCCACCGGCATCACCAAAGTAAAGTCTATCGACCATACCATCGGTATTTCGGTCGATAGCAGATAACCCGGAAGGGACAGCGAACTTCATCATTGGGTCGATCAGGGTGGCCGAGGTGCCGTCGTCTAACGACCTATCGCCGATCAGCCGCCAGATCAGCTCCCCCGTGACTGCGTCCACAATGACTAGCCCCCTGCCCTGTGGTCGCCCGACTGAGCCGCCTCTAGCAAACTCAGAACCCAAGCCCATTAAAAGTACGGGCCTTGGCCTATCCTGCCAATTGATCTTGGCAATCAATGGCTTTGATAGAGTCTGCCCCAACCCCTCAAAACCGGCGCTCGCATCAGTGCCCCTCCAGACCAGAAAAGGCGCCATTGGCTCGGTCACATCCATGGCATAAATAATCGAGCCAGTACTTTTTGATGTGAGATAGATAATGACTCGACTAGACTCACCTGTTCGATCATTGCCAATTTCTCCATGGCTGTTGTAGCGCACATAAACTGCCACTGGACCATCAAATAACCCATAGTTTTTAGCGCGAGCGGCTAAGGGGTCGTCGCTATTGTTAGCCACCTGAGACCGATAGCCCGCGGTCAGCGCCCTAAACTGCTCAGGTGCCGAGAACGTCCAATGCTCTGTCACTTCGGCAGAATTAGGCATATTGCTCTGTCCTTTAGCGCAGGCCACAACCCCATGAAACAGACCGTCATTGGCGCCGTAAAACAGGTAACTGCCCCTGTCACCCCCGTAATTAATAATGGTCGGCTGCGCATAAATACCCCATCCATTTTGCGGCTGGTGAGGATCAACGCTCTCGGTTGCCCAGTGAATAATATTACTCATTTCAGCGCGATCTATCGCTGCAAATTCAGCAGGCAATAGCAGTGGATTTGAATCTTTGAACCGTTCCAGCACGAGACAGCTATTGGTGCAGGTGTAATTGACTGGTCGCCGTAGTCCGTTGTTTACCCGCCTCGCGGCATCAGTAGTGGCGGCATGGGGACCTCTTAGACTGTTTTTCATCACAGCCGAATTAGGACCAATTAATGACTGTCCATTAGCATCTACCAAGATGGGTTTGCTGCTGATTCTCTCAAGACTAATCTGATAGGGTTTTAGATTGCCCGCGCAATGACCGTCTTGAAAATCAGCGTTGGGAAATCCCACATACAGCTGATTGGCAATGACACCCTGAATGTGCGGCTGGAGCGGCAGTGCAACTGTCACTACAACATTATTGTCATGCTGTCCTTCAGGCTCAGCCGAGCAAAGATCCAGTGGCAGACAAATAAGTACGCTAACAAGACAGGCTATTTTCAATGGTGGCCTCCTAGCCTCATTATTAATCCGTCGTTAAGGGCAGTAGCCGGGTAGATAGTCGAGACTGAGACCCTGCACAAAAACGGCTTCTGAGCGTTGGTCATAGGCTGTCACGACCAGCTGCCAATAGTAGGTCGCGTCGCAGCTGGCAGCTTCATCTAGGCTGCACCCCTTCGATCGAGTTTCAAGCAGACAGTCTAGGCTGGTTACCTCAACGCTGGGGCTGTCTGGTATCTGTGCGAGTAAATCGGCCGGTAATACTATATTGATCTTGCCACCCACCCGATAGCTTTCATGGCGGATAAAATAGTCACGGTCGCTCAGCACATAGTTAACCGCGGCACTCGCGGCCTGCTCCATCTTCAGAGCCTGCTGCTGGTTTTTTATTAGCAACATAGTCATGTTATTTGAGGACATATTGGCGGTAGCCAACAAACCCAGTAGTAAAAGCATCATCAGCGCAATCAACAGTACCGCGCCAGATTGCTCGCCATGTAGAGCCTGTTTCATATCCCCGCTCGTTTCATGCTGGGGTTGCGCAGACTAATAACGGTGGTAAATAATCGCCGTTTTCGACTGTCGTCGAAGCTGATATCGGTCTTTTCAGCATAGCTATAGTGCTTGGGATCATTGGCCCCCGGAGCCTTCGCAGTGCTACTTAATAGAAGATAGAGTTTAACCGAGACAACATTTGACCAGTCTTCGTTGGAGCTGGGCTGTGAGACATAGGCAGGCGCGGAGGCCTCTGCATTGGGAATACCGTTACCCGACCGATCAATGCCATAGAGTACTTGAAGATCATCGACGCCTTCCACTAGGGGTTCGGCTCGGCCATATTTGCCTCTTATAAGTCGGCGGCGCTTGAGGTTACGGTCGCCATCGACGTAGTAATAGGTCTGATGAAACTCTCTTAGGGCGATTGCCGTCACGCCGTCTTTTGCTGTAAGCGAGAAGCGACTGGCCATAGCGCCACTGCCTAAAAGAATAGCCAACGGAGCGGACTGAAGATAATGCTGTCTGGGGTGCAACTTTTTCCCCAACAGCACCGTCTGAGTATCTGCACGACGAACCAGTAGCAGGTCAGTGCCAGCCAGTAAGCCGCCAATGCCACAAATACTCGCTCCGGCGCTAACATCATTGAAGCCATAGACGGGATACCTCAGAGCAGCTGTCAGTGCCTCTGACGAGGTTTCATTGCAGGTCGGCGAGCGAGCCGACACGACATTAGGAATTACAGCGGTGTCGCCGTAGTAACCGGCCAACCGAACTTCTCGGGTCAGCAGGCCCGTTAAATATCGTCCGTTTTCCAATACCTCAGTGGCCAGCTGAAGATGCCGATGACTGCGCGAGGCATTAAGGGTGACGTCTATCATGGCAGTGGATAGCAAAAGCCCCAGGGCTAGGGCAATCATTAATTCAATCAATGAGAACCCGGCAACCTTTACTGTTGACCGCGCCATAGTCGCCTCAGCCGTCCAATGAGGCAACTGAGACCCAATGCTGGGTGGCTCTGCGCCATCGATTATCCCCCTCACCATAGAAACCATCACCACAGCGGCCGAGGGTGGCAACCGTAGCCGTTAGCCCCTGCCAGACCACAGTCACAAGATAACCGTTGTTGCTGGCGTCAAAGGTAATACAACCCCGGGCATTGGTCAGACCGCTGCTATTAAGCTTATCGACCATTTGTCCCTCGCCTCTAAGCAGTGCACTCCATTGATTGACATCTGCCTGCGCCAAATCCCTTGTCGCTAGGGTACCCACGCCAACGCACTGAAACATAGCCTCCTGTCCGCTACCGACCTCCACCGAACCCAAGTTATAACAGCCTTGGGCGATGGGATTACTTTCAACCTGATTAGCCATATAACTTGCCAGGTTAACGGCATAAATCCGCTGGTGAATCTCCCAATGAACGCGCTGCACGGTGAGCTGTAGACTGGCATAGCCTAATAGACCCACAGTAAAAAGCAGTAGACTGACCAGCACCTCAATCAGCGTAAAGCCTTCTGCGGGGACGGATAACTCAGTCATCCCAGGAAGCACTTTTTTGGCCAAGATGATTCAGCGTCAAGGTGCCCACAGTCTGCTGATTGGACTGATCTTTAGGCGTAGCCTGTAGCGTGAAGGTAGGGGGACTTGCGCTATTATCGACGTTGATAATCGCGACAGTATAGTGACTGAGAACTCGTTCAGGCACTAACATTCCCAGAGCCTCGGGACTTTCGCTATAGCCGTGATTTTCGAACAGCCGCTGGGTTTGTTGGCCTGACAGAGCCAATAAATACTGCTGAGCGACAATATGATGAGTACGTGTCACATAGCGTTGATAGTTTGGATAAGCCGCCGCCGCTAGCACAGCTACAATCGTCATCACCACTAACAACTCTAGCAACGAAAAACCTAGTTGTCTGTTTTGCCTGTTCATGGCTACGCCTTCTAAACGCGGAATGTTTGACTTGTCGTGGCACTCAAAACTCAGATTAGGGCAACAATGACCTCGGCAATTCTCTTAAACTCATAAACTCTCAATATAGGCACCCTTTTTAATATTAGGGTGATCAATCTCAGTGGCCCAGGCCAATCGCCAGCTAGCTTTCGGTCATGGTGATGGCTTCTTAAAGGCAGTAGCGCTTGATAACAGTAGCGCTTAATAACAGTAGCTTGTCATAACGGTATCGTTTGTTAACAATAGTACTTAGTCACAGGCTATCTTCTTACCGCCCTTATCATCGTAACCATCACCATTGGTGTCCCTAGACAGGCGGACTCGGCCACTGTGATAGATAATAGTTTGTCGGCCATAATCGACAGACTGGTCATTAGAGCAGACCAAAAAATTGCCAGAATCCATCGCTTCGCCCGTCGCTTTAAAGCGAATATAGGCACGACCGGAGGCTGAAAGTTTTATCGCCAATGGCGATAGCAGCACATCTCGATAGAGGGTTTCCTCAAGATCACGTTGATGATTATTATTATCATCACTAAACACCATTAGGCGCTGACCATTTTCTCTAACGCAGCTAGCGGCGGCATCTGTCATGCATACCTTCCATGTTTTATTTTGCTCAACCGCCAGACTCCGAGCCAACTCAAGAGTGCGACGCAACTCCGCCACCTGTAGGTTGATAGAATGCCGGATAATCAATGGGGAAAAAGAACTGGATGCTAGCGAAGCGACTACCGCCAAGATGGCTAATGACAGCAGTAATTCGATCAACGAAAAACCATAATAGTGATTGACTGAGCTCATCCGTTAACTCGTCTAATTCAAATGAAACATCTCCAACCCTATTATTGAAGCACAACTCAGGCCCAGTGCCAGTCGAGAGACACAGAAATGAGACCCGACGCCCACCGGTTAAATCGCTCCCGTCACAGACTAACCATTTTATCGAGCAGCGCACTGTTGATTAGAGCTCCTTTGATTAGAGCCCCTTTGATTAGAGCGCTGTTGAGTAGAGTTCTTTTGATTAGAGTGCTGTTGAGTAGAGTTCTTTTGATTAGAGCGCTGTTGAGTAAAGTTCTTTTGATTAGAGTGCTGTTGATTAAAGCACTCTGCAATCTTGTATTGAGCAAAGTTACCATCGCTAGTACCATACTCATTCCCTAACAATACCAGCCACATCACCGGCAACAAAATTAGCCTGCCAGGATTATCTCACATGAAGGTTGAAGGCTACATTATCCATCTGACACGCGCCAAAGCTCGTCTGCCACAGGTAAAGAAGCTACAGGCAAGTTTGCCCGTTACTACCCACGTTATCGACGCAGTGGACGCACAGCAACTCAGTTCAGCGCAGCAACTGCACTACAAGACGAATGTTCATCGCCCCCGCTATCCGTTTGCCATGCGACAGTCAGAGATCGCCTGTTTTTTAAGCCATAGACTGGTGTGGCAGGCACTATTAGACAGTGATAATGATGCGGCCCTAATCGTCGAAGATGATGTTGATGTTGACCAGACACACTTTAAGGCCGGCTATGCACTCGCCTGTGACCACCTAGCCGGTGGGTATGTGCGCTTCCCGAAAAACCTGAATGAACTGCCATTTAGGTCCATTGCCTGCATGGGTAACACCAGCCTCTTCTACCCCGCAGAAATTGCCCTTGGCATGCAGTTACAGCTGGTCAGCCGCGAGGCCGCAAAGCAACTGCTCAAGGCTACCCAGTGTTTTGATCGCCCCGTGGATACCTTTCTACAAATGCGCTGGCTCACCGACGTATCCTGTAAAGTCGTTTCGCCATCTGGGGTTCATGAGATCGATGCACAGCTTGGCGGCACAACCATTGGGCAAAAAAAATCCCTGTGGGAGATTCTCCACAGGGAAATTATGCGACCGATTTACCGGTTTAAAATATATCTGCTCTGCAAAGTCCACCGCCCCAATGCCACCTAAAGAGCTGACAGTGTTCTCGCCGAACTAGGCAGGGGACATCAAGAGCCGAAATGCATGACTATTGGTTCACCGTTAAACGGAAGCGTTCAGTGATGACTAGTTCAAAATCCCCTCGGCATAGGGAAAGCCCTCACCCACAAAAACATAGCGGTTAGAGGTAAAGCCGTTAAATTCTGTGGCTGTAGACGACCCATACCCTCCCATCAAGCCGAACTCTATCCAGTCACCCTCTGCAACATCCTCAGGTAGCATGGGTTTGTGGGCCAATATATCTATCGAGTCACAGGTAGGCCCCCAGACAGTGAATGGGGCGCAGTCACCCGTTAACGCTTCAGCCCCCCGAAAAGCCCTCACGGGGTGCACGATCGGCGAAAATAGTTGTTCCATAAACCCGCCATAGACACCGTCGTTGATAAACACTGTGTGGTCATCACGCCGATGTTTGACTTGGCACAGAAGTGAAATACAGCTGTCGACCAGACATCTGCCAGGTTCGCTGATTAATGTCGTTTCGGTGCCACCAAAAGCACTCTCAAAAGCGTCACCAATAGCACTAAAATAGTCCTGTAAGTCCGGTAATGATTCCCCTAGGTAACGACTAGGAAAACCCCCACCAACATTCAAAGAAACAATAGGAACACCGGCCGCCTTGACAATCTCGGCCGCCTTTTCAATGTATTCTCGGTATGCCCCGGCATCTGTACACTGTGAGCCCGGGTGAAAGGTCAGCCCGCAGCGATAGCCCGCCGCCGACACCTTCTTAAGCAACTCGATCGACAGCGCTTCGTCGGCACCAAATTTCTCACTCAGGTCATACTTTGCGGTATTGGTCGGAATCTTGAACCTGACAGTTAACTGCACCGATTCATCGACCCCAATAATCGATTGAATCTTTTCAAATTCCCGCACATCGTCCAGCGCGTAACTCTTGACGCCATAGTCATGGTAGGCCTGAGTGATTTCGTCCCTCGATTTGACTGGGTTGTCATACATGACATAGGCATCAGGCATAATGCCACGCACCAGCGCTACCTCAGCGATAGAGGCTACATCATAGGCACGAATACCACAGGCGGCCAGGGCATGAACCAGTTCCGGTGCCGGATTAGCCTTCACGGCATAGGCGACGACGCCCGAAAAGCCGCTGATAAAGCGTTGTACCTGGTTCTCCAAGGCTTGCTTAGATAGACAGTAAAACGATTCTATTGGCGCTTCCTGCGCAATGAACTGAGCGGTACTTGGGTAGCGGTTTGTCACTAAAGACTCCTTAATATGGGTCGTTTACTTGGCCAATAATCGGCGTATGCCGCGTTGTTAATATACAACATTAGGCGTTTATCCATATTGGTATTTATCAAGTATTTAGCTCAAATACCGTGCAGACTATGGCTATCAGATGCGTCATTGCCAGTGACAAGCACGAACCTTTTTCATGAAAATGAGATCACCGTTACAGAACATATCCAACGAAAAGCTCCGCGGATTCAGGCGTAAGTATAAACCCTGTTCTGCTGATAATTGATAAGCCTAGTTATCATCCATTAGGTATTCCATTAGCTATATAGCTTTTCACCTTGCTGATATTCTGCCAAAGGAGTGCCCGAGGGACTGAAACATCCATGGCCTTCATGCAATGCTCGAGCAATCCATTCGCCTCGCCTAACCTATCAATCACCTTGGCAAGGTCTTTTAAGATTGCTTCACCATAGGCTACCTGAGCCTTTGTTGTCGCCTCGGCAAATTCTGACATGCTTAGATTCAGCATGGCTAGGTCTATTACATCCCGGCAATGCACGCCTCTATCCAAGCCTCGATCAGAATTGGCGAGCAGCTTACTTGCAGCCATATCTAACTTAGTCAATGTGGCGACGCCTAAGACACTGTCTTTCTTTCCAGGCTTAGCTAAACCAATTCGCCCTTCAAGGACAATCTCGAACTTGATTGGTTTTCCTTCGACAAATACTTTAGTTCGGATACCGTACTGATCACTGCGAACATCAGACGTTTGAAGCTGACCGGCATCGGTGCTTTTCATTAGTGCTTGAAGACCCTGTTCACGGACTGAATTACGCAGGTATCGGTATGAGGCTAAGTCTGAGACTAAAAAATCTATATCAACCGATTCACGATACTCACCATATCCCAGGGCGATTGCTGTGCCCCCAGCAAAAAGGCAGTTATGCCGCTTAAGTAGATCTGTATCCAGCGACTCAAGTACTTTTGCTATTCGTTGGTGATGTGGACGGGTAAACATCAGGACACCGCTCCCTCAAACGCAACGCCAAGTAGCTCGATAAGCTCCTGCTCACTGTCACTCAGGTTTTCGACATCCAAGAAGCGCTTGTTACGTTCATAGATTGAGTGGGCCTCAACAAGAGACAGCTTATCAACCCCCTGCACATGCCATGCAAGCTCTTTTAACTGGGGATAGTCTGAGAATGATAGTCGAACCGGCAGTTTGCCCACGTCGCCTCTATTGACCTCAGACTCTTTTTTCCCTTTTGCAGACAGGTGCAGAGTCAAATCTAAAGCGCTGACTACATTCAGATAGGCACCCATACTCACGGTGGGCTCACCCTTTTCAATACGGTATAGCGTCACCCGAGAAATACCCGCCGTTTGAGCGGCGGCGTTTGCCGTGATCTTAAATGACTTACGATGCTGTCTTATCAACTGACCAATATCGACGAGCTGGCAAATCGCGTCATTTGATATTTTTTCTATATTTTTCTTCATAATGTTTCATATAATATGCATATATACAGAAATGTCAATTATATGAAACATTCATGACCTGTTAGTCAGTTCAGATACTTACAGTAATTGAAAAGCCTAATTAGCGTGCTCTATGAGATGTTACGTATTTATGCAGTCACTCGCCGAAGCCATTGAGCAAGATCAGCCTCATCAAGCTTGGACTGCGACAGCAGCACTATTTTTTGCCACACCGCCTCTGCACCCCAGATCGCATTAATGGCATTTAAATCGAGAATGAGGTCCATCACCTGAAATGCTGTTCGTTTATTTCCGTCATTAAAGCAATGAGCCTGAGAAACAGCCACTGCGTAGGACGCTGCCAGTGAATAAATATCCTCCATTAAGCCATACTTGAGCCGATTATCTACTTTTGATAACGCGCCCTCAAGTGACTTGTCACGCGCCATTCCTTGAAGCTCATGGAGCTCTAACACTTCATCATGAATCGCAATAATGTGATCAACCGATAGCAGTATAAAACTCATTTGTCTTTCAGGTAATCCAATACTGGCTGGGTGATTGATTTACGAGACTTAAGACTGTGTCTTATTTCTTCAATCGATGCCGAGCGATGTT